>Ga0335071_10007545_pt1 | contig 11193 bp, 10 predicted proteins | sample Lox_Sample_15_FD_206724 | JGI IMG/M metagenome (GOLD analysis project Ga0335071, IMG submission 206724) | Soil microbial communities from Loxahatchee National Wildlife Refuge, Florida, United States - Lox_Sample_1.5 | ecosystem: Environmental > Terrestrial > Soil > Wetlands | place: USA...
CATGCCCTGCTACAAGCGCCTGCCGCAGATCAACTATCGCAACCACATGAAGATGGTGATCATCGACGGCAAGAGCGTGTATTCGGGCGGGATGAACATGGGCCAGGAGTACATCGACGGCGGCCCGCGGTTCGACGTGTGGCGCGACACCTCGTTCCGCCTGAGCGGCCCGGTGGTCGCGCCCTACCTCATGCTCTACGCCTCCACCTGGCTGTACAACGGCGGCAAGGAGGACCTGGCCACGGACTTCATGCCGCCGGCTGAGGAGCACCGCCGCCACGAGGGCACGCCGGTCCAGGTGCTCCACTCCAGCGTCCAGACCACCTTCAAGACCAACCGCGACGTGTTCATCACCGCGCTCACCAACGCGCGCGAGCGTATCTGGATCCAGTCGCCGTACTTCGTCCCGGACGAGCCGCTGATCACGGCCATGGGCACGGCGGCGGCCAGCGGCATCGACGTGCGCTTCATGATGACCGGCATACCGGACAAGAAGATCCCCTTCTACGCCGCGCACGCCTACTACCCGCAACTGCTGCGCGCCGGGGTCAAGGTCTACCAGTACAAGGCGGGATTCCTGCACGCCAAGACGGTGACGGTGGATCACCAGCTCAGCATCATCGGCACCTGCAACTGGGACATCCGCAGCCTCATCCTGCACGACGAGGTCGTCGCCGTCTTCTACGACCGCGGCGTAGCAACGGACTACGCCGACCACTACGAACGCGACCTCATGGAGTGTGAGGAGGTCACCTGGGCGTACCTCGATACGTTCACCCGCGGGCAGCGGTTCCGCAACTCGTGCTACCGCCTGTTCTCGCGGCTGTTGTAGGAGGCCACGATGGTGACCAAAGTGCGGCTCACGGGGTAGGACAGGGGCGGCGTCGCGGCACGCGGCAGGGCCGGGCGCGATCGTTACCCGCTGGTAACACAGGCCGTATAGTATCCGGCTACCACGGCGCGCAGTGCGCGTCGTCAAGGCAGCGTCAACGCGAGGGAGGACGAGCATGTTCATGAGAAGAAGGCCGCTGCTCGGCGCGGCAGTCGTCGGCGGCGTGGCGTACCACGCGGGCAAGTCGCGGGTCCGCGCGCAGGACGCTGAGGAAGATCAGAACGCGCAGATCCAGGACCTGCAGCAGCAGAACGCGCAGATGCAGCAGCAGCTTCAGCAGCAGCAGGCGCCGGCCGCCGCTCCCGCCGCGGCTGCGGCAGCCCCGGCCGGCGGCATCGCCGAGCAGCTGACACAGCTCAAGGGACTGCTCGACTCCGGCGTGCTCACGCAGGAGGAGTTCGACGCGGCCAAGGCCAAGGCACTGGCGGGCGGCTGAGCCGGCCCCGAGAGAGAAGGAGACTCACATGGCAATGGGACCGGTGCAGATCCTCGTCGTCGGGTTCGGTGAGGAGGCCCAGTTCAAGGGCGAGGCGCTCGCAGAGCTGAAGCGCCTCTCCGAGCAGGACATCGTCCGTGTCATCGACCTGCTGGTCGTCCACAAGAACGAGGACGGGAGCATCGAGAAGGTCGAGATCGCCGACGAGCACGAGCTCACCAAGCTCGGCGCGCTGGCCGGGGCCCTCATCGGCTTCGGCGCGGCCGGTGAGGAGGGCGCCGAGGTGGGCGCCGAGGCCGGCGCCGAGGCCGGCGACGAGGGCACCGCCTTTGATGACGAGGAAGTCTGGTACCTCAGCGACGCGATCCCCGAGGGCTCGACGGCTGCCATCGCGCTGCTCGAGCACCGCTGGGCCATCCCGCTGCGCAACGCGATCGCGGGCGCCGGCGGAGTAGCGCTCGCCGACAGGTGGCTGCACCCGCAGGACCTCCTGGCAGCGGGCGTCGAGATCGGCATGGCGATCGACGAGGCCTGATCCGCGCAGACGCGCGGTGCGACGGCGGCGGCCGGCGGACGGAAGGGTCCGCCGGCCGTCGCCGTCTTGGATGTACGAGAAACGCGAGGAACAGGGTAGGCTCCGCCCGCATGACCGAGTCGTCCACAACCACCGACATCCCGTCCGGCGTCGGACCCGCCGAGGGCGCCTACCCGTGGGGCCTCTACTTCCACGTCATCGTCGTCTCGTTCCTCGGCGGGATCCTCGTCCTCCTCTGGTTCGTCCTCTATGAGGCTCTGAACAAGCTCATTTGGGAGAACGGATTCGTCACCGCCCACGCCTGGATGTTCCCGGTCATCTGCCTCCCGTTCGCGCTGGTCGTCGGGCTGCTGGTCAAGTACGCCGGGGCGCCCAGCAACCTCGACGGCTCCATGCTCGACAGCCTCACCGGCGACGTCATGCGCCTCAACTGGAAGGACCTCCCGCAGACGGTCGCCACATCGCTGGCGTCGCTGTTCTCCGGCGCCGTGCTCGGCCCTGAGGGCGCCATCGGCAACGTCGCCAGCAAGGTCGCCGCCCTGTACTGCGACCTCCTGCGCATCCCCGCGGACCGCCGTCCCAAGCTCGTGTTCGCCAGCGTCGCCTCTGGCTACAACGGCCTGCTGGAGAACCCCATCTTCACGGCGGTCCTGGGCACCGAGGTCGCCGAGACCAAGCAGCAAGGGCTCTCTACCCTGCCCGCCACCCTGATCGGGGGCGCCGTCGGCTACGGCATCTTCAAGGTGCTGCACGAGACCGGCTTCCTCGGGTTCCTCCACCTGCCGCCGGTGCAAAGCTACGCGTGGTGGTACGCGCTGCTGATGGTCCCATTGGCTCTGATCGGCCTGGTGCTGGCGCTGTTCGCCGCCGTTTTCATGCGCGCGGCGTCCGGTTTCTTCGGCCGGTTCAGGGAGCGCGTTGTGCTCCGGGCGCTCGTCGCCGGCGTGATCTTCAGCGTCGTCGGCTTGCTGGCCCCGGTCATGATGTTCTCCGGCGAGACCCAGGTGCAGACGGTGATCAAGCACGCGGCCGGCTATGGCATCGCGGTGCTGTGCGTGATGGCCGTCGCCAAGCTGGCGCTGCTGGCGATCGGGTTCCGCAGCGGGTACCTCGGCGGACCGACCTTCCCGCTCATCTTCGCCGCGACGTCGGTCGCGCTGGCGCTCAACCTGGCCTTCCCGGGTGTGCCGGTGGCGATCTTCGTCGCCGGCATCATGGCGGGGGCCGTGTACGTGCTGTTCCGGACCCCACTGATGGTCGTGCTGCTCACGGGGTTCATGCTCGATGAGGGCGCGACCATGATGGCCCTCATCGTGCTGGCCATCGCGACCGTGATGATCGTCACGCCGCCGCTGCAGAAGCGCATCGCCGCGCGGCAGGCGGCGCGGGCGCAGGCCCCGGCGGCCTGACGCGACCCCCATCCGGCCGCCCCGGCTCCCTATTCGCGGCCGGCCTGTCGCAGCTTCAGCCGCGCCACGTCCGAGGCCGTGACCTCGCGGCGCCGCCTCGGCAGGCGTGCCGGCGCCGCCTCTTCCGCCTCGGGGGTGGTCGACACGTGGCGCTCGTACCAGCGGTGATACCGTGCCACGAGCGGCGCCGACGTCAGCCCGTGAAGGATCACGCTGAGCGCCACCGTGAGCGCCACGGTAGCGAGCAGGGTACCCTGCTCCGGCACACCGCGCTCCACCACCAGGAGCCCGAACACGAGTGACGCCAGCCCGCGCGGCCCGAACCAGCCCATGAACGCCACCGTCGGCCGGCGCGCGCCGCTGCCGACCATGGCGACCGCCACCGGGATCATTCGTACGACAGTGAGGCTCAGCACCGCATAGAGGACGACGTGCCAGGTGAGGCGCGTGAGGACGGGGCCGAGGACAAGGGCGCCGAAGCCGATCCAGACGAAGCAGGCGAGCAGATCGCCCGTCTCCTCCGTGAACAGCGAGGCCGCGCCGTGCTCGCCTGACGCGCGGCCGAACACCATGCCGCCGACGAAGGCGGCGATGAACCCGCTGCCGCCGAGGCCGCCGGCGACCGCGAAGGCGACCAGGGCGGCGGCCAACGGCAGCAGCTGCCGCCACCCCGGGCCGAACCAGCCGCGACGCTCGGCGAGCCGGAAGAGCAGGCCGCCGCCGAGCCCGGCCGCCGCGCCGGCCAGCAGGCCCCAGCCGATCTGCGCGGCTGCGTTGCCGAGCACCGCCGAGCCGACACCCCCCTTGAGCTCGGCGTTGGCGATGTCCAGCGCGACGAGGAAGAACGGCACCGACAACCCGTCGTTGAGACCGCTCTCCACATCCAGTGCCTGGCGCACGCGCGCCGGCACCGCCTCGTCGCTGACGACCTTCTGGCCGAGGGCCGCGTCGGTCGCGGCCAGCATCGTCGCGAGCACGAAGATCGAGCCGAACGCCATGCCGGGGAAGGCGAGGTAGCCGGCCCCGACCCCCGCCACGAGACTCAGTGGCAGCCCGATGAACAGCAGACGGCTCGGCCAGCCCAGCTCGTGGCGGAGCGCGCCGAGGTCGAGCCGCATCGCGTCGCTGAACAGGAGCAGCACCAGCGCGAGCTCCGCGACCCGCTCCGCCACCACGCTCTCGAGCTGCAGGTCGACGAGGCCGAGCGCGGAGACGCCCACGGCGAGGCCGGCGAGCATGAACACGAGCGCGGACGTCACTCCGCGCCGGTCGAGCGGCCTCGAGAACGTGGACCAGAGGACGAGGATCACCGCAACGGTGCCCAGCGCCATCAACCGAGAGACCCCCCTTCCCAGCTCGTCCGCCTCACCCGCTGCGGTTCGCGCGGATTCTACCGCGTGCCGTGCATGCCGACGTCGCCCGGACTTCCGCGCGGCTCGAGCGCACAAGAAGGGGCCGGGGCGGCCACGCCGCCCCGGCCCTCACGACGCGTCCGCGCCGGTGTGCCGCTCGTGGGGAGCTCAGTAAGGCAGGGAGTACTGGCCCGAGCCGTCCTGCGGGTAGGCGTACCCGCCGGAGTTGTCCTGGGTCTGTGTCTGGTCCTGCTGCTGGTACGTGCCGTTCTGCATCTGCTGCATCACCTGCACCGCGGTGTTGATCGGCACCGCGAAGCCGATGCCCTCGTTGCCGCCGGACTGCGAGTCGATCTGCTCGTTGATGCCGATGACCTCGCCGGCCGCGTTGAACAGCGGTCCGCCGGAGTTGCCGGGGTTGATGGCCGCGTCGGTCTGGATGCCGCCGGTGATGGTGGCGCCGTTCGGGCTCTGCAGCTCGCGATTCGTCGCACTCACGACGCCGGTGCTGAGGGAGAAGTCGAGGCCGAGTGGGTTGCCGATGGCGACGACGTTCTCGCCGACGGCGACCTTGCTCGAGTCGCCGAGGTTGACGGGAGTGAGCGCGACGGGCGCCTGGCTCGGGTCGATCTTGATCAGCGCGACGTCGGTGGACTCGTCGGCGCCGACGATGGTGGCCGGGATCTGCGTTCCCTTGCTGTCGCTGCCGCTCTTGAAGACGACGACCACGCTGCTCGCCGTCGTGCCGTTGTCGACCACGACGTGCGCGTTGGTCATGATCTCGCCGTCCCTGGAGACGACGAACCCGGTGCCGATGCCCTGCTGGTCGCCGCTGGACTGGCCGAAGATGTCGGTGGTGCCGGGGAACGTGGAGACGATCTCGACGACGCCGTTGATGTTGTTCTGGTAGATCTTCTGCGCGTCGATGCCGCTGGTCGTCGTGTACGAGGCTGGCTGGCCTTTGACGACGGTGGTGGTCGACGAGCCGCCGAGGATGCCGCTGGCGTAGCCCGCGCCCACCAGGAGGGCCGCCCCGAGGAAGCCTGCGACCATGGTGGTGAGGAACTTCTTCATGCTGCACTGCCTTTCTGGCCTGGCGCCCGTCGGACCGGACGGGGCTCACGGGTCGTGCTGGTGTCCGGCCGCGCGCCGCAGGGTTCGCCAAGCGCGCGGCTACATTCTGTTGACCCTTTGTACCTGGAGAATCTGGGAATCTTCTGAGAGTCATCTGGGTACTTTCTGTGACTCTCCTGCGAGCGGGCGCCCGCGCAGCTGAGGTGGTGACGCGTGGACGCGCGGGCGGGTTCGCGGCCGCGATGGCCGGGTAGACCTCCCCCCAGCCAGACCCCCCGATCGAGGAGATGTCATGAGACCGGTCGTCGACGAGAGCCTGTGCATCGGCTGCGGAAGTTGCGAGGAGATCTGTCCCGACGTGTTCCAGGTCGGCGACGATGGCTTCTCGCACGTCATCGCCGACGACCCGGTCGCGGCGTGCTCGAGCTCGGGCTGCTGCGAGGAGGCGGCCGAGGAGTGCCCCGTCGACGCGATCAGCCTCATCGACGAGCGAGCGAAACCGACGTCCGCGTCCCACGGCGCGGCACCCAAGGAGGACCCATGAACGACGTACCGCTCGACCTCTACATCGCCGGCTACACCGACCCCACGGCCGCGAAGGCGGACTTCGACGCCCTCAAGAAGGCGCAGCGCCAGGGCATCGTCTTCGTCGACGGCATGGTCCTGGTGAGCCGCGACGCCGACGGGACCCTGCGCGTCAAGGAGTCCGGTGATCACGACGTGTTCAAAGGGTCGGTGATCGGCGTCGCCGGCGGCTTCGTCGTCGGCCTCTTCGCGCCGCCGCTGCTCGGCGCCATGGTCGTCGGCGGCGTCATCGGCGGCCTGGCCGGCAAGCTCGTCAAGCACCACGACGAGAAGGGCATCGCCAAGGACGTGGACGAGGTCGTGCCGCCGGGCACCTCGGGCATCATCGCCGTCTTCGAGGAGATCTGGGTCAAGGAGGTGGAGCGTCAGCTCGCGAAGGCGGAGAAGAAGGCCGTCAAGGAGGCCGACAAGGATACCGCCCGCGAGCTCAAGAAGGCGCTCGCGGAGGAGAAGAAGCAGGAGGCCTGAGCCGGCCTCGCTCTCGGCCCCGGCTACGCGGCGTCGCCGGAGGCGGCCGCCTCGGCGCTCCGAGCCGCGGCGGCCGCCCTGCCGGCCTGCCGGAACGCCGGGAGCATGAAGAGGGCGCCGAGGAAGAAGCACACGGCGCCCACCCACGTGCCCCGGTCAGCGATCGAGATGTCGACGGTCGTGTCAGTGCGAGGGATGACGTAGGCGCCGACCGCAGACGCCATGAAGGCGACGGACCCGATCATGTTCAGCCAGCCGATCCACCAGGCCCACCCGCGAGGCTGCCAGGAGAAGAGCCTGCCCACGGCGAGGATCCCGAACAGGCTCGAGACGAGGAAGAGCACCGAGCCGTAGAAGTCCGGCCGCCACACCACCTTGTCGTACTGGCCGTTGGTCACCGCGATGGTGATCGCCCAGAAGGTCGTCCCGTTGAAGAACAGGGTGCCGGGAAACTGGGTCGCGGCGCCCAGCCATCCCTTGTCACGCGGCAGCCAGCCGAGCAGGCGGAGGCGCTGCCGCTCGTCGTCGCGAGCGGTGCCCGACGCGGCCGTCGCCGGCGACTGGCTCTGCACCAGCTGCAGGAACGATGCCGCGGTGAAGAAGATGGACGAGACGAAGAAGGTGACCGCATCGGGGGTCGACCCCACCGCCGACGCGTAGAGCGAGGTCGACCCGAGAGCGAAGCCGAACGAGCCGACCATGAAGAGAGCCGCGATGCCCGCGTTGAGCCGTCGCGGCCTCACGCCGGCGCGGCCTCCGCGTCCTCGAGCGGTGCCACGCCGGGGGCGGGCCCGGCGGACGCTGCGAGCGTCCCGGCTGGTGCCTCGTCGCCCTGGAGCCGGCGGCGCCAGCCGGCCAGCACCCGGTGGGCCTCCTCGGCGCCGACGATCGCCTCGTCCGGCGCCTCCAGCTCGACCGGGTGCAGGATGAAGGGCCGCGTCTGCGGGCCGCCTATGCCGCCGTGGAAACTGATCAGCTCCTCGAACGCGCAGCCCTCGTCGAGCTGCTCGTCGTAGAAGCTGTTCACCATGATGTCGGCCACGTGGGCGAAGCCGTCGGTGCGCAGCAGGTGGGCCGCGGCCGTGGGCGAGAACGGCGCCAGCGGGTCCTCGCCCTCCACGCGGCCCTCGCTCAGGTAGTTGGCGCCGCGCGCGCCCAGCGCCACGGCGCCGCGCCCGGCCGAGCGCACCAGCAGCCAGCCCACGTGCGGGTGCTCGCGGAGCGCGGGCAGGAGGTCCGGATGGCGCGCGTCGATCTCTTCCAGCGTGAGCCGGCGCGGCTCGTCCATGAGGTAGATCAGCCCAAGGTTGCCCGATCCCATCACCACGACCCTGCGGTCGCCGACCTGGTGCTTGTCCACGTCCTTCTGCTTGCGGCCCGTGGCTTCGCGCACGGCCTTGCCGACGGCGGTGTCGTTCTCGTCGCCCGCCCCGAGGTCCTCGACCAGGCCGGCCGCGGCACGACCGCCGGCGCCCTGCAGGTTCCTCTCGACCAGCTCGTCCAGGCCGTAGCCGTTGCGCTGCTTGAAGGTCGCGCCCTGGGTCTGGCCGTGATCCGAGAGGACCACGATCTCGTAGGGGCGCGCGGCGTACTGCCTGGCGCGCGCGATGCGCCCGAACTGCTGGTCGAGCTTGCGCAGCACCTCGAGCGCGTCGTGGCGCTCCAGCCCGGAGTGGTGGGCGACCTCGTCGTAGCCGGCGAAGCAGGCATACACGGCCGGCACGCCCATCATCATGTCGCTGAGGACGCTGTAGACGGTGAAGTCGCGCACGACCACCGCGAGACCGGCGCGCATGAAGGCGTAGCTCAGCGAGCGCCGGCCGCGCGGGCGCACGTCGCGGCGCCGCTGACGGGCCGCCGCGACCACCTCCAGCACCACCTCGTAGAAGAAGAGCACGAAGGTGCGCGTGACGTTGTAGCCGTCGGCGAGATACGCCCGGTAGCCGGGGTTGGCCTTCCTCTCGGCCTCCATGCGGCTGACGGTGAGGATGACCTCGGCGGCGTCGCCCGACAGCAGGTTGCCGCGGCTGGCGCCGCCCATCGCCAGCAGGCCGTCGCCGCTGGAGTGCCGCTCCTCGATGAGGGCGCAGTCGGCGGGCGCCGAGCAGGTCATGATGCGCCCGCTCTCCTTCTCGACCCAGCGGAAGGCCGGGATGTCGGTGTTGGAGCCGAGCAGCAGCCCGGCCTGGGACGCGCCGGTCTGCGAGCTGAGGTCGGTCTCCCACTCGGAGAGGACGTGGGAGCCCGACGCCACCCAGCGCGCCATCTCCGGCGCGTGGCCGTCGCGCATGGCGCGCTGCAGCACGGGGCGCGCCAGCCCGTCGATCTCGAGGTAGATGACGCCGGCGACGTCGGTCACCTCGCGCGCCCGGGAGCGCCGCGCGATCCGCTGCGTCACGCGCAGCGCGTACACGTCGTCGTCGTTGGTGCCCAGCAGGATCTCGAGGACGACGGTGACGGCGGCGGCGACCAGCGCGACCAGCAGCGCCGAGAAGAAGCCGCGCACGTCGAAGGTGTTGTCCGAGAGCCGCGCCGCCCACAGCACCATCAGCGCGTCCAGCAGCAGGACGAGCAGGAACCCGACGGCGAGCATGTACGGGAGCCGAAGCGCGGCGACGAGCGGCGGCAGAAGCGCGTTGAGGATCGCGATGAGCGCCGCCGCGAGGAGAGCGCCGAGGAAGCCCTCGATGTGGACGCCCGGCACGATCAGGGCGGCGATGTCCAGTGCGATCGCGCTCGTGACCCACTGCAACAGCAGGCGCCGCGGCCGGATCTTCGGGCGGCCGGGCCGCCAGTGCGGCAGGCCGCCGTACGCCCGCTGGTTCGTCTGCGTCATAGCGTCCGCTCCTGCGCCGTGGTGACCCACCGGTGACGCGCGTCATTCTGGAGGGTCGCGTAGCGTGGCGCAACGCACGTCACTCTGCCGAGGGGGAGTCCGCCTGGGAGAAGTACGACCGTTCGACGTCGAGCACGATGCGCCGAAAGGCGGCGAGGAACTCCTCCTCGTCCATGTCGCCGATCCCGGCCGCCGGCAGAAGCCAGTCCCTGGCCGCCGCCCAGCCCAGGAGCATGGCAACGAGGCTGGCGACGACGAACCGTGGGTCGGCGGGTTCACCGCCGCGCGCACCACCCTCGGCCGCGGCACGCTGCGCGAGCTTGATGAGCCGCTCCGTCGCGGCGAACCGGCCGCTGCTCTTCTCGAAGGGGAGGCCATGCAGCGTGGAGTGAGCTATCAGCCGGAGGTACCTTCGCTGCTCGAGCCATGCCTCTTCCAGCATGAGGCTGGTGGCCTCGAGCAGGTCGTCCGACGCCGGAGCCGCGTCGACGATCCTGCTCTCATTGCGGCGCAGCATCGCCCGATACACGTCTTCCTTGGAGCCCAGGTAGCGGTGCACGAGCGCGTGACTGACGCCCGCCGCGACGGCGATCTCCCGCACGGTCACCGCCGTGTACCCGCGCTCCGAGAAGAGCTCTTCGGCGGCGTCGAGGATCGCCTCGGTGGTCTGCTCGCGGCTGCTCCGCGGCCTCTTGTCGTGGTCTTCTTTCGTCATATCTGCCTATCGCCCCGGGGGCGAAAACGCCAACGGTACATGTCACTGCGTCATTCGCTAGGTTACCATCCGGTAACTCAGCGCGACCCGTCGGACCCCACGCGCGGCGGCATCCCTCTCGTGCGTGTCGCTTGCTCTGGGCCGATCGGCGCTCGCGCGCCACGGGACATGCGATGAGGAGGGACCAGTGGGCAACAGCTACGACGTCGTCATGGCCGCCTATCCGGCGGCACAGGCGGCCGAGAAGGACTTCGACGCCCTGGTGGCGCTGGTCAAGGAGAAGAAGGTCCGCACCGAGGGCATGATCCTCGTCGAGCACGACGCCGACGGCAGGGTCACGGTGCATCAGACCGGCGACCACCTCGGCCGCAAAGGCCTCGGGTGGGGCGGGGGCGTGGGCCTCGTGGTCGGCCTGTTCAGCCCCGCCCTGCTCGCCTCCGTCGTCGTCGGCGCCGCCGCCGGCGGGCTCGTCGGCAAGTTCGCACAGCACAAGGTCGCGAGCGGCATGGAGACCGGCCTGGGCGAGAAGCTCAAGGGGGGCCAGGCCGCCATCATCGCCATGGTCGACGAGGATGATCTGCTCGAGGCGGAGCGCGCGATCCACACGCCGGCCATGTCGACGGTCAAGATGGGCAAGAAGGGCGTGCGCGGCCTCAAGGACTCCCTGGCGGAGGCCGCCCAGAAGTTCGTCCCCGACCGCAGCGTGCTGCCCATCCCGGACAAGCAGTTCAGCGGCGTCGCCGGGCGCACGCTCAAGGAGTCGGTGCCGGACTGGTCGTTCATCCCCGGTCCGAAGGCCCCGGATGAGGCGCCCAACGTCCTCCTCGTCCTCATCGACGACGCCGGCTTCGGCTCCATCGACACCTTCGGCGGGCCGGTCAGCACGCCCAC
>Ga0335071_10007547_pt1 | contig 11190 bp, 8 predicted proteins | sample Lox_Sample_15_FD_206724 | JGI IMG/M metagenome (GOLD analysis project Ga0335071, IMG submission 206724) | Soil microbial communities from Loxahatchee National Wildlife Refuge, Florida, United States - Lox_Sample_1.5 | ecosystem: Environmental > Terrestrial > Soil > Wetlands | place: USA: Florida...
GGACGCGAGCAGCAAAGCGGAAACTCCGATTTTTCTGACCAAGGGCATGGATCCTGGATCGGCGGGAAACGGCTTAAAAAGGTTATCTGGTAGCCTATCGCTTAAACCGGCGTCAACCCCCGAAAGTGCGAATCGGGAGGGCCGGATTGGGCATAAGCGGCGGCGGCGGGATTTTCACCGGAATCTACTGGTTTGTCACTGGGATTGCGTGCCGGCGCCCGGGCGGCGCACGGCCCCCAGCGAGTGATACGTGGCGGCGCGCGACTGGAAGATGGTCGGGTGCTCGAAGGGGAACGGGCCCGGGGGCAGCAGCGTCCAAGCCGGGTGCCCGGCGACGAGGGCGAGGGCCTCGTCGAAATAGGGTTGGTAGTCGGTGCGGAAAAAGAAGCGGCTCCCCGGCTCCGCCCGCGCGGCCAGCGTGTCGAGCAGCGCGGTCTTGAGCAGGCGGTGCTTGTGGTGGCGTTTTTTGGGCCACGGATCGGGAAACAGCATGAAGATGTCGGCCAGGCGGATGGCGGCGGGCAGCTCCGCCAGGAAATCCAGGGCATCGCAGCGGAAGAAGTGCAGCGGGCGCAGGCCGGCGCGGTCCCGCTTGCGGCGCGCCTTCTCGACGCGCTCGAGGAGCAGATCGATCCCCGCGCAGGGCTGACCGGGATGGGCGGCGGCATAGGCGGTGAGGAAGTGCCCGTTGCCGCAGCCGATCTCCAGCACGAGGCGCGCCGGCGCCACGGGCCAGGCGGCGGCGATCTCGGCGCGCAGGGTGTCGCGGCGGCCGGCACGGACGGCTTCGAAGGCTTCGCGGGGCATCGGGGGCGGGAAGTTAGGCGGAAGGCGGGGGACGCGCAAGGCACGGCCGGCGGGTCCCCTCCCCTGGCGGCGGCCGCGCCCCGGCCGGCCGTCAGCCGGTCCGCTGGGGCAGCGTGAAATGGAAAACGGTACCCTTGCCGAGTTCGCTTTCCGCCCACACCCGGCCGCCGTGCAGCTGGACGATATGCTTCACGATGCTCAGGCCCAGGCCGGTGCCGCCCTTGTCGCGGGAGCGTCCCTTGTCGACGCGATAGAACCGCTCGAAGATATGCGGCAGGTCGGCGTCCGGAATGCCGGGGCCGTTGTCGCGCACACTGACGGTGATCTCGCCGCCGAGCGCGCGGGCGCTCACGGCGATGGTCGAGCCGCGCGGCGTGTACTTGAGCGCGTTGTCGAGGAGGTTTTCGCAGACCTGGGAGACCTTGAGGGGATCGACGAGCACCACGCCGAGATCCGACTCGATGGTCAGCGACAGGACGTGTTCGCCGGCGAGGGAGCGGCCGCGGATGTCGTTGACGACATTGTGCAACAGATCGGCGAGCGGGACGGATTCGCGGCGCAGGCCGGGGTTGATCGACTCCAGGCGCGAGAGCGTCAGCAGGTCCTCGAGCAGGGAGTTGAGGCGCTCGGTGTGTTTCTGGATGGTGCGGAGGAAATGGTCGCGATCCTCCAGCGGCATGGTGCGGTGGCTGTCGACCAGGGTTTCGATGTAGCCCTTGATGATGCTGAGGGGCGTGCGGAGTTCGTGGGACACGTTGGCCACGAAATCCCGGCGGATGCCTTCGAGCATCTTTTGCTTGGTGATGTCGTGAAGCACGAAGAGCGCCCACGCCCCGGCCTGCTCGTCCAGCGGGGTGACCAAGGTGCCGGTGACCTCGATCCAGATGGAGCCGCCGCCCTCGACGAACTCGATCTCGCGCTGCGGCTCCGCGTTGCCGGCGCGCACGGCCTCGACGTAACCGAGGAAGGCGACGCTGTGGAGGACGAGCTCCAGCCGCTGGTTGAGGACCTCCTGGGCGCTGGGGAAGATGGACTGGAGCGCCTGGTTGGCCAGCAGGATGCGGTTGTTCGCGTCGACCAGCAGCACGCCCTCGCGCAGGCTGCCGAGGGTGGCCTCGAGCTGGGCAAGCTGGCCGGTGCGCACCTGGTGGAGATGGGCGAGCTCGGCGAGGAGCTCGTTCGTCGCCGCGCGCAGGCCGGCCCAGTCGTCGCCGGGCCGCGCGCCCTGGTCGTCTTCCTGAAAAAGCGGGCGGCGGTCGCGGATGGCTTGACGCATCGCCCGCGCCGCCTGCCGTTGGTCGAGCAGCAGTTTGAGGGTGATCGCGAGGCCGACGCCCAAGGCGGCGGTGATCAGGTAGAGCATGCTTCCGCTTTGCGTTCGGCCATGCGATAGCCGACACCGCGGATGGTCTCAATCCAGTCCGCTTCCGAGCCGAGCTTCTCCCGCAGACGGCGGATATGAGTGTCGACGGTGCGCGTTTCGATCTCCGTTTCGTAGTTCCAGACGTTGATGAGGAGATGCTCGCGGGTCTGGACGCGGCCCCGGCGTTCCATCAGCAGGCGCAGGAGTTTGAATTCCGTCGCCGTGAGTTCGATGGGACGGCCGTGGACGGTCACCTCATGGCGCTCCGTGTCGAGGACGATTCTGTTGACCTGGAGGCGTTTGATTTCCCCGGAATCGACCTCGGTCGAGCGGCGGAAAATCGACTGGATGCGAAGTATTAACTCTTTAGTGCTAAATGGTTTACATATATAGTCATCGCAGCCGGTTTCGAACCCGGCGATGCGATCGGCCTCCTCGGTCTTGGCAGTCAGGAAGATGATGGGCACGTGTTTCAGCTTCGGATCGGCGCGCAGAATGCGGCAGATCTGAATGCCGTTCAGGTCGGGCATCATGATGTCGAGCACGACCAAGTCGGGCAGAAAGGAGCGCGCGATCCCAAGGCTGACGTTCGGATTATTGGCCGTCTCGACCAGATATCCCTTGGCTTTGAGATGGTACGAAACCAGGTCGGCAACATCCGGCTCGTCGTCGACGATCAGAATCTTCTTGGACTTCTGTTCGGACACCGGGCCGAAGATAGGCCCGGCAAGCGGCATGGCTAGTGAATTCCCCAGCGTCACCCATTTGTTACAACCTGGCGACTGCTGGAGGAAGCCGCCTCGGTCACCCGCTCACCCGATCGTGACTGTTCGACGGGAGCGACACCGTTCCAGCGTGAATCAGCACCATGAGAATGCTGATATCGGCTGGGTTGACGCCGCTGATTCTGCCGGCCTGGCCCAGGGTGTAAGGGCGCATTTCCTGGAGCTTAAGGGCACTTTCCCGGCGCAATCCGCGAATCGCCATATAATCGATGCCCTCGGGAATGCGAATGCGCTCGGTGGCGGACAGCTTCTCGATCAACCGGGATTCCCGCTCGAGATAGCCGCGGTAATTCACGCGATATAGCACCTCATCGCGCACCGGTGCCGCCTCGGCGAGGAACTCGGCGGGGAGGATCGACTCCCCTGCCCCGCTGCGTACACGAGACGCCAAAGACACGCCAATGCCGGCGGTTGCTTCGAGCTTACCAACCCATTTTTCTATAGATGATTTCTTATCAGAGATTTTTTGTAATCTATTATTAGATAACAAGTTATAATTCTTTACGTGGTGGAGCAAACGAAGTTCGGCGCTCGCGTGGTTGAACAGAAGGCGGAATTCAGCGCGGCTGGTGAACATCCGATACGGCTCATCGGTCCCTTTCGAAACCAAGTCATCGATGAGGACACCAATGTAGCCTTCGTCCCGCCGGATGATCAGGGGTGCTTCTCCCCTGGACTTAAGCACGGCATTTATGCCGGCGACAATCCCCTGCCCTGCGGCCTCCTCGTATCCGGAGGTCCCATTAATCTGCCCGGCGAAGAACAGATTCTCGACCTTCTTCGATTCAAGAGATGGATAGAGCTGCGTCGGCGGCGCGAAATCATATTCCACTGCATATGCCGGCCGAAGCAATACAGCGCCCTCCAAACCCGGAATGCTGTGGACGGCGGCCGTCTGGACATCCAGCGGCATGCTGGTTGAAAGGCCATTGATATAGAACTCGTCGGTGCTCCTACCCTCCGGCTCCAAGAAGAGAATGTGGCGAGGCTTGTCAGCGAACCTGACAAACTTGTCTTCAATGCTGGGACAATAGCGGGGCCCAATGCCCTTGATTTGGCCGCCATAAAGCGCCGAACGATGCAGATTGGATCTTATGATCGACGCGGTCTCGTTCGTCGTAAATGTAATCCAGCAAGAGACTTGCTCCTCACCCGGCGGCCAGCCGATGCGGCGCTCGTGGAGATGTTCCACGTGGAACAGCTCCTCTGAATCACGGGTGTCGTGGAACGCAAAAAGAGTTGGCGGGACATCTCCTTTTTGCTCCTGCATTTTCGAGAAGTCCAAACTTCTCCCCAATACCCGCGGAGGCGTGCCAGTCTTGAGTCGTCGGAGCTCAATGCCGTGTTCGGCCAGGCTTTGTGAGAGGCCCTTGGCGCTAAAGTCGCCCAGACGGCCGCCTTCAGTCTTGCTTTCCCCAACGTGCATCAAGCCCCGAAGGAAGGTTCCCGTCGTGATAACTACGGTGTGAGCCAGGAAATCGACATCCAGATTCGTCCTGCATCCAACTACCTTTCCGGACTTGGTGATGATGCTGGTTACCGTGGCCTGAAATAGGCGAAGATTTGGCTGCAGCTCCACGGTGTGCTTCAGGCGGAACTGGTATGCTTTCTTGTCACACTGCGCTCGAGGCGACCTGACCGCCGGGCCCTTTGAGGCGTTCAACAGCCTGAACTGGATTGCAGTGCAGTCGGTGTTGATGGCCATCTCTCCCCCAAGCGCATCGATCTCTCGCACCATGTGGCCCTTGGCCTGGCCACCAATGGCCGGGTTGCAGCTCATCTGCCCGATGGTATCTATATTACCCGTCAAAAGGAGGGTGGAGGCGCCCATCCGGGCAGCAGCCAACGCGGCTTCCACTCCTGCGTGGCCCGCTCCACAAACAATCACGTCATATTCTATCGCATTAATCATTATATATTAATGAAAGTTATGACAAAACCACATGATGATTCCAAGTTTTGACCCTCATTTGCCGATACAGAACGTCGCAAATATCCGGTCGAGTACTTTCTCAATGTCGATCTTGCCCAGAATTTCGCCAAAGCCGTCGAGGGCGCCACGCAGATCGCTCGCCAAAAACTCATCGGCCGGCGCCCCGGCGCGAACCTTATCGGCGGCTGACTCGAGGAATCCGGCGGCCCGGCCCAGGGCCTCGGCATGACGGGAATTGATCGCAATCAGTTCCTCGTCCTGTTCGGAGCGAAATGACTCAGCGTGGCGCGCGATCGCCGCCACCAACTCATCACAACCCGCGCCGGTGAGCGCCGAGATCCTGAGGGCCGGCACGCCCGGCGGGCTGGCGGGGAACGGCCCGGCGGGCGCGAGGTCGACCTTGTTCACGACCAGCAGCGCGTTGGCCGCCGTCAACCCGGGCAGCGATTCGACTTCCGCGAGGGCCGGGGCGGGCCGGGTGGCATCGAGGAGGAGCAGGATGAGGTCGGCCGCGGCGGCGTGTTCCAGGGCTTTCGCCATGCCGAGGCGCTCGAGCGGGGCGGGGCGGGGGTTCAGGCCGGCGGTATCAATCAGTCGAATACAATGGGGCCCGAGGGTGATCCGTTCCTCGAGGTAGTCCCGGGTGGTGCCGGGTTCGGGGCTGACGAGGGCGCGCTCCGTTCCGACGAGGCGGTTGAGCAGGGTGCTCTTGCCAGCGTTGGGGGGGCCGAGGATCACGGTTTTCAGGCCGTCGCGGAGTATTTCGGCGTAGTGGCCGCTGGCGAGGAGGCGGGCGGTGTCGGCGTGGAGGCGCTGGACGCCGTCGAGCAGCAGGGCGCGGTCTTCCGGCGGCAGATCTTCTTCGGGAAAATCCAGCTGGGCCTCGACCCGCGCGACCAGATCCAGGAGTTGGTCGGACAAAACCTGGAGCCGGCGGCCCAGCGCCCCGCGGAGCTGCTGGTTGGCGGCGGCCAGCGCGCGATCGCTGCGGGCGCGAATCAAGTCGGCCACCGCCTCGGCCTCGCTCAAGCCCAGGCGACCGTTGAGGAAGGCCCGTTTGGTGAATTCGCCCGGTTCGGCAGGACGACATCCCCGGGCGTAGAGATCATTTAGTATCTTATGGATGATGAACGGGTTGCCATGACAGCTAACCTCGACGATATCCTCTCCGGTATAAGAATTGGGGGCTTGGAAATACACCGCCACCACATCGTCGATCAGTGCGCCCGTTTGATCGCGGTAATCGCCGTGGTGCGCTTGGCGGGGCAGGGGAGTTGCCGCGAAGATGGCTTCCCACAGCCGGCCGGCAAGGGGACCGCTGGCCCGGACGAGGGCCAGGGCGGATGTGCCCGCCGGCGTGGCCGGCGCGGCGATGGTGTCTCCGGACGACGCCATTCTGCCACCCAAACGAGGATGGCATTGAAGGCAAAGCGAAAGCGCGCGCCCGGACTTCCCCGGCGGACGGCTATTCCGCCGCGGGGCTGCTCGCGACTTCGGTTCCGCCGGTGACGTTTACCCGCTCGAGAATCCCAGCCTTGATTTTTGCGGCGAGCTCCGGGGCTTTGGCCAGCGCGTCCTTGGCCGCCTCGCGCCCCTGGCCGACCAGTTCGCCGTTGTAGGCGATCCAGGCGCCCTTCTTTTCCAAGATGCGGTGCTCGATGCCCAGATCGAGGAGCGAGCCGGTCTGCGAGATGCCCTCGTCGTACATGATGTCGAACTCACACTCCGTGAAGGGCGGCGCCACCTTGTTCTTCACGATCTTGATCTTCGTGCGGTTGCCCACCACGCGGCCATCCGGGGTCTTGAGCTGGTCCTTGCGCCGGATTTCCAGCCGGATCGATGCGAAAAACTTCAGCGCGCGGCCGCCCGGCGTCGTCTCCGGATTGCCGAACATCACGCCGATCTTCTCCCGGATCTGGTTCGTGAAGATGCAGACGCATTTGGTCTTGCTGATGACAGAGGTCAGCCGCCGCATCGCCTGGCTCATCAACCGGGCCTGCGAGCCGACGGTCGCGTCGCCCATCTGGCCGTCCAGTTCGGCCCGCGAGACGAGCGCGGCGACGGAGTCGATGACGATGACATCGATGGAATTGGAGCGGATGAGCGTTTCGGCTATGTTGAGGGCATCCTCGCCGCTGTCCGGCTGGGAAATCAGCAGGTCGTCCAGTTTGACGCCAACGATGCGCGCGTATTTCGGATCCAGGGCGTGTTCGACGTCGATGAAGGCGGCCAGGCCGCCCCGGCGCTGCGCCTCGGCGATGACGCTCAGGCAGAAGGTGGTTTTGCCCGAGGCCTCGGGGCCGTAGATCTCGACGGTGCGCCCGCGCGGCAAACCGCCGACCCCGAGGGCGAGGTCGATGGCGAGCGAGCCGGTGGAGATCGTCTCGACGTTCATCCGCGACGCGCTGCCGAGGCGCATGATGGCGCCGTCGCCGAACTGCTTGGTGATCGCGGAGACGGCGAGTTCGATGTTCTTCGCGCGCGCGGTCTCCGGGGCGGAGTCGGGGCGGGCGGGGGCGGCGGGCGTTTTGGCGGGGGTGGCTTTCGACATGGGATTTGCGTTTTTTGGAAAACGGAGGTTATGCGGAAAATCCGGGCGGCGCGAGCCTCGAAACCGGCCCGGGTCCGCGGGCCTTTTTTCGGCAAAGAGCCACGCGGGGCAAACGAAAAGAAGCGGCGCGTCGGCGCCGACCCCGATCAGCGCACGCCGTGATATTCCTTGAACCAGGAGACGAACCGCGGCAGGCCCTCCTCGAGGGGCACCTTGGGCTCGTAACCCACCGCCGCGCGGATGTGGCGCAGGTCGGCGCAGGTCTCCGGCATCTCGGTGGCCAGCGGCGGGAGGAGTTCGAGCTTCGCCGGGCGGCCCAGCAGGGATTCCAGGAGCTGCACGAACCGGATCATCTCCACCGGACGGTTGTGGCCGATGTTGAAGATGCGCCACGGGGGCACCGGTTGGTCCGCCGGCGGGTAGAGCAGGACCCGGATCACGCCATCGACGATGTCGTCGACGTAGGTGAAGTCCCGCTGGTAGCGGCCGTGGTTGTAGAGGCGGATGGGCTGGCCGCTGCAAATTGCACGGGAGAAGAGCATCGGCGCCATGTCCGGGCGGCCCCAGGGCCCGTAGACCGTGAAGAAGCGCAGGCCGGTGAGATTCAGGCCGTGCATGTGGGCGTAGCTGTAGGCCATCGCCTCGTTCGCCTTCTTGGTCGCGGCATAAAACGAGAGCGGTTGCCCCGTCTCGGCCTCCTCGGAAAACGGCACGCGGGCGTGCGCCCCGTAGACCGAGCTGCTGGAGGCGAACACGAAGTGCTTCGGCGGCCGCCGCCGCGCCGCCTCGAGCACGCAGGCGAAGCCGTCGAGATTGCTGTGCACGTAGGCGGCGGGATTCTCCAGGCTGTAGCGCACTCCGGTCTGCGCGCCGAGGTGCGCCAGGTAGTCCGGACGAAAGTGCTCGTAGATCCCGCCCCAGGCCGCAGGGTCGGCGAAATCGGCCCGCACGAACCGGAAGCCGGCGAGCTTCTCGAGCGCCGCGAGCCGCGCGCGCTTGAGCTCGCCGGAGGCGTAGTCATTCAGGTTGTCGACTCCGAGCACCTCGCACTGCTCGGCGGACGCCAGGCGCTGGCAGACGTGGAAGCCGATAAACCCGGCCGCGCCGGTGACGAGTACTTTCATCGGCCCGGGGGTCTAGACGAAAGGGTGGGGCGCCGCTAGGCAAAATTCGTTCCCGCCCGGGTCCCGGAGCCGGCCGGCGGCGCCGGCCCGCCGCCAAAGCTTTCTCTTGATTGTCGGAAAAGCGCCCCTATAAGTTGCGCCGTTTTTGTCGCCCGGCATAGTTCCTGCATGAAGATCAAGGCCTACCTTAAACCGCATTGCGGCTGGTCCCGCGGGGTGCGCGCCATCATGCGCAAATACAATCTCGAGTACGACGACATCGACATCCTGAACAACCACGCCAACTACGAGGAGATGGTCCGCAAGTCCTCCCAGCCGCTTTCCCCCTGCGTCGAGATCGACGGCATCATGCTCGCCGACATCTCCGGCGAGGAGGTGGAAAACTATCTGCTCGCCAACAATCTGGTCGAACCCAGCGACGCCCCGGCCCCGGAGCCCACCAATGTCGGCTGCACGGACGGGGACAATGCCACCATGGCCACCAAAACGATCCGGTTCTTCTGACGAGCCACTCGGTCAAAACCATCCAAGTTTTCACAGGGCCGGCTCGCGCACCGCGGGACCGGCCCTTTCCTTGCCGCCTGTTCGTCACTGAGTTTCCCGTTGACCCACTGCCCACCGCCACACCGTATCCGCACTGATGAATCGCCATCCTGACAGCGCCCCCGCCCCCCGGCCCCCGCGGCTGGGGCTGCCGCCGAAGCAGGGGCTCTACGACCCCTGGTTCGAGCACGACGCCTGCGGCGTCGGCTTCGTCGTCGACATCAAGGGCCGCAAATCCAACCAGATCCTGCAGCAGGCGATCCAGGTGCTGCGCAACCTCGACCACCGCGGGGCCAGCGGCAGCGAGCCCAACACCGGCGACGGCGCCGGCGTCCTGCTCCAGCTGCCCCACGCCTTTCTCGCCGAGGTCTGCAAGCGGACGCGCATCGCCCTGCCGGGGCCGGGCGAGTACGGGTGCGGCCTCGTCTTCCTGCCCCGCAATCCCAACCACCGGCGCCGCCTCGAGGAGCGCTTCGAGCAGATCATCCAGGCGGAGGGGCAGACCTTCCTCGGCTGGCGCACGGTGCCCGCCAACAGCTCGTCGCTCGGCGACACCGCCCGCTCGTGCGAGCCGTTCATCCGCCAGGTCTTCATCGGCCGCAACCGCAAGCTCACCGACGACCTCGCCTTCGAGCGCAAGCTCTACGTCATCCGCAAGCGCGCCTACAGCGAGCTCCGGGCGGGCGGTCTCGACGGCGGCGAGTACTGGTACCTGCCCAGCCTCTCCTGCCGCACCATCGTGTACAAGGGCATGCTCCTGACCGAGCAGCTCCCGGAATATTTCCCGGACCTGCGCGACCCGGCGATGGAGACCGCGCTCGCCCTGGTGCACTCGCGCTTCAGCACGAACACGTTCCCGAGCTGGGAGCGCGCCCACCCGTACCGCTACCTCGCGCACAACGGCGAGATCAACACCCTCCGCGGCAACATCAACTGGATGCACGCCCGCGAGGCGCTGTTCGAGTCGGAGCTCTTCGGCGACGACATCGCGAAGATCCACCCCGTCATCGACCCCAACGGCAGCGACTCGGCGATGTTCGACAACACGCTCGAACTGCTCGTCCTCGCCGGCCGCCCGCTGCCGCACGCGATGATGATGCTGATCCCCGAGCCGTGGTCCGGCCACCAGACCATGGACGACGACCGGCGCGCCTTCTACCAGTACCACAGCTGCCTGATGGAGCCGTGGGACGGCCCGGCCTCCATCGCCTTCAGCGACGGCATCCGGATCGGCGCGGTGCTGGACCGCAACGGCCTGCGCCCCTCGCGCTACTACGTCACCAAGGACGACCGCGTGATCATGGCCTCCGAGGTCGGCGTGCTCGACGTGCCGCCGGACCAGGTGCTGGAGAAGGGCCGCCTGCAGCCCGGCCGCATGTTCCTCGTCGACACCGGCGAGGGCCGGATCATCACCGACGAGGAGCTCAAGGCCAAGATCGCCGGCGAGCGCCCCTATCGCCTCTGGCTCCAGGAGCACCTCGTGCAGCTGGAGGATCTCCCGGCGGCGCCGAGCCTGCCGGAGCCGGATGCGCGCACGCTGCTGCAGCGCCAGATCGCGTTCGGCTACACCTTCGAGGACCAGCGCATCGTCCTCACCCCGATGGCGCGCGACGGCGTGGAGGCGGTCGGCTCGATGGGCAACGACGCCGCCCTCGCCGTGCTCTCGAACCGGCCCCGGTTGTTCTACGATTACTTCAAGCAGCTCTTCGCCCAGGTCACCAACCCGCCGATCGACTGCATCCGCGAGGAGCTCATCGTCTCGGCGGAGACCCGGCTCGGGTCGGAGGGCAACCTGCTCAACCCGCAGCCGTCCGCCTGCCGCCGCGTCGAGCTGGAATGGCCGATCCTCACCAACGAGGATTTCGCCAAGATCCGGCGCCTCGACCTGCCGGGCTTCAAGGTCGGCGTGCTCCCGATCCTCTTCCGCGTCACCCGTGGCGAGAAGGGCCTGGCCAAATCCCTCGAGGAGCTGTGCGTGATGGCGCGGCGCATGATCGAGGAGGAGGAGGTCAACCTCATCATCCTCAGCGACCGGGGCGTGAACCAGGACTACGCGCCGGTGCCCGCGCTGCTCGCGGTGGCCG
>Ga0335071_10007548_pt1 | contig 11190 bp, 13 predicted proteins | sample Lox_Sample_15_FD_206724 | JGI IMG/M metagenome (GOLD analysis project Ga0335071, IMG submission 206724) | Soil microbial communities from Loxahatchee National Wildlife Refuge, Florida, United States - Lox_Sample_1.5 | ecosystem: Environmental > Terrestrial > Soil > Wetlands | place: USA...
TTCACCGCACGTACGGCGTCTCGGGCAGCTCGAGTCCCAGCAACTTCACCGGGTCGAGATACAAGCCGCTCCATCGCACAGCCATGTGCAGGTGCGGCCCGGTGACACGTCCGGTTCCTCCGCTCAACCCGATGACTTCGTTCTTCTTCACCTTGTCGCCCACCTTCACATCGAGCTTCGACAGGTGCATATACATGGTCATGAATCCCAGGCCGTGGTCGATGACGACGCAGTTGCCTTCGTAGTAAAGTTCGCGCGCCAGTATAACTTCGCCATCATTGGAAGCGTGCACCGGCGTCCCGGCCGGCGCTCGAAAATCCGTGCCGCTATGCAGGCTGGCAAGCTTGCCGTTGAACGTCCGGCTGGTGCCGTAGTTCTCCGAAATGGCCAGTGAAACCGGTGCGATGAAGTCTCCCGACCAGTCCGGAACCGGGATGAAATGCGCAAACGCTTCTTTCTTGATTTCCCTTTCGGCTTCAATCCGCTTCAGCGTCTCGGGGCCGGGCGTGACGTATTTCTGAGGGACTGTGAGGCGCCAGGTCTTATATGTCGCGGCCTTCACCGTCACCGGTTGGAGGCTGTGACTCACCTGTCCGTCACCCTGCTCCACTCGGATGTCGAGGTCGTACGTACCCGGTTTGGTTTCGTACGCGACGCCGGCCAGCGCGTACCACTTGTCATCCTGACCCGGAGAAAACGTCAATTCATGCTCCAGCCACTGTGCGGAAACCTTCTGGGGATGCCCCGCAACTTGTGCCGTGAACAGACACACGGCTCCGTTGACCAATACTTTCGGTTCAACGGTCACTGCGGTGACTGGGCTCGAGTGGACTGCAGCGGCTGAAGCCGCGCAGCAAATCAGAAAGGTGAGCGCTAAACAACGGATCATCACTCCCGGCAAGCTCCGCTTTGAGACTAGCGTGATGCGTGGCTGAATTGCCAGTGTCGGGATGCTCGAATCGCGTATCCCGCGGTTACCAAGACGCTATTTCGACAACGAGCGGACGTAGAGGATTAAGCTCCATAAATCGTTCTGCGACGTGCGTGCCGGCTCCACCGGCATGTGGCCTTTACCCGTCTTCAGCGCGCAAAACAATTCGCCGTCAGACTTGTCTTTCAGGGCATCCGGATTGGTGAAATCAGGTAGCTTGTCGCCCGTATCGACTTCGCCCTTGCCGTTGCCGCTGGCGCCATGGCACATGGCGCAATCATATCCGTAATACTTCTTTCCGAGCGCAATCACTTCCGCCGTTGGCTTCACAGGATTGACCATCTTTGCGACTGCTTCCGGATTGGAGCAGGACCCGCCCGAAGCGGTCTGGGCCAGCAGCGTCCCTACCGAGAAAACGAATACCACCAAAAATGCAAGACTACAGAATTTACGCATGGCGGCCTCCATAAGAATGACGACCTGCCACTCCGGGATCTCTCTCGAGTAGCATCCAGATTCTACTCCCGTGCCGCCTTGGAATCTGTGAGGTCTGAACATCGCGGTTGAGACGCAATGCCGGGAATGGGACGGCCCATGGACCGTTCAGTTTCGAAGCTGCTGAACTGAGAACGATCTTTGCCGCGCCTGACTTCGGAAACCTGCCACCCGCGGGCCAACGGTCCGTTTATGCTAGTTGATGGTCGCTAGCACGTCGTTGTAGGAAGCGATCATCGCTCGCTTCCGTTTCTCTTTCATTCCTTTCAGCGGTATCTTCTGATCGACCGTCATCACGCCGTGCGGGATGCCGACGAATGAGATGGTCCGCCGTTTGTTTCATCTGCGTAAGCAGGTTGATTGTGACGGCAGCTTTTGACAAGGAGAATTATCGCTATGCAGATAAGTTCAGTTGGTATTGCGAGCCGTTACGTCCCAAATTAGCTGACAATGAGAACGGAGAGGCCCAGAATAAGGAGCCCGAGTATGCTCCCGGGCTCGGCAGTTTGGATGATACTTGTGGTGGTGCCGCGGACTACTGAAGCTTGCGACGTAGGACGCCAGCGAGGCCCACTATACCTGAGCCAAGCAGCATGACGCCGCTGGGCTCGGGCGTGGTTGACGATGTCGTGGTGCCGCTGATCGTGAACGCTTCCGAAGGGATCGAGCCGAACTCTCCATTGTCGGTAGTCAGCGACGGACAGTTGGCGCCGCCACCGCTGCCGGTGCAGCCCACGCCGCTGTTTTGGTCCCAGTAAACCGGATCGCCGCTCGGAACGTGGGCATTGAAGAGATTGAGCCAGTAGGTGGTGCCGCTGGTGGTAGCGGCGCTAAGCCCCGTCACCACGATCTGATCGACAAAGAAGCCCTGTGAGTTGAAGAACAGGTAGCTGTCGGTCAAGGTACCGCCGCTGCCGCCCGCGGTCGTGGCGGTGCCGGAACCGATGATCGTTCCCCCGTTTGCCGCAGTGGTAATCGACCAGCCCACCGAGGACAGGCTGTCCCCAGGGTATTCCCACGCGCCGAAGGTGAAGCCAGTGGAGGGCCCGCCGGCGTAAAAAGTGTCGCTGACGACGTAGTTAAAGTTAATGGTCCACGCAAAGGTCCTGCCGTCGATGGGACCGTTGTTATACGACCACTGCGCCGTTGCCGGAATGGCAGCCAACGCCAGGCAGAGAACTATCAGGAAAGCAATTTGCGGTTTCATACCTTGAATTCCTCCTTCGGGTTGATGCAAGGCAATGTGGTTGGAATGTCGCCGTGATCACGCGTCGACAAGGAAGTCGCGATAACACGAGTAGATGCTGGAGTCGTCATTTCTCGAATCCAGAATGAGCTGCCAGAGCGCCTGGTGAACCTGGCCGGGGGCGATTTGGTGCACCACGCCATTCAGGAACTCCATGTGACGAACGATATTGCTGTCGATACTCATCAAAGCCGTGCGGAAATCGTCATCACTCAGGGTGAAGTCGAAGCTGCTAGTTCCCAGGTCGTCTCGCACGTGGCCCGTAATAGCGTCAACGAACTGCTGCATGGGTAACGTGTCTGGAAGGCCGCCAGCCGTTTGCTGAACGTTGTAGAAGTCTTTGCTGATATAGCTGTCTAGGTTCTGCTCATCCAGGACATGGTTGAGAATGCGTGTGGTGCGAGTTCCAGCGTCTGAGGAATCGCTCTGCAAGAGCGAGAGTGCGCGATTTGCGCTGTCATGCCAGTCTGCCATGGGGTTCTCCTTTGTTCCGGAAGGCGGCGGCAGGATGGGTCGGACCCTGCCGGCGTCTTGTTGTGAGCGTTCAGTTCCGTTTCAGCGGCCAGGGCGGGCTAACGGTGTGCAACCATAGCCGGCCGCCTGAAGATGAGAGAGTTGATGACATGTGGCTGTGGCGGCTGACCGATGCCATACACCGTCACCGTTGCGCCGGCGGCGACAGGAATCGTGGCCGCCGGGTCCTGCGAAACAAATTGATAAGGCTGGCTTGGATTGGCGCTGACGTAATGCAGCGTCAGGTGGTTGGTGTTGGCCAGCGAGTTGAGCGTGGTCCAGTCGGGGGCCTTAGAAAAGTCGGGGACCTTGATATTGCTGCCGTCGACCCGTTTGGGCAGGTCGGGGGGCAGGACCGTAAGGCTGTAGTTGGCCAGATTCTTTATGGTGCGGGCGTACGTCTCGGGCTCGACCGCTTGCTTGGCATTGTCGATGGCGAAGGAAGCTGCATTCTGGATCATGTCATAGTCGTTGCTGACGGCGTTGTGAAGCTGTGACAACCGGTCGGCGTCACGCGGGCCGATGAGAAACTCACCGGTGTGCATGGGATCGACCATGTACTCGATCAGGTTCAGACGATCGATGACCTGGGACCTGAGGCGAGCGCAGGTCTTCAGCACATCCCGCTGATGATCGAGGTCGGCCGCGTTTGGGGGATTCGGGCCGTCGGCGATGATCCACGGCAACAGCAGGGCGGTGTAAGGTTTGGGTGCCTGCAAAACACTGTGCGACCATTCATCGGCTGCAGCGAACAGTTGCTGGGGCGTCTGCGGTTTGGTTTGAACATTTCCGCCTTCGTAATAAATAAACGTTTCGGCGGTGGACTGGGTTTGGGCAAGCGCGCTTTGCACTTTGACTCCCACATCGGCGCTGAAGGGACCATAGGCTCCGGAAAGCGAGTTCTCGATGGTCTGGTGGTCCTCTTCACTGCGCACGTCGATGCGAATCACGCCGAAGAACTGGCCGCCGCTTTCCAGTCCGGCAACGAAACAATCGCCATAGCGTTGCGTGAAGAGGTCCATCTGGCCGTTACTGACCAGAGCTGCGGCAGCTTCGTCGAGGACCGGTTGGGTAATTTGCACAAATCCGTTGAGCTGAGTGCAGGTGAGAAGCAGGGCGATGGAGTTGGTTTGGATTTTGCAGTCGCGGGCGAAGTTAAAACGATCCGATGCGCTAAACAGACCAACTCCACCGGAGGCGTCAGCGGAGATTCCCAGGTGGTCCTCCAGTTCGCTGGTTTGCAGGATCTGGACCATTTGGAAACCTCCTGAGCCGCCGGAGGCGCCTTGAATCGGAGTAGGCGAACCCTTTGCACCCATCTGCATGCGGCCGCCGGTCGCACTTTTTACGCCGATCCCGTAGTCGTAGCCAAATTGATAAGGAACGAAAGCGTTGTCCATCTCGTTCTCCTCCCGGGCCTGCCGATGAGTTGCCGGTTGCTGGTCCGGCCCGAACTGTGTGGGTGATTCTGCTGCGGTTAGCGTCGAAAAGTCTTGTCGGATTTCTGAAGTTTATTGACTGAAATTTGAGCCTGGATGGGGCGAGTTCCTGGGAGCCACCGTCAATGGTTGTAGAATACCCACCACACTCGCGGCAGAAGGTATGTCCAGCCCGTCCCAGATCGTCTACAAGTTCGCCAGTTTTCGGCTGTTGCCGGATGACAAGCAGCTGCTCCTCAATGACACGCCGGTTCCGCTAGCGCCCAAGGCGTTCGATACCCTATGCCTTCTGGTCGAAAACCACGGTCGCCTGGTGGAAAAAACCGAGTTTCTCGCGCGGGTATGGGACGGCAGCTTCGTGGAAGAGGTGGTGCTGGCGCACGCTATCAGCCAGTTGCGCAAGGCGCTGCACATCGGAGCCGAGGAGGCTGACTTGATCGAGACGGTGCCAAAGCGGGGATATCGTTTCCGGGCACGAGTGGAGGTGCATCCGGCAGAAGCCAGAGAGGCTCCCTCGCCAATGACGTTGGCGGTATTACCCTTCGAGAACCTCAGTTCCGATCCCGAACGTGAATACCTGGCCAATGGTATTACGGAGGAAGCTATTGCCACTCTGGGGCAGATCGACCCCGAGCGCTTGTGCGTGATCGGCCGGACTTCGGCTATGACCTACAAAGGGACAACAAAGTCGCTGGCTGAGATCGGGCGGGACTTGGGTGCGAACTTTCTGATCGAAGGTTCGATTCGCTCGGAAGGTTCGAGACTGCGAATCACTGCGCGCCTGGTGCGAGCGCGCGACCAGATTCAGATCTGGTCGTATTCGCATGATAGCGAGCCGGAAAACCTCATCGACTTCCAGCATGATTTGGGCGTGGCGATTGCGCAGCAAGTTCGTCTGCAGTTATCACCCGAGCGCATTAGCGGACTGACACGCCGCCAGACTCAGCATGGAGAGGCCTATGACGTTTATCTCCGAGGCCGTTACTTCTGGAACCAGCTTTCGCCGCTGACGACGCGGCGCGCTCTGCAGTTCTATGAGCGCGCTACCGAACTCGACCCCAACTACGCGCTGGCGTGGTGCGGCCTGGCGGATGCCTATTCGACCAGCCCGATCAACGGCGATGCTAATCCGCTGGAAGTGGGCCGGCGTGCGCGGGATGCAGCCGAGCGCGCGGTTAGCGTTGGCTCTCATCTCGCCGAAGTTCACGCTTCCATGGCGTTCGTGAAGTTCTGGCTGGACTGGGACTGGCCGGAGGCCGAGCGGGAATTTCGCAGAGCCATCGCTTTGGACCCCAACTACGCGCTCGCTCACCGCACGCTTGGGATCGTTTTGTCCCACTCAAACCGGCATCGCGAAGCGGTAGCTGCAGCTCGCAGGGCACGCGAACTGGATCCGCTCGACTTCGTCAACCAGGCGCTATCGGCACAGATCGCCTTCAATGCCCGAGCCTTCGAGGCTGCGGTTGAGTTCGGCCGCCGCGCCACCCTGCTCGATCCCGAGTTTTGGGTGAGCTACATCCAGTTGGCACAAGCCTACGAACAGTTAGGCGAGCACGATGCGGCCTTTGAGGCGTTGCAGAAGGCAGGCCAATTCAGCAGCGGGAATAGTAAGTCGATTGCTATGAGAGGCTACCTCTTTGCGAAGGTAGGGCGGACAGGCGAGGCGCGAGAAGTGCTCAGAACGCTCGAAGCGGTTTCGCGTGAACGGTATGTGCCTCCCTACGCCACAGCGCTCGTGCATGCCGGTCTGGGAGAAGCCGACGCAGCACTCGAATGGCTCGAGCGCGCCTTCGAAGCACGAGATGTCCATTTGGTTTTTCTTCCGGTAGATCCTAAGTGGAATGCGCTGCGCAATAGTGCGCGGTTTAGCGCGCTGGTCGGTCAGGCAGGCTTTAGCGGCGGTAGCAGTTGATGAACCAGAATTGAAACTCTGGGAATCTAAGCAGATACAAAAGGGGGTCGTCGGCGAACCGGAAAGTTATCTCAACGAAGGGGTTCATCCCAGTTAGGTGTGCCGTAAGTGTGCCGTACGCTTCGGTCCCAAGTAGGCTAAAATGCTTCGTTTCAATACCAGGTCAAAACGCTTTCGTCGGGCTCGATATTCTCGGCGGCGGATTTGCCGGAATGACGACTGCGGAATGTCTCGAAAAAGAACTGCAAAAGGATCCCTCAGTTTCGATCACCCTGGTCAGCGAGACCAATGCACTGCTCTTCACTCCGATGCTGGCGGAAGTAGCAGGCAGCAGTCTGGAACCGAGTCACATCGGTACGCCTCTACGAACCACGCTGCAAGACACGGAGTTCGTTCGCGGACAGGTCACCATTGTGAATTCAGAAAACAAGCGGGTAACGTTGGAGGCCGGCATGTGCGGCAACGAGAGCTGCCGCGGCGAGCTGGCCTATGATCACCTTGTACTTGCGTTGGGCGTGGTCTCAAACTATCGCGGGCTTAACAACGTGCAGAAACTGCCATTCGATTTTAAGAGCCTGATCGACGCGATCCGAATTCGTAATCACGAGATCGAGATGTTTGAACGGGCCGACCCTGAAAGCGATCCCGAGGCGCGCAAGCCGCTGTTGACTTTCGTCATTGCCGGGGGAGGTTTCGCTGGAGTCGAGCTGGCGGGGTAGCTGAACGACTTCGCGCGCGGCATTCTCGCCAACAATCGCAACCAGCGGCGTGATGATGTGCGCGTCGTGCTGGTGCATGCGCGAGACCGAATTCCCCCTGAGCTAAGCGAGTCGCTTGGCTGTTATGCGCAGAACCGAATGGAATCTCGTGGTGTGGAGTTTCGCCTGGATACCCGCCTAACCGATGCGAGTCCGGGTACCGTCGTCCTCAGCGACGGTGAGATACCCGCCGAAACGCTGGTGTGAACGGCCGGGACCGCGCCAAATCCTCTGACCAAATCACTGCCTCTGGAAAAGGACAAACGCGGCGCAGTGATCGTGGACGCCAAGCTGGCCGTCCGTGGCCATGTGGGAGTCTGGGCATTGGGCGATTGCGCTGCCGTGGTGGACGCCAAGTCGGGAACGCCGTGTCCGCCGACCGCACAGTTTGCGTTGCACGAGGCGAAAGCATTGGCGAAGAACATCCGCGCCAGTATCCAGGGCTGCGCGACACACGGGTCTCATTTCGACTCGCGCGGCGTGGGATACGCAACCCTGTGGTGGTTCCTGGGACCGCCGACTATTTTCCGCTTCTCTCGCATACAACACTGAACTGGTCGTCGGAGAGTGGCAGCGCGACGTTCGGGGCGTTCGTGGGCCACATCCTGTATGGCTTGATTCTCGGAGTGAGTTACGCCACGCTCGACAAAGTCTGGGTGCGGCTGTTCATCCAATCGGACCCTCTGAATCGCGAGGCGCATGGCCCTGGATTGCGGGTGCTGCAGTCGTTGGGATGGGGCGCATTGGCGGGATTCGCTGGAGGCGTCGTCTGCAGTCCCATCCTGTTAAAAACCGGCGTGCTGACGAAAGTGGCGGGCGTAGATACTAGTTTCACTAACTGGCACGGTTTGGTGCTCCACCTCTTGGTGAGTGCACTGATCGGTATGAGCTTCGGATTGCTGTTCCGCAACGAATCATCTAATCTCGGCGCCGCTATGGCGTGGGGATGGCTGTTTGGCCTGATCTGGTGGCACTTGGGACCGATGACGCTGTTGCCCCTGATGCTGACAGGCGTCTGTGACTGGAGCACTAACGCGGCCTCGGCGCTTTTACCGTCGCTGATCGGCCATCTGATTTTCGGCGCCGTGACGGCATACGTCTTCCTGCTGCTGGAGCGTCGCTACACGCGCTGGCTGTTCCTGGATCCGCGCATTGCCATGCGTGAACAGCGCCGAGCGCGTCCGCCGGGAACGCCCGCGCCGGCACTTTGGTTCCTGGTTTTGGGCCTCGGGGTTTTGTTGCCAATCTTGTGGGGATGACGTAGGCGTTGGTACAGTTTGAATCTTCACCCTACAGCACGCACATTTAGGATGCTGTGTTATGTATTTTGCTGCGGAGCCCCACCTATGGATGATGTCTATGCAATCAATGTGGCGAAATCAAATTATCGCGAAGGCTTCAACACCGCCGACGCGGAGCGCATACTGTCGGTCTTTGCGCCCGAGTTTACGGACATGTCCGACTCGCATCCCACACGCTATCGAGCGGACGCCGCGGAGAAGCTTCGCCAATCACTGGCGGAGCTCTTTGCGGAATACGAAGCCAAACTCACGGTGATCATTATTGGCATCTCGGTGTTCGGTAACAACGCCTTCGATTATGGGTGGCACGAGTTGACGCTCACTCCTCGGAATGGCGGGGAACCGGTTTACCGTCGTACCCGCTACTGCGAGTTGTGGAGCAGGCAACCGAACGGCGATTGGAGAATTTCAAGGTTCATGGATAACCAGGATGTGCCCGATACCGTTGACTAAATCAGTCGGATTACCGCTTTAACTCTTTCGCAACTGGCTGTCCAGCTTGGCGTAGATGCGTTTGCTCAGGCTGGCAGGAACTTCAAATTCAGCACCATCGGCAATCAGCCTGACTACGTTCCTAGTCCCGTCAAGAACGGCGGAGCAGTGCTTACACACTTTGAAGTGTGCTTTCATGCGATCACGTAATTCGGGATCGGTCGCTTCATCGATGTAATTCGATATCTCGCGCCAGACCTCAACGCAGCTGATTTCAATCATCATAGGTTAGATTCACAAAGGCAAAATTTGTTGCATTGGAAACGATATCCGTCACCACGGACGGACCTTCTTGAATTCGGCCCGGCCGGTGGTCCAGGAGCCATCGATACCGGGAGCGAGTGCGTCGCGCATCTGCAGCCTTGCGCGCAGCAGGCGAGTCTTTACCAAGCCTTCGCTGATGCCCAGCACTTGCGCGGTCTCGATGATGCTCATGTGCTGGACGTCGCGAAGCACCAGCACCTCACGATACTTCGGATCCAGCGACTGCAGTGCTCTTTTCAACGCTTCGCGCAACTCTCGCCGCTGCAACTCCTCCGAGGGGATGTCGCGCCAATCCGCAAAATCTTTCGGACGGTAGTCCCCTTCTTCATCGGTCTTCTGCTCGTCGATGGATTCGTAGAGGTGGGCGCGGTCTTTGCGGAACCGCATTCGCGCTTCATTGATCGTGATCTGGATCAACCACGTACTGAACTTCGCTTCACGGCGGAACTTGGACAGATTGTTGAAAGCCTTCAGCACAGCTTCCTGCGCGACCTCCTCGGCGTCCGCAGAGTTGTGGAGTACTCCTACGGCTGCGAAGTAAACCGCGCGTTCGTACGGGCGCATTAACTCGTAGAAGGCTTCGTGATCTCCGCCGAGGCAACGGTCGATCAGTTGGTCTTCCATCGGCACAGGTTGCGGCGCGGCTCCAGACATGTCGTGTCGATTCTGTCGACCTGAAGAAGTCAGGATAAGATAGCGGGGCCCACGGAAACACTGGAATGCCTGGATTCTAGCCGATTTCCGGGCAAGATCAAGCGCAGATCAGAACAGCGTCCAGCCGAAAGAGCTGGTCGAAGCCTAACTCGTCATCCTTATTTTCCCACGGGTGGTGATGATCTTGGCATCACCAATAACTTCCGCCGAATGACAGACGGCGTTTCCTCTAGGCAATGGGATTCGTCGAGAAGCCAAAGGTTACAAGGTGGTGCAGCAAGGAAAGCAGCGCACTGAACCCGACAAATCACTCAACTTGGCGCGTGTAACCTTTCTCGGCGAGTCGAATCCCACCCCACATGAGAAGTGAATTCCAATGCACGCCGGCCACGGCGGTAAGACTGTTCGCAGCGCAACTGCTTGACGAACCCGTGGCTGCCCAAACCAGAACTGGGCATTGGGCCGACAACGCAAAACAAGCGTTCACGCAACACTGGCCGGAATACATGATCGAAGGCGTTTGTCTTGGCCTGTTCATGATTTCGGCCTGTGGCTTCTCAGCGCTGTTGGAGCACCCCGCGTCGCCGGTGCGCGCCAGCGTGATGAACGCGACCGAGCGCCGTTTCCTGATGGGACTTGCGATGGGATTGACCGCCATCCTACTGATTTATTCACCTATGGGCCGTCGCTCAGGCGCGCACATGAATCCGGCGACTACTCTGACGTTTTACCGGTTGGGCAAGGTAGAGCGCTGGGACACAGTCTTATACGTGTTGTCTCAGTTTGTGGGCGGACTCTTGGGAGTGCTGGTTTCACTGGCCCTGATGGGTACGGCGCTGGCCCACCGCAATGTGAATTTTGCGATTACCCGCTCAGGCGAACGAGGCGAGGCGGCGGCGTTTATGAGTGAAGTCGTGATCGCGTTCCTATTGATGACAGTCATATTAAATATCTCGAACAGCTACAAGTACGCGCAGTTCACGGGGCTGGCGGCAGGGGCGATGGTGATGCTGTTTATCACGTTTGAGGCGCCATTCTCGGGCATGAGCATGAATCCGGCGCGGAGTTTTGCCAGCGATTTCGCTGGAATGCAGTGGCAGTCGATCTGGATCTACTTCACCGCGCCGCTGATTGGCATGCTTACTGCTGCTGAGGTCTTTGTTCGGACGCGCGGCTTGCAGTCCG
>Ga0335071_10007549_pt1 | contig 11189 bp, 12 predicted proteins | sample Lox_Sample_15_FD_206724 | JGI IMG/M metagenome (GOLD analysis project Ga0335071, IMG submission 206724) | Soil microbial communities from Loxahatchee National Wildlife Refuge, Florida, United States - Lox_Sample_1.5 | ecosystem: Environmental > Terrestrial > Soil > Wetlands | place: USA...
CGGCAGGCGCAAATATCCCGATTCGGCACATCCGAGAACGGTTTCATCCTTCGGATAGGCGGACAACGGGACCCCGGAAATCCCGTACTCGATGTGAGTCTGATCAGCTGTCAATGTAGCCTGATTAACGGAAATGGTGATCCCATCTCGAGTTATTCGAACGGGTTCGGCCAGCACCCGGATAGGAGCGCTCTGGTCGACAATCCCTACACCTGGGATGTAACCCCATAAATGGCGCACGGCCGCCAGCACTCTTTGTGGTCCGATCGCAAGGATGGCAACGGTGATTGCCAAAACCGCAACTAATGAATATACCCAGGCAGGCTGTTGAAAGGAGACTCGGGGCCGCTTGGCAGGCTCAGTTGAAAGGCGGGGTACTTCAACCAACCTGGCACGCAATCCGTCCAGGAACTCCCGGCGCGGCTGAGGCATACGAGTGGCAGCCCGGAGTCGATCTTCGATTGAATAAGAAAAGGATGAGCTATTCATTTTTTCCCTCCAAGAGACCTTGCAAGCGCGCCTGGAGCCGGTAAAGGGATTTCTTTACCGCCGCTTCGCGCTTGTTCAGCAAAATCGCCATATCCGCAAAAGGGAGTTCGACCACATAGCGTAACCGGATCAGTTCCTGTTCTTGTTCTGGCAATGAACGGACCAGTTTAATTAGACGCTGGATTTCATCGGCATGGGCAGAGTCTGCCACAGGATCGATGGAGGCGACAAGATTCTGGGCCATTTCCAGAGGCACCTCCCGTTTCCTTTTCCGGTAGTATTCATTAAAGAGGTTGCGGGCGATCGTGAACAGCCAGGGCGCAAAATGCCCATGATGCCGGTAGCGGGGCAGGGATTGATAGGCGGCCAGGAACAGCTGGGAGGTCAGGTCTTCTGAACTATCCGTATCTCCCGTCCGATGGTAGAAGTACTGGTACACGCGCACAGCCCAGCGATCGTAAAGGGCTTGGAATGCTGCCGGGTCCCCTTGTGCCTCCAGGACCAATTTTGTATCTTCATCGACAGGAATACCCGATTCCTTAACAGTTGCCAATGAAAAATCCTGCATTGATTCTCCTGGATAAAGCATGCCAGATGAAATGTCTTCCTATAAGTTATAACTAAGATTGGGGAGAAATGGGACAGGTTAAATTAAGAGTTCTGAACAGGTTGCCCCGCCTAGACTATCGAATCCATGGGTATCCGTTCCACCCATAAAACAGGCCTGCCGCTCGCTCAGATCATTTTTCGCGGGATGATCTCGCTGAAAAAGGGCCTGCCTAAATTTGCATCTTCACCAGAGATTATCTTTGGGGATCCTTCCCATCCTTGCTAACATCGTACTGCACGAAATGGATGTCTGGCTGGAAACACAGATGGGAGTCAACCCGCCTCCGCAAACCGCAGATGAGACGAACGCACGCAGCAATCCCGAAGACATGCACCTGCATTATCGCATCATGCACATCCAGCGTTACTTGGATGGCAAAGACCTCATGCCCAAGAAGTACACCCCGCATGAACTGCGTCAGGAGTTGCACGAGAAATTGCATTTGCGCAACCTGCAACCCCGCAGCCTCCCCCGTACGCCTTCAACCCAAAACTGTCGAAGCGATGATGCCCCTTGAAACAAGGATGACCCGGGGCCTCGCCTTGCTTCCCCCCTCGAAAGTACTCCTGATATGCATCATACAAATCCTGTACAACCACCTGCAAGATGTGGCTGTGAAGTTGCCCTGCATTTGGATTTTCCTTGTGCTGCTCCCTCACTTTCGCACGCTGCTCGAACCTCCCACGTTCCGGCATTCATTCTTGCTGGCTGCCTTCCGCTCTGCCAGGCAAGTGTTATACAACCAGCAACACGTCTCCAGTGTTTGATCCTGTCTATCTGTGCTTTGGTTGGATAGAGCCTGTACTTGAAAGTCTTCAGGAGCATTACATAAATTAATCAAGACTTATTTGCGTTACAACCTTTCGCGATCCCCAAAGCATATTAAAATGGTCCGAATATTGTTTATATATGCCTCCCTTCTTTGATTCAATTTCATAATGAGGGCAATCATAACCTCGATTTCCTGCAAGATAAGGGCTGACGATCATGACATTGTTTACACAAAACATGAATTGAGTAGGATAGGTTGTATAGCAACCAAGTTCAAAGTTGGCGCGAAGTGTTATAGGCAACCCCTGGAGCATATTCTCATACATTGTGAGCGTTGACTGGATTTCGCTCATAAGCCATTGGTAGTCATGCTTCTCTTCGCGAGCTCGCTGCGCTACAGTTTCCGAGTCTGGATCCATTGTAAGCATTTTTATTTTGCATCCCTCCCTTAGTTTTTCCACAAGTATCTTCTCAGGATCTGCTCCCGAAAATGTTCTCAAGGAAACCCCGATGAAACGGATTTCGCTCTTCGGTTTGGCCGACTTTAGGTATTTCATGAGATCAATGCCAGCCCTGCTAGGATAAATCCGGATGACTCCCAAGTCTTCCATGGAAAGAGTAAGATCTGAGGCTCTTGTCAGACTTGAAAGGGTATCTTTCAGTTCTTCGATGAATTGTTCACGAGTCTGATATTCCAATGCCAAGCCAACAAGGCCCGATGTAAATAGCGCCAGCCCAACATCATTGGCAATACTTACAATTATGTTTTTTGTTGGAGACAAGACTGAAAAAATAACCAGTCCAAGCCCAATACTGACCGTTACCAGTGAAAGCAATAAAAACTGATAACGCCTGAGGGTCTTTCTAAGCCTGTCGACGGGAGAGGATGCGTTTTCCTTCATAATCATTCTCCTAATATCTTTATCATGTATCTGCAGCTTTACTATATGCCAACTGCAACGCAGAACTGGTTTTCTCAAGGCCCGATTTAACCGCCCGATTCTTCTGTGCATTGAAAAAATAACCAAGAAATACACTGGTGAAATTATACGTTTTTGCCCTAAGAACACGCCTTGCGTAGGCAGAGGTTATATTCACAGAATTAATCACATGCAGATAGCCTTGCGTTAATTCTTCCGGCGACATATTTAACGGTCGATAAACAACGCAAGGAGATGTGTCGTCATAATAATTCCAATTCTTGTGTAATAGTCGCCCCTGCCGTTCCAATGTTCGAAATAGTACACTGCCTGGGTAAGGCATCAAAATATTGACCATGGGACACTCGATATTCGTTTCCTCAATAAAGTTGATCAAATCCTGGAAAACAGTGAGCTGGTCATGGTCAAACCCGACTATAAAATTCCCATAAATCGAAATTCCGTTATCGTGAAGGCGTTGAATAACCGGGCGATATTGATTTAAATCATTGGTGCGATCTTTTTTTATTTCGGTAATTACCTGCGAGGAAATACTTTCAAAACCGATATCAATGGATATTCCTCCGCTTTTTGCAATTAATTCAACCAGTTCGGGATCCTGCAGAGCTGATACATTGAACGCACCGATCCAATTAATTTTCATAGGAATTAAAGACCGAAGAAGCTTCTTGCTAAACAGTGGGTCCCAACCCAGATTATCATCAAGAAAATGAACCACCGGCCCTGGAACAGATTGAATTTCTTTGACAACATCTTCAACTTTTCTCTTACGATAACGTTTCCCCAACGCAGCACCGCAGGAGCAAAAGGTGCATTGGTTCTCGCACCCGCGAGAAGCCATGATAATCCGAGTAGTAAGATACCAGTCAGGATGAGCCAGAGCAGATCTTTTGGGCCACGGATGCCCAGATGGATCGTTAGTATGGCCTCCGTAATAAAAAGGCTTTAATGACCCGGCCTTCAAATCTTCCAAAAGCTTAGGCCATACTTTTTCTCCCTCTCCGATCACAACCGCATCGGCGTGCTGAATACACTCTTTTGGTAAGACAGAAGGGTGAATTCCTCCAATGACAACACGAACAGAGCGTTGGCGAAACTGATCAGCGATTTCAAAAGCCCGGAGAGCCGTTTTGGTTACCACTGAAATACCAACCAAATCGGCTTTTTGATCGAAACGAATTGATTCAAGACGTTCATCCAGTATCTGAACTTCAACATCCTCGGGCGTAACGGCCGCTAGCATCAGCAGGGATAATGGTGGAACCATATTAGATTTTCCCAACCCAAGAATTGGGCGGACGACGTTGGTAATGCCTGATCCCTTCGAAAACAGGTCAAGATTATCCTGAACATCCGGGAATATCAACAAGATTTTCATACGCATCAGACCAACCGCGTCACCCACACTTGACCGCTCAATGGGTCTAGTATTAGCTCTTTGTTCCGTTTCAGAGCATTTGAGACACAATTAGGACAAAAGCTAAGAGACACTTCTCGGCCAACCGCTTGTTAAATCATACACCAAAAGAGCTCAAATGGCCGAGCAGAAAAAGACGGTGGAAGCAACTGTGCGGAGTATTCGCCGGGCGACGCGCAAGAAGTACACAGCCGAGGAGAAGGTGCGGATCGTGCTGGAGGGATTGCGAGGAGAAAGCACGATCGCCGAGTTGTGTCGCAAGGAAGGGATCCAACCCAATTTATACTACAAGTGGAGTAAGGAATTCCTGGAAGCGGGGAAGCAGCGCCTGATCGGGGATACCCAGCGCCAGGCGGACAGCCAGGAAGTGGTAGAGATGCGCGGAGAGATTGAGCAGCTAAAGCAAGTGGTGGCTGAGCTGACCTTGAAGAACCGCGTCTTGAAAAAAAGCTTGCTGGGCAAGGCAACGCCGTGGGACGAATGATTCGGAGGAGCCAGGAGGAGAAGCGCGAGATCATCCACCTGGTAGAGCACTCCCAACTGCCGATGAGACGGACCTTGGACGAGCTGAACGTGCCCGGGAGCACTTTCTATCGCTGGTATCAGCTCTACCAAGAGGAAGGGGAAGAAGGCTTGATCGACAGGCGTCCCAATCCACGTCAGTTCTGGAACCACATTCCCCAGTCTGTGCGAGAGCAGGTGGTGAAGGTGGCGCTGGAGCATCCGGACCAGTCTTCCCGGCAGGTCGCTTGGCTTTTCACCGATGAACAGGGCTATTTCATCTCGGAATCGAGCGTGTATCGCATCCTGAAGGGCTTTGATCTCATAGAAAGCCCGGCTTTCCGAGTGATCACGGCCAAGGACAAGTTTCAGAACCCCACCAAGCGGGTGAACGAGCTCTGGCAGACCGACTTCACGTATTTCAAGATCCTGCGTTGGGGTTGGTATTACTTGTCTACGATCCTGGACGATTACTCGCGCTGCATCCTGGCCTGGAAGCTCACGCCTACCATGAACACGACGGATGTGCAGCAAACCCTGGAGAGTGCTCTGAGGAAAACCGGGGTGGACCGGGTGAATGTGTTCCTGCGTCCACGTCTGCTTTCCGACAACGGACCCTGTTACCTTTCCAAGGATCTGAAGGATTATTTGAGCCGCAGGCACATCGAGCACACCCACAGTGCACCCTACCACCCGATGACCCAGGGCAAGATCGAGCGCTATCACCGCTCGATGAAGAATGTGGTGAACCTGCAGAATTACTTCTCCCCGGAAGAACTGGAACGCGAGATCGCCCAGTTCGTGGACTACGACAACAACCAGCGTTATCACGAGTCGCTGGACAACCTGACGCTGATGGATGTGTATTCTGGAAGAGCAAAGGAGGTACTGGCAAAACGAGCTGAGATCAAGAAGCAGACGTTACAAGCAAGGCGCCTGCAGAATTTGCAGGCGCTGGCAGTGGAAGTATAATAATTTCGGGTCGGGAAAGTGTCTCTTAACAAAAACTGGTTTTTGTCCCAAATGTTCTGAGGACGTACATCTACTAAGTGCATCGAATGGCCGTAGAAGCCTACGCCATAATCATAGTTCAGCCCTGTAGACATTGAAACGGGTCAGCGAGGCTGTGTTGGTCGAATACCAGCCAACGGGCCGCCTGCAGCTGCTTTGGAGTTGCGTGATGTTTCACACCTTCCTCGATCTAGCCATTGGCCTAGAACACCACTTCAGCATCCAAACGCAGGAAAGAGATTTATATCCAATACATATGCTGTATTTATTGTTACCTGGTCATAAGCCTTGGTCGTCGACGGAGGATGAGATCCGTGAAACTCCTACAACATGAAGCTTTGGTCGGATGATCTGGATTTTGATCAATCAATCAAAGTCAAGAAGAGAAAACCGATTTTGTCCCAAATGTTCTGAAGAGATACAATTTTCTACATGGGGCTGATGATTAGGATTGAGATTTTATGGTCGTCTCTATTCTTTCTCTTTTGCCTTCCGCTTTACCAGGGATATTCCAATCAACAGTAAGGCGATCCCTAGGACTATTCCCAAACCGACGAACAGGATCAGACCCGTCTGACCTTTCGGTGTCAACGAGCTTGTAGGTATCAGGGTATTTGCCGCGGCCGCTGTTGCGGAAACGGAACATGTCGAAGGTTTCAGGATGAAGTCATTGGTTGTGTTCTGACCAATGTGGATCTTGGAAAGTTGCTGGGAGCCGTCCTGAGCAGTCCAACGTGCCTCGTAATTTCCGGCAAATCCCCGCCAGGTCAAGGACCCGGTTGCGTCGGTCGTTCCACTGCCGGTGCTCATCCAGGAATGGATCAGATCGCTGATGGTGCTGACGACCGGTCTCGGCTGTCCGCTGGCGTTAAACAGTGCATAGCCTGCCAAGTCGTTGGAAGTATTCGTATCGCTTGCGGGTACCCATACTACCCCGGTGACATACGGCTTGCTGAACGCGATCGTGTACGCATAACGTGCCCAATCCGCCTGGACCTGGTCGGTATGCCCGCCGCGCCAGACTCCCTGGTACCCGCTTGTCCGGGTGGGATAATCGTCGGCCGAACCGTAGGAGATCTCGGAAATAAAGACATCCTTGCCATATTGGCCGTAATGCTCGATGGTATCGTTGTATATGCCGAAGTCGGTCGTGGGGACTACGCCGCTGTAGAATTCCAGGCCGATGTCATTGAACGGGACGTTCGCCTTGACGATCGCCTTTAATATTTCCTCAGCAGAAGGGTAGTTTTCATTGTATTGATTGACGTACCACGACAGGTCGCCCCCCAGGTAGGTATTGTAAAAATTGATGTACGTTGGCATATCCGGGGCACCCTGCGCCGCGCCTGCGGACGAGGCGGCCGCGATTTTGACCACCTCGTCCATTGTAAAGTGGAACGTATAAAAAGCATTTTGCGGCTCGTTGAAGGCATTGTAGATCACCATCCGGTCGCGGTAGTGCTCCGTGAATTTCGTGCTGAACTGCTGCGCCAGGTCTGCCATTTGAGCTGGTGTCATGTTCTCGATTGCACGCGGATAAAAATAGTGACCAGACACCGGGGTGATCCAGACTCCCGTGTGCATGATGATGTTCATGCCCTGTTGGACAACCTGGGAGAAATTTCCATCCAAATAGTTATACTGGCTGCCGTCGGAGGTGACTTCCCCCCACCAGGCCTCTTCGATCGCCCCGGTAAACCCGGCCTGCTTGAATGCAGCCATTTCCGAATTTTCCGGCCAGCCCGCGCCGAAAATAAAATCATTCGACACCTGTTGATAATCGACCGCCTGCCCGCTGACGGCCGTGCCGCTGCAATCGAGCACCTGGACCGTCACATCCTTCTTCCGGTATTTTTCGATATCCTGCTGGGCCACTTGCAAGGCGGCATCTTCCCGGGAAAGAATGACATCCGTGAGCACCGTATAAGCATCGGAGGTGCAAGCGGCCATTTGGCCTGCCGGGCACTTCAGGCCGGCATCCTGCAGGGCTGCGCTGGCTTTGGTATCCGCCTGTGTGATGGCGTCAGAAAGTTCGTATCCGCCGGTCGAATACTGATCCAGCTGGTTGTGGAGGATACGGTACTCCGTCCGGGCGGCATCGTAGAGGAGATTTACGCGCAGGGCCTCGCCTTTTTTGGCGCTGTAACCTTTCCCGTCATTATCCAGGTGAATGAAGGTGTCCCCCACTCCTGGCACCTGGAAATGGATCCACAATTCCACGCTTACTCCCGCGGGAATCATGACGACCGGGTGGTTCTTATTACTGCCGTTCCTCCAGCCCCAGAAGGTATTCGTCTGGTGATTGAGATACTGAAGGGGGTGTTCCGTCGGCGGTGTCCCGAGCGGATATACTGCGACCGTCCAATTGTTATTATTGACATCCTGGCGGAACAGGTACTGCCCGGAAAGGTCGTAGGTTTGCAGCCAGATGGCTCCGGCAGACTGCAGGGTAAGATCCACAGCCAGATCGTTCCCCTGTGGCACGGCATATTGATACAGGTCCGAGTAGCCGGATGGGATCGTGTCCGCTCCGAACTGGACACGGTCGTTCAATTCCTGAGTCCAGATTATGTAACCGTCCCGTTGGGGTACCTGCAGGCTATAGTTTCCTGCAGCGCTGGACAAGCTGCTGCCCAGGAATTCGTTGGTCGAGGAGTTGACCGAAATCAAGGCGTGTAAGGGCTCGCCGCCTACTCCGGTCACCTTCCCGTGGATCGTGATCGTATCCGCGGCAGCCGCCGTTCTGGAACCGGCCTGCAGGACGAGAAAGACGAAAGCAAGGGCAAAGGCTATGGTTTTTTTGGGAACAGAGTGGCCCTTTTGTTTGTTGTCTTTCATGGTGCCCTGCTTTCTTCCTGTATGAATGGCCGGCTTTGCCACCAGTTGGACTTTTGTCTTTCAATGTATATTGATAGGATAGAGTATAGTGAGGGGGTCAAGTGACCTGGCGTGTGCCAGCTGTCACAGCGACAACCAGGGACTAAATTCATTAGCTCTTCAAAATATTCCAGGCATCTTGAAAATCAAACCAACAGGCTAACAGCCATGACAGGCCTAGTACAGCCGGCAGGTCAAAAATGATATCTTGGGCAAATGAATGAGACAACAACAAGTGGCCCACCACACATACAACAATTCCTGTTACTCCTATGATTGCTGGCGCAAGGACTACGATCAAAATTTTCCAATTCGATCCATCTTCAACAGTCGTCATCATCTGTTCAAACCTGTAGACTTCCAAGCCTAGCAGACGCGCCGCAGTGACGTGACAAGCTTCGTGCAACCAAGCCAGTTTAAGAAATGAACGGACAAGCACATTGGTTTCGCTTACCTTTAGTAACTTCCGCCTGTCACTTTCATACATCTGGTTGATTCGACCGATCATATAAAAATTATAGCACTGCCATCCATTTTTCCAAATTGATAAAACGAGTAGCCTATTATCAGTGGCGCAACGGGGGTAAACTTTTTTTGGCGTCTGGGAATGACCGGATACGCAAAAGAGCTCCGACAAATGGTGTCGACGCCATTATTCGCACTACCGTATAGATAATTGTTTTCCCGATTTTCACGCCACACAATGGATTCCAGAGCCCGTAGGTAAGTGGTTATCTCATTCACTTACCTGATAATTCTATGCTCTTGGTTATTTTTATTTTGTCCATGGGGCTTAATTCCCCGAAATACCCTACATGAAATTATCGGCTTTTTGAGAGTGAACCTGGATTTTATAAACGAATTTCCTTCTCTTAAATCTTCCTGATGAGAAGGGAATAAATCTTATTTTTTGCCTTTCTACTTTATCACATAAAACCCTTTTAGCATGTTGCTAGTAAGATGGCCAGTAAGCGTCCCGGTCTCAAGAGCCCTTGTATTCTTTCCGTTCACAATAGACATGGTGGAATAATCGCCACCGAAATTTATGACCAGACGCTTCATAGGAGAATTTTGCCTTTCACGCGGAATGAAAGGCAATTCATTAAAGGCATGGAATTTCGTGACCCGATCAAACTCATCAGCAGCCACTACATCAATAAACAAGCATCGTTCGACCAACAGGAAACCAATACCGGCAATTGGATCGTAGGGAATTCCATGTGCTAAATCGACTGGTTCCAATCCTATTAAATTAAGCTCAAGTATTGATTTAATCGCCCTTATCAGGTAAGGACGTCCTTCCCCTTCGCGAGCTTTGAGTGGCGAATAGTACGGTTTCAACACATTGATCAAATACTGGCATGAAATATTCCTAGGTGACTTGGTAATCATACTCCTCCTGAAAGAATAGCTTTTATGAACGCGTCACCTAACGGATGAGCTTATCGCGCGATGCTGATCAATAACCGTTTTGTGATATTCCCGGTGCGCACTTCGTCCCAAGGGTGGATAGCCTGCAAGTAGTAATAATCCGTCTATATCGAAAAGGCCTAACCGCCAGGAGATCCCCAATGAAACAAGAGTGTCCCGTGAGGGATTTCGTTGTCCATTTAGGATCAAGCATATATAGCTTGAATCTAGATCGGACATCACAGCCAGCTCGCGTAAAGACAGACCGGTTGTTTCGTGGATCTCACGAAGACGAGTTAGCAAATCAGGCTGACGAAAGTTATTGTCCATTAGGCACCTTCTCTGACAATTTGATTGAGCCTATTGTAGAAGAATAGGATCATGGTTCGTTGTTTTTGTGCAAAAAATGTGCGAATAAAAAGTAAATTTGTGAATCTGCTATTTTTCCCCACGTTTGTACAAAGGACCGAAAGGAGTAGAAAACAACAACTAATTACCGTCGCGAGGAAAACGCAGAAAAAATTTTGAACTTATAATTTTTGTGGAGAATAGCAATGGACGATTGGTCGGAATTTCTTGCTCGTGAGGCTTCCTTTCACAGGATTTTGAAATCTCTCTGCAAAGAGAACTGCGAAACCCTGAACAACGATATTCCTGTAGGTGACCCGCAATATCAATATTTACTCAAATGCAAAGATGTCAAGAATCTAGCCGACCTTGATCGCAAAAGGATACTTGCCCCTGTGGACGGGTTCGTTCTGATTTGTATTTATGCGTGGGTGAGGGTAGTAAAAATATTTACGTCGCCTGAAGATCTAGCCCCGCTATTTTTGGTTTTTGCAAGATATCTAATGCCAGCCTATTACTTCCATATTTTCTGCAACCCCACTACCCGGGAGAAAATTAAGAGCTGTAAAGAAGCAAAAGAATGGATTCTTTCAATTTATTTTAACTACGCACTTTCAGAATTAGAGATCACATTCTCTGCAGGCGATTTAGAAAATGGCTTAAAGGAATTGAAAGAATACAATCCGAACGATTCATTATCACGCCAGTTAATGCATGGCAGTAAGCTTCTCTACGGTGAAGTCTGTTCTCTACTAGGAATAAAGCCTATCTACGAAATTAAAGAAAAACATATTCATCAGGGAAAAAATGTGGA
>Ga0335071_10007551_pt1 | contig 11188 bp, 7 predicted proteins | sample Lox_Sample_15_FD_206724 | JGI IMG/M metagenome (GOLD analysis project Ga0335071, IMG submission 206724) | Soil microbial communities from Loxahatchee National Wildlife Refuge, Florida, United States - Lox_Sample_1.5 | ecosystem: Environmental > Terrestrial > Soil > Wetlands | place: USA: Florida...
TCGCCCACTAACTCTCTCAGCTTCGCCGTGCGCTCGTCTACCAGCCGCTGTAACTCTTGTTGGAAGGCCTTGCGTTCGGTAATGTCCTGCACGGTACCTACCAGCCGCACGGCTTGGCCGTTCTCAAATGTCACCCGTCCCGTAGCCGCCACCCAGATCGTGCGATCGGGAAGAACCAGGCGAGACTCGGCATAATATTTCCCGGTACCGCTCGGATCCAGCGCTCGATCAAGCGCCGCTTGCGCGGCTGCACGATCCTGCCGGTGCAGGCGGGACATGAAGGTATGGAAACTCAACCTTTGCTTTGGTCCCACGCCCCAAAGTTCGTGCACCCTCTCATCCCAAATCAACTTGCCTGTCTGGGGTTGCCATTCGTAAATGCCAAGCTGGGCGGTGTCCTTGGCCAAGCGCAGGCGCTCGTGGGCCTGGCGCGCTGCGTCTTCCGCCAATTTGCGCTGCGTTATATCGAGGAACGCGCCGACGCAGCCGCGCACCTGCCCGTCGGCGTCGCGCAAGGGACTGGCTTGTCCGAGTAGCTGCTTCCGCTTGCCGTTGGGCAGGAGAACTTCAAACTCCGATTCCTCCACCTCTACACCCTTGGCTGCCGCCTCTTGCATGGGGAGTTCTTCTGCGGTTAACTCACGGCCATCACGGAAAAAGCGGCGCGGTGGCACGGGCTTCCCCGGCCCCGGCCCGGCGGAAACATTCTCCCCTTCCATCGCTTCATACAGGCGGTTGGCCATGGCGTTCCCGGTGATGTCGTGGCATGCGGGGTCATAGGAAACCCAAATGGCAACGGGCGCCACGTTCATCACCTTTTGCAGTTCTTCCGCGCGCCTCCGCAGCGCCTCATGGTCCTGGGTTCGCGCAATAATGTCCGCCGCCTGGCGAGCGAGCAGGTCCAGCAGACGCAAGGTGCGTTCGTCCGGCCGGTGCGGCTTTTTGTAGTGGGTGGAGAACATGCCAAGGTACCGTCCCGAGCGGCTCGAGAGGGGCGTGGATTGGATGGCGCGCACCCCGGCTTTGAGCTGGATCTCCAGCGCTGAAGTATCCACAAAGATGGGACTATGCTCAACGTCCTCCACGATGACTCGGTCGCCCCGATTCAGTGCGGTGCCGCAGACGCCCTGCTCCCTTGAAACGCTGTTCCAGAAGTCGAGCCACCATTGCGGGAAGCCGCGTTGGGCGGCAATGTGAAGCTCCCCGGTCTCCGCATCCAGCAGTTGAATGTTGCCGAAATCAGAGCCGGTAATGGCGATGGCGGCGTCTACGATTTCGCCGAGGACAGCGTCCAGATTGCCTTCGTGCACGAACATCGCACCGAGCTTCTGCAGCCGCGTCATGGCATCAAGATTGGCCTGTTGCTCACTGATATCGGCGTTGGTGCCGAACCAGCGGGCGACGTTACCCCCGGCATCAAACAGCGGCACGATGCGGGTAAGGAACGGGTGGAAAACGCCATCGGCCCCGCGCAACGGAAAGACCATCTCAAACGGCTGCCGGGTGGAGATGCAACACTTCCACGTTTCGAGCACCTGGGGCAGCACTTCCGGGTGGTGCACCGATTGCCAACCCCAGCCCTCCATCTGCTCGGGGGTTGTGCCCGTGTACTCATACCAACGGTCGTTATACCAAGTGATCCAGCCGTCCGCGTTGGCCGACCAGCACAACGTAGGCATGGCATTGGCCAGGGTCCGGAACTGGTCTTCGCTTAAGCGCAACGCCCCCTCCGCCCGCTTCTGTTTTGTGATATCGGTAGAGATGCCGCATAACGCGTACGGCTTGCCGCTGGCATCAAACAGCGGAAACTTATCGGACAGAAAAACATGGTCCTGCCCGTCTGCCGCCAGCGCCGTTACTTCGCCTTGTGTCGGTATGCCTGTCTTCAGAACCTGTTCATCAACCGCGCGGTAGGTTTCGGCCCTGCCCTTTGAGGTAAGGTCGTAGTCGGTCTTTCCGCACAAATCTCCCCGCTTCACCCCGAATATCTTCTCAAATGCCGTATTGACGGTAATGAAACGGCCCTCAATGTCCTTTATGAACACCGCTGTTCCAGTTGCACCATCAAGTATCGCCTGTAGTCGCGCTTCGCTCGCGCGCAACGCCTCCTCCACCTGCTTGCCCTCAGTGATGTCACGGCTCACTCCGACCATCGCGATGGGCCGGCCCTGCCGGTCGCGGATCAGCTTACGGCTGTCACTAAACCAGCGGTACTCGCCGCTCTTGACTTTCCAGCGGTATTCGACGGGATTTTGCAGCTCCTCGCCGGCGGCGATCCGTTGTTGCTGGGCGGCGGAGATTGCACGATCGTCCGGATGCACACGCTCGAAAGCTTCCTGAACAGAAAAATTAGCGATCTCCTCCGCCGTGAAACCGGTCAGTTCCACCTGCGCCGGACTCATGAGGGTATAGCAGCCGGTGGCGAGGTCCAGCACATTGATGCCGTCGCGGGAATTTTCGATGACGGTGCGGAACCGCTCCTCGCTCGCCCGCAGCGCCTCCTCCGCCTGTTTGCGATCCGTGATGTCAAAAAAACTGACCACCGCATGGGTGATGTTGCCATGTTTGTCGTAAACCGGTGCTCCCGAAAAACGCCGGTTACTCCGAGCCCCGTCGATGGACAAAACAACGTCGCAGCGGTTGACCCGCTCCCCGCGCCGCACCCGGTTAATAGGCCAGTCGTGGGGCGGGATAAGACGTCCGTCTTCCGCAAACGTTTCAACTCGGCCGACATAATTGTCGACCGTCGTCTGATAGAGAATGCTTTCTCTGAACGCGGCATTAATGCGCACGAGTGCGCCGCCTGCGTCGGTGACCATCACTGGTTCGGGAATGGCATCGAGAATGGCCTCAAGCTGCGCGTTCGTTTGCCGCAGCGCCTCTTCCACCCGCTTGCGTTCCGTGATGTCGGAATAGACCAGCGCGACCCTCCCCCGCTCCGGAGAGTAGCCGTACACGTCGTACCACGCGTCCAGGTCTTTGCTGAACAACTCAACGTGCACAGGCTCTCCGGTCAACGCGAGCCGCCCAAAGACCTCAATCCAGCGAGACTCGATATTCGGCAACACCTCGGTCACATCTTTACCAATGACGTCTTCCGGCTTCAGGCGCGATAGCCTTTCGATCGCGGGATTGGCTTCAAGGAAACGGCCATTGGTGACTTTGCCGGACTCATCGGCGATGGCTTCCACCAGCACAAAACCTTCCGTCATCGATTCGAAAAGCTGGCGGTATCTCTCCTCGCTCTTATGCAGCGCTTGCTCCGACTGCTTCATTTCCGTTATGTCGCGGATGCTGCCATCGCGGTAGAGCGGACGGCCGTGCTTATCCCGGGCGAGCGACATCCAGTTGGATAACCAGCGATAGTCGCCGGTTTTCGTTCGCTGGCGGTACTGCACCTCGGCCCGCCCGGTAGCCTCCAAGCACTGGACAGCGGCCTGCATCCCCGGCAGGTCGTCGGGATGGATCATGGCCGAAGCCGTCTGCGCGTCGAGGCGCATAAGCTCTTCGGCCGAGAATCCCACCACCTCCTGTGCCGCCGGGCTGATGTACTCATACCGGCCGGTCTGCAAATCAAGGCGGTAAATCACGTCGCGGGAAGTCTCCAGGAGCGAAAAGAAAAGTTCCGCGCTGCGACGCCTCGCGCCCTTAGCCTTAGCCGCCTGCTTTCGTTGGGAGGCGCCAACCGTCCGGTGGGCAGCGCTGCTTGGCCCTGCCGTCGCGCCCATTTCCGCAATGGAACGCTGCCTGGCAGGCTTAGGGTTCTTTACCCCGGCCTTCGTTTTACGCATAACGACCTCACGATTGGCCCGTTACGATGGGTGCGCTTACGGATGTTGGGTTATACGCCTATGGGATCAACGGAGGCGATTATAGGCACGATCCCTATGGCCACGCTAGGAGAAATCGAGCCGCGCCAATTCCAGCAGGCGATCGTGCACTCGGCCATTGCTGGCCAGGAAGGAATCCACCGGTAGCTCGGGGCGACCGTGGAAATCGGTGCAACGTCCTCCGGCCTCCTCGATGATGGGCTTGAGCGGGGCATAGTCCCACAAAGCAACCACGGGGTCCAAGGCCACCTCGGCGCGGCCGCTGGCCACCAGCAGGTATCCGTAGCCGTCAGCCCAGCCGCGACACATTTTGGCCTCATCCAGCAGCGCACGGGCAAACCGCGGTGTGCGCCGCATGAAGTCAGCATAATCGGTGGCGTTCACGCGGGCTTGGGACAGCTTATTCACGGCCGTCACCTGGGTAGGACGGCCATTAAACGTACAGCCGCACCCTACCGCGGCAGCCACCGTCTCCTCCAGCGGCGGGCAGTGGATGATTCCCAGCACGCTTTTTCCGCCCGCTTGCAGGGCAATCAATGTCGTGTACAGCGGCACGCCGTGGATGAACGATTGGGTGCCATCGATGGGGTCCAGAACCCACCGCCACTCGGCGCCAGGATTCGTTTCTCCCTGTTCCTCTCCCAGAATGCCGTGCTGGGGGAAGCGCTGGGCAAGGGAGGTGCGCAGGAACGCCTCCGTCTCGCGGTCGGCAATGGTCACCGGCGTCGCGTCAGACTTGTATTCAATCGCAAAATCACGCCGGAAGTACTTGAGCGTGATCCGGCCCGCCTCCACCGCCAAACCTTTTGCGAATTCCAGCCACTCGCGTCGAACCGTTGCGTCGACCGCCGCACCCATGTCACCGTCCTCCACCAAGCCGTAACGTTCTGGTCCCGCCGCCGTCTGTGCCGCATTGCAGCACGAAGTTATGCTTCACCATCTTAGCGGAAAAACCGGCTTCATAGCGGAGCTCAGTGCGAGGGCGGTGGCTTGGCGGCCCTAGACCACGTGGCGAGAACATGCCGGGACGCGTGCTTACCATTGAGGTAATCGGCGATGCCCACCACATATTTTGCATGGCGCGCCAGGACCGCACAGTCGTGCGTCGTATCGGGACGCTTGCTGGATTGGGATTATGCTACCACCATGCCGCGACGAATGGCATAGCGTACCAGGCCGGCCACGCCATGCGTCCCGACCTTGGTCATGAGCTTGGTGCGGTGGGCTTCGGCAGTCTTGATGCTGATTTCCAGCAGCGTGGATATTTCTTTGGTGGTCTTGCCTTCGGCGATGAGTTGCAGGACCTCGCGCTCACGGGGAGTAAGGGGGTCTGCCGCCAAGCCTCTTTTTTCGACGTAAGAGTCAACGATGGTACGGGAAACCTTCGAGCTGAGATAGGTCGAGCCGTGCAGCACGCCTTCGATGGCTGCGGCCAGGTCTGCCACCGCATCGCTCTTTACCACGTAGCCCGCCACGCCCGCGTGCAGCGCGTCGAGCACGTAGGGCTCCTCAGTATGCATGGTCAGCAGGATCACCTTGGTGTTCGGCATCTCCCGCACAATCTTACGGGCGGCCCCCACGCCGTTGATCAAGGGCATCGCGAGGTCCAGGATGGCGATATCGGGCTGCAGTTCCCTCGCCATGCGAATAGCCTCGTGCCCATCCGCGGCCTCGCCGGCCACTTCGAAGCCATTGTGTTCCAGTAAGGCCCGCAGGCCCTGCCGCACAATCTCGTGGTCGTCGGCTAACAATAATCGCCTCGCCATTCCGCGCCTCTCTCTTGCATTTCGCTGGTTCCCTGAAACCCTTGCATTAGCCTAATGTCCAATTCCCGTGGTCTACAATCGGGTAGATTCCCGTTTCGTGGGGTGAAAACACCTGTCAGGATGGGGTCTGAGTGCCGGTTTTGCCCTTATCTGAACCTGCGGAGACCGATTAACGAAGACCCATTCGGGCGCGCGACACAGCTCCGCCGCGAGGCGGAAATCCACGCCGGATAGCACTGCTGTAAGTAATGCCCCGATGGAGAGTAGGTAAACTACCGACTGGCAACCCGTGATAGGCCCTGCATAATAATGGATGAGCGGCAGGGCAAAAAGGTGACGCAGCACCCGATCCGGTCAGAGCCTTCGAGTCCGCAGCCCCCCTCGGCTCTCAGAATGGGAAACCCAGGAGGGAATTTCGATGCGTATCATCATCGCGGACGAGTCGCCGGCCGTTTTCGACCGCGTCGTGAAACTGCTCATTCCGGTGGGCGGCGCGGTGGTGGCGCACACGACAGAGGTGTCGGAAACTTTGCGCTGCGTCGCCGCCAGCCGACCGGACGTTGTCATACTGGAACTGCACCTGCGGGGAGGAACGGGTATTCAGGTGTTGCGGCGCCTCAAGCGGGAGTACCCGGAAATTGCTGTAATTGTCCTGACCAACTTTCCTTTTCCCCAGCTCCGTGCTATGTGTAAGAAGCTGGGGGCGGACGGGTTTCTGGACAAATCCATGGACTTTGACGAAGTCCCGGCTCTGGTCCGCGCACTCACCCAAAAGACTCGGCTAGCGGGCGCCGGCATCAGGTAGACTATACGCAGCGAGAACGGCAGGGAGAGGCCCGGGAAATGCCGCAGACTCGTCGCAGGTTAATTGCCGGTCGAAGTTTCGCTTCCGCCGCCAACCCGCGGGAGTTTGAGGAGCAATTTCAGCTCCTGGCGCAAATGGCGAAAGAGTACGCCATCTTTCTCATGGACCCCAGGGGCCGCATCCTGACGTGGAATCCGGGCGCGCAACGCATCAAGGGCTACCACGCAGAAGAAATCATCGGGAAGTCCTTTTCCGTTTTCTATCCCCCCGAAGACATCCGGCACGGGAAGCCACAGCGGAGTCTCGACCGCGCCATCACGATGGGTGAGTTCCGGGACGCGGGGTGGCGTATCCGCAAGGATAAGTCGCGCTATTGGGCGGATGTAGTCATCACCGCACTGCGTGACGACGAGGGCTCCCTTCAGGGCTTTGGTACGATCGCCCGCGACATGACGGCGGAGCGAGCTGCCGACGAGGAACTGCGGGAAGCCAACGCCGCGCTGGATCTCAAGTTGAAGAAACGCACCGGCCAGGTGGGGCGCGCCAACACCCGGCTGCGCGCCGTGATTCAGGAATGCCGGCAAGCCCGGGGCAAGTTGGAAGATTCGCTTGAGCAATTGCGGTCGCTGGGTGCGCACGCACAGGTGCTGAGCGAGGACGAGCGTAAGATGATCTCCCGTCAGGTCCATGATGAATTGGGACAGTCACTGACCGCCATCAAGATGGATCTGGCGTGGGTCGACAAACACCTGGGACCGGAGGACGAGGCGATTCGACCGCGCGTGCGCTCGAGCTTGAGTCTAGTCGATGAAACCGTCCGGGCGGTGCGGCGTATTGCCGCCGAACTGCGGCCGGTGGTACTGGATGATCTGGGCCTCGCCGCAGCCATCGAGTGGCAAGTGGAGGAATTCCAACGCCGCTCCGGCATCACGTTCGAGGTGCGCCTACCGCCGGAGGACTTCCCCCTCGACGCCGCACGCGCCACCTCCATTTTTCGCATCTTTCAGGAAGTCCTCCGCAACGTTGTTCAACACGCCAAAGCAACACAGGTGCAGGTGCGGCTGATGAACCCGGCTGGCGCCATCGTCCTGGAGGTTCGGGACAACGGCAAGGGCATCCGGGACGAGCAGATTTCCAACTCCCACTCTCTCGGGCTGCTGGGAATGCGGGAGCGAATCAAAATGTTGGGCGGCCAGTTTGCTATTCACGGGCAAGAAGGCAAAGGGACCACGGTGGTCGTACAAATACCACTGGAGATGCCACTCGCCAACTACGGAGCCGGCGCGTGATCCGAATCCTGATCGCCGATGACCATGCGGTGGTTCGGCAGGGTTTGAAGCAGATCCTCAGCGAAGCGTTGCCTGACCTGATGTGCGGAGAAGCAGGCGACGCGGAGGAGACCGTAGCGGCGGTCCGAGAACATGACTGGGACCTGGTCGTGCTGGACATGAGCATGCCGGGGAGTAGCGGTCTGACCACATTGCGCGAGTTGAAACGCTTGCGTCCCCGCCTGCCGATTCTGTTTCTTAGCATTCATCCGGAAGAGCAATACGCAGCACGGGTGCTGAAAGCAGGTGGCGCCGGCTACCTCACCAAAGACAGCGCCCCCAGTCTGCTGATTGACGCGGTGCGCCGAGTATTGAAAGGGGGACGTTACGTTAGTCCCTCCCTGGCCGAGCGGCTGGCCCAACAACTGGCCGTGGACGTCAAGGACTCGCCCTTTGAAGCGCTTTCCAATCGGGAAATCGAAGTGTTGCGGATGCTGGGGGCGGGCAAAACGGTGACCCGAATCTCCGCCGAGCTACGCTTAAGCGTGAAGACCGTCAGCACCTACCGCTCGCGGTTGATGGCCAAGACCGGCGCCGCCACCACCGGCGAACTGATCCGCTATGCCATCGATCACCAACTCATCGAATAACGTCTGCGCCCGGATTTAGAAGGCAGAAGCCACCTGCTTTCGCATTATCTCTATTATCACTCCCTGCAAAGAACTCGTGAGCGGTAAAGATGTCGCCTTCGCGTCAGGGATTCGCCCGCGTGGATGTCGGGGATGTTCTTACCCCGAATTCCATAACTCACCTGATTGTGGGTGCTAAGCCTATCCGATAAGCTCAATAATGTTCAGAAGGGCGGCGGACATTCTAGATATGCCTCGGAATGAGAAGAGGATACGACGAGGCAGGGCTAAAGCGTAGCGCGGCTGACGATTAAGCCGCGAGGCATCTACCCGTTAAAGGTGGGGTCCGCTCCACGTGGGCGGACATCGCTAAGGGTTTGAGCCGAAAATGGTGGGTCCGAGCATGGGACTCAAAGGGCGGTAGCTTGTCTCGGTTAAATGCATCGTTTGCCCCGGGGGAGGATCAAGAGAGCCGGATACACTACCGGAACGAGACCTATCCTTGGTACGCCATCCGCGTGCGGAGCCGTTTTGAGAACGTCGTCGCCGCCATGCTCGAAGGCAAGGGCTACGAGGGTTTCCTCCCTGTCTACACGGCCCGCCGGGCTTGGTCGGACCGCATAAAAGAGCTGCGACTCCCCCTGTTCCCGGGTTACGTCTTTTGCCGGTTCGACATGGACCAGCGCCTGCGGGTTCTTACTATCCCCGGGGTCGTGAACATCGTCGGCATTGGAAAATGCCCCGTTCCGATAGACGAGAAAGAGATGAAGGCCGTGCTGGTGGCATCGCGCGCTGGCTTGCCCACCGGACCATGGCCGTTCCTCAAGGTCGGTCAGCAGGTCAGCATCGAGTCCGGTCCGCTCAGCGGTCTGAATGGAATCCTACTGAACTTCAAAGGGCAGCACCGCCTGGTGCTGTCGGTTACCCTACTGCAACGCGCGATAGCCGTCGAGGTAGACTGTGCCTGGGTCAGTCCCCTGGCTGAACATGCGAGCGCCCTCTGCGCTTAACGTGTCGATGGCACAAGCCTCTTCCGCACTGCGAGACTCACGGACAATCATGAAAACTCTGCTGACCGCAATGAAATCCGTCCCCGGAAGTGCGGAGTCAAGTAACGCTCCCACACTGCCCAAAGCCGGCAACAGCACCATGCCACATGCAGTCCAGTTTTTCCCGGAGGAGGCGTTCCGCAACCTCATCTGTTGGGAGCGCAAGCGCGTGGAACGATCGGACCGCTGCTTTTTGTTGATGTTGATCAACCTTGAAACAACGCTGCAGGCGCCTTTCGGTGCCGAATCGCTCTCCCACACGGTTTCGACGCTGAAACGCGTGATGCGGGAGACGGACGTGATGGGGTGGTATGTAACCGGCGCCTTGCTCGGGGTCATCTTCATCGAAATCCCGCGGGCACAGGCCGCCGCGTCCCAGGAGGTGCTCCGCCACAAAATCATGGGTGCGCTCCGCCACAAGCTCAAGGCCGAACGCACGGACCAGCTTGGTATTTCCTTCCACCTCTTTCCCGAAGATGGCGAAGGCGACGCGCCTGGCAGAATCGACCTCAGCGTCTACCCCGACCTCGTTGCCCTCGACCGCTCCATGCGAATCGCGCGGCTGGCGAAGCGGGCGCTTGATGTAGCAGTAAGCGCTGCCGCTCTGGCCGTGCTTTCGCCGCTGCTGGCCCTCATCGCTATTGCTATCAAGCTCAGTTCCCCGGGCCCGGTGCTGTTCCGGCAGGAAAGAGTAGGCCGATACGGCCGGCGCTTCCAATTCTTGAAATTCCGCTCGATGAAATGCGCTAACGACCACAGCATTCACCGGGACTACGTCACCCGCTTCATCACCGGTCAAACCGATTCCACTCCCGCCGATCCTGTCGAAAAAGCGGTGTTCAAGATCCAGGACGATCCACGCGTGACCCGCGTGGGAAAGTTCCTGCGGCGAACCAGCCTCGACGAACTCCCCCAATTCGTCAACGTGCTCAAAGGTGAAATGTCCCTGGTGGGGCCACGCCCCCCAATTCCGTACGAGTTGGAAGCCTATCGAGTTTGGCACCGCCGGCGCGTGCTCGAGGCGACGCCGGGAATCACCGGGCTGTGGCAAGTGAGCGGTCGCAGCCGGTTGAAGTTCGATGACATGGTTCGGCTAGACCTCCAATACGCGCGCACCTGGTCCCTCTGGTCGGATATCAAGATCCTTCTGCAAACACCCCGGGCCGCGCTCTTCTGTGAAGGCGCATATTGAACCGCTGTTAACTGAGGTTCCCGCAGCGAGCAAAGGAGATCAGAAAATGGCGACTCTGACGGAGCGCACCGAAGAAATACCTAAACCCGGCGCAGTGGGCGCACTGCGCGTAGGGGTGATTGGACATGGCTACTGGGGCCCAAATGTGGCCAGGAATATCAGCCGGCTGGACAGTTTCAGTCTGGCTGCCATCTGCGACCGCGACCCGGCGCGACTACGCGCAGCCCTGGAAGCCTTCCCCCGCGCCCAATTTACCACCAATTGCCGTGAACTTATCACCTCGCCGAACCTCGACGCCATCGCCGTAATCACCCCCGTCTGGACCCACTTTGAGCTGGCCAAGGCGGCATTGGAAAACGGCAAGCACGTGTTCGTCGAGAAACCCTTCACCGCCAACACCAGCCAAGCAGAGGAGTTGATCGAACTCGCGGAACGTAAGAAGCTCCTGATCATGGTTGATCATACGTTCCTATACACCGGAGCGGTAAAAAAGATCCGGCAATTCGTTGATGACGGGACCCTAGGGGAGCTCTATTACTACGATTCCACCCGCGTCAACCTGGGCCTCTTTCAGCATGACATCAACGTGGCGTGGGATCTGGCGCCGCACGACCTGTCCATTATGGACCACGTGATCGCGCGCAAGCCG
>Ga0335071_10007552_pt1 | contig 11188 bp, 10 predicted proteins | sample Lox_Sample_15_FD_206724 | JGI IMG/M metagenome (GOLD analysis project Ga0335071, IMG submission 206724) | Soil microbial communities from Loxahatchee National Wildlife Refuge, Florida, United States - Lox_Sample_1.5 | ecosystem: Environmental > Terrestrial > Soil > Wetlands | place: USA...
GCCTTTCTCCATGGAATCGACTGCCTTTAAAGTTTCATCCTGCATGGCATTGATCATCTGACTTATTTCTGCAGTCGAGCTGGTGGTCCTCTCCGCCAGCTTGCGGACCTCATCCGCGACAACAGCAAAGCCTCTGCCCTGTTCCCCTGCCCGCGCTGCCTCGATTGCCGCATTCAGGGCAAGAAGGTTGGTCTGATCCGCTATGTCCTTTATGACATTGCTTATGTCCCCGATTTGTTTGGAGCGATCTCCGAGAGACATCATCACTTTGGAAAGGTCGCCGACCGTATTTGCCATTTCCTGTACTTCTGCTACCGTTCTGTTTACAATGTCAGCGCCATTATCAGCTATCTTCAATGTGTCTGTAGCCGATGATGACATCTGGGAAGCGTTCTTGGCTATATCAATAACTGTCTGTGACATTTCAGTAGCAGAGGTTGCAATCTGGGTTGACCTGCTTGACTGCTCATTTGTCCTCTTGGATATCTGACTGACCGTTGATGACAGCTCCTCCGAACTGCTGGCTACATGGTGACTTGATTCCTCAATACGTCTGATTATCTCTTTGAGATTCTGTGTCATGCGCTTCATCGAGGCAAGCACACTCGTGCTGTCGTTACCCCTCGTCTCGATTTCCATACTCAAATCTCCTTCCGCAACTCTCCTGGCAATTGCCGAGACAAGGACAGGCTCCCCGCCCAGTTGCTTTTGAATTCCCCTGACTATGAGTCCGCTGAATGCAACGCCAATTACGATGGCCGAAACGATGAGAATCAGCAACAGCAAGACGGATTTCTTTTGTATAGCACCTATCGCAGGCGCAGCAGCCTCCATACGCTTGATGCCATTTTCAGCCAAATCTTTGGCGCTACCTTCAAGTTTATGAATTGCGTCTTTATACTCGCCGATTGCCTTATTTCCATCCTGTGTTGTTTTTATCTGACCGGAGTGAATCCCGTCAATGCTTTTCATGAACCCGGACTCGTATACGGACAACACGGATTTCATGTCTTTGACTGAATCCTTATCTTTCTGTTCAACTACCGTGGATTCAAGGGCGTTGAGGCGGGCCGACAGATGTTCAAACTCCGACTTCCACTTGCCGAGATATTCATCTTCTTTTTCTCTCGAGCCTATATTAATGTACAGGTCCTTTTCAAATCGTCTTAACCCAACAACGTTGGCACGGGCGCGGGCTGCGTTTTCAGCTATCTTTGCATCGCCTTTGATTATTTTCTCTGTGGTACCCGAGACTGACGCAATACCCCAATATCCGATAATTCCGACTATCAGCAGCAGCAATAATATAATGCCGAAACCTATTCCAAGGCGAGTCGCAACTTTCATGTTCTGCATATTCATTTTCTTCCCCCTGAAGACATTAGATATACAGTCTGAATTTACACCAACATTTTAGGCATAAATGCGGGAATCTGTGAATGAGCTCCAACGCTTTTTTATTTATATATAGCGGAAAGCAGCGCCATTTAAGCTGCTGTTGCCACCTCAGAACGATTCTGCTCATAGTCTATTGACTGCAGTCGTGCGCCAAGCCCTGCGATACTGTCCATATCGACAAGAATGACAAGGCGGTCCTCCATTTTGGCTATCCCACGAATAAAATCATTGCCGGCTTCCCCGGCTGCCATTGCCGGGGCCGACTCAACAATATCCTGCGATATCCTGAGGACTTCGGATACATAATCCACAATTACTCCTATGGTAAGCCCCTGAATGTCCATGATCATTATCCGTGACTGTCCATCATTGTCCCTGGAGGGCAGCCCGAAATTACTCCTGAGATTAATGACCGGTATAACGCGACCCCTAAGATTGATTACACCCTCTAAATAATTGGGAGCATTGGGGATCTTGGTTATCTCACGCAGCCGGTTAATCTCGCGGACCTTAAGAATATCCACAGCATATTCTTCATTGCCCAGGCCGAATGTTACCAACTGGAGCAGATCGGTAGAGCCTGCCTTCCTGGTAACCGATACTTCTTGTACTGAAGCTGTCGCACTCATGAATTACCCCCCTTCATAGGTGAATGCTGCATACCGTTATACGCACTAGAAACTACGCCCGTATTGCACAATTAAAGCGGTAGGCCCTTAATAACAATGCTATTGTCGTGCTATATTATCGTCGTTTTTTTCTGCTTCTTTAATTATTTCGCGATAAAAACGATCTATATTTGAAGAGGCATGAACGACAACTATTCATCCTTCAAAGAAAATACCTTGCCTGACAGGGGGCTTTGCGGTAGATAATCCTGTCCGTGCTGAATCTGTGCGGCCAATCTTTGAAGCTCCCTGATGATACGCTCATTGTCCCGCTCCAGTTTTTCAATACGGGCTTCCTTCTCGCCAATAAGCGTCTGCTGCACTTTCATGGCCTCGACCAGCACCGGCACCAGCTTGTCATAAGACAGGGTCTTATAGCCTTCGCCGTTCGTCTGAACCAGCTCAGGAAGTACCTTCTCCACCTCCTGCGCTACCAGTCCAATCTGCCTGCCGTCCTTATACCCTGCCCCGGTTACCTTATCCATGTTCCACGCATATGTCACGCCTTTCAGTTGCAACACCTTTTCCAGGGGCGACTCAAGGGGTTGAATGTCCTTCTTGTAACGGATGTCGGAAGGAGTCGAAACCGTTACCATGGTCAGGGCTCCGTCAATCTGCACGGTCCTGCCTGCAAAATCGCCTTTTATGAGAGGTTTGTTGCAGGACGTACCGCCACTGTAGCAATTATCAATATAGAGTTTATTATCGCCGGTCTCTTCGAGGCCAGACCTTTCCCCTATAAAAACGTTGCCGTGCCCGGTGTAATTAAACGCACCTGTTGAGGCACCAATGTATACGTTTGAGTGTCCCGTGGTATTCGAGGTGCCTGCGCCCTGGCCAATAAAAGTATTTGCATAACCAGTATTAAAGTTGGCTGCGGATCCTTCTCCAGACAACGAACCGACAAAAGTGTTACCGAAACCGTTTTTATGATATTGTCCAGCTCCGTTCCCGATAAAAGTATTATCGTCTCCGTCGCTGTGGCTCAACCCTGATGCCTGACCAACAAAGGTATTATTGATGCCCTGAAGATTCGACTGGCCTGCGGCACTGCCGACAAACGTGTTTGCGTAGCCGGACGTGTTACCCAATCCGGCATTATTACCGAGAAACGTATTGTATCCGCCGCTGTTGCTGTCTCCTGCTCCTATACCAAAGGCCGTAAGGTTGCTGCTCGAAACGCCTGTAAGGGCCATTGTCTGAATATGACCATCAGGGAACTGAATGCCGGTGGTGGCGTACAGAGTTCCATTGATCCTGACGAGATTATTATTGAATTCCCCATAGATGAGAGGCGTATTAGTGCCGGAATTGGCTATATAAAGCATGTTGCTGCCGGTTTCGTTATGGCCGGCATCAATCCCGATAAATATATTACTGCTTCCTGACCCGCTTGAATACCCGGCACTATTACCGATAAAAATATTGCTGCTTCCCGTATTGTCATGCCCCGTTCCAGCTCCGATGAATACGTTGCTCGAACCGGTCGATCCCGGATCGCTCTTCCCGCCGGCGGTGTCTCCTATGATAGTGTTGTACCAGCCGCCATTAAACCGCCATCCTGCCTCATGTCCGACAAAAACATTGGATGACCCGCCAGTATTGGCCTGCCCGGCAAACGCCCCAAGCGCAGTGTTATCCGAACCGGAATTGTTTGAAGCGCCGGCATTCTGGCCGAGGAAGGTGTCATTCGTTCCACCCGCATTTGATATCCCGGTGCCATCTCCGATAAAAGTATTGAAGTAGCCTGTCATTGTATCGTTCCCAGAATGCAAGCCACAAAAAGTTTCGTTTAAATTTTCAATTAAGGCACTCGCCGTTGTTGCATTAAAGCAGAGAAACGTAACCACGATATAACAAAGTCTGAGTGTCTTCATACAAGCCTCCTTTTTCTGTTGTTTTCTGTTCCGCCCAAAGAAACATATTGACGGGAGTTTTTTCCACCTGAGCGAATCATATAATATGACGGGCTGTTTGTCAAACCGTTTTTACATCTGTGTCAAGGCAATTTTGACATTTCCATTTTGCATTCGCGGTTAATTGTCCGGTAGATATGTTTTTGGCCATCTCACAACCATAAGAAGGTGATTTTTTTCTCCGATGATAACTTAGGGCAACGTTCTGACTTTCAGGACAATCACTGTTGCATGGTTGAATCCGCCCACATAGTTTGATACACATATAAAAGAACACATGATACCTCATTCAATGTTGATAAATATTATTTTTTTATTGATGTTGTCAAGCATTTTTCTGCCCGGCCACGCGTTGGGACATCAGGAGGAGACGACCGGCGACATCGGCATCGTCGAAAAGACGGGGGACATAGTTCCGGGCGGTTTGACCTTTCACGATGAAAATGGCGTTGCCGTGAAATTGGCGGATTTAATAAACAGGCCGACCATCCTGGTCCCGGTATATTTCGGCTGCGACCACTATTGCCCCCAGACCCTCGGCGCCCTTGCAACTTCGTTGTCGGATATCAAATTTGAGCCGGGCAAGGATTATCAGCTGGTCACGATAAGCTTCGATGAAAACGACGACCCGGCGACTGCGCGGAGAGTCAAGACTAATTACATCAAAGCTGCGGGTGAGAATTTTCCTGAAGGGGAATGGAAGTTTCTGACAGGCGACAGGGAAAGTATCGCTCAAGTTACAGAATCGGTCGGCTTTCATTTCCGCAGGGATTCTCATGGTTATATACACCCGGTTGTGCTTGTCTTTCTGTCGCCGCAGAGAAAGATAACCGGGTACCATTACGTTTCCGTTTTCCGGTACGGCGTGCAATCTGCGGCATCTTTTTCTCCTGCGGATATTGAAGCGGGCATCGGCAATGCCGGCAAGGGGACAATCAGCCTCGGCGTCAGAAAGTCCATCCTTTATTGCTTCCCTCATCAGCCGGCAGGGCAGGCGAGTTTTTTCAAGCTCCTTGGAGTCACAGGTGGCGTGACTATTTTTTCGCTGATCTTCTTTGCCATCTACATGAAGGCGACCGGCAGGAGACTTTCTGCAGGAAATGGAAAGAACAATGGAAGAACTTAGCTTTTATGACGAAAAGGGAAAGTACAGCGGGATCCTCGCATGGCTCATGTCAACGGACCACAAGAGGATCGGCCTGCAATACCTGCTGGCGCTGATATGCTTTTTTTCCACAGGCGTCGCCCTGGGCGTCCTCATACGCCTGAGCCTCATTGCACCGGGATCTATTCTCAACGCCCAGCAGTACAATGAGGTTTTTACGGTCCACGGTATCGTCCAGATATTCCTGTTCATCATCCCGGGCATACCGGTCGCCTTCGGCAATTTCTTTTTGCCCATAATGATCGGCGCCAGGGATGTGGCATTTCCGAGGCTCAATCGCTTTACATGGTGGCTATACCTGACCGGTGCAGCGATTGTGCTGCTTTCCCTTTTCATCAAGGGCGCGCCGCCCGATACAGGCTGGACCTTCTATGCACCATACAGTATCCAGACCAAGGCAAATGTTTCATTGGCGGTTTTCGGCGTCTTTGTCCTCGGCTTCTCTTCCATATTTACAGGCCTTAACTTCGTTACCACGATTCATCGCATGAGAGCGCCGGGGATGAAGTGGTTCCGTATGCCGCCGTTCGTCTGGACATTGTATGCGACAGGCTGGGTGCAGATACTTGCGACGCCTGTCCTTGCCATAACGCTCGTATTCATTATTCTCGGCAGGTTCTTCGGCGTCGGGTTCTTCGACCCTTCGCGCGGCGGAGATCCGATCCTGTACGAACATCTTTTCTGGACCTACTCCCATCCGGCAGTCTATATAATGGTGCTTCCTGCAATGGGCATTATCAGCGAAATCATACCTGTCTTTGCAAGAAGGAAGCTCTTCGGATATCATGCGATCGTGCTGTCGGCCCTCGGCATTGCAACTGTTGGTTATCTAGTATGGGGGCATCACATGTTCACCAGCGGCATGAGCGACACGGCCAGGATCATCTTTTCGTTCATAACTTTCCTGGTAGCGGTCCCCAGTGGAGTGAAGGTTTTCAACTGGGTGGCGACGCTTTATAAGGGCTCGATCGAACTGCATGCCCCCCTGCTGTTTGCGCTCTCTTTTGTCTTCCTGTTTTCCATCGGCGGACTCACAGGACTGATTATCGGTTCGCTCGCCCCGAACCTTCATGTTCACGGCACGTATTTCATAGTTGCCCACTTCCATTACGTGATGTTCGGCGGGGCGGGGTTCTCATTCTTCGCAGGCCTGCATTACTGGTTCCCAAAGATGTTCGGAAAGATGTACAGCGAAAAGTATGCGAAAGCAGGGTGGCTTCTGCTGTTTGTGGGATTCAATATCCTCTATTTCAGCATGTTCATACTCGGATACCAGGGCATGCCGCGCCGGTATTTCGATCCGCCTCCCCAATACCACGGATGGGAATTTATCTCGACCATAGGTTCATGGCTGCTCGCTGCAGGGATAATCATCATCTTCGGGAACCTGATAAGGTCGCTCTTCAGGGGAGAGAAGGCCCCCGCTGATCCATGGGGAGGGAAAAGTCTCGAATGGACAATATCTTCTCCGCCGCCGCCGGAGAATTTCATTGAAACACCTGTGATAACAACCGGACCGTCGGGATACGGGAAAACCTGAAATGGAAAAAATCTCGTCTGCAACAGAAGGTAGCATCGACTATACGGGCAAGAAGATTGGCATGTGGCTTTTTCTTTACACCGAGTTGCTCTTCTTCGGCGGGATGTTCCTGCTCTATTCCGTCTACAGGTCACGTTATTCTGCGGAATTTCATGCCTCCGCGATGGAGGAGAACATCATTCTCGGATCGACAAACACGGTGATACTGCTTACAAGCAGCTTCTTCATCGCCCTTTCCATCGCCGCCATAAAGGCCGGCAGAAGGAGGCTTTCGACCGGGCTTCAGCTTGCAACTATAATTTGTGGGATTACATTCCTGGTAATCAAATATTTTGAGTGGGCCGCAAAAATAGTGAAGGGAATATATCCCGACTCCTCCGTGCTTCTCGGCATGGGCCAGGGAGAGACCCTTTTTTTCGGTCTCTACTACGTGATGACAGGCATACACGGCATTCACGTGCTTATCGGCGTGATCATAATATCGATCATGCTTTCGCTTACTCAACGCGGGATTATAAACAGAGAGAATTTCGTCAAGCTTGAAAACACCGGGCTCTACTGGCACTTTGTCGATATAGTCTGGATATACCTCTTCCCGCTTTTTTATCTGATAACTTAGGGGCTGGAATAATTTGGACCGGGGAAACGTAGAAACTCAAATACATGCCGCAACCTACAGAACCTATGTTTACGTGTGGATTGCGCTGCTGGTCTTCCTCGGCATCACCATCGCGGTTGCAAAGCTCAGCCTGCTCGCGCAGTACAGCGTAATCGGAAGTCTGTTAATTGCCTCTCTCAAGGCCGGACTGGTCCTGGTATTTTTCATGCACCTCAAAAATGAAGGATGGATCGTAAAAGGCATGCTGGCCCTTGCCGTCGGGGCACTCACCTTTATAATCGTCCTGACCTTCTCCGACGTCTGGTTCAGGTGAAGGTACATGTTTCTCGGACCATCAAACAGCGCCGGAAAAGTAGATGATGCCTTCTTCTACATTGTGGGCATTTCCGCAGGGTTACTGCTGCTCGTAACTGCCTGCATGATTTATTTCCTCTTCAAATACAACCGGAAGAGGCACCCTGAAGCAGAAGAAGTAAAAGAGAGTCTCTGGCTCGAAATCATCTGGACCGCAGTCCCCACAGTCCTCTCCCTCTCGATGTTTTACGCGGGCTGGGTGAATTTCGATTATATCCGCCATCCGCCGAAGGATGCGTTGACCATAAATGTGGTGGCCCGCCAGTGGTCGTGGCTCTTCATTTACGCCAACGGCAAACAGAGCGACATACTGCGCGTGCCTGTTGATAAACCGGTCAAGCTGATGCTGGCGTCGGCTGACGTAATCCACAGTCTCTACATACCTGCCTTCAAGATCAAGGAAGACTGTGTTCCCGGCATGAAAACGCATCTCTGGTTCAATGCCAACAGGACCGGCACCTTCGACATTTTCTGCACCGAATATTGCGGAGTGGAGCATTCCCACATGCTTTCCAAGGTAGTAGTATTGAACGGCGCTGACTATGACAGGTGGTATGCCGAAGCAGGCCCTGCAGGTGCGGCTGCAAAAGGACAGAAAGTCTTTCAGGACAAAGGTTGCGCGGGCTGCCACAGCACGGACGGATCGAGAAAGGTCGGGCCTACTTTCAAGGGTCTTTACGGGGCTGCAGAGGTTGTTACGACTGCCGGGATGGAGCGGCACATAACAGTCGATGAAGAATACATTAAAAATTATGTTCGCCATCCGAACGTCGATGTTGTGAAAGGCTACCCGCCTGTAATGCCGGTCATCCCCATTACGGACGCTGAACTTGAAGAACTCGTCGAATATATAAAGACGGTGAAATAACAATGGCAAGTAATTCTGAAAAAATCCTACTATCAAAATATCGGCAGAATCCCGGCGGAAGGTTATGTATCTGAATGTGATTAGCAATTATCTTCAACTTCTCAGGATCAGGATAGCCCTGTTCGCGGCGTTCTCGGCTGCGAGCGCTTTTTTGCTCGCCCGTCCGCACAACCTGGAGAAGATCATTTTCGTTGCTGCGGGTATCTTCCTTATGGCCTGCGGCGCCTCCTGTCTCAACCAGTACCAGGAAAGGGCCACGGATGCGCTCATGGAGAGGACAAAAAACAGGCCATTGCCGTCCGGAATGATCACGCCCGAACGCGCAGCTATTTTCTCAATGCTATTTACAGTTGCTGGTGCCGCTATTTTGATTGCCGAATTTGGTTTCGGGACGGCGATTATCGGGGTTTGTGCATCGGTTTGGTACAATGGCGTCTACACCTATCTGAAAAGGATGACTGCATTCGCGGCGGTCCCCGGCGCGCTTACGGGCGCCCTGCCGCCGGTGGTTGGGTGGGTCGCAGCAGGCGGAAATCTTCCGGATTCGAGACTGCTGGCCCTTTGCCTTTTCTTCATAATATGGCAGGTCCCTCATTTCTGGCTCTTTCTAATGGGCTATGGGAAACAGTACGAGGATGCGGGACTCCCCTCCGTAACGCGAATATTCAGGAGAAGTCAGATGTCCAGGATCATCTTCCACTGGATAGCTGCCACGGCGGTCTGCGGACTGGCCTTGTCTCTTTTCGGACTCTTTCAGTCGCATTTTATTAGTTGTCTGCTTCTGGCGGCTTCCGCATGGCTCATGCTCCAGGCAGTCAATTTCCTCAGAAGCAATGGGGATTGCTGCCGCGAGGCTTTCCGCATGATCAATCTTTACATGATCGTCGTAATGCTCCTGCTGATTTCAGGTAGCCTTCCAGCCTTTCATGGAATCGGGAAATATTATGCGATGATAACCCGCGTCTTTCTATGAATTTTGTCAAACGAGATTTAGTATCTATAATTAAATCATACATTTCACAATTATTTTTTTTACAAGCGAGGACCCGGAAATCACAGGTACGAGCCTGGAAATCACAGGTCTAAAAAGGAGGTTCTGTTATGGATGATCAACTGCTGTCGCGCCGAAGTCTGTTGAAGGGGGCAGGAGCATTCACTGCGCTGGCTGCTTTGGGAGCCATTCCCTCAGATATCTTCGCAGCTGACCGAATGGCACGGTTCCCTGAAAAGACTGACCTGATGCTCCTGACCGCCAGGCCACCGCAGCTCGAAACGCCGCTGCATTTCTTCAAGAATATGATCACGCCGAATGAAGCGGTTTTTGTTAGGTGGCATATCTCGCAGATACCGACATCGGTTGATTTGAACACCTGGAGGCTGAAGATCGGCGGGAATGTTGACAGGGAACTTTCACTTTCGATGGATGAACTCAAGAAATTCGACAAGGTTGGTTATACGGCAGTAATCCAGTGCTCCGGCAACGGAAGGGGGCTTTTTGAACCAAGAGTCTTCGGCGGTCAGTGGGGCAACGGCGCGATGGGCAACGTAACCTGGGCAGGGGCCCGGCTAAAGGACGTCCTTGCGAAGGCCGATATCAAAGCGGGATCGGTCGATGTGTCATTTGACGGACTCGACAGGCCTCCGCTGGCTTCAATACCCGATCTTGTCAAGAGCCTTCCGGTCGACAAAGCGCTTGAAGACGACATCATCATAGCTTACGAAATGAACGGTCAACCTCTTCCGATGCTCAACGGCTTCCCCGCTCGACTGATTGTCCCGGGCTGGTATGCGACATACTGGGTAAAGGCCTTAAGCGAAATAACTGTTTTGAACAAACCGTTTGAGGGGTTCTGGGTAAAGACCGCTTATCGCATACCTGATACTCCTTGCGGTTGTGTTGAGCCGGGCTCTGCACCGAAGAAGACCATCCCGATAAATCGGATGACCACGAGGTCTCTGATCATCGAACCCGCGAACGGGACTGCATCGAAGGCCGGCAGTCCCCTTGAGATATCAGGCATTGCATTTTCGGGTGGATATCGCATACGCGAGGTTGTGGTCTCCACAGACGGCGGCAGGACCTGGAAAGAGGCCCGGCTGGGCAGGGATATGGGCAAATACTCATGGGTGCAGTGGTCTTTCAACTGGAAACCGGAAGGTCCGGGTAATTACGTATTGATGGCAAAAGCTACGAACAGCATCGGCGAATCGCAGCCCTTTGAAGGGCTTTGGAACCCGGCCGGGTATTTGTGGAACAAGGTCGAGAAGACCGAAGTGACGGTCCGTTAGGAGGGGCAGATGAAAAAAACATTGATATCTTTCCTGTTACTCTTTGTAGTTGCCGGGATCGCATATGCTGCCGAAAATAATGTCAGGCAGATAACGCTGCCCGACATTCAGGTCCGGCTTGAGCCGGGCGAAGGCATGGACAAGACGTCGACCCTCTGCAACATATGCCACAGCTTGGACTATATCACCATGCAGCCAAAGGCGCCGAAAGCGCAATGGGCCGCGACGGTAACCAAGATGAGGAAGGTCTTCGGTGCCCCGATCTCTGACGGGGACGCAGAAACAATTACAAAATATCTCGCCGCGCATTACGGAAACGGCAAGTAGGCAATGATTGCTGAGGAGGTACAGGACATGATCGGAAAGGCCTT
>Ga0335071_10007553_pt1 | contig 11187 bp, 10 predicted proteins | sample Lox_Sample_15_FD_206724 | JGI IMG/M metagenome (GOLD analysis project Ga0335071, IMG submission 206724) | Soil microbial communities from Loxahatchee National Wildlife Refuge, Florida, United States - Lox_Sample_1.5 | ecosystem: Environmental > Terrestrial > Soil > Wetlands | place: USA...
AATCACGCCCATCAACTGGTTTTTCGCATCGATCACCGGCAGCGTGAGCAGGTTGTATTTGTCGAAGAGTTCGGCAAACTCCTTTTCCTTTGCATCTTCGTGACAGCAGATCAGCGGCTCCTGCGATAGACCCAGCAACGGGGTCCCGAGAGGCGCCAGAACGATTTTGGCCAGCGGCACCGCGCCTGAGAGAGTTCCGCGCGAATCAACTAGGAAGATCGTGCTCATGCTCTCCATCCGGCCTTCGAATTGCCGCATCATTTCGATTGCGTCGTTGGTCGTCGCATCCACTGGCAGCGCAATGTACTCGGTGGTCATCCGGCCGGCCGCGGAGTTCTCCTTGAATTCCAGCAACTCGCTGACCTCCTGGCGCTCTTCGGGCTGCATCTGCACCAGGATTTCCGCGGTTCGCTCTTCCGGCAGGTCGGCCAGCAGATCAGCGGCCGCGTCCGGTTCCATCTCTTCGACGATATCGGCGGCGCGGTCCGAGTCGAGGGACTCGACCACTGCCTTCTGCACTCTCGGTTCAAGTTCCTCGAGCGCCCCTGCTGCCACTCCTTCGTCGAGCGTTTCGAAAACAGCTTCGCGCTCGTCAGGCGCCAAGTCCTCGATAATGTCGGCCAAGTCGGCAGGATGCAGTTTGGCCAGTTTCTCATGTGAGATTTTTAGCTTCACCCGGCGCGCAGCATCGGTCTCGATCAGATCGACGAAATCCCACGGAATCTCCCGCGGCGGCACACGCTGCAACAAGAGCCGTAAGGCAGCGGCCGGCACAACGCCCTTCAGTAGTCGCCGAACCGCGCCCCGCGCCCCAACATCGACCCCTCCAACCTTGAGCTGCGGGCGTCCCAGCGCAACCTCCTGATGGAAATCGACGTCATTGACCCGCACCACCTTGCGTCCGTGCACGTCAATCACCTGCTGATCGAGCAGGTCGCGGCTGAGCAGCAGCAGTCCTTCGGCGCCATCGGCGAGTGTCCAGTCGCCAGCCGAGGTCGTCGCCCGCACTCCTCCGTTGATGTTCGACACAGCACTGAACGGAAGGAGCCGATTGCCCGATGAGGTCTTGACGATGAGCATCGCGACCTTTGACCGGTCTTCCTGCGGCGCCAGCGCAACTTCGCGCACTCGTCCCCGAGCCGCTCCGGTAGCGTCGTATACCTGCGATCCCAACAATTCGCTGAGAGCGATTGTGTTCATCGTCAATTCCTACATCGACAAGAGAATACAAAACTGCGCCAGCGGATGCCAGAATATTTCTGAGCTGGTGACGCGCGCTTGGGGGCGTTTGATCTCAAACGCCGTTTTCCCGTCTTCATCCGGTGACGGCTGTGTGAATCCTGCACCGGAGTACACTCTGGAGACCACTTCGCATTTCCTGTGAATCCCGCGCCGGGCGCGGTAATTGACATTCCACACCTCCGGCGGCATGATGGACCTACACCCGCTGGCCGAAGACAGTTCCTTCGTTCTTGGAGTGTGGCTCATGCTTCTGACTCTCCGCAGCATCTGGCAAAACGAAGAAGGTCAGGACATCGCGGAATACGCCGTGATGTTGGCGGTCATTCTGGTACTGGTCATCGGCACGGTGCGCCTCATCGGCTCCAACGCCAACACCGTGTTCTCCAACGCGGCCAGCGCGATCCAGTAAGCTCCGGTCGACTTTTTCCAGCAGTGTCATCCCCATTGCCGTGGGCTGAGGGAGCGAGCCGGAGGAGTGGAATACTCTCCGCTCGCTCTGTATCGGGCTGCGCAAGAGCGTTTTCGTGTGCACGACACCTTCCAATCGCGCATCCGCGGAATGACCCCGTGGGCGGAAAATCGTTCAGGAAAAGAACGCAGCATTCTCCGACCGCGTGAAACAGAAGAACTGACGAACATCTCCCGCATTTATTTCCGTCACATGCCTTGACACGTATATGCCAATTGCGGTATATACAATGACGTGGAATCCGCCTTCGGAATTATTGCCGAACCAAATCGGCGCGCGATCCTGAGCCTGCTGGTCCTCTCAGAGCAGTCGGTGGGCGAGATCGAGCGCCAGCTTCGCATGCCGCAGCCGACCGTCTCCAAGCATCTGCGCGTGCTGCGCGACGCCGGTTTCGTCGAAGCGACAGTCGACGGCCAGCGCCGCCTCTACCGGCTGAGACCAGAGCCGCTGAAGCAGGTCGATGAGTGGCTCGCTCAATTCCGCCGTTTCTGGTCCGCTCACGTCGATGCTCTCGAACGCTACCTCGACCGCACGCATGCGGCCACACCAGCGAAAACTGCCGTCGCGAAAAAGAAGACAAGGAGAACAAAATGACGACCGCTCGCGAAGACTACATGCCGGGTCCCGCTAATGTGGCACGAGTTCAGAAAGACGGAGATAAATGGACGCTGGTGGTCGCAAGAGAACTGCGCCACTCGCCCGAAATAGTTTGGGCGGCGCTAACCGACCCGGCACATTTGCGCGAGTGGGCGCCCTTCGACGCCGACGGCAACCTCGGCTTCACTGGAGCAACCGTGAAACTCACCACGGTAGGCGCGCCTGGACCTCATATCACCGAAACAAAAATAAGGCGCGCCGATCCACCAAACTCGCTCGAGTATTCCTGGGGCGACTTCGACATGCGCTGGCAACTCGAAGACCTCGGCGGCCGCACCCGCCTGACGCTCTGGACCAACATCGCTCGCCCCTACATCGCCATGGGCGCCGCCGGATGGCACATTGCGTTCGACGTATTGGATCAACTCCTCAGTGGAACTCCCATTGGCCGCATCACCGGCCCCGACGCCATGAAGTTCGCAGGCTGGCAGAGGCTCAACGCCGAGTACGCAAAGCAGTTTGGAATCGAGACGCCGAAATGGGCGTCCAAGGCAATGCGAGAACCGTGAATGAAGATCGGGTCCGTTGACGTCAGTCTCTAACCAAATGAATGGAGCTATCACCATGAACAAAGGCATCGCACGATGGATCCTTCGCAGCGTTCACCTCATCTTCGGTATCCCAATATTGGGATACATTTACAGTCCGTTCGACAAACTTCCCGACTATGCTTTCAAGACCCGCTACATTTTCGTTCCGGTGATGATCCTTTCGGGATTGTGGATGTGGAAAGGCCATCTTGTTCTGCGACTATTCTCAAGAAGAACAACGAGTGAGGCAGCGTGAAGACTATGCCAAAGACAACTCTTTCAAAAAGGCAACACGAAGAAATTCTCGAAAACCTCAAAGCGCGCTTCGAGAAAAACCTCGGCCGGCACAAAGGGCTCGACTGGGCCGGAGTGCAGGCAAAGCTGGAAGCGAGCGCGGAGAAGCTTTGGTCGCTCAGCGAAATGGAGAAGACCGGCGGTGAGCCGGACGTTGTCGGACAGGACAAGAAGACGGGAGAATACATTTTTTATGATTGCTCGGCCGACACTCCGAAGGGCCGCAGAAGCATTTGCTACGATCGGGCAGCACTCGACTCGAGGAAAGAACATAAGCCCAAGAGCAGCGCGATGGAGATGGCCGCGGCCATGGGCATCGAGATGCTGACGGAAGAGGAGTATCGCGGGTTGCAGAGGCTGGGCGAGTTCGACTTGAAGACGTCGAGCTGGGTGAAAACTCCCGCGAACATCAGGAAGCTTGGGGGTGCACTCTTCTGCGACCGGCGCTTCGACACTGTCTTTACCTACCACAATGGGGCGGAATCTTATTATGCGGGGAGGGGGTTCCGGGGGCAGCTCCGCGTTTGAGCCGTTCACCTGACCGATTTTTCCGTGTGGAACATTGGTTCGAATGTTCCACGTGGCACATTACAGGTTATTTTGTACTTACATTTCCGTGTTGAAATTAACTGTAACCGTCACGCTGGATTGGAGTTAGGCGCCGACACAAATCGGCTTTTCGGGAGAATCGAGGGGCTGTAACGGAAATGTGGCCTGCACCTTTTTTAGTGTCGCCAGGAATTTCCCACAGAAGACGATCTCATTGGGATCATCTTTTCTCGCCGTGACGTAAAACGCCTCCACGCCTAGTTCTGATGCACTAACCAGCGGCAAGTATTGGTGTAGAGCGTCGATCCAGCACGAGGAATCCGCGCTTAAGATGCGCCTAACCCAACCGGGGCCAAGCTTGTTTCCGAAACGCCGATCAGTGCGATGCTCGGAAGCGTACAGTTCCAGTCAATCCTTGCAGCGACCATTCCCCGGGATATAATGCCGCGCACAGATGGCATCCAAATCTTCGTCTTCACTCACTCATTCCAAGGGCCACCTGCTGCGCATTGTCGGTGTGGGCTTCGGCATCGCTGTCAGCATCGGAGGCACGGTCGGATCCGGCATTCTGCGCACGCCGGGTGAAGTCGCCGCGCAATTGCGCAGCCCATGGCTGATCCTCGCCATTTGGACCTTCGGCGGCGTCTTCGCTTTTTTCGCGACCCTGTGCGTCACCGAACTCGCGACCATGCTGCCGCGCGAAGGTGGATGGTACGTTTATTCCCGCGAAGCTTTTGGCGAGTATGCCGGGTTTCTGGTCGGCTGTTGTGACTGGATCACGCAAAATGTGGCCATCGCTTATCTCGCCGTCGCCTTCGGCGAATTCGCTGCCGGACTCTTTCCAAGCCTAGCGCCGCATACCAAGCTGGCCGCGGTTGGGTGTGTCGTTATTCTTACGCTGCTCAATTGGCTGGGCTTGCGGGCCGGCAGCCGGGCGCAGGAACTTACCAGCCTCATCAAAGCCCTTGCCCTCATCGCGTTCGTCGCCGCCTGCTTTGTTCTCTCGCCGCACGCGGGCCCTGCGCCCGCAAGCTCGCTTTTAAGTCCTAAAGGAAGCATTCTTCTGGCACTCGTGATCGCACTCCAGTCAGTTATCGTGACCTACGACGGCTGGTATTCCGCCATCTACTTCATGGAGGAGGTTAAGGATCCCGCGCGCAATCTGCCTCGTTCCGCAATCGGCGGCATCCTCGCCTGCATCGCGATCTTCCTGCTCGTGAATGTCGCTTTGCTTCACGTCCTGCCGATGTCCCAATTAACCGCTTCGCAGGTGCCTGCGGCGGACGCGGCCCGGTCGATCTTCGGCAGCCACGGCGGGCAAATCATTCTTGTCATTTCGCTCATCACCGTGGTGAGCACGATCAATGCCTTACTCCTGCTCACCCCGCGAATTCTGTTCGCCATGAGCCGCGACGGTCTTCTCCCGCGACCGATGAAATCGGTTAATACCGGAGGCACTCCAGCGAGGGCCCTGCTGGTCGGTGCGATCGTCGTGATTGGCCTGGTCCTCAGCGGCAGCTTTGACGCTCTCATCGCCATCGCGTCGTTTCTCTTCGTAGCCCTTTACATCTCGGGATTCACCGCGCTCATCTCGCTGCGAGTACGGCGACCCCAGCTCTCGCGGCCCTTCAAATTATGGGGATATCCGTGGACGGTCGTAGCCGTGCTCCTCGTGTCTGTGGCTTTCCTGATTGGATCGGGGATCGGCGACCTGATCCACAGCCTTTTCACCTTGATTTTGATCGCGGCCAGTTACCCGGTCTATTTCCTCGCGCTAAAGAAAAAAGCGGCAAAAAGCGCAGAGGCGGATATTCCTCCATTGGCGGAGGCGGAAGCGGAGTAACCCGAAGCCACAGAAGCCAGCTTGCCCGTAGCGGAACTCGGCTGCAAATGGGATGGAAATTGGTGCGGTAAGCAGAAGCGGCGGGGGTTGGAGGCCGCGGCTTATCAAGTTAACCGAGCAAACATGGATTCGCTATCCGGAAAGTCGACTCCCAATGCAACTCCGGCTATGATCCCAAACGCAATTCCCAGCCATATCCCCAACGACGAGAACGTCCAACGAGGTGCGTCTGCCGTGGCTAGGCAGGTTAGGACCGCTCCCGCGATGACCGTTGCAAGGGCCAACCACTGATAAAGCCGCAAACCGAGGATCGATGGAGTCTGCGGCTCACCACGGTACGCCTCCTCGACAAACCGTGCCGCTCCATTGCCGATCGCGTAGACACCGATAATCACTGAGAGCGAACAAGCCGAAAGCCACAGACGTGCCAAAACCAGCCCAGTTAGTGTATTGGTCAGGATCGAGTAAAGCTGTGTGGGGTGAATCGGAAGGTCGGCCAGGTGGGCCAGGTGCGAGACACGCGACCGCGGATGGCTCACGCGAATACCGACATCTGCCGAAGCGGGTTTGCCGTGGCAGCAACCATTCACCAAACACCGCAAGCGCCCGACAGCTTGCAGCCACGGAGCAGCCAAACAGTTTGCCGCGAGCAGCAGCCACCGATCGTGAAACAACAGGCACGCAAGCACGCAACCTATCAGACCGCCGTAGAAGCCAAAAGGACGACGCAAACGCGAAGAGCCTTCGATCCACTGCGCCCATATTCCGGCACCCAGCAGACCTGCAGTGACTGTGACCAGTACCTCCCATTCGCGTCCTCGGCCAACTGCTCCTGTCACTATGAAAACGTGCACAAAGGCGGCAGTCGCCGCATAGAGCGCGTGGTTAATCAGACGCACCTGGCCAAAGCGCCATTCCTGCCACGAGTTGGCGAACCACTCCGCAGAAGACCTTAAGATTTTCCATGCCCGCTCCGGATGGACCAAAGCTGGCGCAACAGCTAATGCGAGCAGGACGTCAGCAACATAATGCATGCCGGTGGTGACACAACTGATAGCAACAGCCCCGACATAAGCCGACCCGAGCCACCTCGGGCGATATAGACGGGCCACAAAAATCGCCCAGAGGACATGAAAGGACGGAAAGGCAGCCACCGGAGGGTAGGTCGTTCGTTCGAAGGTCAACAACGATGTAAGCAGATTATGATTCACGATGGGACGACGAGGTGCGCTGCTGGGGACAATCCAATAGAAAGGAAACACGACTAGCGTAGCTATCCATGCAGAGATCATTAGTTGCCGGAGGTCTCGTTTTGTTCGAGCGCACCAGGGAGCGAGCGCTACGGTAATGTAGGTGCTCTCATAGAGCAAAGTCGTCCACGACCAGATTGGTAGTCGATCCTCGAATGAAAGGCCAAAAGGCGTGCCGCGGAGTGGAAGCCTGATAGTCAGCTCGTATAACACCACCCACGGAACCACACACAGAAGCAGGAATCGTATTCTCTCGAGGGTCGACGGCGCGCTGTCCTCCGCGAGGGGAAGAACCTGCAATGTCCTTCCGAATCGCCGCTGCAGATCCTGGTGTTCATAACCCAATACAAGGCATGTGCATGCAATGGCTACGGTCGGAGTCACAAGCCAAAGTCCAGACGCGGAACGTGCCGTCATCGACACGCCCAGGCAGAGCGCGACGAATCCGGTATAGATGGGGTGGGGGACCAACAAAAAGGTGCCGCGAAGCACAAGCCTGGGAGGCGGAAATGCATTCATCGGAAGGCCTCCTCCAAACCGCCACAATTCGAACATGGCGGCGAACATCAGCATCAAGCCAGCGACACCAAAGCTGACGCCGATCGGAGGATTTCCATAAACCGGCATGCGCACATTCGGTTGCGCTTCGAACGCCCAGAGAACAAATAGTGCTGGCACGACAACAATGAATAGTGCGCCGTATAAGACTTTCCCCAAGGTCACTGTGGCCAACTCACTCTCTCGTGAATCGCCCAACCCTCGACGGGTGGTTTGCCTGTGCGTTCCAATCTCGCCCAGCTACGCCATTTACACTCGACCATTTCGACCAATTGCTTCGGAAAGACTGTGGTGATGCCGGGCACAACAGAAAGTGCGGTTGTTCCTAGGCGTCCGTTTCGCAAAACGAAAGGGCGGGTCATCCTGAGGCACGTTTCACCGTTCGCCTCAATTTGATTATCATCAAGCCCCGGACATTCCAGTAGTTCTCCGTTCAAATACACAATCCGCCGGGAATAATCCCCCTCCCAGTCGATCCATGTAAGCCAATCCGTTGGGCTCGTAAACCTGCCCCACCGTAATGTATGAATCGGGAGCTTCCATGGAGGAATGGTCATGGCAAGATGCTCGACATACCCGAGCCCTTGCATGTCGCCGATTTTGACGCGGGCTAGAGGCATGCGGCAATTCCACTCGATAACTCCCTCTGCGGAACGGAAGACAGTTTCACTCAATCCGCGTGAAAGCGAGTGCCAATTGCCTTCGATCTTGAGTGCCTTCGAACGCCAGGAAAGAATCGAATCGGACACTACCGGGTCAAGTGGACGACGTAGAGAATATCGCTGCCGTACTCGGTCATTCGCAGTTTCAAGAATACTGGAGTAGTGGAGGCAGAGCTTACCCCATCGCGCCGTGCCGGAATACGCAATTACTGCATCGCCGGCGTTAGTTACACAATCCAGATACCACTTCGAGAGCTTAAACGAAGTCATCAGGAACTGTTATAAGCCATTTGACGCAATACGTTTCAGAAAATGGGTTGCTCAACCATAGCCCGCATAAGAGCCGCGCAGGACCAGCTGTATGAAGGGGAGGCCGTTCCAGCCACACCACTTCGTCATTCATCGGACAGCTTCTCGGACAACAGCGGCGGTGAAGATGAAGAAATTCGAGCTTGTTCGTCGAGGAGGCGTTGTCGGGTTTCGATATGTTTTTTCCGGAAGTGCGCGAGCGCGCGCTGTCCCCAGGCTCGGACGAAATAATAGTTGAGGGCGCTGCCGATGGCGGAACTGGCGAGCGGGATCAGGCGTCCTGCCCATTTTTCGACGACCTCGGTGCTGGCGCGGGCGGCAATACGCTGAATCACTTTTGGAACGAAGCGGTTGACCACTTCTTTTTCGAGGAGCTCGCGGCTGATGTCGACGCCGGCGGCGCTGGCGGCGGCGATCCAGAGTTCGGCAATCTCGTCGTCTGTGTTCATTTCGAAGCCGTAGATCAGGCTGAGTTTCTGAATCGTCCGCATCGTGATGGTTGAGAGAATGCCGAGGTCCGGAACGATAGTGAGAATACCCCCGAGGCCAAGACCGGCGCCTTCGGCGGCGGCGATTTTCATGCCGCCGCGGATCACGGATTCAGCGACGTCGTCGAGACGCGACATTTCGACTGAGTACACACCCTTGAAGGTGATGATGGGCAGGCCGTAGGCGGCGCGCAGCTGGAAAAGAAATTTTTCCGGATCGACCCTCACGGTCTCGTAGGCGCGAGTCAAGCCGCCCCGAATTGCGTTTTCGGCGCGGCGGCGAAGCCAGGATTTTTCTTCGGACGGCATGTGGTTGTGAGTTGCTGGTTGTTGGTTGCTAGTTCCGCGGCGCCGGGCTTATTGAGGTCCTTCGTCCTTGGTCCTTCGCTTTCAAGTTTACCGTTAATCGCGTGCCATGATAGCCGCATTGGGCGACACGGAACCAGCCACTCTTTACTCGTGTGCTAGCATCATTCTTCACATGCCCCACGGAAAACTGCATATCGTTCCTCTTGGCGGACTGGGCGAATTCGGCATGAACTGCATGGCCCTGCGCTGGGGAGACGACATCATTGTCGTAGACGCGGGACTGATGTTCCCCGAAACCGAACTGCTCGGCGTCGATATCGTCGTCCCGGATATATCGTACCTGCTGGAGAATCGCGCCCATGTGCGCGGAATTATTCTCACGCACGGTCATGAAGATCACATCGGAGCTCTGCCCTGGATTTTGAGCGAACTCAACGTGCCGGTGTGGGGAACGGAGTTCACACTCTCTTACGTCGAGGACAAACTCGACGAACACCAACTGCTCGACGACGCCGACTTGCGCGAGATTCGCGCCGGCGAGCGCTTCAAGGTTGGACCATTCACAATTCATCCGCTTCAGGTTACGCACAGCCTGGTCGATTGCGTCGCATTGGCGATTCACACGCCGCTCGGTGTGGTGATTCATACAGGAGACTTCAAAGTCGATCCGACGCCGACCGACAACCGTTTGTTCGATCTGCACAGCTTCGCCGAATACGGCAAAGAAGGGGTGCTCGCACTGCTGCAGGACTCGACCAACGTTGAGCGCAAAGGCTATACACCGAGCGAACGCGCCGTGCATCGCAAATTTGAAGAGATATTTGTCCGGACCCAGCGACGGCTGTTCATCTCGTGTTTCTCGTCGTCGATCCATCGCATCAAGCTGGCGGTCGATATGGCTTGGGAACACGGGCGCAAGATCTGCTTCATCGGGCGGTCGATGAACAGTTCGTCGGAGATCGCGGAAGACCTCGGATACATCACGATTCCTGAGGGCATGCTGATTCATCCGGGCGAGATGAAGAATTTCCCGCCGGAGAAAGTTTGCGTGCTGATCAGCGGTACGCAAGGTGAACCGATGTCTGCGCTGTCGCGGGCGGCAGTGGACAGCCACAAGCACGCCAAGATCGAAAAGGGTGACACCGTCGTTCTTTCGTCGCGCATCATTCCCGGGAACGAGAAAGCGATTTATCGCGTCGTGGATCATCTCTTCCGGCGCGAGGCGTTTGTGATTTATGACGATGGCTCATATCCGCCAGTGCACGTTAGCGGACACGCGAGCCAGGAAGAGTTGAAGCTCATCATTAACCTGGTGCGGCCGAAATATTTCATCCCGATTCACGGCGAGTACCGGCAACTAAAGCTGCACGCAGAGTTGGCAAACACGATGCGCAGCGCGGTCGGCAATATCATGCTGATCGAGAGCGGCGACGTTCTGGAAATCGACGAACTGGGCGCACGCAAGTCAGGACGCGTGAACGTTGGACGCGTTTGCATCGACTCGGGCTCGCGAACCGACGTGGTCGAGGACCTCGTAATTAAAGACCGCCGCCACTTGAGCGAAGATGGCTTCGTGATTCCGATTATTGCAATCGGAAAGTTGACGGGGAAAGTCGAAGCCTCACCAGAGATTGTCACACGCGGCTTCGCACCGGGAGAGAATGGCGTGATTGAGCGCGCTCGTGAAGTGGTGATGGAGACGCTGGATGGTTCGAGCGACGAAGAAAAGGCCGATTATGGGGTCATCAAAGAAAAGATTCGCGCGGATCTGAAGCGCTATATCTCCAAACAGACGCAGCGCCGGCCACTGATTATGCCGGTGATATTAGAGATCTAGCAGAAATCACCATGGTTTCACTGCAAGACATTCGGGCCGCCCAGGACTTGCTTCGCGACATTGCCGTTCGCACTCCGCTCCTCGAATGGACCAACCTCGCCGCCAAACGCAAGTTGTTTCTCAAGCTCGAGAACCTGCAGCCCATCGGGGCGTTCAAGCTGCGCGGGGCCTACAATAAGGTTGCGTCGCT
>Ga0335071_10007554_pt1 | contig 11187 bp, 9 predicted proteins | sample Lox_Sample_15_FD_206724 | JGI IMG/M metagenome (GOLD analysis project Ga0335071, IMG submission 206724) | Soil microbial communities from Loxahatchee National Wildlife Refuge, Florida, United States - Lox_Sample_1.5 | ecosystem: Environmental > Terrestrial > Soil > Wetlands | place: USA: Florida...
TTGGTGACTCGTACGAAGAACGGTGTGTGGTCGGCGGCAGGCGGTGCTGGAAGATCCCGGTGATGGAAGGATATTATACCGGCGAGGAGCGCTTTGGTACCGTGAAAGGAATTGCCGGCGGGAACTTTCTGGTGATGGCTGCGGACCGGGCGGATGCACTCGCCGGAGCCCAGGCAGCGGCACAAAAGATCGCCGGGACAAAAAACGTGATCATGAGTTTTGCCGGCGGCATTGTCGGGAGCGGATCGAAAGTCGGGTGCAAAAACTACCGGTTCCCGATGCCGGCGAGCACAAACCACCGCTGGTGCCCGGCGCTCAGGAAAAAGATCCCGGACTCGCTTGTACCGGATGGGGTGGGGGCTGTGTACGAGATCGTGATCAACGGTATTGACGAGGCATCAATCGCCGGGGCAATGCGTGAGGGGATCCGGGCAGCCGCAGCAACCGGGAACGTCCGATATATCGGGGCCTCGAACTTTGAGGGAAAACTCGGGCAGACCCGGATAAACCTGCACGAAATCCTCCAATAATTTTTTTTTAAATGCCATTCCTGGTCATTATACCGGCCTGCTTTTCAGGGTAATGGCGGCATAATCGCATCTTGGGAGTGTATGCAAACGTACCGCCACGGGAGAGCAGGCACGATCACGCAACCCAGTGCAGCTCGTTACGGATCACGGACCAGCGGGGCTCGGTTGCCCCCGGGACTTCGCCAAGGATCCAGTAGTTGTACTTTGCATCGAGCATCCCGTAGTCCTTCTCCATCCGGATCCAGTAGTTGAGGGCGAGGAGATAGGAGTCGCTGCTGTCCTTTGCTACCGGGTACGCATACATCATCTGGTAGGAATCGTAAGGCTGGATAATGGCCACATCATAGAACGGGTACTGGAGGGTCAGGGTATATCCTTCCTCGGCAGGGATCATGAGAGCATCCGCTTTCTTCCCTACAAAGAACTCCTCCTTTGAGTCGATAGTAACGATGGTGGCGTTCGGGAGCAGCTGGCGGGCTACTGCAACAAGCGCCGTGTTGTTGTACACGGCCACCCGCAGTCCGTCCATCTTCTTTACGGCATCCAGCTGTGTGAACTCATTTTTCCTGCCGTTCGGTACCACAAATGCCAGGTGAACGGTGACGGTGGGATCGGTGAATTTCATCTGGTCAAGCCGGTCAGTGTTGACCACGACCGCCGACATCACGATATCGCAGTACCCGCTGTCAAGCGAGCTCGCCAGGGTCGTCCCCGTGATGGGGACAAACTCGATCCGGGAGACGTTTAAGGTCCGTGCAAGGTCATAGGCCATCTCTACGTCGTACCCCACCAGTTCGCCCCTGCTGTTAAAGAATGCGAACGGGACATTGTTGCTGTTGTACCCGACGCGGAGCGCTCCCCTTTCCCGGATCTGCTTTATCTCGTCTCTTGTGCCCGGGTCCGGGGGAGCAACGGGCGGGACGTCCTCCTTTTTCAGGTAAACCGTCGTGTTTATCACCTGGTCCGGCCGGTTTCCTCCCTGATCGCGGGGCAGCTCGATCGAGGCAATCTGGTCCCCCCCGTGGTAGGATCCCGCGAGCATCTGGGTAAAACCCAGGTGCAGCCCGGCGATGATGAGGGCTGCAAGCACGATAACACAGACAAGAGACGCAACCGCACGCTTCCACCGGAACCGGAAATGGTCTCTTGTGACCGCAATGGTGATGGCGGAAAACGAGAAGATCGAGATGACGCTCAACGGGGCCACAAAGGCCTGCCGCATGATCCCCGAACTGATGTACAGGTTGTAGGCATCGGCAGGAAGGTGCAATATGGCGAGGAGCGATACCACCGAGAGTTTGGACGAACCAAAGAAGCTGGGGATCCCGACAAGGACAAGCTTGAATTGTTCAAGAATGCTCAGCGGGTCCTGGTACATCCACGCGACAAAGAGGATAAACAGGAAGGGAACGAGCCCGCCAAGGAGCGGGAAGGTATAGGCAACGGGCACCAGGACCTCGCTCAATGACCGGACCTTTCCCCGTGTCGGATCCTGTTCCCTGTCCTCCCCCGTGGTCTGCCCGGGATCTTCCACCCGATCGCTGTCATGCCCGTTGCCTGCACCGCACGCGGTGTCACCGGCCGGTCCGGTCATGTCCGTTGTGCCGTCATCGGGATCGCAGGCCCGGCCCTGGAAGAGTTTCTCCACCCCGTCCGTGATGAGCGGAAGGGTGATAAACTCCGTACCGGTCGAGAAAGCAAGGAACATAGCCCGCGAAGCAGCTGCAAGGACTTCACGGTAGGAAAAACCGGTAAAACAGGTCACAAGGAGCGGCATCGCCACAAGGCCGAGAAGAATGGCAGCAGCAGCAAGGGTGATGAGAAATACCTGGAGGTCAAGAAATCCCTCGAACGTCAGGGTACCGGCCGTCACCGCCGTGATGACAAAGATGCCGACAGGGAAGGTCCGGGCGATAATATGCGTCATGCGGTCGAGTGCCTGCAGGAAGGAACGGAGGATTGTTAAGACCGGCCCGTTCCCGTCATCCAGCAGCAGGGCAAAGCCCAAAAAGAGGCAGAAGAGCACGGTTGCCGGGATGATCCCGTCCGATAACGACAGGAACGGGTTCGAGGGAATGAACTGGTCGATGAGGTCGATATCGGGAGTCGGGGCAAGGTCATTGGTACTGAAAAATGATGCTACCATCCGTGGCGGGAATGCCAGCTGGAACGAGAAGTACCCGACAACGCAGATCACCCAGAAGAGCAGGATGATCAGGATCGCTTTTACGGCGATCTGCTTTGCCGTGTCCCTCTTGAGGCTCCCGATACCCACAATCAGGGAGAGGGCAACAGAAGGCAGGATCGTGATCTGCCAGATCTTGATGAATGCGTCGCTCGCCGGTTTCATGACCGAGACAAGATCACCAAAGAAAAGGCCGGTGAGTATCCCGAGAATGAACCCTACCAGTATCCAGATCGTGAGGTTAAGGCGGGGCCATTTCATGGTGATCTCTCTTTTTTTGGGCCGCGTGCAAACGTTCGATCCCGCTGTCTGCAACGCGATCATAAACGCCGGGAAGGAAGCCGGGCTCATGCTGTGCGGGCACGAGCCGGCACCTGTTAAAGACCCGGCGTCAGGCAATAAGCGATTATTATCTCCGTCATTATTTAACAGTAACCGGGGCTCCGCACGCGGCTGACCGCGTTACTGCGGGTACCGTTCCGGGAGGGGGAGAGATTCATGTGGCTTGACTGCCGAATACATCCGGGATGAAACTCGGGGTGCTCTGTTCCGGGGGCAAGGACTCGTGGTACGCCTGTTACCGTGCGAGGGAGAAGGAGGAGGTGGCCTGCCTCATCTCTGTCCGGTCAAAGAACGAATCGAGTTACATGTTCCACACCCCTAACACCCACCTCGTTCCTCTCCAGGCAGAGGCCGCCGGTCTCCCGCTTGTTACCGTGGAGACCGCGGGGGAGAAAGAAGCGGAACTTGCCGATCTTGCCTGTGCCATCCGCACAGCCATGGTGCAGTACGGGATCGAAGGGGTGGTGACCGGCGCCCTCCTCTCCGTGTACCAGGCCACACGGGTCCAGCGGATCTGCCGGGACCTTGGCCTCTGGTGCTTCAACCCGCTCTGGTACACGGACCCGGATACCTACATGGCAGACCTCATCGCTGCCGGTTTCCGGGTGGTCATCACCGGTGTCTTTGCTGCCCCGTTCTCCGCGGACTGGCTGGGACGGGAGATCGACGCGGATGCCCTTGTGGACCTCAGGAAGTACGTGCGCTCCCACCGGATCACCCTCACCGGCGAGGGAGGGGAGTACGAGACACTTGTCCTCGATGCCCCTCTCTTTTCCCGGCGCATCGCGATTGAAAAGGCAGAGAAGGAATATGCCAATTACCGGGGATTTTTCCGGGTAACGCAGGCCTCCCTGGAGGCAAAATGATCCTCCTTGTGGATCTCTCGTGGAAACCAGGCTCCCTTTCCCGTGACGAGTTCGTGGGGCCCGTGGCCCGGATCGTCTCCCGCGCCGGGGAGGAATGGCGCGAAGAACACTTTTTGGCGATCCCGGAGACCGGCCCCGCTGATGCATGCGGGATCATCCTCTGCGGGACAGCACTCTCCGATAATTTCTTTTCAGAATACCCGGAGGCATTCCTGTGGCTCCGCAACGCCTCTGTACCGGTCCTTGGGATCTGCGCCGGTATGCAGGCCCTCTGCCTTGTGCACGGGGGCGCCCTTTGCCCGGCGTGCGAGATCGGGATGACCACCGTCCAGGTCACGCACCCCGACACGCTCCTTCCAAAAGGCCCCGCGTTCGAGGCGTACGAGCTTCACTCCTTTGCCTGTAACCCGCCGCCCGGCTGGATCGTGACCGCGGTCTCGGACCACTGCGTCCAGGCAGTCCGGCACCCGGACCGCCCGCTCTTTGGTGTCATGTTCCATCCCGAGGTCAGGAACGATGTCGTGGTGGAGCGGTTCTGCAGCCTCTGCCGTCCGCAGGCCGGTTCCCCATAAGATCTATTAATTATCACCTCCAACGTTTTTTTGCATGTTTGAATCGTCCAAACCCCCGGGGATTGAGATCACGGAAGAGAACAAGGCAATCTGCAGGAAGTACTGCACCATCTGCCAGAACTACAAGAAGCATGACCTGCACCGGAACGAGCCCAAGGAACTCTTCTGCTCCCAGGGCCCCTCGTCCTGCCAGAACATGAAAGAGATCGGCTGCTTCTGCCCGGCCTGCGAGCTCTTCAACAAGCATCACCTCCGCGGCGGGTACTTCTGCGTGAGAAGGTAAGGGACCCTTTTTTGTAACCGTGCCGTCCTGCATAAGGGCCGCGTGGCTTCGGGCAGAGATCTCATTCTGCCCGACAAGAAACATCTTATTCCGGTACCACCATCCACTCATCATGAAAACCGTGACGGCGAGTGTTGAGGATACCGAGGAGAACCGGCAGACCTGCATGAAATACTGCGGCATATGCCCGAACTACCTGAAGAATCATCTGGGAGAGCACCGGCCGGACTGCCTCTTCTGTGCCCGCGGGGGTTCGGATGCGGGGGATATACGGGAGGACCGCTGCTTCTGCCTGGCCTGCGAGGTCTTCACCGGGCACAGCCTCTCGCTTGGGCATTTCTGCGAACGGCATTAGGGCGTATGAGACCGGTCGGTTACATGGTAGTCTTGGGAAACCCCGTCACCATTCCTTTTATTTTTCCTGCTCTGTAACAGTTCTTAAAGAAACGGAACAACGCTCTTTTTGGGCTTTCGATCCCGCACGCTTGTAACATCCCCGCTTTGCGATGATGTTGTAGGATCTGCATTCCGGGCAGCTTCCGGTACAGGTAATGCCCGCACTATCGCATATGCCATGCGCCTCCCCGGGAGCAGTGCTGGCGTAAGGGGGGCTGCATTAGTATTAAAGAAGGGATTTCTCCAGAGCAATTTTCTTTCCTCCATTCCCTTCATGGCAGGCGCTGTATTTTCTTTTTGTTATGGCTGTTTTGTCTCTGCCCGGCGCAGTGAACAGAGACGGTAGCCGCTGAAGAGCGCTATCGCGGCAAAGATTGCAAGGATGACATACGAGCCCCATTCCAGGGTGCAGGTCCCTGCAGTCGTTGTCACGCATTCGTAGCAGAGGTACATGTCGATGACGAACATAACAACGGCGAGCAGGAGCACCATGGCATACTGCATGACCGGGGATGGTGCGGAGGGTGTGATGGTCATATACTACGGACATTGCAGTCCAGGGCACATAAATGCAGATGAAATGGTTCCGGCTGCCCCGTTCCCTTACAGCACCCGGTTTACCCCCGGGATTGCCCGGATGAGGTGGGCGACGGTAAACGCGAGGACGACCGCCAGGGGCAGCACGATGGCAAATTTTGCGAGCGCCGGGATCGCCACAGCGCTGAGGGCAATCGCCAGGGAGACGACGATGAACGGGTGGATGATGTAGACCGTGTAGGAGTCCCCGGCCATGGCCCGGGCTACCGTTCCCTGCGAGGTGAACCTGAGGGAGAAGACCCAGAGAAGACCGATCGTGATCATCACCCCTGCCATCTGCTCCCAGAACGCGAAGATTACGGCCTGCCAGGTAAACCCTCCCCTGACCGCCGCAATGCCGGCCGGGGATCCCGTAAGGATAAACAGGAGCACCGGTTCGGCGATCACGAGGATCAGGGCAAAGAGAGCACAGGTCTTTCCCACCGGGCGGGGGATTGTGTCAAACCAGTTGTTCTGCGCTGCCACAATCCCGAGAATAAAGAATGCGATGTACTGCGGGAAGAACGGGAACTGGAATCCAAACAGCCACACCGACCCGATGGGGAAGGCGAGCCGGACCAGGGCTGTGACCAGGCCGAGTGCGAGCCCGATCCCCACAAGCACGGGAACCCCCGGGAATGCGGCCGGCGGATGATCTCCCGGCACAGCCGGTGGGAAGAACCGGGTCCAGGCCAGGTAGGCGAATGTAGCAAGGAGCAGGAAGGCGACAAACCACATTGGCCCGAACATGGCGCTGCTCTGCTGGACAAAGCAGGAGGCCCAGAACCCGGCAAACATACCCGGGTTTTCTCCCGACGCCGAGAGCGCGATGTACAACAGCACGGGAGCGAGCAGGAAGACCCAGATGGCAAGGGGGATCCCCAGGCGCACGAGCCGGTCGCGGGCGTACCGGGCGTGGCCCTTGCGCAGGAGCGAGCCGGGGATGAAGTATGCCGAGATCAGGATAAACGCGCCCATGAAAAACGACTGGTTTAGCGCGGTGAGCAGGCTGAGGAGATGCGGCGCGAGCAGACCTGTGCCGGCATCGATGTAGTACCAGCTCCCGACACCGCCATAGGTGATGGCCGTGTGCGTGGCGATGACCAGGCTGATCAAAAGGATCCAGACGTGGAACATTTTTTTTCCTGGTTCCTTTTGTGGCGGTCATTTCCATGAAAAATGGGGTTCACCTGCAATGCATTTATGCGTTGGGAAATGAGGTAACCCTCATATTGAGGAAAAATTAACGGAGACCGGCAAAATGGGGATCCTTTATGGTCATCTGGTGCAGAAAGTCAACCTATATTTGGGGATCCATCCCAAATTATTGTTAGGTATAACATACATCTTCGAAGGTATCCTATCATGAACTGTTCGTATTTCACCGATCGCAGAAGATTACTGGTTATCGGTCTCGTGGCTTTTTTTATTCTTGTTGCCCTCTTCCTCCGCCTGGTTCCCATGCTTTCCGGGAACCATGGGGATATCCTTTCCATGGTGGCGAGTGACGACCCCCAGTATGACCTACGGCTCGTCGAACTCTCGCTTGCCAACCATTTCCAGTATCCCTGGTTTGACCCGATGACCAATTTCCCCGTCGGCACCTCCCTGTACTGGGGCCCGCTGACCATCATCATTGCCGATATTGCCTGCACTCTTACCGGCGCCGTCACCGTCCCGCAGATCATCGGGACCTGTCTTCTGGTAACGCCCTTCTTTGCTGCCGTTACTGTCGGCCTGATGTATTTTGTCGGGAAAGCCTTTGGGGACTGGAAGACCGGACTTCTTGCTTCAGGATTTACTGCTGTTGCTTCGGGGACCTTTTTCCTGTATTCCCTGTACGGATACTTCAACCACCGGGACGGGGAGGTCCTCTTCTCCACCCTGTTCTGTCTTGTTTACCTTTACATCCTTCTTGCGGAAAAGGAGACGAAGATCGACCTGTCGGATTTGTCCACGTGGAAAAAGACTGCCCTCCTCTCAGCCCTTGCGGGCATTGCGTACCTGCTCGGCCTGTTTTTGATGCCGACCATGATCCTGTTTGCCTTTATTGTCGGTGTCTTTACCCTTGTCCAGTTCATCTTCGATTTCTTCCGGGGCAGGGAGAGCACGTACCTGCTCATCGCAAACAGCATCATCTTTGCCATTGCCACGATCGGTCTCCTGCTGTTCGGGTTTAAGAGCGGGGGGACCGATCTCTCGACCTATTCGGTCGGCCACGTCTATGCCTACGTCTGCCTGATTGGCGGGACCGTGCTGCTCTGGCTCCTTGCACGATACCTGAAAAACCGGGAAAAATACTGGTATCCTGCAGCGATCATCGGCTGCGGCCTTGGTTTTATCCTGCTCCTCTTTGTCGCAGCCCCGCAGCTCTATACCCTGTTTGTCAGCGATCTCTACAATTTCTTCGGACAGCCCGCGGTGAGCCAGACTGTCATGGACGCACGGGCATGGACACCTACAGATGCCTGGAACGCCTTCTCGTATGGTTTGCTCCTGATGGCAGGTGGTATTGCCGTTACGCTCTACAACAATATCCATAAAGAGCGCCCGCAGGAGATCTTTGCGCTGGTCTGGGCGCTTATTATTTTATTTGCCACCTGGCAGCATGTCCGGTACGAATATTACCTTGCAGTGGTAATCGCGCTCCTCTCTGCGGTCGGCATCCATTTTGTGTTCGAAAAAGGATGGAACGAGATCCGGAATCTGGTTTCCGGGATTGTATCCCCTGCAGCAGAGCCACCGGAAGAGGAAAGCAGCCCGCGCCGGGGTAAGAAGCAGAAGCACAAAAAAGGTGCCGACCGCCCGAGGGAACGGGATTACCTGGTCCTTTCTGCAGTGGTGGTTGTGTTCGCTCTGGGCCTCCTCTTTGCCGTTACGTCCCTCTCGTACAACTACCAGATCGCATCAGCCGGGGTCAACCAGATGAACCCTGACTGGGAGGGGACGCTCCAGTGGCTGGGCAACAACACCCCGGATACCGGTGTTGATTTTTACACGATCTACAACCAGCAGACATTCCGGTACCCGCAAACGGCGTACGGGGTTATGTCCTGGTGGGATTACGGCCATATGATCACGAACATTGCGCATCGTATCCCCAATGCAAACCCGTTCCAGCAGGGTGTGACCGGGCCGTATGGATCAGCTGCGTATTTCCTGTCCACATCAGAGGACACGGCCAATGCCATCCTCGATCATGATGGCACCCGGTACGTGATCACTGATATTGAGATGGATACCGGCAAGTTCTGGGCCATGGCCACCTGGTACAATGCAACAGCCGCCGGCACTCCATACCAGGCGACGATGTTTGTTCCCAGCCAGACCAGCCAGGCCATGTACGAATCTGCGTTCTTCAACGAAGCCCCGTACTACCAGACCATGGTCTCGAAACTCCAGAACTTTGACGGCTCCATGACACCGGCGTCCACGGCCTATTATATCGAATACGCAGACCCCTCGGTCACCCACCAGTCCCTGCCGGTTGTCACCGATGCAAAGAAAATGAACGTCACCGATGCCCTTTCCGCGGCTGACCAGTACAACCAGAATGCCCCTGCCGGGTACCATGCTGCCGCGTTGGGCATATCTCTCAACCAGCCGCTCTCGGATATACCGGCCCTCGATCATTACCGGCTTATTTACGAATCACCTTCTACTGCGGTCCAGTCGGGTTCTGCCAATCTCAAGTACGTAAAGGTCTTTGAGTACGTGAAGGGCGCCCGTATCAAAGGTTCCGGTATCATCGATATCCCGCTGATCACCAACCAGGGACGGAGTTTCACCTACCGGCAGGAAAGTGCCAATGGCGAGTTTATCGTCCCCTATTCCACCAGCGGCAGCATCTCCCCGGTAAAAGCCACCGGTCCTTACCAGATCGAGGGAACCCCGACAACGTTCGAAGTACCGGAGTCAGCGGTCATCAACGGGGACACGATCAATTAGCAAAAAAGATCACACTACAGGACCGGGGATTGAACACCGGATAACCCCCAACCGTTTTTTAAGAACACCTGATTCCCGAAAGATATCGAAAATTGCATGCCGGGTGCTCCTCTTTACCCGGGGTGCAGGCATCACGTATTACCGGTCTCTGCCTACTCCCGCAATAATCTGCATCAACTATCTCCCGGTCTGTCCTCGCCATGCAGCGGGATCCCTTCGCTGAAATAAACCCGGAACTTCAGGCCCGGATAAAACCTAAACCTTTATTGCTGGCCTTCATTTAATAATCGACTGTTACCAGAGAGATCGGATGTACCGTATCCTTTACGTCGACGATGAGCCCGGGCTCCTTGAGATAGGGAAACTCTTCCTTACCAGTACCGGGGAATTCGATGTCAGCACCCTGACATCGGCAGAAGAGGCAATACACGCTCCCGATATCCTCTCTTTTGATGCGATCGTCTCCGATTACCAGATGCCCGGTGTGGACGGGATCTTGTTTTTGAAAAATATCCGGGACCGGTCCAGCGACATCCCGTTCATCCTCTTTACCGGCCGGGGACGGGAGGAGGTGGTCATCGAAGCCATCAACAGCGGTGCCGATTTCTACCTGCAGAAAGGAGGAGATCCCACGGCCCAGTTTGCCGAACTGAGCCACAAGATCCGTATCGCGATCGAACGGCGCCGGGCACTCAGTGAAGTAAAAAATTCCGAGCAGCGCCTCAATGATATCATCAATTTTCTTCCGGATGCCACGTTTGCCATCGACCGGCAGGGGACGGTTATTGCCTGGAACCGGGCAATGGAGCAGATCACCGGGACAGCCGCCGCAGATATCCTGGGGAAGGGTGATTACGAATACGGGAAGGCATTTTACGGTCAGAAAAGGCCCATGCTGGCAAACCTGATCCTCAATCCCGATACCCCGTTTGAAGAAAAAAACTACACCTATACCGATCACGCCAGAACCACGCTTACCGGAGAGACCGTGGTCCGGCATGAGGGTAAGAATCCTCTCTATATCTGGGCGATCGCGGGTTGCCTCTACAACAAGGAAGGGGAAAACAGCGGGGCAATCGAATCTATCCGGGATATTACCGGGCGCAAACTTGCTGAAAATGAACTCAGGGCCGCATATGAGCAGATATCTGCAGCTGAAGAAGAACTCCGCGGCCAGTATGAATCTCTTGCAGCATCCGAACAGGAACTGGAAAAATACAAGCAGCAGCTGGAAGAGATCACCGATACACTTCCCGGCGTGGTCTACCAGTTTTATGCCCGGCCCGACGGCTCGCGGGGGATCTCGTATGTCAGTGGCCGGGTAGCTGAAGTCTTCGGTATCAGCAGTCCTCCAACGGGTGAATTCATGGACCTGTTCACGTCCCATGTGGAGCCCCGTGACCGGGAAATATTCCTGAAGTCTGTCGATGAGGCAGTACAGACCGGCCAGTCATGGAGCTTCGAGGGACGCTTCAACAAGCCCTCCGGT
>Ga0335071_10007555_pt1 | contig 11186 bp, 9 predicted proteins | sample Lox_Sample_15_FD_206724 | JGI IMG/M metagenome (GOLD analysis project Ga0335071, IMG submission 206724) | Soil microbial communities from Loxahatchee National Wildlife Refuge, Florida, United States - Lox_Sample_1.5 | ecosystem: Environmental > Terrestrial > Soil > Wetlands | place: USA: Florida...
GCGCGACCACTCTTTCTGGTCGAATTCGCCCAACTGCTTATAACCGGCCGAGCCTACGCCCGCGTAGTGGTCGGGGAATTTGGCGTACCACCAGATGCCGGTGTACACGGACTCGGGTAGGTGCAGGTGGTTCTGGTCGGCACCGGATTCACTGCCTGCGCGATCGAGGTGCATGAGGTCGGGCCGCGCGACCAGCATGTGCGAGGTCTCCGATTCGCCGGCGTGCATGTCGTTCTTGGTTTTCAGCGGGGGCCGTCCGGGAACATTTTCGTTGGGAAGCCCAAAGACATAGACGACGTAATCACGCGGCGTGGCCAGTTGTGCCTGGGCGAAGAGCGGCAGCAGGCTGTTGTTGCCGCCGTGTCCGTTGACGATCAAGACCTTCTTGCAGCCGTTGCGCGCCATCTCCTTCACGGTTTCCTGTAGCAGCGTGAGCTGGGTGGAGAGGCTGTAGGCGACGGTGCCGGGCTCCTGCTGCGCTTCGAAAATCTGTCCGAAGTAGTACTCGGGGAAAACGACGGCGTATTCCTGCTGCACGGCGTTCATGACGGCGAAGCGGACATCGATGAGGTCGGTGCCGAGCGGAAGGTGCGGGCCGTGCTTTTCGATGATGCCAAAGGGCAGCAGGCAGACTCCCTGCGAGTGATGTATGGCCTGCACAAAGTCGGGGGCAGTGAGCTCCTCCCACTTGGGGGAGAACTTGGATTGCGAGAGCGCAGGGATGCTGAATGCGAGGAGAAGCGCAAGGCGGAACGTCAATCGTTTTACAGCAGGCATGAGGCCTCCGGGAGGGTGAAACAGGCGATTGTATCGGAGAAGAGCAAGCGGAGCCTCAGCAAAAGAGGCGAAAAGCAGATCCCTCGGGGACTGCGTCCCCTCGTGATGACAACCCAAAAATTGGCGCCAAGAAAAGTTACGCTAGTTCGCTGCCGTCGCCGTGGAGTTCGCGGAGCTCTTTCGGCGGGCGGGCAGGGGTGTCCTGGTTGGCGGGTTGGGCGCCCGTCTTCTGCGGGTTTGCGGCGGCGGCTTGGGCGAGAAGATCATCCAGCGATTCCAGCCACAGCATCTGCGAGTTGAAGACGCGGCCGAAGTTGCGCGAGGTCGAGGTCGCGACTTCCTCCAGTGGCGGCGATTTCTGTAGCTCGCGCTCCATTGACGTCACTGGCTTGTCGGCGATGCCGCAAGGCACGATCAGCGAGAAAGAATCGAGATCGGTGGAGACATTCAGGGCGAAGCCGTGGGTAGTCACCGAACGCGAAATATGGACGCCGATGGCGGCGATCTTGGCCTCAGGCTTGTTGGGCAGCGCGTACGTCCACACGCCGGTCAGTCCCTTGATGCGCTGCGTGCCGATGCCGAAGTCACTGCAGGTGCGGATGAGCACTTCTTCGAGGCGGCGGACGTATTCCACCGCGCCGACCTTGGGCGCAAAACTGCGCAGGTCGAAGATGGGATAGGCGACGAGTTGTCCCGGCCCATGAAAGGTCACGTCGCCGCCGCGGTCGATCTCGAACAACTCGACCCCCTGCCGGGCGAGAAACTCCGGCGGGGCGATGACGTTCGACAGGCGGGCATTGCGCCCGAGGGTGATGACGGGCGGATGCTCGAGCAGCAGTAGCGTGTTTTCAATGCGGCCCGCCTTGCGCATGCCGAGGAGCGTGCGTTGCAACTCCAGCGCCGTGCTATACGCAACCCGGCTGAGATAGAGGACGTTGGTGACCATCGCGTCTGTCCCTGGACAGTATCACTTCCATTGGATGACGCAGCCGGCGTTTTCGGAGCAAGGCACCAAATTACCAACCGGATGGCGAGATTTCCGGTGCTATGCTGATTGCATCTTCCCCCCATGAACCACGAAGTCGAAGAGCCACCCGAGTTTCCGGCGCCGTCAACTGAGGTCAGTACGGGGCACCGGTACGCGAGCAACCTGTTCTTCGTCTTGCTGATTGTCATTGCCGCGGCCTTGGGCGCGGGGGCTGGTTTCCTGCTGGTTTTCTCCACCGACCTGCCGCAGGCGACGGAGCTGGAAAAGTACCGGCCGAGCACCATCACCGAGCTCTACGACGACCAGAACCGGGTAATCGGCCAGTTCGCGCTGCAGCGGCGGGTGATCGACAAGTACGACGACTTCCCCAAGGTCCTGCGCGACGCCATCACCTCCACCGAAGACAAGGACTTCGAGGGCCACTGGGGGGTGGACGTGTGGCGTGTGTTCGGCGCCGCCTACCGGGACATTGCGGCCGGAGGCCGCGCGCAGGGCGCGTCCACGCTGACCATGCAGCTTTCCCGCAACCTGTTTCTCTCGCCTGACCGCAACTTCCGGCGAAAAATTCAGGAGGTTCTGCTCGCCATCCAGATCGAGCGCCGCTTCACCAAGCCGCAGATCTTCACCCTGTATGCCAACCAGATTTATCTGGGTCACGGCGTGTATGGCTTTGAGGCGGGAGCCAACTACTATTTCGGCAAGAAGGCCAAAGACGTGACGGTGGAAGAAGCCGCGGTGCTGGCGGGGCTGCCCAAGGCGCCGAATGCCTATTCGCCAATCAATAATCCCGAGCGTGCGCTGCATCGCCGCAACCTGGTACTGAACAACATGCTTGAGGACGGCAAGATCACGGCCGAGGAAGCCCAGCGCGCCAAGAACTCCCCCATCCGCTTGAACGTGCAGGGCGAACCGAACAGCATTGCGCCGTATTTTGTGGAGGACATCCGCCAGTACCTGGAGAAGAAGTATGGCAGCGAGGAGGTCCACGAAAAGGGCCTGCGGGTTTATACCTCGCTGAACCTGGAGATGCAGAGAGCCGCGAACCAAGCGGTGCTGGATGGGCTGGCGGCCTACGAGCACCGTCACGGATGGAAGGGCAGCCTGCTCAACGTCGTCGCCAATGGCGAATCGCTGGAAACCTACCGGCACGTGGATTGGGACAACGACATCGCCCCCGGCGGCTACGTGCATGCTCTGGTGACCAGCGTGAGCCCGCAGTATGCGACGTTGAAGTTCGGCCGCTACGGAGCGGAGCTGGGCGCCAATGAGATCAAGTGGACGCGCTACACTTCGCCGGGCCAGTTCCTTTCGCGCGGCGACGTGGTGTACATCAAGGTTCTCGAACTCAACGGCACACAGAGCCGGGTTGCGCTGGAGCATGAGTCCGGAGTGCAAGGCGCTCTGCTGGCGCTTGACAACTCCACCGGCGACATCAAGGCCATGGTCGGCGGGCGCAGCTTTGAGGAATCGAAGTTTAATCGCGCGGTGCAAGCGTTGCGGCAGGTGGGATCGTCGTTCAAGCCGTACATCTACACCGCTGCCATCGACCAGGGCATGACGCCGGACGACACCGTGCTGGATGCGCCGGTTAGCTTTCCGGGCGGGCCATCGGGACCCTGGGTTCCGCACAACTACGACGGCAAGTTCGAAGGCGTGATCACGTTTCGCCGCGCGCTGGCCCACTCGCGCAACATCCCCGCGGTGAAGGTCACCGAACGCGTGGGTGGCATCAAGACGGTCATCGAGTACGCGCGCAAGTTCGGCATCACGTCGCCGATGCCGGCGTTTCTGCCGGTCGCGCTGGGCGCAGCCGACATCACGCTGTACGAACAGACTGCCGCTTTCACGACATTTCCCAACGACGGCGTGCGAGTGACGCCGCGATCCATCCGCAAGGTCGAGGACTACGACGGCCGCGTGCTGGAGGAAGACTATCCCGAAGTAAAAGACGTCGTAAGTGCCCGCACGGCCCGCGTCATGGTGGGCATGCTGCAGGAAGTGGTGCTGCACGGCACGGGCGCCGCCGCGGCGAAGCTCAACCATCCGCTGGGCGGCAAGACCGGCACCACTAACGATTTCACCGATGCGTGGTTCGTGGGCTTCTCGCCGTCGATCACCTGTGGCGTGTGGGTTGGCTATGACGAGAAGAAGACCCTCGGCAAAAAGGAGACGGGAGCGGTGGCCGCGCTGCCCATTTGGATGGATTTCATGCGAGTGGCGCTGAAGGGGAGGGAGTCCGAGCAGTTTGCCGAACCGCCTCCGCCGCCTGCGAATGCGATGGCGCAGAAAGTGGATACCGCGGACCAGTCAGCCGGCGATGGGGAGTCGCACTGATGCGCCGCTTCTTTCGCTGGGTAGTGCGCGTGCTGGTATTAATCGTGGTCTTCATGGCCTCGATGCTGACGGCGATGCGCCTCGCCATTCACGGGCGGCAGACTGCGGTTCCCAAGGTTGTCGGCATGACGCCGCATGACGCGGAGACGGCGCTGGAGGCGCACGGGCTGGTCCTGGATCGCACCGACCGCTTCTACAGCGCCGAGATTCCCGCCGGACACATTGTGTCGCAGGTCCCGCCGCCGGGAGAGAAAGTGCGACGAGGCTGGCGGGTGCGCGTGGCCGAGAGCATGGGACCGCAGCGGGTGACGATTCCCGACCTGGCGGGCGACAGTGAGCGCTCGGCGGAGATCAACATTCGCCGCCGCGGCCTTGAAATGGGCACGATGGCGGTGGCCGAAATTCCCGACGCCACCCCCGATCAGGTGGTGGCGCAAAGCCCTCCCGCGAACGCGACCAACGTCTCGGCGCCCAAAGTCAGCGTACTGCTCGCCGCCATCGAGGACCGGAAGTCGTACGTCATGCCCGACCTGCGCGGTCGGACGGAAGACGAGGCCGTGAATGTCATCGTCCAAGCCGGACTGAAAGTCGGCAGCATCACCAGCCAATTGCCCGCGGGCGCCGATGCAATCACTCCGGAGACCCTGTCGGCCGGAACCAGGGTTGTCACCCGGACGGTTCCCGGCGCCGGGCAGCGGGTGTGGGAAGAGCAGGTGGTCAATCTGGAAGTGACGCGGTAGCGGTCTGCCATTAGCAACTAGCAACTAGCTTTGGCGTTCGAGGGTGGCTGCGAAAAATCCGTCACAAGAGTGGACGCCCGGGAGAATCCGCAGAAAAGGCCCGCTCACCAGCGTACCGATGTCGCTGACCACGAGCTCTCCGGTTTCTTTGAGACGCGTCAGTGGGCTGCGACAATCGAGCAGGCGAGTGTCTTGATTTGCGGCGAGGACCTTCTCCACGACCGCCTGATTTTCCTCGGGCTCCAGCGAACAGGTGGAATAGACGGCGCGGCCGCCCGGCGCAAGCTGCTGCAGGGCCGCCCTTAGGATGGCCACCTGTTTGTTGTGCAGATCGGTCAGGTCTTCCGGCTTGAGCCGCCACTTGATTTCAGGATTCCGCGCCAGCGTGCCAGTACCCGAGCAAGGCACGTCGGCCAGCACGCGATCGAAGCCCCCCTGCAGCGGCATTTGCAAAACATCGGCGGTGAGGACTTCAACGTTAGCCGCGCGGACGCGCTTGCGTAGCAACTCGGCGCGATGAGGATGCAACTCAGCGGCGACAATCGTCGCCTCCGGATTGCGCGCGGCGATGGCGGCTGTCTTGCTCCCCGGCGCGGCGCAGCAGTCGAGAATGCGCGGACCTGCAACCACCAGCGCGGCGACCAGTTGCGAGGCTTCATCCTGAATGAACACGCGGCCTTCGCGGAATGCGCGCGTCAGCGTCAGGTCGCCGCCGGTGACGACACGGGCTGAGGTCAGCAGCGCTCCGGGCGCCAGCGTGATGCCTTCCGCTTCCAACTCGCGCAGAGCGTCGTCGCTCTCAACGCGAATGCAGGTGGCCGGCACTTGCTGGTCATAGCGGCAGATAGCTTCTGCGTTCTCCATGCCGAACTCGGCTGCCCAACGCTCCACCAGCCATGCCGGATGGGCGAAACTTTCGGCGAGCTGAGAGGCTTTTTCCGCTGCCACAGGTTGTGATGGCGGCGCTTCCGCGATCTTGCGCAAAACGGCGTTGGCAAACGGCGCGGCAGAAGTCTTGCCGGCGCGCTTTACCAGATCAACGCTTTCGTTGATGGCAGCGCGGGCGGGGATACGATCCAGAAACAAAATTTGGTAGGCCGCGAGGCGCAGTGCCAGCAGAACCTGCGGATCGAGCTTGGCCAGGGCACGCGAGGAATGGGGCGCGATTGCGGCGTCCAAGCGGGACTGCCAGCGCAAGACGCCCATGACGATTTCGGTCGCCAGCCCACGATCGGCCTGGCTGAGTCGGTCGAGCCGGTCGGAGTGCAGAAGCTCGCTGGCGTAAGCGGTCTGCTGCTCCACTCGCAACAGGATGTCGAAGGCTGCGGCGCGGGCAGGAGAAACCGGCATCGCAGTCAGACGCCCACGGGCTCGTCGCTGCGCGGGCGATAGCCGTGGAGGAAGTCGGCGGCGCCCATGCGCTTCTTGCCCTCGACTTGCAATTCGTGGACTTCGAGTGCTGTGCCATGGGCGAAGCCCAACAGAAGCCGGCCGTGCTCGACGGCGAAATGCGCGGCTTCGACGACCGCGATTTCCGGAGCTGGGACCGCGGCATGCAAGTGCAGCGACTTGCCACGAAATGTGGTGAAGGCCCCGGGCCAGGGCTGAAACCCGCGCAGCCGGTTCCAGGTTTCAGTGGCGGTGCGGGAGAAATCAATCAGGCCGTCTTCCCGCTTGAGGATAGGAGCGAGCATCGCCTTGGAATGGTCTTGGGGAATCGGTGTGATCGTTCGCTGCGCCAGTCCGGCAAGCGTGCGGAGCATCAGCTCGGCGCCGCGATGCGCCAGCCGTGGCGAGAGCGTGAGCGCGGTGTCGTCCGGGTTGATTGGCTCGTCTTCTTGGAGCAAGATGTCGCCGGTGTCGAGCCCGGCGTCAATCCGCATGATAGTCACGCCCGTTAGCGATTCGCCGCGGGCGATGGCCCACTGGATGGGCGCGGCGCCGCGATATTTTGGCAGCAGCGACGCGTGCAGGTTGAGGTTGCCCAATCGCGGCAGGTCAATCATCCACTGGGGAATGATGCGGCCATAGCCCACGACGATGATCGCCTCAGGAGCAATCCGCTCCAACGCGGAGCGAAACTCCTCGTTGTTCTTAATCTTTTCGGGCTGGAAGATGGGCAGGCCGAGCTGCCGCGCCGCCAGTTTGACGGGCGAAGCCGCCAGCTCCAACCCGCGACCGCTGGCGCGGTCGGGTTGCGTGACGACGAGTTTTATACGATAGCCCGCGTCCACCAGCCTCTCCAGCGTGGGGACCGCGAAAACTGGCGTGCCACAGAAGACCAGGTCCATCATAAGAACCAGCAATTAGCGATTAGCACTTGGACTCTCTCCGCTTTTCGTTCTTCGCCTTTCGCGCTGAGGTTTCGTGGTTCTCGCCGCTCTTCTGTCGCGACCGCTCCTGCAAAAAGCGAAGAGCGAAGAGCTACCCTACCACTCGCCGGCTTTGACCAGCTTGCGGATCTTGCGCTTAATCAGGTCGCGCTTGAGGCCGCTGATGTGGCTGATATAGAGCTTACCGTTCAGGTGGTCGGTTTCGTGCAACAGGGCGCGCGCCAGAAGTTCCTCGCCGGTGACCTCGAAGGTCTCTCCCTTGAGGTTCTGGGCGCGAGCGGTGACTGTCCTGGCCCGCGTCACTTTTTCGCGGAATTCGGGAAGGCTCAGGCAGCCCTCGTTGGAGGTGATGCGACCTTCGACGTGGACGATCTCGGGATTGATCAGCACTATCTTGGCGTCGGGATCTTCCTTGAACGTAACGTCAATGACGGCCATGCGCTTGCTGATGCCGATTTGCGGCGCTGCCAAACCCACGCCGTGCGCGGCGTACATGCTCTCGAACATGTCGTCGGCCAGCTTGCGGAGCTCTTCATCGAACTTTGTAATGGTGGCCGCGGGTTTCTCCAGCACCGGGTCACCGAATTTCACGATTGGATAGATCATCTAGAAATTTCGCAGTTGTTCACAGTATCCTTCGTAGTTTCGCCGCAATTCCACCACCGAATCGCCGCCGAACTTTTCCAGCGCAAAACGGGCGAGGGTGAGCGCGACCATGCCTTCGGCAGCCACGCCGGCGGCCGGGACGACGCACACATCGGAGCGCTCGTAGGCGGCTTTGACGGGTTCGCGGCTGGCAAAATCCACCGAGCCCAGCGGACGGCGCAGGGTCGAAATCGGCTTCAGATAGCCGCGAACGCGAATGTCCTCGCCGTTGGAGACGCCGCCTTCCAGCCCGCCAGCATGGTTCGAGGCGCGGGTAAAGCCGGTAAACGAACTGCCTGACGAGTATCCAATCTCGTCGTGAACGGCTGAACCCAGCGAGGTGGCGGCAGCGACGGCGTCGCCGATCTCGACGCCTTTCACCGCCTGCAACGACATCACGGCGGCGGCGAGGTGGGTATCGAGCCGCTCGTCCCAATTCACGTACGTTCCCAGGCCGGGCGGGACGTTATGCGCGACCACCTCGAAGATGCCGCCTACGGAATCGCCCGTGCGCAGCGCAAAGTCCACCTGCTCCTTCATGCGAGATTCCGAGGCGGGGTCGATGCAGCTCAACAGGATTTCTTCTTTCGCCGCAACGGCCTGGATGGCTTCCCAGGTGACAGGCACGTCCAATCGGGCACTGCCGACAGCAATCACGTGGCTGAGGACCTCCACGCCCAGCTCTCGCAGCAGCAACTTGGCCAGCGCTCCACAGGCGACGCGGGCAGCGGATTCGCGCGCGGAGGCCCGTTCCAGCACGTAGCGCGCCTCGCTGAAGTTGTACTTCAAGGCCCCAGCAAGGTCGGCGTGTCCCGGACGGGGCGACGCCACACGCTTGTGCTTGGCGGGGTCACCTTCTTCCACCGGCAGCGACTCGGTCCAGTTCTTCCAGTCGTTGTTGGCCAACTGTATGGCGATCGGCGAGCCGATGGTATGGCCGTGGCGCACGCCGCTCAGGATATGCGCGGTGTCGCGCTCAATCTTCATGCGGCCGCCGCGCCCGTAGCCCTGCTGCCGCCGCCACAGTTCGCGGTTGACAAAGCCGAGATCGGCGGCCAGGCCCGCAGGCATGCCGGAGAGCAGCGCAATCAGCGCTTCTCCGTGAGATTCACCGGCAGTGGAGAACCGTAGCATGGGGAAATTTCGATTGTAGCCGATGCCGATATTCGACCCGCGGCCCGCACCTCCCGGCCGTCTCCGGCGATGACTCCCAGCAATACCCCGCAGCACTCGCGGGGATAGGTTTCCTCCCCATGGCGCCGGATCGCAGCGTAATCGGATTTTCTCAACTTCAACATTACGCGAGGGTTATTTCGCACAGCCCGCCCGCACCGGGCAGCGGCTTGCTGTCTCACCGGACGGTGTGCGACAGTGGTGCTTACCCGACACAGGCTCGAATCAGTCCTAATACAGTAACGGATTTCACCCGAGGGCGGGGCAGCGGGTTCCGCGAGGAAAGGCGGCCGCAGGTGGCCGAACGTTGAACGAATGTCCAAGAAACTGAAGACAAAGAGTTTTGAAGACGCGGTGAGCTGGTTCCGCGGCAATGGCTTCGAGGTAACCGAAGCCCCGGGCACGAACGGCCGGGTGTTCCTGAGAAAGTACAACGCCTCGGCAGCCATTGAGCGAGCGGCCGACGGAGGCGTCAAGATATTCGCCTATCCCGGTTGCCTGATTAGCGGCGAGATCTCAAAACTGGTCGATCACGGCAACCAGAAGGTGCTCAAGACCTCGAAGACGGAAATTGCCGCGACTGCCGACCATCTTCGCGCCCTGCACCAGTTTGCCGAGGAGTTGAAGGAAGGCACAGGCGGCATCAGCCTGTATAACGAATCGCTGGGCACGGTGAGCGCCGAGTGTCATTACGACCGCTTGCCCGAGCGCGATATGCCGCAAGGCAAGCGCGCCAAGCGGCCTTGGGAAGAGCCCGCGAAGGAAAAGACTCCCGCCTAGACTTGGCTCAGATGCAACTCCAGTTTCGCACCACCGCGCCCCGGCAAGGCGCGGTTTTTACTGGTCGCCGCACCGCTCCAGCGGCGAGGGAGCAGAACGCCCCGATTCGGGAAGGTCGGCGGGGAACTTCGGCGCGCGGGAAAATAGTTTTTCACCCGGTACGCTGTAGGTGTAAGATTCAGTCGGCTACTCCCCCGGTATCACATGACCGTGTGACAGGCCATAACAGGCGGTATCCGCGGACGCGGAACTGCACTGGAGGACATCGTGAGCATCACCACCGGCGACTTCCGCGCCAAGATCACCCCAACCACTCTTCTCGAAAAGAAACAGAATCGCGAACCGATTACCTGCCTGACGGCGTATGACTACCCGAGCGCCCGCCTGGTGGACGAAGCCGGCATCGACATGGTGCTGGTCGGCGACTCGCTCGGCATGGTCATGTTGGGCTACGAAAACACCCTGCCGGTCACGGTGGAGGAGATGCTGCACCACACCCGGGCCGTGCGCCGGGGGGTGAAGCGCGCTTTCCTGATTGCCGACATGCCGTTCGCGTCGTATCACGTCAGCGGCAAGGAGACCGTCCGCAACGCCGCCCGATTCATCAAGGAAGGCGCCGAGGCGGTGAAGATCGAGGGCGGCGAAAAGCGGGCGCAGTTGGTCGCGCGTCTGGTGGACGCCGAGATCCCGGTGGTTGGTCACATCGGCCTCACTCCCCAGTCGCTGCTCGCCATGGGTGGCTACAAGGTGCAGGGCAAGTCTCTGAAATCGGTGGAGCAACTCATGCACGACGCCCTGGCGCTGGAGCGCTGCGGAGCGTGCTGCGTGGTGCTGGAGGGCATCCCGCGCGAAGTGGCGGCGCTCATCACGCGGGAAATCGAGATCCCCACCATCGGCATCGGCGCCGGCCCGGAGTGTGATGGACAGGTGCTGGTCTTCCACGACCTGCTCGGCCTGACGTTTGCGCCACCCGCCAAGTTCGTGCGCCGCTATGCCGACCTCGGTAGCGTGATAACGACAGCGGTGCAGGCGTTCAAGAGCGACGTGAAGTCGGGAGGCTATCCCTCCGATGCGGAGTCCTATCACCTGCCCAAGGACACGCTCGCGACCTTGCAGGCTATTGCCGAACGCAAGCGTGCCATGACAGTCTAGGAGCATGCAGTACCGCTCCCGTTGTGCGTGGTCACTGGTTGTACTTCTCACCTTTCCGGCAGTGCTTGCCGCGCAGACCGCATCGCGGCCCGCCAGCAAGCCGCTTCCCTGGAACGCCTACTGCCATCCGCGGTACCGCTTCTGCTTCCGGTATCCGGCGGGCTGGACCATGCTGGGAGAGGTCTTCGCCGGCCAAGGCGTGGTTGTGGCCCCGCCGCAGAAGCAAGATCGTGAGTTGTGGGATGAGGTTACGGTGGCGCTGGC
>Ga0335071_10007557_pt1 | contig 11184 bp, 11 predicted proteins | sample Lox_Sample_15_FD_206724 | JGI IMG/M metagenome (GOLD analysis project Ga0335071, IMG submission 206724) | Soil microbial communities from Loxahatchee National Wildlife Refuge, Florida, United States - Lox_Sample_1.5 | ecosystem: Environmental > Terrestrial > Soil > Wetlands | place: USA...
GCGAAGATGCAGACCTTGATCAGCATCGACCGGTGCGACGGCATCCCCTTGGCCGCCATCAGAAGTCGTCCCGTTCCGCGAAGGCGCCGTGGAAGAGGAACTGCAGCGTCGAGGGCGCGTCGAACTGCAGCTCGGTGAACGGCTCATACGGAATGTTGCCGTTGTCGGTGACCAGGAACGGCGACCGGTAGAACGACCCGCCGGTCTGCTTGGTCGGGATGTCGGGCAGGCCCCGGCAGTTCGGACCCCCGGAGGCGTTGACGATCGGAAGGGACTCTGGATACGTATACGCTGGCGCGCCCAAGACGAAGCTCGACGACGTGAACAGGCCCGCCTTGCGGACCCCGAGCAGCGGGGCGAATTCCTTGATGCCGCGCTCGATTCCCGCGAACAGGCAGCCGAATTCGGGCGAGTAATCGTGGGCCACCTTGGTCGGGGCGCGCAGCCTGTTGATCGCGTCGATGAAATTCTGCTCGGCGGGTTCCAGCGTGTCGTACGCGTTGTCGGCCAGGCCGATCGCCGCCAGCAGCGTGTCGTTGAGGTTCTTCTGTTGGCCGACGACCGTCCTGTTGATCGTCGGCAAGTTATCGAAGACGGTGTTCAGGTCGGGGGCGGCGTCGGCGTAGGTATTGGTGACGATCCCGGCCCTGCGAAAGTCCTCCTGCAGCGCGGGAAGCTTCGGATTGGCTTGGCGCGCCAGCGTGTTCAGTCCCGACAGCAGCGAGCCGAAGTCGTCGCCGTGGCCGCGGAGGCCTTCGGAGAGCGCGCTCAGCGTCCCGTTCAGCTCCACCGGGTCGATCTTGTGCAGCAGGTCGATGAGCGACTGGAACAGGGTATTGACCTCGAGCGCCACCGCCGAGGCCTCCACATGCGCGTCGGGGCGCAGGGATGTCGGCGAAGGCGCTTGGGGTGCAATGAATTCCACCGACTTGGCGCCGAAAATGGTGTTGCCCGCTATGTGCACCGTCGCGTTGGAGGGGACGAAGTGCATCTGGTCGCTGTTGATGGCCAGGGTGAGCCGCGCCTGGTCACCGGAGTAGTCGATGCCGGTGACCTTGCCGATCTGGACGCCGCGGTATTTGACCTTGGCGCCCTTGTCCATCACCAACCCCGCCCTCGGCGCCGCGACGGTGACGGTGTCGGTCGAGGTGAAAGCCGCTGTGTACGAGAGGTAAGTCAGGGCGGCGAAGGCCAAAATCAAACTGGCCAGCAGCGCCGCTGCCAGCCGAACAGATGTGCGTCCAGGTCCGCCTTCTGCCATGCTTCTTCGGTGGTCCCCCTTAACCGGAGAGGTTGAAGTTACCCGACGCGCCGTACACGGCCAGCGAGATGAACAAGGTGATGACGACCACGACGATCAGCGAGGTCCGCACGGCCTGGCCCACCGCGATGCCGACGCCGACCGGGCCGCCGCTGGCGTTGTAGCCGTAATAGGTATGGATCAGCATGACCGCAATGGCCATCACGATGGCCTGCAGGAACGACCACAACAGGTCCGACGGGATGAGGAACGTATTGAAGTAGTGGTCGTACAGGCCTTTGGACTGCCCGTTGATGTACACGGTGGTGAAACGGGCGGCGAAGAACGCGGCGAGGACCGACAGCGAATACAGCGGAATGATCGCGATCAGGCCGGCGATCAGCCGGGTCGACACCAGGTAGGACACCGACTCCACCGCCATGCATTCGACGGCGTCGATCTCCTCGGCCACCCGCATGGCGCCCAGTTGGGCGGTGGCGCCGGCACCGATGGTGGCCGCCAGCGCGATGCCCGCGATCACCGGCGCGACGACGCGGACGTTGAGGAACGCCGACAGGAACCCGGTCAGCGCCTCGATGCCGATGTTGCCCAGCGACGAGTACCCCTGCACGGCGATGACGCCGCCGGAGGCCAGGGTCAGGAAGGCCGCGACCCCGACCGTGCCCCCAATCATGACGAGTGCTCCCGCGCCCAGCGTCATTTCGGCGATGAGCCGGATGGTCTCCTTCCGGTACTGGGTGACCGCTTGGGGGACATGGCGCACGGTTTTGCCATAGAACAACGCCTGCTCGCCGAAGTCGTCAACCGGGCCCTGCAGCCGCGACATGAAACGGCGAAACCGGAGGGTGGCGTCGTAGCTCATCGGCTGCTCATTCGCCTCATTTGGCCGTAATCCGCACGCCGATGGCGGTCATGACGACGTTGATGACGAACAGGCAGATGAACGCGTAGACGACGGTTTCGTTGACCGCGTTGCCGACGCCCTTGGGGCCGCCCTTGACGGTCAGGCCGCGGTAACACCCGACCAGCCCGGCCATCACGCCGAATAGCAGCGCCTTGACCTCGGCGAGCACCAGCTCGCGCAGCCCGGTGAGCACGGTCAGGCCGTTGATGAACGCGCCCGGGTTGACGCCCTGGAGGAAGACGGAAAACGCGTAACCACCCGACAGGCCGATGGCGCACACCAGGCCGTTGAGGAGCAGCGCGACGACCGTGGACGCGAGGACCCGCGGCACCACCAGCCGGTGGACCGGGTCGATGCCGAGCACGCGCATCGCGTCGATCTCTTCGCGGATGGTGCGGGCACCCAGGTCGGCGCAGATCGCGGTGGCACCGGCCCCGGCCACGACGAGCACCGTGACGACCGGGCCCAACTGGGTGACGGTGCCGAATGCCGTTCCGGCGCCGGACAAGTCGGCCGCGCCGATCTCGCGCAACAGGATGTTGAGGGTGAACGCCACCAGCACGGTGAACGGGATGGAGACTAACAGCGTCGGAACCAGCGACACGCGGGCGATCATCCACGTCTGTTCGAGAAACTCGCCAAATTGAAACGGCCGGCGAAAAGTCTCACGGCCGGTCTCGATCATCATCTCGAAGAACCCGCCGACAGCGCGGGCGGGAACCGCAAGCTGTTGTATCAGCTCGGCCACCCCCCTTTGCTGCTCGCGGCGAAGGCTGTGTATCGCCTTTGCATTGTCTTCGGTCGCTCGCGGCCCAGAGTGAGCCGGATCATATTAACCCAGAAGAAGTTCACGGTGTCAATGAACAGCATTTCTGTATCCGAACCGTTAATTTGTGCAGGTCAGAGGTGTTGCCTTCGCTGCAATCTGACACATGTTCTACTCACGGATTCCCCCCTATAATGTGCGTTTACACGGTTATTGCTCCATCAGGCCGACGGCGGAAAAGTTCCGCTCCGGATCGCGCCCAGCAAAGTATTTTTGGAGCGCGCCGCTCAATTGGCCGGGTTCCCACGCCGGACCGTCCGCCTTGAACCTGTGCTCCGCGGTCGGCGCGGAAACCAGTGTCACCTGCGGGCCGTAGACAATGAACACCTGACCGTTGACTTCCGCGGCGGCCGGGGATGACAAAAAGGTGACCAGGCTGACCACGTGCTCCGGCGACAGCGGGTCGATGCCGCCGTCGTCTACCTCGGGTGCCGCCCCGAAGACATCGGCCGTCATCGCGGTGCGGGCCCGCGGGCAGATCGCATTGGCGCACACCCCGTAGCGGCCCAGCGCCCGCGCGGCGGTGAGGGTGAGCGAGATGATGCCGGCCTTGGCCGCGCCGTAATTGGCCTGCCCCACCGGCCCCACCAGGCCGGCCTCAGAGGCGGTGTTGACGATACGGCCGAAGACCTTCCCGCCCGCATCCTTGGCCTCGGCGCGCCAGTAGGTGGCCGCGTTGCGGGTCAGCAGGAAATGCCCGCGCAGGTGCACCGCGATGACGAGGTCCCATTCCTCGTCGGACATGTTGAACAGCATCCGGTCGCGAGTGATGCCGGCGTTGTTCACGACGATGTCCAGGCCGCCGAGTCCGTCGGCGGTGGCCACCAGTTCGTCGGCGGTCGCGCGCTGACTGATGTCACCGGCCACCGCGACGGCCTTGACGCCGGCGGCGCTGATCTCGTCGATGACGTCGGAGGCGTCCAGCGCGCCGGCGATGTCGTTGACGACGACGGTGGCGCCGAGGCGTGCTAAGCCGAGCGCCTCGGCGCGACCCAGTCCCGCGGCAGCGCCGGTCACCACCGCGACCTTTCCGGACAGATCGGTCGCGTTTGTCCTGCTAGTCAATTTATGAATACCTCTAGTCCTGGCGCAACAACGCAGCGCGGGGGCACTCGGCGATGGCCTGTTCGGCCAGCTGCTCTCGATCGGACGGAATCGGGTCGATCTTCACGACGGCGTAGTCCTCATCGTCCAGGTCGAACAGGTCGGGTGCGATTCCCATGCACACCGCGTTCCCTTCACACCGGTCACGATCCACGATCACCCGCACGGCACCCTCCTTGAACCTGGCCTTCAACCTGAGCACTCGCCCCATCGGTATGTAGGTCCACCATAGGACCCCGCCGCGTCAGGGGAAACGGTCGCTGGATTCCAAGACTAGAACGTGTTACAACCGGGGAGGCGAACGGGTAGCCGTTGGTCGGGCCGCGCCGCGTGACGTGGCATTCGATCGATAATTGACGCTTAACGACAAGGACGGCTTGCAATGCGCATCAGTTATACCCCTGAACAGGAGGAGCTGCGTCGCGAACTGCGGTCGTACTTCGCCACCCTCATGACGCCGGAGCGCCGCGAGGCGCTGAGCTCGACACAGGGTGAAATCGGGAGCGGCAACGCCTACCGCGAGGTCGTCTCGCAGATGGGCAAGGACGGCTGGCTGACCCTGAACTGGCCCAAGGAGTATGGCGGGCAGGACCGCTCGCCGATGGACTCGCTGATCTTCACCGACGAGGCGGCCATCGCCGGCGCGCCGGTGCCGTTCCTGACCATCAACAGCGTGGCGCCGACCATCATGGCCTTCGGCACCGACGAACAGAAGAAGTTCTTCCTGCCCAAGATCGCGGCCGGGGACCTGCATTTCTCGATCGGCTATTCCGAGCCCGGCGCCGGCACGGACCTGGCCAACCTGCGCACCACCGCGGTCCGCGACGGCGACGACTACGTGATCAACGGCCAGAAGATGTGGACCAGCCTGATCCAGTACGCCGACTGGGTGTGGTTGGCGGTGCGCACCAACCCGGAGGCCAAGAAGCACCGCGGGATCTCGATGCTGGTGGTGCCGACGACCGCGGAAGGCTTCTCCTGGACGCCGGTGCACACCATGGCCGGGCCCGACACCAGCGCCACCTACTACACCGACGTGCGCGTGCCGGCGACCAACCTGGTCGGCGAGGAGAACGGCGGCTGGAAGCTGGTGACCAACCAGCTCAACCACGAGCGGGTCGCGTTGGTGTCGGCGCAACCGATCATCGTGGCCCTGCGCGAGGTCAGGGAATGGGCGCAAAACACCAAGGACGCCGGCGGGGCCCGGCTCATCGACTCGGAGTGGGTGCAGCTCAACCTGGCCCGCGTGCATGCCAAGGCCGAGGTGCTCAAGCTGATCAACTGGGAGCTGGCGTCGGCGGCGAGTGAAACCTTGTCGCCGGCCGATGCCTCGGCGGCCAAGGTGTTCGGCACCGAGCTGGCCACTGAGGCGTACCGCCTGCTGATGGAGGTGCTGGGTACCGCGGCGACCGTGCGCCCGGATTCGCCGGGGGCGTTGCTGCGCGGCCGGGTCGAGCGGATGCACCGGGCGTGCCTGATCCTTACCTTCGGGGGCGGCACCAACGAGGTGCAGCGCGACATCATCGGCATGGTCGCGCTGGGACTGCCCCGAGCCAACCGCTGAGCTTCCTCTATATAAGGACGAGAATTCATGGACTTCACCACGACAGAAGCCGCACAAGACCTCGGCGGTTTGGTCGAGACCATCGTCGACGCGGTTTGCACGCCGGAACACCAGCGTGAGCTCGACAAGCTCGAGCAACGATTCGACCAGCAGCTGTGGCGCAAGCTCGTCGATGCCGACATCTTGACCAGTGCGTCGCCCACATCAGTGGGCGGCGACGGCTTTGGCGTCCTCGAGCAGGTGGCCATCCTGGTTGCGCTGGGCCACCAGCTGGCCGCGGTGCCCTACCTGGAGTCGGTCGTGCTGGCCGCCGGGGCGTTGGCCCGGTTCGGCTCGGAGGAACTGCAGCAGGGCTGGGGCGCGCCGGCGGTCCGGGGCGAGAAGATCCTCACCGTCGCGCTCGACGGCGACATGGGCGAGGGGGCGGTACAGGCCACCCGCACGGGTGACGGCTACCGACTGACCGGGACCCGCACGCAGGTCGGCTTCGGCCCCGTTGCCGACGCGTTCCTGGTTCCGGCCGAAACCGATTCCGGCGCGGCCGTTTTCCTGGTGACCACCGACGATCCCGGGGTCACGGTGACGGCGATGCAGACCACCGGCCTGGGCAGCGTCGGGCACCTCAGGCTGGACGGGACGCAGGTCGAGCCCGGGCGAAGGGTCGGCGACGGGATCGTCGCCGTCTGGCTTGACACCCTCATCACCTTGGGCCGCAGCGCTTTTCAGCTCGGCGTGCTGGAGCGGGGTCTGCAGCTGACAGCCGAATACGCCCGCACCCGTGAGCAATTCGACCGCCCGATCGGCAGCTTCCAGGCGGTGGCGCAGCGGCTGGCCGACGGTTACATCGACGTCAAGGGGTTGCGGCTGACGCTGACCCAGGCGGCCTGGCGCGTGTCGGAGGACATCCCCGCCGAGATCGACGTGGCCAGCGCGGCGTTCTGGGCCGCCGATGCCGGGCACCGGGTGGCGCACACCGTCGTACATGTGCACGGCGGCGTTGGCGTCGACACCGATCACCCGGTGCATCGTTACTTCTTGGCCGCCAAGGAAATCGAGTTTTCGCTGCGCGGTGCCACCGGTCAGCTGCGCCGGATTGGCCGCGAACTCGCGGAAACGCCCGCCTGAGGGCCGCCCGGCGACGATGCGGTCCGTGAAACCCGCGGGGGCCAAGTGGGCTTCGTGATTCCCGCCGACCCGACCGTCACCAAGCTGTTGGTCCCGCTGGCCGAGATCGACGACCGTGGTGTCTATTTCGAAGACTCGTTCACCAGCTGGCGCGATCACCTCCGGCACGGCGCCGCGATCGCGGCGACCCTGCGCGACCGCCTCGACCCGGCGAAGCCGCCGCATGTCGGCGTGCTGCTGGAGAACACCCCCTTCTTCTCGGCGATGCTGGTCGCGGCGGGGATGTCCGGGATCGTGCCGGTGGGGCTCAACCCGGTGCGCCGTGGCGAGGCCCTGGCCCGCGATATCGCGCACGCCGACTGCCAATTGGTGCTGGCCGATTCGGAATCGGCTGCACCACTGGGCGATATCGAGCATGTGAACGTCGATTCCGGCGCGTGGGCCGACGCGGTGGCCACACACCTTCCGGTTGGGGATGCGGGGCTTCGTTTTCAGTCGGCATCGTCCGCGGACCTGTTCATGCTGATCTTCACGTCGGGAACCAGCGGCGAGCCGAAGGCGGTGAAGTGCAGCCACGGCAAGGTCGCGATCGCCGGCGTCACGATGGCACAGCGCTTCGATCTGGGCCGCGACGACGTCTGCTATGTGTCGATGCCGTTGTTTCATTCCAACGCCGTGCTGGTCGGCTGGGCGGCGGCCGCCGCGTGCCAGGGTTCAATGGCGTTGCGGCGCAAATTCTCGGCGTCGAACTTCTTGGTCGATGTCCGCCGCTACGGCGCCACCTACGCCAACTACGTCGGCAAGCCCTTGTCCTATGTACTCGCCACACCCGAGCGGCCCGACGATGCGGACAACCCGCTGCGGGCGGTGTACGGCAACGAGGGCGTGCCCGCCGACATCGAGCGTTTCGCCCGCAGGTTTGGCTGCGTCGTCCAGGACGGGTTCGGCTCGACCGAGGGTGGGGTGGCCATCGCCCGGACCCCCGACACCCCGCCGGGCGCGTTGGGGCCGCTGCCGGAGGGGGTCCAGATCGTTGATCCCGGCACCGGTAAGCCGTGCGCGGTGGGCGTGGTCGGCGAGATCGTGAACACCGCCGGGCCGGGCCGTTTCGAGGGGTACTACAACGACCGGGCGGCCGAGGCCGAGCGGATGGCCGGCGGCATGTACCACAGCGGCGACCTCGCCTATCGCGATGAGGGCGGCTACGCGTATTTTGCGGGGCGGCTTGGCGATTGGATGCGGGTTGACGGTGAGAACCTGGGCGCGGCACCGATCGAGCGCGTGCTGCTGCGCTATCCGGACGCCACCGAGGTCGCGGTGTACGCGGTGCCGGACGCGAGAGTCGGCGACCAGGTGATGGCCGCGTTGGTGCTTGCCGCCGGTGCGCAGTTCGATCCCGAAAAGTTCCGGGCGTTCCTGGCCGAGCAGCCCGACCTGGGGCCCAAGCAATGGCCGTCGTACGTTCGGGTGAGCGCGGAGCTGCCGCGGACGGTGACTTTCAAGGTGCTCAAGCGCCAGCTGTCGGCGCAGGGTGTCGACTGCAGTGATCCCGTGTGGCCGATTCGCCGGTAGCGTTCTTTCACGACATGACTCCCCCGCCGCCGCAGCTGAAAGCGAGCTTCGACGAGCTCGCCGCCAACGTGCCGGCGACCGTCGGCATCGCGATTGCCCGTCCCGCTCTCACCGAGGTGTTCTCGTTGGGCAGCTGGTCTTCGGGGGTCGCGTGGTCGACGATAAAGGTGCCGTTGGCCATCGCGGCCTTGCGTCGTGATCGGCCACGCGCCCGGGACCTGGTCGTCAGAGCCATCACCGAATCCGACAATCAGGCGTCGGAGCGATTGTGGTCTCAGCTGGGCGAGCCGGCGGAGGCTGCCGAACGGGTGCAAGCCGTCGTCAACGAAGGCGGTGACACGGCCACAGTGGTCGAATCGCAACGACGCCGCCCGGGTTTCACGGCGTTCGGCCAAACGCAATGGCAGCTTGATCGGCAGGCGCGATTCGCCGCCGCGCTGCCCGGCATCGGTGACGCGGCGACGGTCATCGACCTGATGCACCGCCTCACCCCCGGCCAGCGCTGGGGCCTGGCCGCGAAAGGTTTTGCGGCCAAGGGTGGTTGGGGACCCGGGTTGACCGACGGCTACTTGGTCCGGCAGTTCGGCGTCCTCCCAGCGCACCCCGCACACGTGGGTGTGGCGTTGGCGGCCGAAGCAAACGCATTCGAGGCCGCGGTTGACGTCCTCGACTCGATGACGGACTGGCTCGTCGGCCAGCTTCCCGCGATAGCTAGCCGATCAGTGACGGCACCACGGCGTCAATAAGGTGCGGCCCGGGTTCGGCGAAGGCGGCGCGCAGGGCGTCGGCGAACTCCTCGGCGGTCGTGACGCGACGCGCCGGAACACCCATCCCCTCGGAGATCTTGACGAAATCCATTGTAGGACGGGATAAGTCGAGCAGATCAAGCGCCTTGGGACCGGGAGACGACCCGGCGCCGACGCGTTGCAGCTCAACGCGCAAGATGTCGTAGGCGCTGTTGTCATAGAGCACGGTGGTCACGTCGAGTTTCTCGCGCGCCTGCGTCCACAACCCCGAGATCGTATACATGGCGGACCCGTCGGATTCCAGGCACAGCACCGGACGACCGGGTGCGGCCACCGCGGCACCCACCGCGGCCGGGATGCCGTAGCCGATCGCGCCGCCGGTCAGCGTCAGCCAATCATGAGCCGGCGCACCGGCAGTGGCCTGCGGGAGCAGCACGCCGGACGTGTTCGACTCGTCGACGACGATCGCGCCGTCGGGCAGCAACGCCCCGATCACGTCGGCGGCCGACGCCGACGTCAGTGCACCCGTCGCCAGCTGCGGGCGCGACGCCGCCGCCACCGGCGCGACCGTATTGGGTGCCACCTCGTCGGCCAGCGCGGCCAAAGCGTCTGCGGCACAGCTGTGTTCGGCGAGGACGTGCACCTCGCAGCCGGCCGGCACCAGGTCGCTGGGCATGCCCGGGTAAGCGAAAAAGGACACCGGCGACTTGGCGCCCGCCAGCACCAGATGCTTGGCGCCGTTCAGCTGCGCGGTGGCCGCCTCGGCGAAGTAGGCCAGCCGCTCCACCGCAGGAACGCCCGCGCCGCGCTCGAGCCGCGCCGGAAACGTTTCGCACAGCAGCCGGGCCCCGGTCGCCTGGGCGATCCGCGCGGCGGCCGCCAGCCCTCGCCCACGGGTGGCGTCGCCGCCGATCATCAGCACCGTGGGCTCACCGGAGCGCAGCACCTCGAGCGCCACAAGCGCGAGTTGCGGGTCGGCGCCGGCCGGGCGCGCTGGCGCGGTGGCGGCGGGCTGCGCCCCGTCGGACCAGGACACGTCGGCGGGCAGGATCAGGGTGGAGATCTGCGAGCCCGACCGGCTGGCGGCGATCGCCTCGGCGGCATCGGACGCGACGTCGGCGCTCTCCTGGGTGCGGCGCATCCATCCCGAGACGCTGCCGGCCAGCGCGTCGATGTCGGATTCCAGTGGGGCGTCGTACTTTTTGTGGTAGGTGGCGTGGTCGCCGACGACAACCACCATCGGCACGTGCGCGCGCCGCGCGTTGTGCAGGTTGGCCAGGCCGTTGCCCAATCCGGGGCCCAGGTGCAGCAGCACCGCGGCGGGCCGGTCGGCGATGCGGGCGTAGCCGTCGGCCGCGCCGGTGGCCACGCCCTCGAAAAGCGCCAGCACGCCCCGCATTCGGGGAACGGCGTCGAGTGCCGCCACGAAGTGCATCTCCGACGTGCCGGGGTTGGCGAAGCAGACGTCGACGCCGCCGTCGACCAGGGTGTTGATCAGGGCCTGAGCGCCGTTCACCTGTTTGCCTCCAGTCCGAAGACACGTTCGGCGTTGCCGCGCAGGAAGTCTCGGCGCGCCTCATCGCTGAGTCCGAGTTCATCCAGGGCCGCCAGAGCGTGCGTGGGGGTGATCATCGGGTAGTTGGTGCCGAACAGGACTTTGCGTTGTCCGGTACCGGTTTTCATGAAGCGGACGAGCTCGTCCGGAAGTCGCTTGATCGTATAGGCCGAGGTGTCGATGTAGACGTTCTCGTGCTTGCGGGCGACGGCGACCATCTCCTCGGTCCACGGATAGCCGACGTGGCCGCACACGATGACGAGCTCGGGAAAGTCGAGCGCCACCTGGTCGATGTAGGGAATCGGGCGTCCGGTCTCCGACGGCCGCAGCGGGCCGGTATGACCGACCTGAGTGCAGAACGGCACGGCGGACTCCACGCATTCGGCGAACAGCGGATAGTAGCGGCGGTCGGTGGGCGGCGCGTTCCAGAGCCACGGCACCACCCGCAGACCCACGAACCCTTCCCTCACCCGACGCCGCAGCTCGCGGACCGCCTGCATCGGGCTATCGAGGTCCACCGCGGCCAG
>Ga0335071_10007558_pt1 | contig 11184 bp, 11 predicted proteins | sample Lox_Sample_15_FD_206724 | JGI IMG/M metagenome (GOLD analysis project Ga0335071, IMG submission 206724) | Soil microbial communities from Loxahatchee National Wildlife Refuge, Florida, United States - Lox_Sample_1.5 | ecosystem: Environmental > Terrestrial > Soil > Wetlands | place: USA...
TTCAACAATGAATCGGAAACTGTCCTGCGTAGCGCTCCAATTATTAATGACAGGTATGATGTGGATGAGAGTGCACACCAAGATTTCGCGGTTTTTGGAAACATACTATGCAAATATCTGAAGGGTGCTAAGGGACGAGTTATCTTTTCCCAAAGGGACAAAGCACAAAGGCAATGGGCTTACGTCGTCATGAGCCAGGAAAGCAATCCCCTACGTTATCACATGGCATATCCAGCTAACGTTGGATGGATTTTGCTAAATTCGGCAATTCCCCCAAAATAGCAGCGCCCACACGCTGTTTTTGGGGAATTCGCAGCATTAATAAGCGCTATGTTGCTGTTCACATCGCCCATGAACGCCAATCCTGAGGGCTTTAAAATCGGCGGAGAGATCGATATTTGAGCGCTGCAAATACCATTTTGGCGCAATTTCCGAGAACCGGACTTATTGGGAACCAGCGGCTATTCAATGCCTCGCTTTAAATTGTTTTTCTATAGCTGACAGTGTTACCGACATATCGAAATATTTATCCTGTCTTCTACAGATTGTGATAATTTATTTGCCAAATCGCGATCTCGTCAATTTCATAGAGGTTAATATGAGACTTATGAAATCCCTTTTCCTTTTATGCTCCAATCTTATTCTTGCAAGCATTATTTATGCATGGATAGAACCGAGTTTATGCAATGCGCAAAACCAAGTGTTTGAGAAAAACGAGTCCATAAATAGCTCCAATGATTTCATATGGAGACAAACACCTGCCACACCAGAAGAAATGAACCAAGAGATTGAAATGGCTGCGATGCAAGCCAAAGATAGAGGCGCGATTCCATTTTCCGTCCTTTACAATATTGCTTATCCCGAAGATAGTTCTCAATATGAAGCATTGAACGGCCATGCGGTATTGATGTTAACAGCGATTTCGCACAAGCAAGAGGACCTTCCTATAAAATCCGTTTACATCCAGCAAGATTCAGCAAGAATTGAGTTAAAACTCATTGGAATGGTTTTGTCTGATCAATCCAAATTGGAAAATATTTCCGCAAAAGTATTTGGTGCCTTTAGAATGGATGCGGTCTATGTTCTGCCGATACAGCTTAGAACAAAAGCTGGAACGCTGCTTGCGGATTTCGCTCAAAACCATTCTGGCGTAAAAGTCGCAGCATTCGGATCACCACTTTCACAATCGCTAACTGAAATTGTATCGCACCCCCCTAAAAACCAAATGCCCCCACCAACCTCAACCTTAGATGCATTTATTGAGGCAGAATTTCCTACGTTGACTGCTGGGAAACTACTCGATTTTTCCACGAGGTTTACCCACTGCATAAATCGCTGGGTGGCATATCCAAGAAAGCCACCGGAAAAACACTATCAATTTGGATTCATCTATCTGGATGAGCAAGCTGGATTCACATACCATATGACAGGGAGTTTTGAAATTGATAATTCTAACCGCTTCATTAAGCTCCCCGATGAAGATCTAGATAAGAAATATGCTATCAAGGTTAGAATTGAGGGAAACAGGTATGCTGCCATTCTTCCCCCACATGCTATTGCTCAGCTTGGTTTGCAAGAAAGCCCGGACTGGCTAAAATATTATGATGATGGCAAAAATTCTCCCTATCATAGGATGCGACTTGGATTCTGGTTAAATCAGCTTGGCGACAGTCAGCAGGCTTTGATTCCGCTTGAATCCGCCTACAAGGACCAGCCTGACACAGAAGGTTTGGAACTCGAACTGTCCTATGCCTATAACGCGTTGCAGCAATTTGATAAATCCATTGCAGTATTAGCTGCCGCTTTAAAACGCAACCCCAAAGACGTGTTGCTTGGCAATGAACTGGCATATGCCAATTTACATAAAGGAAACTATAAAGAAGCTATTGAATTGTATCTTCGCTTCATTCCGCTTTGCCCGGATAGCCTTATGGTGCAAAAGAGCGAAATGGCCCTAAACCTTGCCCAAGCCTATGGACAAGTAGGATCAAAGGAGGAACAAAAAAAGTGGATGGATAAAGCAAAAGCCTGGGCACCTGATGGATCCGCTGTTTCAAATTTCTTTAAACAGAAACGCTAGCTCGCTGGTTTTGAATTATAGATTTATAATAAATCTATAAATAGTTCATTCAGAATGACATGCAGTTGTGGCTTCGCCTAAAGCAATTGTAAACAGGAAAAAACCGGCCAATAACGCCGTCCCCTTTTTCTTCATTTGAGGCTGTGAATTTCTTTCAGTCGATTTTTCTGTCAGCATAAATGTAAAAGACGTAAATAGATAGGAAATATGTTATTGGCTCGGCTCTTTCGGGTTATAATATATGAAACACACACGCCAAAACGGGCAGAGATTGGCCGGTTAAACAGCCATCGGGGAAGTTATTGCTTATAGGGGAGAAGGGCCATGCTTGCTCCGAGGCTCCAGGAGCACGCAACAGAGCCGCCCGAGGACGGCGAGAATTGTCACCACAGGGTTAAGCCATGAGAAGATAAGGATTTATATCCCGATCGCTTCTTGAACACAGGCCGAGAATCCGCAAATCGACGACTTCTGGAGGATTACCGGCAGCTATAACAGCGAAATTACTAATAATCACACTTGGCGCGTCAATTCCATAATTGACTTTTCTGGACATAACCTATTCCTTAGAGTTGAATACCTTCAGTCCTCGTCCTCGGCTGTTATCCCGATGTTTATTGGATAACGGATTTCGTTTTACTCGATATGTCCCAGGTTGCTATTCTTTTGTGAAGTATTTGTATCAAGGACGCGTGAGGAGCAACTCATGAAGTTGTGGTTAAGATGTTTGAACGCAGCTCTGCTGATGGCATCGCTCGTTCCCGCTTTAGCTCAACTCACTGCCACACACGCGAATAGCGGAAGGATTCATACGATTGACAGCCGTGTTGATTTGGTTCTGGTTCCAGTGATCGTGAACGACGCCAAGGGCAACCACGTATCCAACCTGAAAAAAGAGGCTTTCCATTTGATGGAAAATGGCAGGTCGCAAGATCTGAGCGTCTTTGAAGAAATCACGGCCCGCAGAATAGAGAAGGAAAGTGTTCAGTCAGCGCCGATCCAGGGATTTTCCAATTTTGCTATAAACGATTCTCAGATGCACTACATGACAATCCTCGTTCTTGACCTGCTAAATACTCCGTATATTTACCAGCAAGATGCGCGCAAAGAACTAGTGAAGTACCTTTCAAAATCGCTAGACAGCAACGAGCCGATCACATTGTTAGGCATTGATGGTCGGGGCCTTTGGCAGGTGCACTCGTTTACCACAGATACGAAAATTCTCATTGAGGCGTTGAACAGAATCAAAAGCCGGCATTCCGCCACAGAAATGAGTGATGACGATAATACATCAAGCGACAGCGTATCCACGGCGGGGCTGTTCGATCCGGCAATTTCCGGTACGGTGGACCGGTTTGAAGAATTTTTCAGCAATACGATGGCGGGACTGGACGCCATGGACCAGAGAAATGCCTCTCGCCGCACGCTGGCCGCCCTAAGCCAGATTGCGCTGGCTTTCGCCGGAGTTCACGGACGCAAAACGCTGATATGGGCAACCGCCGGGTTTCCGTTTATGATTGACGACCCGTCCTCAATCAACTACATGGGATTAGACTTGGTGGGTGTTTACGAACAGACTTGGCGTGCCCTCATGTCGGCAAATATTGCTGTTTATCCTGTGGATCTTCAGGGAGTGATCCCACGAAATCAAAGCCGTTCATTTGGCACCACGAGCAGCAGCACAACAGGCCGAGGCGGTCCCCGGAGTGTTGCGGACATGAACCAAAAAAGTCTACAACCCTGGACTCGGACAATGCCCTACGATCGGATATTTGAAAAACAGAAAACCATGCGGTCGTTTGCAGCGGCAACCGGGGGAATTGCCTGCATGAATTTCAATGATCTGGCGAAGTGCTTTGAGCAAGCCGCGAATGATTCCAGCTCTTATTACCTGTTGGGATTCTATCTTCCTTCAGATGACCGCAAACCAGGCTGGAAGAAGTTAAAAGTGGAAGTGACGCAGAAGAGAGCCCATGTGCGTGCCCGCGAGGGTTTTTACATCGGGGAGCCGATGCAAGAAAATGACGAAACACGGAAAGCTGCAATAGCTGTAGCTTTGACTTCTCCCATAGAATTCACGGGCGTGCCCATGAACGTGCAATGGACGGAACGGACCCCGAACGACAAAGCGGAAAAAATCTCAGCCAAATTTTGCATTAATATTCCCGCGCCGCTTTTTACGTTAGATGGTACAGGCATCGGGATTGTTGACCTGCAATTTTCTGCCGTGGCTTTCGATGACAAGGGAAAGGCTGTCTCTGAGACAGCCAGAGCATTTTTGGAAAAACTGGAGCCTGAATCGATGGCCCAAATTCGCCGTGCAGGAATGCGCTACCAAGGAGCAATTGATTACCCGGCAAGAACCAAAGAGGTCAGATTTGCGATCCGAAACAATGCTACGGGAGATTTGGGGTCGGTCATTGCTCCGGTGGAAGTTCCCTGAAGCCGACTTGGGAGTCACCGGGCATCACGCCAATCATGCCAATCTGGTTAAAACGGTGCTATCCTACACTCGGATTGAAGGTTTTCTCCAGGGATTTTGATACGCCTTTGGCGCAGAATGCTATCTACGACTGGATTTCCGGGCGATCAAAGGGCATGCCAATCGTAAGGGCTTTCCTGTTCTACAGGCGCGTGCGACGTGGCGCTGTCCGGCGATTGACGCAGCCAGGCAATTTAGCCGTGCAGGATTCCCGGCAAAACGGATTCGGCTGGCGCGAACCTGCGCCGGCTTCCAGCGGAGGACGACTTGAACATAACTCGCATGGTACGTATCAGCGCAATTGCAATTTCAATCCTTGCGGCGGGCTGCGGGCGCTTGCCGGACAAGCAGGCCGCTTCATTCCAGAATTACATCGACCGGCAGGCAATTGAGACGACGCTGGTGCGCTATTCCACTGGCCTCGACACCTTCGATGCCGATGTCTACGCCTCCACCTTCACCGAGGACGCCGAGTTCATCATGGAAGGCAAGGTCTTCCGCGGCCGCGACGAGATCAGGAAGATCATCACCGACATGAAGGCAAGCCGCGCCGCGCGACTTGAGGACAAGGACCCTGCCAACGATCCGCCGCCGATCATGCACCACGTGATGAGCAATGCCGTCATCGACATCGTCGGCGCTGACAGCGCCCGCCACCGCTGCTACTGGATGACGGTGTCCGGCGGCCCGAAGCTGAACAGCTTCCACGTGGCCGCCGAAGGTCGCTATGAGGACGAACTGGTCAAGCGCGGCGGCGAATGGCTGATCCATCGCCGCAAGATCGTGGAGTAGCGCTGTGGCGATGCGCGCGCTTCGAGCGGGGCAAATGGGAGGATAATACGTTCTCACCTGCCGTAGAAGAATCTGTGCGGCCTGAGCTCCCGCCACACTTCGTCGCAGGCCATTAATTCTGCTTCTGATAATTTTATCTCGACGGCTCCAAGGTTCTCTTCCAACTGCCTGGCCGAAGTTGCGCTGCAAATTGCCGATGTTATAGTAGTGTTGTTCAATATCCAAGCCAAGGCAAACTGAGGCATGCTCCGGCCATATTCTTTGGCAATCTTCACAAGACCAGCTACTGCTTTAAAGTTGGCCTCGGACCAGTACCGCTGATGATATCCCTTTTCAAGAGCAAACCGTGTTCCTTCTGCCGGCGGCTTATTCGGGTCGTGCTTTCCGGTAAGCAGGCCGCCCGCCAGGGGATTGTAAACGCACACTCCCACTCCCTCGCTGGCGCAGAGCGGCAGAAGCTCATATTCAATATCTCGCGTAAACAGGTTATACGGCGACTGGATGCAATCAAACCGCGCCAGATTGTGAATGTCGCTCACCCACAGGGCCTTGCAGAGCTGCCAGGCGTGGAAATTGGAACAGGCCGCATAGCGCACTTTCCCATGATGGACCAGGTCGTCCAGAGTGCGCAAGGTCTCCTCAATAGGAGTGTTATGATCCGGAAAATGAACGTAATAGAGGTCGATATAATCCGTCCCCAATCGGCGCAGGCTGTCCTCTATCGCCTTCATAACATGCTTGCGTGATAACCCTTGTTCATTGATACCCGGTCCCGTTTTGTGCGCCACCTTGGTTGCCAATATGACGGATTGGCGAACCTTCTTCAGGGCCTTGCCCACAATTTCCTCAGATCTTCCTTGAACATAGGCATCAGCAGTATCGAAGAAGTTGACGCCCGCATCCACGGCGCGTTCCATTATGTTTATCGCATCTTTTTCATCCACCTGGCTTCCGTAGGTCATGGCGCCAAGGCAGATCCCGGAAACCCTGATTCCTGTCTTTCCTAATATCCTATATTGCATAATTCCGTCCTTTTTCTCTCGCAATCACTTAAGAATTGAGGCGGCATCGTGCCATCATTGGATGCTTCGGCGGGCCCTTCCGTCCAATGGACTGATGTTGACGGGAGGTCTCTTTCGCGCTGATGCGTCGCACATCTGATCACGGTCAGAACTCTTTGTTCATTGTCCTATGGCCGGACGCTGATACAGGTTCTTATCGAGTTCTTTCAGGCGGGTGATGCCGTGCAGGTGGTTGACGGAAATCCACGGCAACCGGGTCCGGTGAGCGCCTATGCCTCGTGTTCCTTGTCCTCCCATGCGTCAATGCTCCTGTTGCCGAGGATAGAGTCCATATCTATGACTTCTTTTTGCTTCTCATAAACAGCCAGGTGTTCGAGCGCAATTTTGTCCTGAACGCCCGGATGCGCCAGGCAGGCTTTATACCACTGTTCGCGGCCGTTTATAATTCCTTCGTCAAAGGTCAATTCCGAAGCATAAAGATTGTCCATAATATGCTGAGTTGTTGCAATCCGGCCCTTTTCGCTATGCGCCTGGAAGTAAGCTTCCATGACGCAAAGGCCCGAAGTGCGCAACCTTTTTTCGCTATTATTTTTGCTGACTTTTGATGTGTTCATTGAAAAAGGCGAAAACATCCGGCATCCCGCTGGTGATCACCGTGCCGTGATCCCCTTTGGGGACTTCAATGTACTTGTAGTCGAGCTTCAGCTCCTTCATTGTTTCAGCCCAATGCTGCGTGTTCACCGGCGGTACAACCGTGTCCGCATCTCCCTGAATGAGGATTACCGGCACTTTATCCTTCATGGCGCCCAGGATATTTGCACGATTCGGCTCCATCATGAACGCAGCTGGAGCAAGCGACGCGACGGCGGCCCACTTTGATGCATACTTCGAGCCCAAGAAGAGCGCTCCCGCACCGCCCATTGAGTGGCCCATCAAATACGTTCGCTGCTCATCCACATTAAATTCTTTGCGGACCATCTCAAACACGTTCATGACATCCTTTTCACTCAACTCAGCCAGGTTTGGCGGCTCAGCCGGCGCCGTGCCGCCTCTTCCGCCTCTACCCGCAAAGCTGATTACCGGCGATCCAAACCATCCGGTTGCGTTGTAGCCCATCGGCGCCGCCAGAATATAGCCTCCTTCTTCGGCCAAATCCAACGTCTTGCCGCGCAACAGCGAGTTAGGGTTGCCGCCCATAGGGTGCAGCACGAGAACAAACGGATTCTTCTTGTCTTTGGAAACTTTGGAAGAAACAAACACTGCATACGGCAAATCCTCATTTGTATCCGCGAAGCGGTAAGTTCGCTGTTGCACGCGGGGATCCGGAGCCTGGTTGAATCCGAATTTGGGCGCCGCTTTCGCGCCTGCATCCGGTTTCTCTGCCGGCAGCTGGGCCAATGCGGCAGACGTCTGGATTAAGATGAACACGAGGCACAGTGCGAGCCCAATGAAGCCAATAGCTGTAATCCTACGGTTGCCGATCCTCATAATGACAATTTTCCTTTCTTTTGATTATGCATCATTTTTACTTTCGCGGATGTCCGGAGCCTTTCTGAACGCCCGGCTGCAATCTGAGCATTCATTGTGACAGCAAAAACCAAGCAGTCCATGCGGATGGACCACGCCAATTCTTTTCGACCGAATGTAAAAGGTACCGCTGAATACGATAAAAAGGCAAGTTCCGGATCTCAAGTTCACATACACGAAAGTTGAACAAAGCCGTGAGACCGTCCTGGCAAGGCAGCAAAAGATATAATAGTAAAGATAAAGCAAGAGTCGGACATGCAGGCGAGTTCATAGCTACCGTTCTTCCAAAAGCAGGGTTAAAGATGCGTTCAAACCTTCAGGTCGATGTTACGTTTTTTCCGAATTGGGATCAGCCTGCAATTGTAACGAAAAAATTTGGAAAGCGCGGTGAGAAGCTGAACGGTCCTCAGATTGAGGGAAATGCGGGTGGAGCTTACATTGCTGCGCTAACCGTTGTGAAGGAATAGGCTGCTGTTCATAACTTCCAAGAACGCGAGGAGAAGTTGGCCCCCATCGGAAACATTTTAGTGCACGGCTGTAGTATAGTGGCTATCACTTAGATTACAATAATCCCATGATTACGCTTAGTGTTGAACTCGAACAGGAAGACGATGGCAGATGGATCGCCGAAGTAACTGAATTGCCGGGCGTGTTAGCCTACGGTGAAAATCCAGAAGATGCGCGGGCGAAAGCACAGGCGCTTGCACTCCGGGTTTTCGCGGATCGTCTCGAACACGGCGAGGCTGGCTCTGATCTTCTCAGCATCTCGTTCAAAGCCGCATGAGTGAATGGCGAAGCATAAAAGCGAATCGATTGCTGTCGGGCCTTTTGCGAATCGGTTGGCATATAAAACGTCAGTCTGGATCGCACCGCACTTTATCCCGAGAGGGCTGGCCGGATTTCGTTTTCGCATTCCACGATGGGGAGGAAATCGGTCCTCGCATGCTATCGCGTATCGCCAAAAGAACGGGGCTTCGTTCTGATGATCTCTAAGCAACTTGGCTTCGGTTTTCCCATGCGGGGCCGTTTCCATAAGCAAGATCCTTTCAATAAAGAGCATAGAAAAAACATTAGAAATATCCGCTTAGCAATGGATTATACGTAACTGTTATCTCCTTCAAGACGAGTGACTTAGGAGATAATTAGTTATATAACTCCCACGAAACAGGCTTTCTGGGAAGTAACCAATCTCAGTGGCGGGATGTTCCGCTTCGGAATGGCCGGCGATCACTTCGGGTTTCAATCGATGCTCATTGGGACAGCACGATTCCGATCAAGCTTCTCCTTCCTCAATCCGTTATTCTTCAGTTCTCCGCGTTTCCGCTCCTCCGCCCCCTCAAAGCGGAGATGGAACGAACGGAATTTTACGTGGACGGCTCGACTTCTTGGGGGCCGGGAAATGCATTCGCCAATGCGTGCTCGACGGAATCTGCTATCGTATGGCCGTTTCGGTCCGTCACTTCGGCATTCGAAATTGCCCGCGGCGTTGGCATGCTCGGCTTCGACAGCGCCTCCCAGCCCGCCGATGACGGCCATGAACCCGATTGCCGAGTGAATCACCGAAAAAACGCTTTTCAAGACTTTTCCCGATAAGCTCGGGCTATGCGTGGAAACCGGTGTGACTGAAAATGGGCATTTCGCAAAGAGCGCCGACGAGTTCTGTGACGTTTTCAATCTGAGACTGGAAGAAATCGAAGGAACAAAGTCCATTTTGGAGCGTTGCGAGCAACAGGCCGTCGATATCGCTACAAAATAGAGCTAAAATTCAGTCGGTCTTCTGAAGAGATAGAAACATGAACCCGGTCACCCCATCCTTGAAACGTGCTGCAGCGATCCGAGCAGCAGTGAAATCAAAATATCGAAAGGTCGCGTTGAACCCGGCGGGGCACTTCGCATACCCCGTGGGAGCCGAAAGCGTCTTGAAGCTTGGTTACCAGCCATCGTGGCTCGAATTTGTCCCCGCAGAGGTGTCCGGCAGATTTGTCGGTGTGGGCAATCCCTTTGGAATTTGTGCGCCGAAACCCGGAGCCCGCGTGCTGGATGCAGGCTGCGGTTGTGGATTTGACACCTTCATTGCAGCGGCTTTGGCAGGTCCTTCGGGCAGGGCGGTCGGAGTTGATATCACTGCCGAAATGTTGGCAGTAGCTCGGGCGGGTTCAAAAACCTTCGACAAGGGTAATGTCGAATTCAGGAAAGCGTCCATTGAGAAGTTGCCTTTTGAGGATGCTTATTTTGATCTGGTTATCTCGAATGGCGCGATGAACCTCATACCGGACAAGAAAACGGCCTTCCTTGAGATAGCCCGCGTACTTCGCCCGGAGGGCATTCTCGTTGCGGCAGATCTGCTCGTGACAGAAAGCATTCCGGAGGAGGTTTTGGCCAGCACCGATGCGTGGTCAACCTGAATATCGGGCGCGGTCCCAGGCAGGGACTATCTGGCCGCTTTGTTGGATGCAGGGTTTCGCTCGGCGGAAATTCTGGGTAAAACCGGTTACGTCACATCTCGCTATACGGAAGCAAACTACATCCGGGCATTCAGATAATCCTGCAGGCAGCCTGATCCTTAATCAATGCGTCTCAATCGGCAGCCACGGTTGCCTCGAAGAAGCTCACACCGAGATAGCACCAGGTGCCGTTTCGTCGATACTGCGCCAACCCCCGTTGAGCGCGGCTGTCGAGATAGGCGAAGAGGCCCGGCGCGTAAGCATCGTATTCAGAGGGCTGGAAGGCTCGTTCAACCCGGGCTACACGACGAAATGTGAATCCACGCCGCTTGAAGATCGGCTCAACCCTCGGCGGCCAAGCCCAGTCGGTGATGAGCATGTAGAGCCGTCCGCCCGGTGTGAGATAATCACCCGCCCTGTCGGCGAGTTTCCGCAAGTAGCGCAGCCCATCGGGACCTCCGTACCGGGCAGCGAGGATCGGTTCCGGCGCCGGGAGTTGAGGGAGAGTCGTGATGATGATGTCGAAGCGCTCACCACGGACCGGCCCAAAGAGGGATCCAACGCGGCCGTCAACCCGGCTGATGCCATTCCGGGCGGCGTTCCGGAGAGCACAGGCCACTGCGGCGGGATCAATGTCGGTAAGGACCACCTCCCCCGCACCCCGCGCTGCGGCTGAAAGGCCGTAACCGCCGGCCCCGCAGCCCATGTCGAGGACCCGGTCGCTCGGTCGCACCCGAATTGCCGAGGCCACAGTATTTGCGTAGGGATCGGGATGGTGCACGTGAGGAGCCACGGAGAGAAGAACTGTGTCATCCGGGGAAATCTGCAATCGAAAAG
>Ga0335071_10007559_pt1 | contig 11184 bp, 9 predicted proteins | sample Lox_Sample_15_FD_206724 | JGI IMG/M metagenome (GOLD analysis project Ga0335071, IMG submission 206724) | Soil microbial communities from Loxahatchee National Wildlife Refuge, Florida, United States - Lox_Sample_1.5 | ecosystem: Environmental > Terrestrial > Soil > Wetlands | place: USA: Florida...
CCGACGACGCCGATTTCCAACGGATAGTTTCGGCCAAGCTCCCGGGGCTCGATGTCGATCTGGGCGGCGGCAATCCCGGTTGCCGGAATCGTCCAGTTCCGCGTGACCATGCTGCCGGTGGTGGTCCCGACGAACAGGACGAAGTCCGCTTCGCTGACGGCGATGTTCGCGGTGTCGCGCGAATAGTCGCCGACGACGCCTGCCGACAGAGGCTCGCTCTCCGGAATGGCCGCCTTGGCGTCGAGCGAGGTGACGACGGGAATCTGGGCCTTCCGGATGAAGGCCAGGAGCTGCGCCGCGGCTTGCGACGCGCGAATGCCACCGCCCGCGACCACGACGGGGCGGGCCGCCTCAACAAGCCTGCGCGCCAAAGCTGCGATTTGGTCGCGATCGCCGGCAGGCCGGCAGGGCGGGCACACGCCATAGCGAGGTTCGAAAGCCGGCGGCTCGGGCGCCTCTTCCGTCCCGAGGCTTCCCCAAAAGCCGGCGATCTCGAGGTGCGCAGGTCCTGGCTGCCCAGACACCGCGGTGCGAACCGCCTGGCGGATGAGATCGGCGAGGCGACCGGCGCTGCCGACGCGCGCGCTCATCTTCGTGACGCCGGCGAAGAACCCGCGCAGATCGGCCTCCTGGTAGAAGTTTCGCTCGCCCGTGTCGGGCGTGCCGCTGCCAGTGACGGCGAGCACCGGCGAGCGCGCCATATAGGCGTCCAAAAGTCCCGCTGCGAGGTTTGCTGCGCCAATGGCCTGCGAACCGCAGACGCCGATTCGACCGCTGGCCCGGGCGTAGCCGTCCGCCATGTAGGCGGCGGCTTTTTCCGTATGCGCCACGATCGGATTGAGTCCGAGCGCCGTCATCTCGACCACCGCGCCCGGCATGATGACGGGCACGTGAAAGAAATGATTCGCGCCATAGGCGGCGAGCGCCTCGGCGAATACCTTGTCGCCCGTCCACTGCGAGGCGGTTCGGCGGACCTCGGTTGCAGCGTCGGCGGCGCCATACCCCGATTTTGAAGCAACGGCGGTTTTGGTCATGTCCTTCTTTCTCCTAACTTGATTGAAGACGCGTGTGGCCGGGACCCGCCGGAGGTCGGCGAGTCCTCAAATCGGTTAAAAATTGACTGGCTTCGTCCGGTCAGCCGGTCGCGAGGTTGAAGGCGAAGTCGGCGCCCCAGGCGTTGAGTTCAGTGGGACCCCAGCTTCTCGGCTTCATCGGCAGGTATTCATGCCAGGGCCGCGGTTCGCTTATGCCGAGCTCCGGAATGAAAGCGTCCATCTCCGTGTAGAACTCGATCATCACCTTGTCGGGGTCGTGGTGGTACGACGCGACGTTGTGCCCCGCTGTGTGCCGCGACGGCCCCCAGAGAATATTGACGCCGGCGGCGCGCAACGCGTCGGAGGCGACGCCGTGGCAGGCGGTGTCTCTGAGCTCGAAGGCGATGTGATGCACCCGCGCTTCGGGCGCCTTCACGAGGTTCACGACGTGGTGCTCGCGGTTGCAGGTGAGGAAGTTCGCGATCCCGGCGATGTCGTCAGTGAGGACGAAGCCGAGAAAGTCCTTGAAGAACGCGATCGCTTTATCGCCTTCAGGATTGATGATCGCCACGTGGCCGAGACGGAACGGCGAAGCGCCGGTTTCCTTGAAGCCAGGGACCGGCGCTTCGATGGCGCTGTAGAACTCGATGGCCAAGCCGCCCGGCCCCTCGACCTCGACGGTTTCGGCGACGCCGGGCTGGCTGTCGGTCTTGACCGTTGCGGCTAGGCCAGCTTGCCGCACGTCGCGGGCGAAGTCGCCGGCGGCAATGTGCGGCTTCAGCTGAAAGCCCACATTGATTAGCGCCTTTTGCGGGCTCGGCCGCAGGACGAGATCGTGATGGTAGTAGCCGAGCGACAGGTACACCGAGCCGTCGCCGTCTTTCGTAACCTCAGTCATGCCGAGGTTCCTGAGATAGTGCTGCTTCGCCCGCTCGATGTCCGGCGTTCCGAGCGTGACATATCCGAGCTGGAACACTTTTGGATCGAATACCTTTTGCATTTGCTCCTCCTGTTCAAACCATCGTTGTTTCCGCTGGCGCCGCGATCCGCCGCCGCCAATCGTCGAGCAGAGCGTTGAGCTCCTCTCCGTTGCGGGCGCCGCCGTGCACGTAGAAGTCCGGACGCACCAGGACCGCCTCGCATCCCAACTGCTCAAGCCATTGCGTGTAGCGCCCGGTCACGTCGCGGACCTCGCCGGGCGAGAAATCGACGAGCGCGGCGTTCCAATGCGCCAGGGCCTTGTGGTTCTCATCGCTAATCGAGCAAAGAACTGAAGATTTGCGCGCGATCACGGCGAAGCGCACGCCGATCAGGTTGTCGAACAAGCCTCGCCGCCCGTTGATCTCGATCTCGCTCTGAATGCTGAGCAACCCTCCCCCCGGAGCCTCGGAGCTCCATAGTCCAGGCCCGAGGCGCGGCTGCGGCGGCGGAGGCGGCTGATATCCTGGTTGCGCCAGAGCCGCGATCATCTGAGCGTCGCGCTGTCGCGCGGCTTCAGGGTCAGTGACGCAGATCACCTTCCCGAGTTCGATTGAGAAACCGATGAGCTCCTGGACATGGCTACTACGTTCGGGCCCGTAGCTGTCGAGCAGGTCTTGGCCGGCGACGCCGCGCAAAATGGCGTCGAGGCGCCATGCGAGCGCCATGCTGTCGCGCACGCCGCTGCAAAGGCCCTGCCCCGCGAACGGCGGCATCCGATGGGCCGCATCGCCTGCGAGCAGCGCCCTGCCGACGCGCCACTGCTCGGCCCACTGACCGCGAAAAGTGTAGACGGCGTGACGCTCGAACTCCGCCGTATCCGGCGTCATGCCCCAGGGCGCCAGCAGCCGCCAGGCAACGTCGGCGCGATTCATGTCCGCGATCCGCTCGCCGGGCAGCAGCATGAATTCCCAACGACGCCGGCCAGGGCCGCCGGATACGATCGAGGTTGGTCGGCGCGGGTCGCACAGCTGCCAGTTCTTGGGGTTCCACTCGCGCTTTTGCTTGGGCTTCACGTCAACGACCAGCCAGTCGAAGGCGAAGCCAAGATCGTGCGCCTTGACGCCAATTGCTTGGCGGACAAAGGAATTCGCCCCGTCGGCGCCGACCAGCCAGCGGGCTCTGATTGTGTCGCGTTGACCGGTGGCGACCCACTGCCCGTCCTGAAGCTTCCCGCTCTCGATTTCGATGCGAACGCCATCTGCGATTTCTGTGACGCGCTGAGCGCTCCACCCTTGCCGAACCTCGACATTGCGCAGCGCCTTGACATGCTTATCCAGCGCGCTCTCGAGCTGAGGCTGAGAGAACAAATTGGCGACCGGCCAGCCGCTCGGCCCCAAGCCGCGCGGGTCGATCTCCAGCAGCATCTCGCCCTCGGCGTTACGCCATTGGTAATTGTCGACAGGTTCGGTGACCCGAGCGACGTCCTCGATCACGCCGGCGGCTTGAAGAATGCGCGCGACCTCGTGGTCGAAGTGAACCGCGCGCGGAAGCGGATAGAGGTCGGGCCAGCGCTCTATGACGACGACCTTGTGGCCCAGACGCCCGAGCAGCAGGGCAAGCGATTGTCCGGTCGGCCCATAGCCGACGATGGCGACATCGGCGGTCAGTTCGTTTGGCACGCAGTTCCTCCCGTCTTGCTCTGTCTTCGGCAGCTTGAGCGCGCCTTGATTCAATCACCGAGAGTTGGAGGCGCTTTCAAGCTGCGGTTCTAAACGTCGCACTCCTCCGCTTCGCCCGCGCCTGATGGGACGAGTCTTCGGTTGGAGAGAGGCATGAAGTTCGTCCGATCCGAAGTGAGAGCCTTTTCGGCGCTGAGGCGCGCCGAGTCGACGATCAATGCCGCGGTGCAGCGCAGATGTTCGGCGATCAGTCGGCCCGCCAGCGCAGCGTTTCGCGCCACGGCGGCGTCGAACATCGCCTGATGTTCGGCGGCGACGTCCCGCTTCTTCTCGTCGGCTAAGGGAGCCGAATATCGACGATAGCGTTCTGCGAGCTCATAAAGGCGGAAGCGGATCTGCAGAAGGTTCTGCGAGCCGCATGCGGCGACCAGCGCCTTATGGAATTCCGCGTGGGCGATCGACCATTGATCCAAGAGTTGCTGATCCGGAGCTTTGCCGCCGTTGCTCCGCGCGCGTTCATCGAGCCGGCTGAGCTTATGCCAAGCGGCGACGAGGGACGTCTCCCAATCGAGGTCGCCGCGCTCGACAGCGCGCATGATCGCGATGCGTTCGATCTCGGCGCGCGCCTCGGTGAGGTCGAGGAGCTCGTCGATCGAAAGGGGCGAGACGTGATAGCCCTTCTGAGCCTCCGGGACGACAAGCCCCTCGGCGCCGAGCCGCGACAGCGCCTCGCGGACCGCGCCGAGGCTGACGCCTTGTGTTTCGGCGATCTCATTGATGCGCAGCTTGGCGCCCGGATCCAGACGACAGGCGAGGATGTCGGCGCGCAGCGAATCGTAAGCCTGTTCTGACTGAATCTTTGGCGCCATTTGGATCTCGCTTGCATGTGAAGCGAGCGCGTTCCCCCGCGCGACTCGGTCTCCTCGGTCCTCCACTTGGGGTTCCGAGGCGCCAGTGGACATGGCCTCCGCATCGCGCGGAGCGCTCCGCCTTTGGCGTCGAACGCGGTCTCGCTGCTTCAACCCACCCTCCCCAAATCGAAGCGATTCCAGTTCCAACTCGATTTGATCGTCGATAGGCAATTATCGCTAAAAAAATATATTGTCAAGCTGAAAATCATCTGGTATGGGTAAAGTAGGTTTGGCGCTCAGCCGTAGCGCGCTACGCGGAAGCGCCGTCCAAAGCAGACGGAGGAATGGCCTGTGAAACTCTTTCGCCACGGCAAACCAGGGATGGAGCGCGCCGGCGCCGTCGATGCGCGCGGGGCGAAAAGGGACATTTCCTTGCTGGTTCCGGACATCACGCCGGACTGGCTGTCCCCGAAGAGGCTTCGAGCGATCGCGGCGATCGACCTCGCCAAATTTCCGATCGTAGCCGACGACGTGCGGATTGGGGCTCCCGTCGCCGGCTCGCCGCAGTTCATCGCGATCGGACTCAATTATCGCAAGCACGCGGCGGAAGCGGGCGCTCAAGTCCCGAAGGAGCCGCTCGTCTTCAACAAGGCGATCACTTGCATTCAGGGGCCCGACGACGATGTCGTTCAACCGGACGACTCGCAGACGATGGACTGGGAGGTCGAACTCGGCCTCTTCATTGGAACGACGGCGCGTCGCGTGCCGGTCGAAGAGGCGCTTTCCTACGTCGCCGGCTATTGCCTGGCCAACGACGTCTCGGAACGCGACTGGCAGGCCAACCGCAGCGGTCAGTGGGTCAAAGGCAAGAGCTTCGACACTTTTGGTCCGCTCGGCCCTTGGCTCGTGACGACGGACGAATTGCCCGATCCGCAGAACGTGCCGCTCACGCTCGCCGTGAACGGCGCCGTGCGTCAGAAGAGCAACACGGCCGACATGATCTTCTCGGTCGCGGAGATCGTTTCGCACCTCAGCCAATTCATGACCCTTCTGCCTGGCGACGTCATCGTCACCGGCACGCCCGAGGGCGTCGGCGTCGGCATGAAGCCTCGCCTCTTCTTGAAGCGCGGCGACGTGATGGAGCTCGACGGCGGAATCCTCGGCTCCCAGCGGCAAAAGGTTGTCTGATCCGCTTGCGCGTTGCGCATCTTCGCAACGGCGTCGCCAGAGTTGTTTCGCGTTCGCTTCGCAAACCGGCTCGAAGCGCAATTCTAGGGAGGTAAAAGAATGGAAAATCCAGCGAACCGTGGCCTTACGATGACCCGCCGCCAGGCCCTCAAGCTCGCGGGGGCCTCCGCGCTGGCGTCGATCGCGCCTCTTTCAATGGCGGGCGCGGCGCCGCGCCCGATCAAGTTGGGATTTGTGACGCCCGCGAGCGGCCCGCTCGCTGCGGTTGGCGAGGTCAATGATTTCGTCCTTGGCGACGCGCGCGCCGCTTTCAAAAGCGGCGTCGCGAACCCAGCCGGGAACTTCCCGGTCGAGATCCTCGTCAAGGACAGCCAATCGAACCCGAACCGCGCGGCGGAAGTGGCGAGCGAACTCATCCTGCAAGACAACATCGATCTCATGCTCGTCGACGCGACGCCGGAAAACACCAATCCGGTTTGCGACCAATGCGAGCTCAACGGCGTGCCCTGCATCTCGACGGCGGCGCCTTGGCAGCCCTGGTTCTTCGGCCGCGGCGGCGACCCTACCAAAGGCTTCCAGTGGACCTATCATTACAATTGGGGCGTCGAAGACATCCTCGAAGTGTTCACCGCCATCTGGAATCAGGTCGACACCAACAAGAAGGTCGGGCTCCTCCTCGCCAACGATGGCGACGGCAACGCCTGGGGCGATCCCAAAATCGGCCTGCCTCCGCAGCTGAAGCAAATGGGATTCACCATCTTCGATCCGGGCCGGTTCCAACCATTGCAGCAGGATTTCAGCGCGATCATCTCCGCCTTCAAAGCGGAGGGAGTAGAAATCGTCTCCGGCGTGCCGCTTCCGCCGGACTTCAAGAACTTCTGGACTCAGGCTTACCAGCAAGGCTTCCGTCCCAAGGTGGTGACGATGGGCAAAGCCTACTCGGTCCCATCCGCAATGGAGGCGCTCGGCGACATCGGCATCGGCCTGTCGCAGGAGGTGTGGTGGACTCCGACCAACCCTTACAAGTCGTCGCTCACCGGCGTTAGCAGCGCCGGACTCGCAAAAGCCTATGAGGACGCCACCGGCCGCCAATACAACGGCATGATCGGCTACTCGCACTCGCTCTTCGAAGTGGCGGCGGACGTGATCAAGCGCGCCAAGAATCCGACGGACAAGGATTCGCTCGTCGAGGCGATTGTCGCGACCGATCTGCCGACAGTGGTTGGCCGCGTGAACTGGCGAAACGGCCCGATGAAGAACGTCTGCAAGACTCCGCTCGTGTCGGGCCAGTGGGTCAAGGGCGACAAGCACAAATACGAACTCGTGGTGGTCGACAACAAACTCGCGCCCGAAATCCCGATTGCGCGCAAGCCGTTCGCGATTCCCTATTGATAGAAGCGAGGGACAGGGCAGCCATGACGGTCGTGCTTTCCTTCGAAAACGTCTCGAAAAACTTCGGGGCGTTGAGGGTGACGGACGACCTCTCGTTCGAAGTGTCGAAAGGCGAGGCGCTCGGCATCCTCGGTCCGAACGGCGCCGGCAAGACCACCGTGTTCAACTTGATCACGGGCGGCGTCGCCCCGGACGCGGGGCGGATCATTTTCAAAGGACGCGACATCACGAGGCTCGCGCCGCACAAACGCTGCCGCGCGGGCGTCGGCCGGTCCTATCAGGTGGCGCTGCCGTTTGAAGGCATGACCGTTTTCGAGAATCTTCTCGTCGGCGCGATGTACGGCGGAGAGGTCCTCTCGACGAACGAGGCCAACGACCGCTGCGTCGGTTTGCTAGTCCGCACCGGCCTCATCGACAGGGCGAATCGGCTCGCCGGCTCGCTCACGCTGCTCGACCGCAAGCGGCTTGAACTGGCGCGCGCGCTCGCGACCGAGCCGGAACTGCTGCTGCTGGACGAAATCGCCGGCGGCCTGACCGAGGCGGAAACGCATTCGCTTGTGGCGCTCGTCAACGACATCCGCGCTGAGGGCGTCACCATTGTCTGGATCGAGCACGTCGTCCATGCGCTCTTAGCAGTAGCCTCGCGCCTTCTCGTCATCAATTTCGGCGCCAAGCTTGCCGAGGGCGATCCGCAGGCGGTCATGGCGAGCCCGGAAGTGAGGCGCGTTTACATGGGCATCGACATTTAGGGGCGAAGCATGTTGCGGGTTAGAAATCTGGTGGCGCGTTACGGGGACTTTCAGGCCTTATTCGGCGTCGATTTCGATCTGAAGCAGGGCGCCATCGTCGCTCTCATCGGCGCCAACGGCGCTGGCAAATCCACGTTCCTGAAATCAATCGCCGGCCAGATCGCCAGCAAGAGCGGCGAGATCCGCTTCAACAGCGAAGAGATATCAGGCCTTCCTCCCGATCGCATCGTGCGCGAGGGCGTGTCCATGGTGCCGGAAGGCCGGCGCTTGTTCCGCTCGCTGTCGGTCGAGGAGAACCTGAAGGTGGGCGGCTTCGCGGGCCGCCAAGGACGATGGACCCTGAACGCGGTCTATGACCTCTTTCCGCAGCTCAAGGAAAAGCGTCATGTCACGGCGACCGCGCTCTCGGGCGGGCAGCAGCAGATGGTCGCGATCGGCCGCGGCCTCATGTCCAACCCCGACCTTTTGATGTGCGACGAGGTGTCGCTCGGCCTGTCGCCCGCGGTCATCAAGGACATCTACAGGGTTTTTCCTCAACTTCGGGCCGAGGGCCTTTCGCTCATCGTTGTCGAGCAGGACATCGACGCCGCGCTGGCCATCTCCGACTACGTCTACTGTTTCATGCACGGAAAGGTCACGCTCCATGGCGCTCCCGTCGAACTGACAAAAGAGCAGATTTCCGCCGCTTACTTCGGCCTGGAGGCCGCCTGACATGCTCGAAGCCGCCGACACGATCATCCAGGGCCTGCTGCTCGGGGGCCTTTATGCGCTGTTCGCCATCGGCCTTTCGATAACCTACGGCGTCATGCGGCTCGTCAATATCGCCCATGGCGACTTCCTGGTGCTGGCGGCCTATCTCGCGCTGTGGCCGGTCACGAACCTCGGCGTGAATCCGTTCGTCGCGATGCTGCCCGTCGTCGGGCTGATGTTCTGCCTCGGCTACGCCCTGCAGCAGATCGTTCTCAATCGCACCATGGGCAGGAACTTCCTGGCGCCGATGCTGGCGACCTTCGGCATGTCGATCATTCTGCGCAACGGGTTGCAGCAGATCTATCACTCGGATTCGCGTTCGTTCGACATCGGCGCCCTCGGCGCCGACAGCATCCATCTCAGCGGCGCCATCGCGATCGGCAAATTCCCACTTATTGTGTTCGTCGTCGCGGTGATCCTCACGCTCGCGACCTCGCTGCTTTTCTCGCGCACGAAAGTGGGCGTCGCCTTGCGCGCGACCTCCGACGACGCGGAGACCGCGGGCCTCATGGGGATCCGCGCCAACCGCACCTATGCGATCGCGCTCGGCCTGTCCTTCGCGTTGCTGGCGGTCGGCGGCATCTTCGCCGGAATCCGCACGACCTTCACGCCCGAATCGGGACCGGCGTCGCTGCTCTACGCCTTTGAGGCGGTCGTCATCGGCGGGATGGGCTCGCTGTGGGGAACTTTCGCGGGCGCCGTCATTCTCGGCGTCGCGCAGGGCGTCGGCGCGAAGCTTGGCGCGGGCTTCGGAATCTTGACCGGGCACCTTGTGTTCCTGGCTGTGCTTGCGTTCAAGCCGACCGGGTTGTTCGAAAGGACGCGATGATGGGCGCGAACCTTCCTTACGTCGTTTCCCGGAGCACGTGGATCAGCAACGCGGCGGTGTGGCTTGGGGTCATGGCGGCCGTCGTCGCAGTCGCCGTTCCGTGGCTGCCTTACTTCGGCTCCCCCGCCTTCATGCACTGGGCTGTGGAGGTGATGTGCTATCTGCTCCTTGCGCAGATGTGGAATCTCCTAGCCGGCTATGGCGGACTGATGTCCGTCGGCATGCAGGCCTTCGTCGGCATCGGCGGCTATTCGGTCTTCATCTTCGCGCAGCACCTGGGCGTGAACCCGTTCCTCTCCATTCCGATCGCGGGCGTCATGGCGGCGCTCGCCGCGGCGCTCACCTCGCCGCTCGTATTCCGGATGCGGGGCGGGTATTTCGCGATCGGCACCTGGGTGCTTGCGGAAGTGTTCCGGATTGCGTTCTCCAACATCTCCGCGCTCGGCGGCGGCTCCGGCCAAAGCCTGACCGTCATGACGCACCTCGACCGCGGCACACGTGAGGTCCTCACATACCTGATTGCCGCAACGACCCTCATCGTCGCTTCGGTAGGGATCAATCTGTTGCTGCGCTCGCGGTTCGGGCTCGGCCTCACTGCGTTGCGGGACAGCGAGGCGGCCGCGGAGAGCCAAGGCGTCGATGTGCGCTTGCTCAAGCTGCAAGTTTACACGCTGTCTTCCCTGGGAGCGGGCCTTGTCGGCGCCATCTACTACACAAGCGTTCTTCGCATATCGCCTTTTGCGGCGTTCGATCTTAACTGGGTCGTCGCCGCGACCTTCATTGTTGTGATCGGCGGCATCGGGGCCGTCGAGGGGCCGATTGTCGGCACGGCGATCTTCTTCGCCCTGCGATGGCTGCTCGCCGACTACGGAACCTGGTACTGGCTGGTCATGGGCGCGGTCGCCGTGATCGTCATCATGTTCGCGCCAACCGGCGTCTGGGGCTACGTCCAGGCGCGCTGGAACATCCAGCTTCTGCCGCTGCAGCGCCGGCTCGTGTGGAAGGGACAAACGAAAGCGCCGGCTTTGGCGGCGGCGCCGGCGGCCATGCGGTAGAATTCGGGCGCGGCCTGGGCGTGACGACGGAGCCGCGGGAATAGCCCGGGAACCTGTCGTCGCGACATTGTGTCCTTTGGCGTCGCTGCGATAGTCTTGCCGCGGATGATGACGCCGCAGGCGCGCCGGTCGTCGAGTCTGCCGAAACTCGCGGCGGTTCGAGCGAGGCCGGGACAGCGTCAAAAGATGTGAAGTCCCAGAGGTGATGGTGAACGTCGACATTGGGGCCGGCTTACGCGGGGAGGAAGTCCGCTCTTCCGAGGCGCTGCTTCTCGACGACCGTATCCGCGGTGTTCCGCCGGGCACAAGCGCATTCCGGGCTTCCGAGATCGCTTCGCGCAAGTGGCGCCCGGTCGATGGAACGATGTCGCTTCCGGTCCTCACTCTCGATGAAGCGACCTTCCTCCACAACCGCGACCTCATGCTCGCTTTCACGCGCAGCGCCGGAATCGAGATCGCCCCGCACGCGAAAACGCCGATGGCGCCGGATCTCGCGCGCTCCTTGATCGAAGCCGGCGCCTGGGGCGCAACGGTCGCCGACATCCGCCAGGCCGCCGTGATGCTGCGGTCCGGAATTTCGCGGCTCATTCTCGCCAACGAAGTTGGCGGACTCGGGGGCGCGCGTCGCCTCGCGGCTCTTCTGTCCAACTGGCCGCAGGCGGACCTTTTCGTTTTCGCCGACTCGACCGCCGCGGCGAACGCGCTCGCGACCGCGTGGAGCGAAGCGGTGGCCGCG
>Ga0335071_10007561_pt1 | contig 11182 bp, 13 predicted proteins | sample Lox_Sample_15_FD_206724 | JGI IMG/M metagenome (GOLD analysis project Ga0335071, IMG submission 206724) | Soil microbial communities from Loxahatchee National Wildlife Refuge, Florida, United States - Lox_Sample_1.5 | ecosystem: Environmental > Terrestrial > Soil > Wetlands | place: USA...
CTTGCCCAGTTCGCGGATGAAGGTCAGGTTTGCGCTGGGGTTGGAGACCGCGATGTTGTCCGCGTTCTTGACGACAAAACGTATCTGGCGTTCCAGCCTTTCCAGGTCGCTGGTCTTATCATTCAAGTCAGGAGGCAAAAGCTCCATATACACCTTGGTTGCCAGCGGCCCATAGGTAAAGCCGGCCGCCGGGGCCTGGGCGGAGGCAGCCTCCACGTCTTCGGCCGCCGCATAGATGCCCTTCAGGCGGGTATCGATCTCCTCAGGGCTCAAGACGCCGTATTCCTGGCGTGATTCCTGCGGTACTTCGACCTCCAGGTCGCTTTCGGCAGAGGTCAGGCAGGCCAGGAAGATCCCTTTGCTGCGCTCTTCCGGGCTGATCAGCCCGGTAGGCCGCATGCAGACCTTGCCGCTTTTTACTTTTACCTTACAGCGCCCGCAGCCGCCATTACCGCCGCAGGCAGAATGAATGTGAATGCCGGCGGCAGACAGCGCAGAAAGGATAGGCTCGCCTTTTGCTACCTCTACGGATGTGCGGTCGGGATAAAATGTAACTTTTATTTTTTCCATTCTACAGGTTTTTCAAAAACGACGGTATCCCGGCTGCCTCTTTCGGACCGACGACCACCTTCCAGCCGGAGTCCTCCTCCAGTTGGCCGCTCATGACGGCGACATAACCGGGGATCACCAGGTTCCTGTGAGAAACGGTATCGGCGACGTTGAATTTTTTCAGGGATGCGGTGATCTTTTCCGGGGTGAACTTCTCTGCTGCCCAGGCCGTCAGCACCGACATGCCCTCGGTATCGACGCTCATGATGTAAGACGGCACCCTGCTTGCCTCGACCTCTCCTAGGACCGTATAGTATGAAAGCGAAAAATTCGTCGTTACCAGGACCGGTGAGGCAGCCCCGGCATTGCCGATGGGATAGAGTTTCGGCTCGATCTGCAGGGGTTTCTGGGGGTCGGTGTAAATGTTCTGGCGCAGGGTCAACAATGCCAGCGCCTGCCACGGCGCATCGCCCTTCAAGAGCACGATGCCGGCGTACTTTGAGATATAGGTCGCTGCTTCCATGACCTCTTCGTACGGATCGGCGCAATCCACCACGGCCAGCGCCGGATACCCCAGGCTGCGGTTTGATTTTTTAAGCGCCTGCCGGCGCAGCTGGGTAAGGTCCCATATCTTTTCCGCCAGCGGTTTTTTGCCCGTATCCAGAAGGAGTTCCTGGACGCCGAGGCTGTTCAATTCCCTGGTCAGCTGCGACAGTTTGTCCAGATCGGGCGCCACCGCTACCATGGGAACCTTGAAGCTTGCCGCCAGGCCGCCTATCCGGCTAATGTTCTCTCCGGCTGCGTCCGGATATATCAGCGGTTTTTTGCCCTTGAGGAACTCCAATGCCGGCTGCAGAGCTGCGGGGTCATTGCTGACTAAGGCCATGCTAAGCGTGGTCGTGCGCGAAACCAGCTGCACCGCCTTCAGGAAACGCTCTGCCGAACCGGTCTGCGCAAGCGCCACCAGGTCAACGCTTATCTTCTGGCCGACGCGTTCAAATTGCAGGCGGTCGATCGCCTGGGCCTTTTTGGCCAATTGCTCGTCGCTGAGGCTGTCTTGAAGGATAAAGCCGATACCGGCAGGATGATGGAACTTCTCTTCGTGGCGGAAGAGCACCGTTTCATTGCCGACCTCAAGCTTCCTGTCAGGCTGTCCTATGGTGACCAGCTTGATGGGCGGCAGGCTCGAAGCCTCCAGCATTTTTTTGGCATCTTCGCTTAAGAAGGGGCATTTCTCGATACTGACCGCCTTCTTGGCAAGCTGCATCGCAAACGCAAGGCAGGTCGCAAACCCGCATTCCTTGCAGTTGGTCTTCGGTAAAAGTTTATAAATATCTAAGCCGGAAAGTGCCATGTGCGTGTACTACCTCCTATTGATTGATCAAATGCGCGAAATACCCCGCGCCGAAGCCGTTATCGATATTAACCGTTGCTACGCCCGGAGAACAACTATTGAGCATCGTCAGAAGTGCCGACAAGCCGCCGAAACTGGCTCCGTAGCCGCAGCTGGTAGGCACGGCAATGACCGGAGCGCTTACCAGGCCGCTCACCAGGCTTGCCAGGGCCCCTTCCATCCCGGCAACGACGATGACTACTTTGGCCTTGCGTATGGTATCAAGATTGCTCATCAGCCGGTGCACGCCGGCGACCCCTACATCGTAAAGCCTGACCACCGGGCTGCCCATGACCTCCAGGGTCACTGCCGCCTCCTCCGCTACCGGCACATCCGCAGTCCCGGCAGAGATGACTATGACATCCGCCTTTTGGGCGTGCGTGCGCGTACGGACGCAAAACCCGATCTTTGCCAGAGGATTGTAGCGCAGGGAACGGATCGAGCGTTTCAAGTACGCGTAGGTGGGCTGGTCCAGTTTCGTCAGGAGCAGGTCCTGCTTGGCAGCCAACAGCCGAAGGGAGATTTTCTTGAGATGCTCCCGGCTCTTGCCGGGGCAGTAGATCGCTTCCGAAAAACCGCGCCGCTTTTGCCTGTCGACATCCAATTTTGCAAAACCCAGGTCGCAAAACCCTCGAGTAGAAGCCATTATATCTTAATATCCCCGCAATATGACTACGAGCATGATCATGATAAGCAGCGCCGAGAGGATGTAAAAATCATTGAAATAGAAAAAATCGCGGATCCTCTCGCCCAGCGAATACGTTTCCTGCGTGGGCTGATAAGACGCGGCGGCGCGCATTTTGCGTTTGTACTCCTCGATCTGGTGCGCCTTAAAGCGCAGATACATTCCGCCGATCTTGTATGCGGGCAGCTGCCCTGCCTCTGCCAGGTCCATGACCTCTTTTTCAGAGACCCCCAGGGCGATGGAAACATCCCTGATCGTCAAAAGTTTTTCTTCCGTCATTTTACTTGCCGACCTTGCCGGCGGCAACCCAGGAGTCGATCGCCTTGCGCTCGAACTTCCAGTTGTTGCCTTCCTTAGCGCCCGGGACCTTGCCGTTATTGGCCCAGTCAAGGATGGCGTTGAGATCGACTTCCAGGTAACGCGCCAGCTCTTCGGCGTTCATAAAATCATGGAGCATGGTGCATTTGCCTTCGAAGATCGCCCCTTCGGCAACATTCAATTTCACGGGGTAGATCTCCCCCTCGACGACCGCGCTGGGCAAAAGCGTCAGCCTTTCCTTGGCGACGACCTTGCCTTTGATCCTGCCGCCGATGATGATGTTGTCGCCGATGATATCGGCAATGACCGTGGCGGTCGGGCCGATCGTCAGGTTCCCGCGGGTCTCCAGGTTCCCCTCAAATTTGCCGTTTACCCTCAGGTTCACGGGATCCTTGAACGACAGGGTCCCCTGCATGGACGCATCCACATCAAGGATTTTTTCTTCAATCTTCTTTTTAAAAGCCACGGCAACCACCTCCTTTTGTCCTACTTCACCGATATTTTAGCTTCGAAGGTCCGGAAAAAGAAAAGCACGACCAGCGCCAGGACAGTCGTATATATCCCGGCGATGTAAAACCCGCACCCTATTGCCATGCCGATACCCGCGACCACCCAGAGGCTGGCCGCGGTAGTCAGGCCCACGACCGAATCAACGGTCTCTCTCTGGCGGATGATCGCTCCCGCCCCTAAAAAGCCGATGCCGGTAGTAATGCCGGCAGCGATGCGCGTCGGGTCCAGGTGCGCTATCTGTTTATATATATCAAAAACATACAGCGATGTCAACATGATAAGGCAGGAACCCAGGCATACCAGGATATGCGTACGCATACCCGCGGTGCGGCGATGGACCTGGCGCTCCAAGCCGATGAGGCCGCTCAATACCAGGGATAAAGTAAGCCGTGCGATGATCTGCAGATCCGTGAGCATTATGTCCCTCCTTTTACGAAACCCTAGTTCAGCTCTACCCCGAGGCTTAAATCCGAACGCGCGCCCTTCATATACAGGCGATAACCTAACCCGGCAACCATTGCCGCATTATCCATACACAGCGGCTTGGGAGGGAAATACACCTCTACGCCTGCTGCCGGGGCTTGCTGCCGGAAAACTTGGCGCAGCCGGCTGTTGGCCGCTACCCCTCCTCCTACTACCAGCCGGGGGACTTTGTACCTGCGGCAGGCAGCCATTGCTTTTCTGGCCACCGTCTCAACCACCGCCTCCTGAAAAGAAGCGGCAATATCTGCTTTTTCCGGAGCGCGCACATTCGCGCCTTTGGCCTGATACAGGACCGCGGTCTTTATCCCGCTGAAACTGAAATCCAGGGGCCGGCGAGTTTCGGAACATTTAAACCTGAACTTGTGCGGATCGCCGCGCAGGGCCAGCCGCTCGATAGGCGGCCCGCCGGGATACCCCAGCCCGAGGATCTTTGCTACTTTGTCAAAGGCCTCCCCGCAGGCATCGTCAAGCGTAGCGCCGATGCTGCGGATGGCGTTGAAGTCCCGTACAAAGAACAGGCTCGTATGCCCTCCGGAAATAATGAGGGCAACGAACGGCAAGCGTATCGGCCGGGCATCGAGAAAATTGGCATAGATGTGGCTGCAGAGATGGTTGACGCCCAACACCGGCACCCGGAGGCTTACGCTCAGCGCCTTGGCAAAAGAAAGCCCCACGACCAAAGAACCCAGGAGCCCCGGAGCGTGGGTCACGCAGACCAGGCCGATATTTTGGCGCTTGATGCCTGCCTGGCGCAAGGCCGTATCTGTTACCTTGACGATCGCCTCCAGCTGCATGCGCGAGGCGATCTCCGGGACCACCCCTCCGTATTTGCTGTGGAACGCAAGGCTGGAACTAACCACATTGGAAAGCACATCCCGGCCGTTTTTCACCAGGGCCGCGGAAGTCTCATCGCAGGAAGTTTCGATGCCAAGGACTATCATTGCCAGGCAAGCTCCGATACGAATACGAATGTGTAGCCTTCTTGCGCAAAAAGAGGCATCATCTCTTCCAAAACCTGCAGGGTGTTCTTGCGGTCGTGGCCGATGCCGATGGCGTAGCCTGCGCTTCTGGCCTTGGCTTTCAATTTCTGAAGCTGAGCCTTGATATACTCCGGGTTGTCGCTATTATCCAGAAAGACATCCCTGCGGGCAAAGCCTATTTTCATGCTTCGGGCAAGGCCTGAGCACACCGAGTGCGCGGATACGACGCTGTCCAGGAAATAAAGCCCGCGGTTCTTCAATTCCGCAAAGATGATCTTCATCGTCCGGGGGTCCTCGGTAGCCTTGGAACCCTGATGATTGGAAATGCCCTTGATGCCCGGGAATTCCCTCAGGTCCTGCGCCATGATGCCGGTAATAGCCGCTTCATCCATGGTGGTCAGGATCGTATTGTGTTCCAGGCGGTATTTCTCATGCGGCTCCATCGGCAAATGAAGGATGGTTTCAAAGCCCAGGCGGCGCGCCTTCTCGCTGATGGCTACCGAATAGGGCAGGTTCGGCAGCACCGAAAGCGTCAAGGGATACTTGATCCTCGCCAATACCGCCTCATTATTGAGATTATAGCCCCAGTCATCAAGGACTATGGCGATCTTGCCTTTGGCAACCGCAGCAGCAGGCCTGGGCTTTGGCTTGACGGCCCTGGCCGCAGGAGGCTTCAGGAGCCGCAAAAGGAAAAAGCCTTCTACGACGACCAGTATCAACAGAAAGAAAATGGACAGCCGGTAAGCGGAATCTTTATGCATATGGGTTCAATCGTTACGCAGCGGGTTTATAGATAATGACCGCCTTGAGCACATCCAGGGCGTGCATAAGCTGGTTATCAAGGTGATAATCGTAATCTGCGCCTTGCGCGGCGGGCTTCTTCGGTTCTTTGCTCTCAAGCTCCTCAAAAACCTCTTTCGACTTATCGGGCCTCAGCGCCGTCATATCCACCGGTTCCACGCGGGCATTCTCGACCACGATATCGGGCATGACGCCTTTACCGTGGATCTGCCTTCCGGCGGGAGTAAAATATTTGCTGGTGGTCAGCCGCAGCGCCGAGCCGTCCGAAAGAGGGATCACCGTCTGGACAGAGCCCTTGCCGAAGGATTTGGTCCCCAGGATAATCGCCCTCTTGTGGTCCTGCAGGCAGCCGGCGACAATCTCGCTGCCGGAGGCAGAACCTTCGTTGACCAGGACCACCATGGGCAGGTCCAGGATGGGGTTAGCGGCGCGGCTGATGAATTTAAAATCCTGAGAGCCCTGGCGCCCTTGCGTATAGACGATCATCTTTCCTTTGGGGATGAACCGTTCCGCTACGCCGACCGCCACATCCAAGAGGCCCCCGGGGTTATTGCGCAGGTCCAGCACCAGCGCCCGCATCCCCTCTGACTTAAGCCTCTTTAACACTGCCTCCATATCCGTGGATGTGTTCTCCCGGAATTCCACCAGCCGGACATAGCCGATACCGTCTTCGAGGATCTTGGCAACTTTTATGTCTTTTATCCTGATGATATCCCGGACCACCTTGAACTCCAGGATCTTGTTCTCCGATTCCCGCAGGATGGTAAGCTCTACCGCCGCCCCGGGCCTGCCCCGCAATTTTTTTACCGCGTCGGTAAGCGTCAGGTCGCGGGTAAGCTCGTTATCGATCTTGACGATGCGGTCATTCGCCTTCAGGCCTGCCTTCCAGGCCGGGGTATCTTCGATGGGCGTGACCACCGTCAAGAGCCCGTCCTTCAGGGTGATCTCTATCCCCAGGCCTCCGAATTTGCCTTCCGTATCAACTTTGAGCTCGCTGTAGGTTTCCGGGTCCATGAACTGGCTGTGCGCGTCAAGGCTGGAAAGCATCCCCCGGAGCGCCCCGTAAATGAGGTCTTTGGGGTTGACTTCGGTGACGTAATTCTGGCGGATGAGCGCCAGCACGTCGGAGAACAGCTCCACCTGGCGGTACCAGTCGTCTTTAGTCTTGCTTTTTTCCGCCTCGGACATCACGACGGCGCTGATGCATAATACCGCCGCGCACAACAGTACCGGGATAATTAATTTTTTACGCATTATCTAACCTCCGCTTGAGTATCTCCTGGACTACTTTGGGATTGGCTTTGCCGCCTGTCTTTTTCATAACCTGGCCTACGAGGAACATAAGCGCATTGGCCTTTCCGGAGCGGTACGCAAGGACGGATGGCGCGTTATCGCGTATCGCTTCCTGGACATAGGTATCAAGAGTCCCGGTATCGGACACCTGAAACAGGTTTTTTTGCTGGATGATGCCGGAGGCAGGGGTACCGCTTGCAAGCGAGTCGCTGAAAACCTCTTTTGCCGTAAGGTTGGAGACCTTACCTTCCTCTACGAACGCCACCAGCTTAATAAGCTCGCTGTTGCCTCCGGGGATGTTCAGCCCCGAGATGCTCGTGTTATGGTCGGAGGCAGCTGCCGCAAGCGGGCCGATGAGCCAGTTGACGACCGGCTTTTTATTTTTATCCGGCCAGGCCCGCATCAGGCCTTCGGCGTAATCGGCGTCTTTTTTATTGGCAACGAGGATCCTGGCATCAGACTCAAGCAGCCCGTACTCCCGCACAAAACGCTGCAATTTTTCTTTCGGCAACTCGGATATGGTCTTGCAGACCGCTTCGACCTTTTCCTTGCTGATGATAAACGGCGGCAGGTCCGGTTCCGGAAAATAACGGTAATCTTTGGCTTCTTCTTTAGTGCGCATGGAAACGGTCTTGGATTCTCTGGGGTCCCATAACCGGGTGTCCTGAACGACTTGGCCGCCCTGCTCGACGAGCTCTGTCTGCCGGGTTATCTCGAAGGCGAGCGCGTCTTTGACGGCTTTAAACGAATTCATGTTCTTCAGCTCCGTCTTGGTCCCCAGTTCCCGGCTGCCTTGCGGCCTTATTGAAACATTGGCGTCGCAGCGCAAAGACCCTTTCTCCATATCGCAGTCCGAGACCTCCAGGTATTCAAGGATACTCTTTAACGCCGCCAGGTATTCATACGCCTCCTGGGGAGAGCGGATGTCCGGTTCGCTGACGATCTCAAGCAGGGGGACGCCGCTGCGGTTGAAATCAACCAGGCTTATCTGGGAAGCATGCATCAGCTTGCCTGCGTCTTCCTCCAGATGGGCGCGCTTGATGCGGATGCGCCTTGTGCCGACATCCAGGAACCCATCCTTGGATACCGGCAGGTCATATTGGGATATCTGGTAGTTTTTGGGCAGGTCGGGATAGTAGTAATGCTTGCGGTCGAACTTCGTATACTCCTGCACCGTGCAGTTCAAGGCAATGCCCACCTTGATCGCATGGTCAAGCGCGGCGGTATTGAGTACCGGCAGCGAACCCGGAAACCCCAGGCAGACGGGGCAGACCTGCGTATTGGGGGGATTGCCGAATTCCGTCGAACAGCCGCAGAAGGCCTTGGTTTTGGTCTTTAAGTGTACGTGGACTTCCAGCCCGATAACCGTTTCGTATGCCATGGTATTATAATTTCGGTTTCATTGTGTGCCAGGCCGTGCTCTGCTCGTAGGCATGAGCCACCCGCAAAAGCGTCTCTTCGGCAAAGGGCTTGGCCAGGATCTGCAGCCCTACCGGAAGCCCGTTGCGGGTAAACCCGCAGGGCACGGATATCGCCGGTATCCCGGCAAGGTTGACCGAAATGGTGTAGATATCCGACAGGTACATCTGCAGAGGGTCTGCGGCCTTCTCTCCGATCCGGAATGCCGGCGTGGGAGAGGTCGGCGTCACAATACAATCAAATTGCTTGAATACCGCGTCAAAATCGTTTTTGATCAAGGTGCGCACTTTGAGGGCGCGCAGGTAATACGCATCGTAATAGCCATGGGAAAGCGCGAAAGTCCCCAGGATGATCCTGCGCTTTACCTCATCCCCGAAAGCCTGGCCTCTGGTTTGTGAATACATTTCAATGAGGTTCTGGCCCCGGGCCTTAACCGCCTCTGCGCGCCAGCCGTACTGGACGCCGTCGAACCTGGCCAGATTGGAGCTGGCTTCGGCGGTAGCGATAATGTAGTACACCGGGACCGCGTATTCGGTATGCGGCAGGGATACCGGCGTATGCGTTGCCCCTAATTTTTTAAGCTGCTGGATCGCCTCCCCTACGATCGCCTTGACCTCGGGGTCCATGCCCTCGACGAAATATTCGTCGGGAATGCCGATCTTCAAACCCTTGATGTCTCCGGTAAGCGCGGCGGTATAATCCGGGACCGGCTCGTCAACGGAGGTAGAATCATGAGGGTCGTATCCGGAGATCGTATTCATAAGCAAGGCGCAATCCCGGACATCTTTGGTGATCGGGCCGATCTGGTCAAGGCTGGAGGCAAAGGCGATCAGGCCGTAACGGGAAACCCGGCCATAGGTGGGCTTCAGGCCGACCACCCCGCAGAAAGAAGCAGGCTGGCGGATCGAGCCGCCGGTATCCGTCCCCAGGGAAATGATCGCCTCATCCGCGGCAACCGCAGCGCTGGAGCCGCCGGAGGAGCCGCCGGGCACGCGCGCCAGGTCCCAAGGGTTATGCGTCGGGCCGAAACGGGAGTTCTCGGTCGAAGAGCCGAACGCAAACTCATCCATGTTGACCTTGGTACCCAGGATGATCGCCCCGGCTTCTTTTAATTTTCTGATTACCGTCGCATCGTACGGCGGTCTAAATCCTTCCAGTATGCGCGAACAACATTCGGTATTGAAATCGCGCGTGCAAATGATATCTTTGACCGTAACCGGGATGCCGGCCAACACACCCTCCCCGGCCTTGGCTTCGGTATGTTCCAGGGATTCATGGAAGCGCACGTAAGCCTTTACGCGGGGATCTACGCCTCGGATCCGTTTTTCCAGGGATCGCAGCACCTGAAGCGGTTCGGCTTTACCGTCTTTAATAAGTGGCAGAAGTTCGTGTGCGGTGAGTGTGTGAAACTCCATATTAGTCGATGATCTTGGGGACGGCGAATAGGTTATCTTGCTGTTTCGGTGCGTCCGCAAGGACCTGCGCGACGGGCAGGGATTGACCGGGAACATCCTGTCTCAACACGTTCTGTATAGGCAGGATATGACTCGTGGGGCTTACGTGTTCCACGTCCAGTTGTTTTAACTTGTCGATAAAAGCGACGATCTGCGCCAGCTGCCCGGAAAACTTTTCCAGCTCTTCGGGGCTCAAATCGATACGCGAAAGGTGCGCAACATACTCGATGCTCTGTTTGGTGATCGCCATTTTACTCCTTTACTGCCAATAAGTTAAGCTAATCATAACACCCTTTCCGCAAAAAGTCAACCCCAAAAACCCAGACCGTTTCTGGTTTTTAAAAAAACCAGAAACGGTCTGGGTTTTTTGCGCAATTTGTAAAATGTAAAAAAAATCTTTTGGCAACCTTGAAATCTTACCACAATGTGCTATACTTGAATTGACAATTAGGAAGACCTACTGATAAAGGCTAACTAGCAGTAATGCTGGGGCGCAAAGCTACAGTCCCGCGCAAGCGGGAGGCTGAGCTGCCAAAGAGGAGAAAAACCCTAAAGACCTCTTTAGGGTTTTTTATGCGGCCCCAGAAATGTAACGGGGCCGTTTTCATTATATAGGAGATTCAAATGGACGCAGTGCTTGCCGAAGAAAAAAATCAGCGCGTTGTGACCTTCCTGAACCGGGAAGAAGTGGATTTCCTGGACAAGATGGGAAAAGACGCCCTCTTTTCTACCGGCCTGAAGGTCTCCCGGGCAAAATTGATCGCCTGGGTGATCGATTTCGTCAAAGACCTGGGGATCACCGGAGAAAATATAAAGTCTGAAAGGGATTTTGAAAGTCGGGTCCTGGAGGTTTTGGGACAACGTACCACCACCGGCCACGGAAGGTGAACTGGTTGTAAGCCGGACGCCCACACCCGGCGGGCGTCCGACTTTCGCCAGCGCCTGAAAGTTTACGGCCTGAAGGCGTAAACTTTCAAAGGAGGCAACAGATGAAAAAGACACTGACAGTCTTTATACTCGTATTCGCAACGCTCGCATCTTTGTGCATCCCGGTCCACTGTGTGTATGCCGGACAGGCAAGCGCTACTGCCACCGTCATCATCATCATCCCTGCGCGGGAGACGGCAACGCAAACCCAGATTGTGCAGGAGGAAAAAACCGAGCAACAGAGCCAACAGGAGGATACGCAGGTCGCGTATGCGAAGAACTAGAGGTTAGCGGGTAGAAAGCTTGAGAGCAAAGTTGGTATCATGGACCTGTGCCCCTGCGGCCAGGTCCATTTTTATTTCCGATTTGG
>Ga0335071_10007563_pt1 | contig 11180 bp, 7 predicted proteins | sample Lox_Sample_15_FD_206724 | JGI IMG/M metagenome (GOLD analysis project Ga0335071, IMG submission 206724) | Soil microbial communities from Loxahatchee National Wildlife Refuge, Florida, United States - Lox_Sample_1.5 | ecosystem: Environmental > Terrestrial > Soil > Wetlands | place: USA: Florida...
CGTCGCTCTCGGCCACGGCCTGCTCCACCTGCTGGCGGATGGCGCGGTTCATCGAGTCGCCCGTGTCGAACACCAGGCCTCCGGTGTCCACGAGCCAGAACCGCCGCCCGTTCCACTCCGCCGGAGCGAAGTGGCGGTCGCGGGTGACGCCCGCCTGCGCGTCGACGATCGCTTCCCGGCGGCCGATCAGGCGGTTGAAGAGCGTGGACTTGCCGACGTTCGGCCGGCCGATGATGGCGACGGTGGGCGCGCCGGTCGCGTTCATGCGGCCACCGGATCGCCGGCGAGCGCGTCGGCGAAATCGTAGGAGAGTCGCAGCGGCATCGGCACCTGTTCCGCGAGCTCCTCGAGGCTCATGTCGTCCATGAAGAGGAGATCGTCGTTCACGGCTTCCGCGGGGAGCAGCGCGAGGTCGAGGTCGCGCCGGTGCTCCAGGGCCGCGCGGAACGCGGCCCCGGGCAGGAGTCCCGCCGTCGTGACCGACCTCCCGAAGAGCGGGTTGTCGAGGACGACGATCTCGAATGCCGCGCCGGTGGCGCGCGCCAGCGGCTCCACCACCTGCGGCATCAACGGCCCCATGGCCCGGCCGGTGACCACCGCGATGCGCCGCCCCGCCTGCCCCGCCAGACCGAGCAGCTCCGCGGAGATCCGGGTCTGCAGGTAGCGGACGGCGCCCACGCCGTTCTCGCGCTGGTCGAAGTCCCCGTACCACTCGGCCGGCGGCAGCTCGCGCCCCGCCTGCAGGTAGAGATCGTCGGCGCCGAAGCACCAGGGGTGGCCCCGCTCATCCTGCGACCGGGCGGCGAATCGCCCCGCGATGTCGAGCGCGGCCCCGCACTCGGCGCGCGAGGGCTCCCGGACCAGGTCGTGTTTGCTGTACTCCGTGAGGGCGACAGGAACGATCGACACCGACAGGATCCCCGGTCCCAGTCCCCACAGATCGTCGAGCGAGCGCTCGAGCTCCCGGCCGTCGTTCACCCCCGGCACCAGCACGATCTGGGTATGGAAGGAAATGCCCTGCTCCAGGAACGCCCGGAGCTGGGGGACGATGGCCGGGGCCTCCGGATTCCGGAGCAGCCAGCGCCGGACCACCGGGTCCGTGGCGTGCACGGAGACGTAGAGGGGCGAAAGCCGGTACTCCACGATCCGGGCCACGTCCCAGGGCTTCAGATTGGTCAGAGTCGCGAAGTTGCCGTACCGGAAGGAGAGCCGGTAGTCGTCGTCCCGGATGTACAGGACATCCCGCCTGCCCTCGGGGTTGCCGTCCACGAAGCAGAAGTCGCAATGGTTGGCGCAGCGCCGGATCCGGGGTGGATCGACCGTCACCCCCATCGGGAGCACGTCGGGGCGCTCCACGTCGTACTCGATTTCTTCCCCGCCAGGGTGGCGGGCGTGCAAAAGGAACGAGTTGTCCGCCGTGAGGAACTCCCAGTCCAGGAAGTCCTCCAGCGGACGCCCATTGATGGCGACGAGCTCAGTTCCGGGCACCAGCCCAAGCGCGGCCCCCAGGGATTCCGGAGCCACCGCTTGCACACGAATCACGATCTACCTTCACTTCAAGGAGTTTCTCAACCCAGGGAGTGCAACTTCAATCCTCACCTGGACTTCGGAACCCCTAAATATCACCTAGGACAGCTTGTAACGCCAGGCGACGATGCCCTTTCCCGTCGCTTTCACTTCGAATTGGGCCGTTCCCTGAGGCGCGATGGGCGCCACCTGGGTCGTCTGAGTCGTCACCACCGCGCCGGCGGCGTTCAGGAAGTCGATAGTCAGGTGGAGGGGCGCCGAGGGGGCCCCCTTCAGGTTGGAGGCCACGCCGGACAGGTCGGCCCCCGCCGAGTCAGGCTGGAATTGGGTGACGGAGATGTCTACTGCGAGCCCGGTGTCGGCGCGGGCGAGGTACTTCTTCGCGGAGTCGGCCTGCCCGGCCACTCCGTACGCCTGGCCGAGGGCCCGGGTGGCCAGCTGGTTCGAGGGGTCGAGGGCCATCACCTTCAGCGCGGGCGCCACGGCGCCGGCGTCGTGCATCCGCAGGAGCGCGTCGGCCTGACCCGCGAGGGCCCCGCGGTTGTTGGGGTTGGCCTTCAGCAGCATGCCGTAGAGCTTCAGGGCCGCGGCTCCCAGTCCCCCGCTCCCCATACGCTGGGCGGCCTCGAGGGCGGCGTTCTGGTCGATGAGGTCGGGATGGGCGACCACCGGGTCGAGGGCGGTGGCGGCCATCTCCGGGTGACCGCTCTGCGAGAAGATGGCGGCGAGGTTGACCGCCGCATCGAGGGACGCCGGATACGCCGCCAACAGGGCCTGGTATGCGGCGACGGCCGGCGCGTAGGCGGCCTTGAGGGCCGTGGTATCTCCCGCAGCCCTGGCGAGAAGCGAGGTGCGGAGGGCGCGGTCGTTGCTCAACGACTGGGAGAGCTGGGTGGAATCAGTCGCGAACGCCTGCTGATCGGTCGGGCTGAGGCGGGCGCCGCGCGAATGGCGGGACGCGGATTGAGCCAGCCGGTGAGCCAGCAGAATCGAGTCGTTCTGCAGGTACCGGCCCAGCGAGTCCAGAGACTGGCGCACCTGCATCGAGCGCGCGATGACCGGGTCACCCTGGGCCCGGGCGAGGGCCAGCCGGGCGGCGGTTCCCAGCGCGTCGTGGCGGGCGTCCCCGTAGGCGGTATCGGTGCCGGCGAGCTGGGCGCCCAGGTTCAGATAGGTGATCGCCGAGTCCGTGCTGTTGGCGCCGGCGTAGAGCTGGCCGAGCTGGAAGTCCGCCCGGGGGTTCCGGGGCATCAGGCGGCGCGAGAGCTGCAACAGGATCACGGCCGAGTCGGTCTTACCGCCTTGCCACGCGGTCATCCCGGCCGTGAAGGCGTCATTCCAGGCGGATTTCCGGAACTGGACGAGGGTATCCGCGCACTGCGGCACCAGTTTCTCGGTGTGGGCGAAGGCGGTGTCCGCTCCCCACGGGTTGTGGGATTCCTGGTAGTACCGGGCGAGGTAGTACCAGGCCACCGCGTTGTCCTGATGCTCGGCCAGCGTCCGCTCGGCGACGTCCTTCACGCCGGCCAGCATCCGGTCCCGCTGGTCGGGCTTCTCCTCGGCCAGGTGAAGGTTGAGCGGGGCGCTGTTCAGGCGGAAGAAATTGGGCGACAGGTCGCAGGCCGGCTTGGCCTGCGCCGCGGCGAGTACGGGCAGGGCGAGTGACAGGGCGACGACGGCCGACGGACGCATAGGTCCCCTCAGGGGTGTCGTGTAGTGCCTCGAATCTTCCGCCATGACTCCGGTTGTCAACCAAAGAAATGGCCCGCCTTTCCGGGCGGGCCAGGGACGGAAGCGGAGTCGGGTCAAGCACCTGCGAGAGCGGGCGACCGGATTCGAACCGGCGACGTCCAGCTTGGGAAGCTGGCATTCTACCCCTGAATTACGCCCGCGTGGAGCGGAATATCGCCCCGCGGGAAACCCGCGTCAACGGGACCGGTCGAGCCACAGGCGGCGGATGTCGATCCCCTGCACCGCGTGTGCTTCCTCGAGCCGCGGCTCGTGGGCGCGCAGCAGATCGCTCCGCGTGAGCATCCCGATCACCGCCTTCGGATCGGCGGACGACACCACGGGAAGACGGCCGACGGCGTGCGCCACCATCAGGTCCGCGGCGTGCCGGAGCGTATGCCCTTCGTGCACGGTGACCGGCGCGCGCGTGAGCAGGTCGCCGACCAGCTCGGGGCCCGCGGCCTGCCGGAAGTCGCGCCGGGTGAGGACGCCCCGAAGCTCTCCGCCTTCCCCGACCACGGGAAACCCCTGGTGGCCGCTCCCGGGAACCCCGGAATCCAGCCACCGCCGGACATCCCCGACCGTGTCTCCGCTCGAGATGGTGACCGCCGGCACGTGCATCCGCTCGCCGACGGTGCCCCGTTCGAGCGGGTCCACGCCGTACTCCCCGATCACCCGGACGCCGCGGCGGGCGATCTTGCGGGTCATGATGGTGTCGGGCATCAGGAGGTAGGAGACGAGGTACGCGGCGGCCCCGCCGCCCAGCAGGGGCAGGATGGCGAGGGGTTGGCGGGTGGCTTCCAGCGCGAACACCACCGACGCGAGGAACGCGCGGGAGGCGCCCGCGAACATCGCCGCCATGCCGACCAGCGCGGCGACTCCGAGGTCCACGCCGGCTCCGGGGGCCGCGGTCCGAGCCAGCGCCCCGAGCGTGGCCCCGAGCCCTCCTCCCACGATGAACAGCGGGGCGAGCGTGCCTCCGGAGGTGCCGCTTCCCAGTGAGATCACCCAGGAAACGAACTTCAGCACGAAGAGGGTCACCAGGGCGCCACCGAGGATCTGTCCGCCCAGAATGTCGGTGATGTTGTCGTAGCCCACGCCGAGGGTCCGAGGCGCGAAGTACCCCACGACCCCGACCGCCACCGCGCCGATCGCCGGCCACCACATCCAGTGGACCGGCAGGCGGTCGAACTGGTCCTCGATCCAGTAGACGGCGTGGGTGACCCAGACGGACGCCCAGCCGACTACGGCGCCCAGCAGCACGTACACGGCGAGGGCACCGGCGTGCGGGGCCGCGATCGCCGGCATCGGGAACACGGGCAGCGGGCCGCCGAAGGCGAGGCGGACGCCCGTCGCCGTGACCGAAGCGAGGGCCACCGGAACGAGTGAGGCCGGGCGGTACTCGAACAGCAGCAGCTCCACGGCGAGGAGCACGGACGAAACGGGTGCGCCGAAGGTGGCGGCCATGCCGGCGGCGGCCCCGGCGGCGAGGAGCGTCTTGCGCTCGGACGCCGTGGTGCGAAGCAGCTGACCCACGAGCGAGCCGAGGGCGCCGCCCGTCGCGATGATGGGGCCCTCGGCGCCGAAGGGACCCCCGGTACCGATCGAGACGGCCGCGGAGAGGGGCTTGAGCAGCGTGAGCCGGGCCGGGATCCGGCTCTGATTGGTGAGGACCTGCTCCATGGCTTCCGGAATGCCGTGGCCGCGAATCCCGGCGGACCCGTAGCGCGCGAGCACACCGACGATCAGCGCGCCGACCACCGGCACGACCACCACCCACCAGCCGAGGTGATTGCCGGCCGGAGACGCGAAGCTGGTGGACACGCGTCCGTAGAAGCTGACGTTAGTGATGAAGCCGATGAGACGGATCAGCGCCTGGGCGATCACGCCGGCCGCGCCGGCGACCAGCACGGCGAGGGCGCTGATGGTCAGCACGCGCGGGTCACCCGCGCTCGAGCCCGGTGCCGGCGGCAGGTTCTCGAGGGCCGGGATCAACGAGGGGGAGACCGGAATGCCCCCGGTCTCCCCGGCCCCGTTCACCTCACGTGCCCCGCTTGTACCGCCAGGCCACGATGCCGGCGCCGATCACCTGAACCTGGAAAGGCTGGTTGCCGCCCGCGTCGAGCGCCGGGACGTCGGTGGTCTGCGAGGCGACGACCTTCCCCGCCCCGTCCAGGAACTCGAAGACGATCTTGGCGGGAGCGCTCTTCGTCGTGTGGAAGTTGGTGAAGAGTCCCGCGAGGCTCGCGTTCTGGTCTTCGGGATCGAAGGTGCCGACCGTGACCTCGAAGGGCAGCAGCGAATCCGCGAGCGTGATGTAGTGCAGCGTCGAATCGCTGTTGCCGTGCTCCTGGAACGCTTCCGCGAGGAGCTGCAGGGTGTGCCGGTTCATCGGGTCGACGCCGTACAGGCGGCGCCCCGCGGACAACATGCTGTCCTTCTGGCCGCTGACGAAATACGTGTTCGTGAGATCGTTGAGCGCGTTCCGGAAGTACGGATTCCGGGCGAGTCCGGCGCGGAAGGCCTGGATGGCCTGCGCGTACGTGGCGCTCGTGCCGGCCTGGTAGTCGCTCATGGTCTTGGCGGTCACGGGGTCGCACCGATGCTTGATCTGGAGCGCGGTCAGGGCGGGCCGGACCTTCCGGGCGTCGTCCCGGCAGCTGGCGCCCTGCGCGGCGGTATCGGGCGCCTGCGGGGCTTGATTGTAGATGTCCGCGCCCGCGGAGAACAGCACCGTGGGGTCGATCGAGTCCGCGTGCTGCAGCATCTGGGTGTACAGGGCCCGGGCGGAATCGGGGTGGCCCGCGTCATTGAACGTCCCGGCCAGGGCTGAGAGGGCCTTTCCGTCGTTCGGGGCGATCTTGAGGTAGTTGCGGTAGACCGCCGCGGCCGAATCGAAGTGATGCGCCTGCCGCTCCGACGCGGCGAGGTTGAACAGCAGGTCCTTGCGGTTCTTCTCGAACTTCGGATCCTGGGCCAGCACCAGACCCTTTCCAAAATACACGGATGCGGAGTCGTACTGCTGGTTGTTGAAGTAGAGGGTGCCCAGGAGCGAAATCCCCTCCGGCTCCGCGGCGTCCGCCAGGCTCGCTTGGTGCAGGTACACGATGGCGGAGTCGTTCTTCGACGCATTGAGCGCGTGCACGGCGTTGTTGTACAGCGGGACCCACGTGTTCCGGCGCCACGAGTAGATGTCGTCGTGGCACTTCGGGTCCAGCGCGTCGGCCTTGGTGAAGGAGGAGTCCATGCCCACCAGGTCCTTGCGCTCGATGTAGTACCGGGCCAGGTAGTACCACGCGCCGGCGTTCTTGTCCTGGCCGGCCTGGTTGATCGCCTGGTTGAGGACGCGGAAGGCGTCCCGCAGCTCCCGATCCTTCACCTCGTCGAAGTGCGTCTCCTTCTCCTGGCGGAGGTAGACGATCGCACTGGCCACCAGATAGTGCCCCGTACCGGAGAGGTCGCACTTCGCCGCGACCCAGTCCTGGGCCCCCGCGGCCGGTGCCGCCAGCACCGCGAACCCCAGGGCCAGCGCCATCGCCGTCAGCTTCCGTCGCATCGCCACTCCTTATTTTGGTTGGGCCACGAGCGCTTCCGCTTCGCGCTGCGCCGCGCGGGCCACGTCGAGGGGCGGAAGGCGCAGGAGGCGCGCCGCCGCCAGAACGTCGTCGTACTCGGGTTTGACCCGGACTCCGTCCGGGCGTTCCAACACCTTCACGCGGACCGGCACGTTCTCCGCGAGCCGCACCGTGACCTCGCGGCGCGGCAGCGTGGTCCGTTCGGCCCGCCAACGGCGGAGCCCCGCCGTCGGGCTGTGCCGGAACAGCGCTTCGGCCACGGCCTCGGCGGCGCGATCGGGCGCCAGTGCCTCGACCCGGAGACCGGTCCGCCCCTTCTTCATCTGCACGGGCCACATCTGCACATCCACGGCGCCGGCCTCGGCCAGCGCCTGCCGCAGCGGCTCGGCGTACTCGGGGCTCAGGTCGTCCATGTCGGTGGCCAGCACGGTCACCGCCTCGGCTTCGTCCGCGGTCTCGCCGAGCAGGATCCGGAGCGCGTTGGGGTATTCCTTGGGATCCCGCCCTCCCGCGCCCCATCCCCCGGCCGTCACCCGCCACCGATCCGGCGGCGCGCCCGCCGAGAGGATCCGAAGGAGCGTGGCGCCCGTGGGGGTGGTCGCCTCCCCGTGCACCGGCCCTCCCCCGCTGACGTCCAGACCCTCCAGCAGAATGGCCGTCGCGGGCGCGGGGACCGGCAGACGTCCGTGGGCGGCTTCGACCCACCCGTCTCCGACCGCCACCGGCCGGTGGTACACGGCGTCGACGCCGAGCTGCTCGAATCCCTCGATGGCCCCGACGATGTCCAGCACCGCGTCCACGGCCCCGACCTCGTGCAGGTGCACCTTCTCGGGCGCGACGCCGTGCACCCGGCCCTCGGCTTCGCCCAGAAGTCGGAACGCCCGGACCGCGCGCTCTTTCACGCCGGGGGAAAGCGGCGCCTGCTCCACCAGCTTCACCAGTTGCCCGACGTGGCGTCCGTGCGGCTGGGGCGGGATCTCGAAACGCACTTGCTTGCAGGACACCCCGCACCGCATCGCGTCCCGCACGGCGACCCGCACCCCGTCCAAGCCCAGGCGTCCGGGGAGCCCCTCCAGCCACGCTACGGGTACCCCGAGCGCGAGGAGTGCGCCCAGAGTCATATCGCCGCTGATACCGGCAGAGGGGTCCAGAACGGCGATTTTCATATGCCGAAGATCATAAAAATTAACGGGTTAGCCACGGTAGAGCCACCCGGCACCGGTATTGAAGATGACCACGCGGTCGGCCCGCCGGATGGTCCCGGCCGCGAGCAGGGCCATGGCCGCGGCCAGGGCGGCGCCTCCTTCGGGAGCGGCGTCGATGCCTTCGCGACGCTGGAGGTCCGCCGCCGCCCGTGTCAGGGCGTCATCGGTGACCGCTACGGCTCCTCCCCCGCTTTCCCGCAGGGCTCGAAGCATCAGCCGGTCCCCCAGAGGCCCGGGCACTCTCAGGCCCGCCGCCACCGTGTGCGGGTCGGGCCACGGAGTGCAGCGGTCGGCGCCCGACTGAAAGGCCAGCACCACCGGCGCGCAGCCGGACGCCTGGACGGTGAACATTTTCGGCAGTCCGCCCCGGATCCATCCCGCGTCCCGCAGTTCGCCGAAGGCCTTCCACATTCCGATCAGCCCGGTGCCCCCGCCGGTGGGATAGATGATGACGTCGGGGAGCGTCCACCCCAGCTGCTCCGCCAGCTCGAGGCCCAGCGTCTTCTTCCCTTCGATCCGGTAGGGCTCCCGGAGTGTCGACACGTCCACCGCGCCCGACTCGGCCGCGTAGGCGCGGGCGGCCTTGCCGCAGTCCCCGATGTGGCCGTCCACGAGGTGCAGCTCCGCGCCGAAGTGCTCGATCTGGGACCGAATGGGCGCCGGGGTCTCCCGCGGCGCGTAGACCCGGGCCGAAGCCCCCGCCCGCGCGGCATAGGCGGCGAGCGCCACGCCCGCATTGCCGGCGGTGGGCACGACGAACCGGCGCGCTCCGGCGAGGGTGGCGCGGGTGACCGCGGCCGCGAGGCCGCGGGCCTTGAAGGAGCCGGTCGGGTTCGATCCTTCGTCCTTGACCATCAGATCGTCGAACCCGAGCTCCGGCCCGAGTCGCTCGACCCCCAGGAGCGGCGTTCCCCCTTCCCCGAGGGAGACCGGCTGCTCGCCGTTCCCGAGGGGCAGCCATTCGCGGTATCGCCACATCGAGCGACGGCGTTCGCGGAGCACCGATTTCACCTCGGCCGGCGGTGCGCTCGGATACTTGACCAGGTAGGGTGCGCCGCACGCGGTGCAGACGCCGGGGAGTCCCGCGGCGTCGCGGGTGGCGTCGCAGGCGGAGCAGACCAGGGTCCAGGGCAGGGTCATCGGTGGTCCTTGAGTCGGTCCAGAATGCGCTCGGCCAGCGCGGTGGAGAATCCGGGGAGGGCCGCGATCTCCGCGGCTGTGGCGGTCTTGACCCCCGCGAGCGATCCGAACCGCTCGAGCAGGGACTTCCGCCGGGAGGGCCCGACGCCCCGGATTTCGAGCAGCGCCGAGGTGATGGTCCGGGCCGAGCGGCGCTTGCGGCTGTAGGAGACGGCGAACCGGTGCGCCTCGTCGCGGGCCCGCTGCAAGAGGCGCAGGGACGGACTCCGGCGGGAGAGCACCAGCGGCTCGCTCCGGTCCGGAAAGAAGACCTGCTCCTCGCGTTTCGCCAGGCTCACGAGGGGCAGGTCGGCCGCGCCGGCGGCCCGGGCCGCGTTGACGGCCGCGCTGAGCTGGCCCTTGCCGCCGTCGATGACCACCAGATCGGGAAGCGCCTTCTCCTCCTCGATGCGGCGCTTGACGAAACGCGTGATGACTTCGTGGATGGCGGCGAAGTCGTCCTGCTGGCCCGGGCCCTTGATCCGGTAGCGGCGGTACTCGCCCTTCTTGGGGCGGCCCGCCTCGAACCAGACCAGGGAGCCGACCGTGTCCCGCCCCTGGTTGGTGGAGATGTCCACGCAGATGAAGGAGCGCGGGACCGCGGCCAGCCCCAGATCGCGACCCAGGGCGTAGACCGGGTCGGCGGACCGCTCCTCGATGTCGAACGACTCGATCATCAGAGAATCCAGAAGGTGGCGCGCGTTCTGCTCCGCCAGCGCCACGACCCGCGCGTTGGCTCCGCGCTGCGGGCTGAGCCAGTCGACCTCTGGAGAGAGGGCGCGGAGCGCGTCGAAGTCCTCGGGCGTGAACGGCAGGAGGACGCGCCGGGCCCGCTGCTCGAGCGGCAGGTAGTACCGGACCAGGAAGGCGGAGAGCACCGCGGCTTCAGGCTCGCCCTCGGCGTGCTCCAGGAACCGGTGCTCGCGGGCCACCACCCGGCCATCCCGCACGCGGAGGATCACGCCGCAGGCATCGTCGCCGTCCCGGGCGAACCCGATGGCGTCGGCGTCCCCTCCCCCGACCTGCTCGACCGCCTGGGGCTGATCGATCTGCTCCAGCCACCGGATGGCGTCGCGGAGCTGGGCGGCGCGCTCGAAGTCCTGGGCCCGGCTGGCGTCGTGCATCCGCTCCCGGAGCCGGGTCCGGACGTCCACCGTCTTGCCCTCCAGGAACACCAGCACGTCGTCGATCATCCGCCGGTAATCCTCCCGGCTCTGGTAGCCGACGCAGGGGGCGCGGCACCGCTCGATGTGATAGTCCAGGCAGGGGCGCTCGGGGTGGTCGGCCGGCAGGTCCCAGTGGCAGGAGCGGACGGTGAACAGGCGGCGGATGATCTGCAGGGTCTGCCGGAGCGTCCCCACGTCGGTGTAGGGACCGAAGTAGCGCGCGCCGGGGAGCGCCACGCGGCGCACCACGAGCACCCGGGGAAACGGCTCGGCCAGGGTCACGGCGATCTGCGGATAGCTCTTGTCGTCCCGAAGCAGGACGTTGAACCGGGGGTTGTGCGCCTTGATGAGGTTGTTTTCGAGGAGCAGGGCCTCGGCCTCGGTGGGCACGACGATGGTGTCCACGGCCGCGATGTGGCGGACCAGCGCGGCGTGCTTGGCCACGTCCTCGTGGTCGGGCCCGAAGTAGCTCCGCACCCGGGAGCGGAGGTTCTTCGCTTTGCCGACGTAGAGGATCTCGCCCCGGGCGTCCTTCCACAGGTAGACGCCGGGCCGGTCGGGGAGCGTGGCTAGGGTACGGGCGAGTTCCGGAGATAGTGCCATAGGCGCAGCGCGTCGGGGTGCCGCAACAGGAGCGTCAGCACGCCGTACACAGCTCCAAACATACCAAAGGCGCCCAGGGCCAGAACCACGGGGCCGGCCCCCGCGGTGAGCCGGGCCACCAGGACCCCCGCCCCGCCGGCGACGATGGCGGACCCGAGCGCGATTCCGAAGGCGCGCCAGTCGGCGGCGTGGAGAAT
>Ga0335071_10007564_pt1 | contig 11178 bp, 10 predicted proteins | sample Lox_Sample_15_FD_206724 | JGI IMG/M metagenome (GOLD analysis project Ga0335071, IMG submission 206724) | Soil microbial communities from Loxahatchee National Wildlife Refuge, Florida, United States - Lox_Sample_1.5 | ecosystem: Environmental > Terrestrial > Soil > Wetlands | place: USA...
GCCGAACCGCGTGCACAGCCAGGTAAGGGCAAAGACTGCGACTAGAGTTGCAAAACCACCGGAACCCAAGCCGAAGTAAATGAGGAATGCGCAGAGGGTTCCGGCGAGAGCCCCAGCGGTGGTAACTCCCCGCAGAAGCCAGGCAACTACTCCGAATGCGACCGGCACGGCAACGGCGAGAGCCCAGCTGGATGGATAGGCGAGGATGGCGAGAGTTGGCGGCACGAAGCTCCGGTGGGCGCATCGTAACACGTGGGCGCCGGTGTGACCCTGGCGCACAAACGGTTAACAGCGGAGCTCCGCTCCGCTTGAACGGGCGAGGGCGCCCGTTCTGACATGGAACCTATGGCTGCCTCGGTTTGGACTGGTTATCTCACGTTCGGCTTAATCTCGATGCCGGTGCGCCTCTTTTCTGGCGCGCGCGGCGAGCGGGTTTCATTTCACATGCTGCATCGGCCGGACCACGTGCGGATCAAGCAACAACTGGTGTGCCCGGAGGAACAGGTGGTGGTCGATCGCAGCGAGATCGTCAAGGGATACGAATACCGCAAGGGCGAATATGTGATCGTCGAGCCGGAGGAGATCAAGAAGATCGAGCCGAAGACCGCGAAGGCGATGGAAATTCTGGAGTTTGTAAAAGCCAAAGAGGTCGATCCGATTTACTTCGAAAGCTCGTATTATCTCGTGCCGGAGGAAGCGGGGAAGCGGCCCTATGCGCTGCTGGCGCGGGCGTTGGAAGAAACGGGACACCTGGGAATTGCGAAGTTGACCATGCACAACCGCGAGTACACGGTGATCTTGCGGCCAGACCAGGGCGGAATCGTCCTCCACACTATGTTCTATGAGAACGAAGTCCGCCGCTTGGAGAATTTCGGAGCTCCGGAGGTGGAGGTGAAGGAAGCCGAGGTTAAGGTTGCGCACCAGCTTATCCAGGCATTGGAGGCGAAGTTCGACCCGGGGAAGTATCACGATGAATTTGAGGACAATCTTCGTGAGTTAATCAAGGCGCGTTTGGAAGGAAAGGAAGTCATCGCCCCGGAAAAACCGAAGAAACCAGCACCGGTCACCGATTTGATGGCCGCCCTGAAACAGAGCCTCGCGTCGATGGAAGGCAAGAAAAAGGGTCCACAGCGTGTCGATGCGGAGGAAGCCAGAGAGCGGGTCAGGGCAAAATCGCCGGCCAAGCGCAAACGGACGAAAAGCGCTGCCTAGCGTCCGATTTCTTGCCGCAGCCAAAACCGATCGACAAGTAAATCAGCGGATGATGAGGTTCGCTACTTTGCGCCTTCAGCCATCTACCCCGTACAATGAGCGTTCACAACTTTCATGCCTCCAAGGGGTTTACGGCGCAGTGCCGATTTCATTGAATGATGTGTCCCGGCGTTGGGACAAAGCACTTCTGATCTTAGCGGCCTTAATTATCGGCGGCTTACTGTGGAGCGGTTGCGGCCAAACCTACCGCCCGATCGCGAATCCGATTCCGTTACCGGGCGGAAATCCCCAGGCTACCCACTTCGCGTTGGTGGTGAACCAGAATCCCCCAACCGCCGGCCAGACCGCCAGTCCGGGCAGCGTCACCCAAATCGATGTTTCCGGTGACACTAACATCGCCAACTTAACCGCGGGACTGAATCCTGTCCATGGGGCACTGAATGCGAGTCTCAGCACCGGCTACATAGTGAACCGGGGCGACAGCACGCTTACCGGGTACACTCCGGCACTCGGCGCGAGCTCGTCGGTGGTGACCATACCACTGCTCCAGAACAGCATGGAGCCCAACGCCGGCGCCAGTTATGTCGCGCTTTCCTCGCTCTATGCTTTTGTTGTCGAAACATCCTTGAACCGCCTGGCAGTGGTAACGAATGCACTCTTCCAGGTGGCGGCATTCGTGCCGGTCGGGGCCGACCCTGTAGCTGTGACTTGTACCTCGGATGGACGCAAGGCTTACGTTGCCAACCAGGGAAGCAATACTGTCTCGGTGGTTTCGACCAAGGACTTTACCAACAGCAAAAACATTGCGGTCGGTGCGTCACCAGAGGCCATAACTATCTCCACCGACAACAACTATGTTTTCGTGGCGAACGCAGGCGATGGAACGGTGTCGGTGATCAATACGACTTCGGATACGGTGCAGCAGACGGTGAACGTGGGGGCTGATCCAACGCAGGTAATCTTCGACAACAGCCTCACCCGCGTGTACGTGCTGAACACCGGCGGCAACTCGGTGAGTATCTTTAGCGCGAGCACTTATCCACTGACACTGTTGCAGACGGTGAGCACGAGTTCCACGCCGGTATCGCTGGCCGTGCTGGACAACGGGACCAAGTTCTATGTGTTATTCCAGGGCACTCCAGGCTCGGTCGAGGTCTACGATGCGCAAGGCTTCTTCAAACGAACCACGGTGACGGTAGGAAACAACACTTTGCCTACCGGGATGCCGACGGTAAACCAGGTGCTGCTCGCGGCTTCTCCGGGATCAACCAAGGTTTACGCGGTCAATTTTGACGGTGATCCGGTGAACACCAGCGGTTTCACCAGTATCATTCGTACGCTCGATGATACGGTGGTCTTGAATATGCCCGCAGCGCTGCCTCACCCCACGTTCGTTACCGCACAATAAAAAACGGGCGAAGCCGACTGGCGCTTCGCCCGGAATCGTACTCAGGAGTGTACGGAACTTAGTCTGCGGTCGCCCCGTGACCATCGGCCCGGCGGCGCTTGTTGTATCGCATGGCGATGTTCATAAAGACGCTTCCAGTAACCGTCTCAAAGGACATCACCAGCGCTTCGACATCTTCGCTGCTCTTGTCGCCGCATTCCGCGGTGTGAATCTCCGGCGGCATGACCTTGAAGTGGAAACCCTGATCGTTGAGAACAGTTACGGCGTTGCCGATCACCTGGTTGGCAAGTTCGCAGATCGCTTCGGGGATAATTTCCTGGGCGTTGGCTTCATCTCCCACCAGCTTGATAGCTACCTTTTCTGCGGTAGATGGCTCCAAATCGAAAATCACGCGGCCTTCGATATCGCCGGCTACCCGCACCAGTGCGGCAACGCCTTTGCGGCGATAGGCGTCCTCTTCCATGCTGACTTCGCCGATGGTTGTCGGCGCTTTCAGCGTCTGGGCCAGGACGGCGTCAGCCGCGTTGATGAATGGTTGGATCAGCTCCATCTTCATTGGACCGCTCCCGCAGAAGCACTGTTCTCGGCGCCGATTGTTGCCGATTCTCCCAGGACGTACTTCACCACTTCGTACAGGACTTCGGGCTTGACCGGCTTCTGCACAAAATGACGCGCACCCTTCTGCAATGCGGCGATGATGTTCTCCTGGTAGCCGACCGACGACACCATCACGATGCGAGCGTCAGGAGCCTGGCGCACAATGCGCTCGGCGGCTTCGATGCCTTCCATCTGCGGCATGGTGATATCCATCAGCACGATGTCAGGCTGCGTGCGGCTATATTCCGTAATCGCCGTGCAGCCATCGCCGGCTTCGCCCGCTACCTGTCCGCCGAACGATTCGATCATGCGGGCCAGGTTTTTGCGCGCGAAGATCGAGTCGTCGACCAACAGGTAACGAATCGGGCGCATGTCTTTACTTCTCATCAATGGGGCGAACTGCTCCATATGTTCCTCCAGCGGATGCCCGGGAGCATCCGGGTTCCACCTAGTCTCCTGCTTCCACGGCGACCGCTGTCTGAGTGCCAGCCGCCTTCGGTTTATCTCTACATTGCGCTTGCAACGTATTAGCCAAAGCTTCCAGAGATACCACTCGCATGGCGTGGCCGCGATCCACCGCGGCACGGGGCATGCCATACACCACACAACTCTCTTCCGACTGTGCGATCGTCAGCCCGCCACAGTTCTTGATCGTACCCAGGCCTTCGGCTCCGTCTTCTCCCATGCCCGTCATGAGAATGCCGATGGCGCGTTCGCCAAATTCATAACCAACCGAGTGCAGCAGCACGTCCGCCGACGGACGGTGTCCGTTCACCCTTTCCCCTTCGGTCAGAAGCACAACATCGCCCAGCGGCATGCGCTTTGCCTTCATGTGACGGTTGCCCGGACAGACGAGAGCGCGACCGGGCAGCAACAGGTCGCCGGACTTGGCTTCCTTCACCTCTATGGCACAGGTCTCGTCGAGCCGTCGCGCGAACATCTCGGTAAATCCTTCGGGCATGTGTTGCACGATCAGGATGGCGCCGGGGAAGTCTGCAGGCAGCTGCGAAATCACGTAATGGAGAGCCTGGGGGCCGCCAGTGGAAACCCCGATCGCAACAATCTTGGTCGGCACGCCATTGCGCAGCGCGGAACGGGTCTTGCGCGGCTTCAACTGCGGTTCCGGCAACTGCACGATCTGGCCCTTGGCCGCGGCTTTGATCTTGGCGATCAATTCGTCGGCGATCTGGTCCATGTGCGACGTGGGATCGAGCGGCTTGCTGACGAAATCGATAGCTCCGAAGCTGAGCGCCTTGAAGGTGGCCATGGCGCCTTCTTTCGAGTGTGCGCTGACCACGATCACCGGCAACGGATGCCGGCGCATGATTTTACGGAGCGTTTCCATGCCATCCATGCGAGGCATATCGAGATCGAGCGTGACCACGTCAGGCTTCAGTTCCGGGATCTTCTCCAGGGCAAACTCCCCGTCGAGCGCGGTCCCAACCACGTGGATCGAACCATCGCGTTCGATCATCTGTGGAATCAACTTCCGCATCAGGGCGGAGTCGTCCACCACCAGAACTTTGACCGGCTTCTTCATAGCGAGGCACCTACTCCCTCAGCTTGCGAAATCAGCGGAGGCCCTGCAACGGGCATCCGGACGAACGCTACTCGATCGACCAGCGCAGGAATGTTGAGGATCAATACCACGGTGCCGTCACCCAGGATCGATGCTCCACTTACCAGGTCCGTAGCGACCAGTTGGTCATCCATGGCCTTGATGACGAGTTCGTCTTCCCCAACCAACTTGTCGACAATCAAGCCGAACTTGCGATCACCCAATCCCACCACGACCACAAAAAACTTGGAGATCGAAGCTTCGTTGGTTTCGGGCATGAGCCGGCTCAAGCGAGTCAACGTGATAATTTCTTCACGCAGGCGCAGCACTTCGCAGTTATCTACCTTATGTACCTGGTCATAATGTGCGCGTGTGATTTCGACAACCGTATTGAGCGGCACCGCGTAATACTGCTCGCCGACGGAGAAAAGCAGAGCTTTGATAATTGCCAGTGTCAGAGGCAGGGTCAGGCGGAAGGTTGTTCCTTTGCCGACGTTGCTGATGATTTGGACTGAGCCTTTCAGTCGCGCCACAACGCTGCGCACGACGTCCATGCCGACGCCGCGGCCGGAGATGGAAGTGACTTCGTCAGCCGTGCTAAGCCCGGATTCGAAGATCAGCTCTAACTTCTGCGTTTCCGTCATGCGCGTGGCATCATCGGCGGTAATCGTGCCGCGCTCGATGGCTTTGGCGACCACTTTTTCCGGATCGATGCCGCGCCCGTCGTCGCTGATTTCGATTACGACGTGGTTAGCCTGATGGTAAGCGTTGAGCTTCACAAATCCTTGTGGCGACTTACCCATGGCTGTCCGCTCTGTCGGCGATTCGATACCGTGATCCACCGCATTGCGCAACAGGTGGGTAAGAGGCTCGGCGAGCGTATCGAGAATGCCCTTATCAAGATCGGTGTCCTGCCCGATCATGACGAGCTCCACTTCTTTGCCGCAGGTCTTAGAGGCATCGCGCAGGACACGAGGGAAACGGCGAAAGAGTTGATCGACCGGAACCATGCGGATTTTCATCACCGAGCGTTGCAGGGCGTTCAGGACCTGTGCTTGTTTCGACATGGCGTCGGTGAAGCGATTCCGTAACGGGTCTTTGGGATACCGCTTACCGAATTCGTTAATGGTCTGGTAGAGCATGGACTTGCCGATGATGAGCTCACCGACCAGGTTCATGACTGTGTCGATGCGGTCGGCATCGACGCGCAGTACATTTTCAGCGGCCGCGAACTCGGCGCTCTTCGGTTTCGGAATCGAAGCTGCTTTCGTCTCGCTTGCCGGTGCGTGAGCCGCTACGGCCAAGGCCTCGTCAAGTTCCGTTACCGGCTCGGAAGCAACGGGCGCCGGCACAGCCTGCTCAAGGCCAAGCACATCATGATCCGCCTGGATGGCCTCCGTGGTGTGAGCGCCGGGGGTCCAGGGCTCGATCACGATCTTCTCGACTGCGGTTGGGATCGAGCATTTCTGCCTGATGTCGGCCGCACTCAGATGCGTGGCCAGGGCGACTTCAATGAAATCAACGCTGCCATCGGCTGGAATTTCGTCGGGATAGCGGCCCAGAACCGTACCACATTCCGAAATGACATTCAGAACTAGTTGCAGGGCCGCGGCGCGCATCGGCGCCGAGTGGTCGAGCGCGATCGCCACATTGAAGACGCTCTTGCCCGCGGATTGGGCGCCAGTCATCGCGAGGCGGTCGTATTCACTCCACTGGAATTGCGGGCGTAACTCGTTGGATCCAGTGCTGGAGGAGGGAACACTCAAGAGCCGCCCGATCATTGCGCGCAGCGGATCGGGCTTGGGCGGCTGCATCTTGCCGCGGTAGGCGGCCAGCATCGCATCAAACATGTCAGCCGCGCTCAGGACCAACTCGGCCAACGAATTGCCCGATGATACCGCCAGCTCAGGCTTGAGCACGTCTTCCAGTTCGTGCGCCAGATCGCTTAATTCCTTGAAACCACACGCGGCGGAATCGCCTTTGATGGTGTGTACCGTGCGGCGGATTCCACGTACGACTTCGGCATCCGCGGGGGATTTCTCCAATTCCAGGCCCTGTTCGTTCAGAGTCTGCAACAATTCCTGCGCGCTCTCGAAGAAGAGATCGCGCAACTCGGCCGCACGTTCTTCCGAGAAGAAGCTCACAGCTCCACCTCAATCTTGTGGTAGGCGGTGCCGTTGTTCTGGTGAACCATACGGAAGCGATCAGTGAGGCCGAAAAGGCTTTCCGCATGTCCCACGAAGAGATACCCGCCTGAGTTAAGACAGCGATAGAACTTATCGATCAGCCGCTTCTGCTCGGCTTCGTCGAAGTAGATCATCACGTTGCGGCAGAAGATGAAATCGTTGCGTTGGGGGAGGAATTCGGTTTTCAGGTTGTGGAAGTCGAAATGGACCAACTCCCGAACAGCCTTCTTTACCTGATACTGGTCGCCGAGCTTATCGAAGTAACGCAGCCGGAACATGTAATCCACCGGTTCCATCTGCTGCTCCGAGTAGGTGCCCTCTTGTGCGGTGCGCAATGCGGAGTAGCTGATGTCGGAGGCGAGAATTTCCACTTTCCAAGGCGGTGGAATCAGCGGTTTCGGACTCGGCATGTCGAAGGGAAGTGGATTGCGCAGGTAGTAGTACGCCAGCGCGTCGGCTACCTGCATCGCCATCGTGTACGGTTCCTGGCCGGTGGAACAACCAGCGCTCCACAGGCGGAGTGTCCAGTCGCGACGCTCCTGCTTACGGTGGAGCGTCTCCTCAAGGATATCCTTCTGAAAGAGGTCAAGCTGCGGCTTGTTGCGGAAAAAGCTGGTTTCGTTGACAGTGAGGATCTCCAGCAAAGCCGATAGTTCTGCTCTTCCTTCACGGCTGGTGAGCAGGCGGTAATAACTGTAGAAGGTGTCAAGCCTGCACGCCCTGAGCCGCCGTTGCAGCCGGTCTTGCAGGAAGTGAGCCCGACGCTCGTCGAAGTACATGCCGCATTCCTGATAGACAAGGGTTTGCAACAGTTTCAGTTCGGGCTCGGTGATCGGTATGGTCGCGCTCGCCATGCTTATCGCTTCTCTATGTGGCACGGGACATTCTTCCCGTGCGGGCGGAGAGTCTTCTCCCCAGCCGGACTAGTTGACGGAAGCCGCTTCTCCGACTTCGTTCAGCTTCCGCACTTCACCACGCTGCAAAACCCGCTGCAGATCCACCAGGATGATCAGCCGGTTCTGCAACTTGCCAACTCCCGTCACATAACTGGACTCGGCACTCTGCAACACGGAGGGGGGAGGTTCGATATCGGTGTGCGGGATGCGCAAGACTTCCGAGGCCGAATCGACGATCAAGCCGACCAGCTTGTTGTCTGATTCGACAACGATGACGCGGTTTTTCTTGTGAGGATCGATTTGGGTTTCCCCGAAACGCTTCCGGAGATCCACCACCGACACGATCTTGCCGCGCAAGTTGATGACGCCTTCCACGAATTCGGGGGCATCCGGAACATTGGTGATCTCCGGAACGCGCACGATTTCGTGCACGCAGGTGATGGGGACACCGAAAGTTTCAGTCCCAACTCGAAATCCGACGATGTGCAGGTCGTTACTCATCTCGAGCTCCGATTACACTTGCGACATCGAATACGTCCCGGCGTAGTCGTATCCGTTGCCGCCACCGTTTCCGTTACCATGGCCGTTGCCATTCCCAAATCCGCCGCCATTTGAGGATTTCGTTCCCGGACGCCCGGTCGCCGGCACGCCAGCGCGATGCGCCAATCCGTCAAGCGTGAAGCGATCCATGCTGTCGAGCAGCACTCGGGACATCTTCGACATCTGTTCCGCCGACGCCGCCAGCTCCGTAGAACCCGAAGTGAAGCGCTGCACCAGTTCACGCATGCGTTCCATGGCCATTACCACCGCCTGCGCACCCGACGCCTGCTCTTCAACCGCCGAGTTGATCTCATGGGTGAGTTCGTTTAATCGCGTGGTGGCCTTGGCGATTTGCGAAGACCCATGCGACTGTTCGTTGGTAGCGGCGCCGATCTCCTGCGCGAACTTGAACACTTCCGTCACTACGTTGGAAATTTTCTTCAGGGCGCCGTTCAGGTCGCCACCCAGCGAGAGCCCTTCGTTAACGATGTTCGTGCTCTTGTCCATGTTCTCGACGGCACGACGGGCTTCTTTCTGGATGCTCTGAATAAGCTCGGAAATCTCCTTGGTGCTGGAGGCCGATTTCTCCGCCAGCTTGCGAACTTCTTCTGCGACCACGGCAAATCCCAGGCCATGTTCGCCGGCGCGGGCAGCCTCGATAGCGGCGTTCAAAGCGAGCAAGTTGGTCTGTTCGGCGAGGTCGTCGATCACTTCGATGATCTTGCCGATGTCGTCCGCACGCGTGCCGAGCACGTCGATGATCTCTGCGGAAGACTCGATCGAATCGTTGATGCGGTTGAGACCTTCGGTGGTCTTCTGCATCGTTGCAATGCCGGCCTGGACTTCTTCGCGAGACCGCTGCGAGATGTCGAGCAGAACTTTCGCCGTATCCGCAACGCGTTGAATCGAGGCCACCATTTCGTCAATAGAAGAAGAGGTCTCGCTCACGCTCGAAGCCTGCATCTGGGTGCTCTTCACCATGTTCTGCACGTTGACGCTCATCTCGTGCATGGTGGAGGTAACTTCGTCGATAGAGGACGAGGCCTGCACGCTCAGCTTGGCGGATTCTTCCGAAGCGCTGGCCACCTGGTTCGAACCGCTGGACACCTGTGAGGCACTGTCGCGGACGTTGCTCACCAGTGTCCGCAAGCCTTCGACCATGCGCATGAAAGCATTGGCTAGGGTGTCGCGTGAAGAACGCGGATGCACTTGCACACTGAGGTCACCGCGTGCGATCGCCTCCGAGACGGTCGCCATTTCCTTCAGGTAATTGACCATGTTTCCGAAGGTGCGGGCCAGATCGCCAATTTCGTCATCGCGCTGGATATCGACCTGATGATCCAGGTCTCCGGTCTCGCCAATCTCGCGCGCGACCAGTCCGAGTTGATAAAGCGGAAGGGTGATGGAATCGGCAGTCTTGTAGGCAATGAAGCCGCCCGCGATCAAACCGACCAGGCCTCCGAGGATCGCGATCAACAGAGTCCAGGTGCTGGCGGTCGAATCGGCCTTACGCTGCTCTTCAAGCTCACGGTCGATTAGGTGCTCGAACTCATCGACGTGGGCCGAAGACTTGTTGGTCCACGAAGCGGGATCGAGTTGCAGATACTGGATCTGCAGTTCGCTGACAGTTGCGTTTCCCGAGTCGACCTGCTTGCGCTTTTCGACGAGCGGCATGGCAAAGCTGTTCTGCCAGTCGCGCTCGGAATCGCTCAATTGCGAGAGGGCGCTCTTTTGCACGTCCGAGGAAACCTTATCGGCGGTCTTGTGGATCAGATCCTGCAGCTTCGCGATGCCGTCATTGAGGCTTGTGGCCTCGCCATTCGACCCGCTAAGCAGGTAATTGCTCAGCAGTTGGCGATTCTGCATCATCTGGTAACGGATGGTCTCACCCGCTTGCGACACCTCGAAGGCTCGCGTGAACGCGGTTCGGGCGCTGTGCTCGCGTTGCACCGCCAGCAGGTTGAAGCCGCAAAGAATCGCGACGATTGCCAGTAGCAGTCCGAATCTCAGGTACAACTTCTTACGAATATTCATTGCGTTTTCTCCGGGTCCTCTTAGGACTCACGGCATACCTGTTTATTCCCCATCAAAGTGGAACTCGACAACCTCAGTACTCTCCGCACTCGCCGGTTCGTATTTCCACTTCTTGGCAGCTTCCACCGCCGGTTCGACCAGCAACGGATGACCACCGACGGGCTTGGCAGTCTTCACCGTTCCGTTGGGTTCGATCGTCACCATCACCTTGACCGTGCCGGAAACCTTCATTCTTTTTGCTAAGTCGGGATATGTGGGATTGACTCTCGTTTTGACTTTTCGGCCTTCCTCTTGCGCCGAGGTTGGTAGAGCAGCCGTACCTGCCAGAGCCACTGCCGTCAGCACCACAGCAATCAGGCTCTTTACTCTCCTAATCAAGACTCAAACCTCCGGACGAGCCGTTACCGCCTTATCTGTGTGCACGGGCGATGCCATGAAACGCAGGACAGCCAACTTTTTGTAAATATCTGATTTCGTGAGAGTTACCGAAAACAACTCAAGTGAGCGGCGGACGCTCCGTGACAAATTTCGTCTCAAACTCCGGTCAAGAACCAAGGTTTGATTCTCAGGCTGAGATGAAAAGCCTTCGTCTCAATACGTAACCTCACCGGCAACATAGGAGGCATTTTGTGTTGACTCAAAATGAGAATAGGCGGTACTTTGCTGTTTCTCCCGCAGTGGAGTCCCTCGATCGCTGCGCCGTAATCGCGTCACCACGCACCGAGCAGTTCGCGTGTGGATTTTGGA
>Ga0335071_10007565_pt1 | contig 11178 bp, 8 predicted proteins | sample Lox_Sample_15_FD_206724 | JGI IMG/M metagenome (GOLD analysis project Ga0335071, IMG submission 206724) | Soil microbial communities from Loxahatchee National Wildlife Refuge, Florida, United States - Lox_Sample_1.5 | ecosystem: Environmental > Terrestrial > Soil > Wetlands | place: USA: Florida...
GCGTTCTGGTTGGTGTTGACGCCGCGCCACGGGCCGACCGGCACGTGGGTGTTGCGCATCGCGTACTCGATGAGGAGGTTCGGCACCGCGTAGCCGAGCTGGGCGTCGCCGGGCTCGACCGCGTAGCCCTGGAGCTGGCGCATGTCCTTGCCGCCCTTCTCGATCAGGCCAGGGCTCACCCAGGCGTTGATCGACTGGCCGGACACGCGCACGTGCAGGCCCACGAGGTTGCCCTGCTCGTCGAGGCCGGCCGAGAGCTTGCACTGCGAGATCGGCCGATAGAAGTCGTGCGCCATGTCCTCTTCGCGGGTCCAGATCATCTTGAGCGGCGTGCCCGGCGGCAGCTGCTTGGCGATGGCGACGGCCTGGTGGATGTAGTCCTGCTGGCCGCCGCGGCGCCCGAAGCCGCCGCCCAGGATGTTGCGATGGATGTCGCACTGCTCGAGCTTGAGGCCGGTCGCCTCCGAGAGGGCGGTCAGCGAGGCTTCCGCGTTCTGCGTCGGCAGCCACGCCTTGGCCTCGGTCGCAGTGATCCGCACCGTGCAGTTGCCGGGCTCCATGGTCGCGTGCGCGAGGAACGGGGTCGAATAGACGGCTTCGACCTTCTTCGGCGCCTCCGCGATCGCCTTGATCGCATCGCCGTTGCGGCGCTCGCCGTTGTTCTCGCCGTCCTTGAGGCCGTCGGTGATATGGGCGGTGATCGTCGCGTCCGAGGCCGCGGCGTTCGGGCCGTAGTCCCATTCGATGGGCAGCGCGTCGAGCGCGGTCTTGGCGTGCCAGAACGTGTCGGCGACCACCGCGACCGCGCTGTCCTTCACCTGCACCACCTTCTTCACGCCCGGCCGGTGCGCCACCTTCGAGGCATCGAAGCTCTTCACCTTGCCGCCGAACACCGGGCAGTCCTTGATCGAAGCGACCAGCATGCCGGGCAGCTGGGTGTCGATCGCGTAGACGCGGCCGCCGCTCAGCTTCAGCAGCGTGTCCAGGCGCTTCAGCGGCTGGCCGGCGATGGTCCATGTCTTCGGATCCTTGAGCACGATGCTCTTGGGGTCGGCCGGGGTGACCTTGGCCGCCGCGGCGGCCACCTTGCCGTAGGTCACGGTGCGCTTGCTGGCGGCGTGCGCGATCACGCCGTCCTTCACCGAGACCTCGGAGACCGGGACCTTCCACTGGTCCGCCGCCGCCTGCAGCAGCATGATGCGCGCGGCGGCCCCGCCGCGGCGCACGTAGTCCTGCGAGACGCGGATGCCGCGGCTGCCGCCGGTGCCCATTTCGCCCCACACGCGGTTACGGCGGACGTTCTCGCCCGGTGTGACCGTCTCCGTGCGGACCTTGGACCAGTCGCATTCGAGCTCTTCGGCGACGAGCTGCGCGAGGCCGGTGAGGGTGCCCTGGCCCATCTCCGAGCGCGCGATGCGGATATAGACCTCGTCGTCGGGCTTGATCAGCACCCAGGCGTTGACCTCGGCGCCGAGCGCGCTCGGCGCCGCGGCGGCGCTGCGCGCGCCGAACAGGTTGAAGCCGAGTGCGAGGCCGCCGCCGGCGAGTGCGGTCGAGCCGATCACGAAGCCGCGGCGGGTCATGCCGCGCGGGGACGAGGGGGAGCGGGTGGCGACGATCTTCGTCATGGCGTCCTCCTCAGATCTTCTGGCCGGCCGGCGCCTGCGCGCGGGTACCCGGGGCGGTGGTCTGGCCGGCCGCGAGGTGGATCGCGGCGCGGATGCGCTGGTAGGTGCCGCAGCGGCAGATATTGGTCATCGCCTCGTCGATGTCGGCATCGGTCGGCTTCGGCTTGGCGGCGAGGAGGGCGGCCGCGGCCATGATCTGGCCGGACTGGCAGTAGCCGCATTGCGGCACGTCGAGGGCGGCCCAGGCCTTCTGCACCGGATGGGTGGCCTGCGGCGCCAGGCCCTCGATGGTGGTGATCTTGTCGTCGGCGCCGAGGGTCGAGACCGGGACCGAGCAGGAGCGACGGACCTCGCCGTTGATGTGCACCGAGCAGGCGCCGCATTGCGCGATGCCGCAGCCGTATTTGGTGCCGGTGAGGCCGATATTCTCGCGCAACACCCACAGGAGCGGCGTGTCGCCCTCCACGTTCACGGTGTGCGCCTTGCCGTTGATCGTGAGCTTCATGAAGGGCCTCCCGGGCTGGGCCGGCCTTCGACGCCGGCACCTACGAAAGCATACCGCAACCGAAAGTAGGGCGGGAGGCCAGGGTGTGGAAAACCCCGCTCACGGTGCCGTGAGCGGGGCGGAGGTTGGGCCTACGCCGCCTTTGCTTTCAGATATTGCCGCTCCAGGAAGTCTTTGGCGGCATTGACGACGGCCGCCTCGTTGTCCTCGATGACCATGTGTGCCGCACCCGGGATGACGATTTTCTCGCCGTTGGGCGTCGCTGCCGCCATGCGCTCATGCACCTCGGCGGTCAGCAGATCGGACTCAGCGCCGCGCAAGTGCAAGGTCGGGCATTTGATGGCGCGCAAGGACCCCCAATATTGCTCGGGCGTTCCGATCTTGGGCGTGGTGCAGGCGCGGTCGATGCGCCATTTGAGCCCACCGCCTTCTTCCTTCAGCATGCAGCGCAGCCGGGTCTTGATGTGTGCGTCCGAAGCACGCGTGTGGATCGTACGCAGGAAGGCCTCGGCGCTGGCCCAGTCCGGGAAACCGTCGACGGGCGTGCGCTTCACCTCGTCCATGATGCGGCCGCGGCCGCGCGGGTCGGGCTCGGGGCTGCCGTCGAACAGCATCAGGGCCGCGATCTGGTCGGGATGCTCGGCCGCGTAGCGCGCGACGATGGCGGCCCCCAGCGAATGTCCGCCGAGCGCGAACCGGGCGAGCTTCAGGTGCTGGGCGAGGCCGGCCAGGTCGTGGTTGTAGGCCTCGACCGTGTAGTCGCCGTCCTTGGCCCAGGCCGACAGATTGCGGCCGCGCAAATCGGGGGCAATGACGTAACAGCGGTCGGCCAGCGCTTCGCCAAGCGGAGCGAACCATTCGCCGTAAGCGCGCAGGCCGTGCAGCAGCACGACCGGCCGCGCCCCCGCACGGCCCCAGGTGACGTAGTGGATGGTGGCACCATTGACGGTCGCGGTGTGGCTGGTCGGGGCAGGCATGGGCTCCTCCTACGGACTTATGACTGGTCGGCTCGCTTGCGTCGTCATCGCGAGCGCAGCGAAGCGATCCAGAGCGAGTGCGGTGGCCCTGGACTGCTTCGCTTCGCTCGCAGTGACGATCAACATTCTGCCACGACGCACCGCATTCCCTCCATCATGGCAAGTTCGGGTGCAGCTTCGCGACGCCGCTCGCGCGTTCGAACGCGGCGGCGGTGCGCAGCACCGTCGCCTCGTCCTGGGCACGGCCGACGAACTGCAGCGACAGCGGCAGGCCGTCCTTGGACAGGCCGGACATCATGGCGAGGGCCGGATGCCCCGTGGTGTTGAAGGGATTGCGGGCCTGGCGCGGATAGGTGCGCCCTATGGCCTCGTCGTCGTCGATGCGGCAGGGCGGATCCATGGAGCTCGCACACAGCAGCACGTCGACGTCGCGGAACACCTCCTCCACCGCGGCGATCAGTTTCAGGCGCCGGCGCTGCGCGTCGACGTAGTCGGCTGCGGTCAGGAACGCGCCGGTCATCAGCCGCTTGCGCGACAGCAGGCCATAGTCGCCCGGGCGCGCGCGCAGCCACTCGGCGTGGATCGCCCACGCTTCGGCATGCATGATCGTGCGGGTGAGGGCCGAGGCGTCCTTGAGGTTCGGCAGGGTCACGCTGCGGACCTGCGCGCCCTCCTTCTCCAGCAGCGTTGCCGCCGCTTCGAGCCCCGCCGCCACCTCGGGGTCGGCCGGCATATCGGTCTCGTGGAAGTGGCGGACGAAGCCGATGCGCAGGCTGCGCACGCCCTGGCCCAGCGCCGGCGTGAGAGCCGGTTTCGGCCAATTGGCGCTGCCGGGATCAGCGGGATCGAACCCTGCGATCGCCTCGGTGACCAACGCCGCATCCGCCACGCTGCGCGCGAGCGGACCCACATGGTCGAGCGAGAAGGCGAGCGGGAAGACGCCGCGGCGCGAGACGCGGCCGTAGGTCGGCTTCAGGCCGACGCAGCCGCAGGCACTCGCGGGATTGCGGATCGAGCCCGCGGTGTCGCTGCCGAGGGCGGCCGGGAAAAATCCGGCCGCCACGCCGGCGCCGCTGCCCGACGACGAGCCGCCGGGATGGCGCGTGCGGTCCCAGGGATTGCGCGCGGGCGGGAAGGGGAGGTCGAAGCTCGGGCCGCCGAACGCGAATTCATGGGTCGACAGCTTGCCGAGCACGACGGCACCGGCGGCGCGTAACGAGGCGACCGCGGGCGCGTCCGCCGCCGCGACGTTGCCGGCCAGGATCTTCGAGTGGCAGGTGGTGGGCAGGCCTGCCACGTCGATGATGTCCTTGATGCCGACCGGGATGCCGTGCAGCGGCCCGCGCGCGCGGCCGGCCGCGATCTCCTGACCGGCGGTGCGCGCTGCGGCAAGCGCTGCCTCGGCGTCGAGGCGGATGAACACGTTGAGCTGCGGATCGAGCTTTTCGATACGGGCCAGGAGGGCCGTGACCAGCTCGACCGGCGACAGCTTGCGGCTGGCATACAGAGCCTGCGTCTCGGCGATCGTCAGCCAGGGGAGATCGACGCTCACGGCTTTCTTACCGTCATCGGCGGCCAGGGCTCGTCGGCGGCGGTGAGCGGGCCTTTGAGCGCCGCGCGTAGCCGTTCGGCCTCTTCGGCGGCGGCCTTCACGTCGGCGCGATACTGCTCGAGCGCCGTTTGTAATCCGGCCGCGCGGGCGATGAGTTCGATCTCGGCGTCGGTCATGCAATGCTCTTCCTACTCGTCATGGCCGTGCTTGTCACCACGTCGGTGCAACCCACGAGCATACGTGCTTTCGGCACGACGTGGATGCCCGGAACAAGTCCGGGCATGACGATAAAACTAATGCGGGGACGACGTTCATTTTCGCCGCTTCCGCGCGGGCTCTTCGGTGCCGTTCATCAGGTTGCGCAGGTAGCGCGCCGCGGCTGGGCCTTTGATGGCGCGCCGCCACATCTCCTGCACCGCCTTCTGGTGCAGCGCGAGCGCCTCGGGGGCCGAAGTGATCATCGCCATCCCGACGCGCACGTTGGGGTGCTCGCCGAGCCGGAACGGGCTGATGGAGAGGATCTGGCGGTCCGGCTGGCGGAAGATCTGGAATCCGGCATGCGGCAGGATGTCGGGCACGATGCCGATCTGGACGCCGAGCGGCTCCTCCTCGATGACCGAGGCGAAATGCGCGATCTCGGCGCGCGCCAGCGCCCGGCGCTCTTCCCGGAGCTTGTCTGGCAGGGCGTTGCGGCCGATGAAGCCGCTCTGCAGGAAGCGCTCGATCTCCACCGCCGAGATCAGGTTGACCACGATCGGCTGGCGCTTCTTGTACATCTGCTTGCGCTCGTGCAGCACGCCCATGATCTGCTTGACGTCGTCGAGGGCCCGGGTCCGGTTCGGCACGTCCTCGGGGATGCTCTCGCTCAAGACGGCGGGAAGTGCCGCCTCGAACGCGGGCGAGGCGAGCAGGAACGAGATCGGCCCCGCAAGCACGATGATGTGCTCGGCCGTCTCCTCGATCTGGCGCATGCGCTCGAAGTAGCTGACCGCCGAGCCGATGTACTCGATGCCGACGCCGAGCAAGGTGGGCACGGAGACGCCGAGCAGCTCGGCGAGCTTCTCCAGGGTCTCGATCTTCACCAGCTCGCCCTTCTCGAACCGGTAGAGTGCGGTCCGGGAAATGCCGAGCCGGCGCGCGATCTGCTCCGCCGAGAGCCCGGAGCCAAGCCGGAACGCCTTCAGCCGGTTGCCGATATCGTCATAACGAAACGCCATCAGCCACGCGGGAGTAGAATCACCCGGCCGCGGGCCTGGCGCGATTTGATGCGCGCGAGGGCCTCGGCGAAGCGGTCGAGCGGATAGCTCTCGTGCGGTGACGGCTTGAGCTTGCCTGAGGCCAGGAGCTGGAAGACCTCCTCGTAGCAGGCAGCGACCTGCGCCGGCGCGCGCTTGCGGTAGTCGCTGACCTGCAGCCCGCTCACCTCGATGTTCTTGAGCAGCAGGTAGTTGGCCTTGATCGTCGGAATGCGCCCGGCCGCGAAGCCGATGACCACGAGGCGGCCGGACCAGGCGAGCGCCCTCAGGGCCGCGTCGAAGATGTCGCCGCCGAGCGGGTCGAGGATGATGTCCGCACCCTTGTTGTCGGTGGCCGCGTAGACCTGGGCGCGCAGGGAGTCGTGCAGGTCCGGACCGGATAGGTCGATGATCGCATCCGCCCCCGCGTCGCGCGCGAGGTCGGCCTTGCTCGGCGTCGCGATGCCGGCCAGCACCTTGGCTCCCTTGGCCTTGGCGAGCTGCACCGCGGCAAAGCCCACCCCGCCGCTCGCCCCCAGCACCAGCATCGTGTCGCCGGGCTTGAAGCGTGCGCGCTCGACGAGGGCGAACCAGGCCGTGTCGTAAACGAGGGCCATGGCTGCCGCGTCGACGAAGGACAGCTTGTCGGGCAGGCGGTAGCACTGATCCGCCGCGACCGCGACCTTCTCGCCATAGCCGCCGTACTCGGCCATCGCGAGCACGCGGTCACCCGGCTTCAAGGTCTTCACCTCTGCGCCCACCGCGCGCACGATGCCGGCCGGGCCCTTGCCGGGGACGAAGGGCAGCTTGGGCTTGAACTGGTACGTGCCGCCGATCACCAGCAGGTCGACGAAGTTGGCGGCATCCGCATGGATCTCGACCAGGACTTCGCGCGGGCCCGGCACCGGATCCGGGACGTCCGCGACCGACGCGGTTTCGGGTGGGCCGAACTCACGGACGACGACGGCACGCATCACGCAGCTCCTTTCGGGCGCCAGCGCACCGGGATCAGCTGCGCGCGCCCGTCCTGGACGCGCGCCACGAGCTCGCGCTTCAGCACCTTGCCGCTCGAGGTGAGCGGGATCGCATCCGACAGCAACACGTATTCCGGCATGTCGTAGCGCGACAGTCCGGCGGCATCGAGATGCTGCAGCAGCTCGTCGGGGGCGACACGCAGGCCCTCGCGCACCGCGATCGCGAGGCACACCTTCTCGCCCAGGCGCGGGTCGGCGACCGGGAAGGCCGCGGCGCGCGCGACGGCCGGATGGCGGAGCGCCAGCGCTTCGATGCGCGCCGGGTAGATGTTGTGGCCGCCGCGGATGATCACGTCTTTCTTGCGGCCCGTGACGCGCAGGTAGCCGCGTTCGTCGACCCAGCCGAGATCGCCGGTCATGAACCAGCCCTGCGCGTTGAACGACTCCTCGGTTGCCTTCTGGTCGTCGAAATAGCCGAGCATCAGGCTGGCGCCGCGTCCGCCGATCTGGCCGATCTCGCCGGTCTTGGCTTCGACGTCGGGATCGTCCTGGCGGAAGATCCTGATCTCGTAGCCGGCGCAGCAGCGGCCCGAGCTTTCGATGATCAGCTTCGGATCGTCGCCCGGCAGGGTGTATTGGTGCGAGCAGGTCTCGGTCATCCCGTAGCCGCTCTGCGGCACCACCCCGTAGCGGAGCAGCTCCGCCACCACGTCGCCGGGCACCGAAGCGCCGGAGATGCGGAACCCTTTGACCGCACCTAGCCGCGTAAGGCCGCGGCCGCGCAGTTCGGCCAACAGGTCGATCGCATGCGTGGGCACGCCCACGAGATAGGTGGCCACGGTCTCCTCGAGGCGGTCGACCAGGCTTGCGCGCTTCGGCAGGTCGTGGATGACGAGCTCGCCGCCGACCGTTACCGCCGCGATCAGGGCGCCGATGCCGAGATTGTGGCTGAGCGGGCTCAACGTGTAGACGACCGAGCGTTCGTCCAGCGCCCAATCCTTGGCGACCGCGCGGACCGTCGCCAGCAAGGTGTTGTCGCTGTGCATGACGCCCTTGGGTTCGCCCGTCGTGCCCGACGTGAAGGCGAGATAGATCACCCGGTTCGGATCGGCGCTGACGGGGGCCGCGGCACTGCCCGATGCGGTCAAGAGGCCCGCGAACGGGGTCCCGGCAGCACCCGCAGCCAGCGGCGCGACGCGATAGACGTGGCGCAGCGAGGCGACGTTGCGCGCCTGGGCAAAGATGTCGGCGCGGTCGGCATCGGCGCCATAGCCGGGCTCGGCGAACAGGATCGCCGAGCGCGTGCGCTCCAGAAGACCCACGATGTCGGCCACGGTGTGGTCGCGGTGCAGCGACGGCACGCAGACATAGCCGTTGCGCGAGCAGGCGAGCAGAGCGATAGCGGATTCGATCCGGCTCGGCAGCCACACCGATACGCGTTGGCCGGGGCGCACGCCGCGATGGCTGAGATCGGCCGCGAGATCGTCGACGTCCTTCAGGAGCTGGCGATAGGTGAGGCGGCGTGCCCGGTCGCGGATCGCCGGGCGGTCCGGGGCGTGCGCGGCATGAGCCTTCAGAAGCGAATAGATCGTCTCGTCGCGCCAGGCGCCGGACTTGGTGTGTTCGGCCAGGCGCTCGGCGCTCAGCAAGGTGAGCAGCGTGTTGGTCATGTGCGGCCAGGGAACAATAGGGGCGTCCCCAAATCAAGATTTTTTCCAATTTCGGGACGCGGCAACCGGCGGCGGCACAAACACTATTTGCCGCCACCCGGCCGCTGTGTTTTATTTCTGGCACAGAGTCCACCACAGAAGCGCTTCGCCGCGCGTCTGTGGTGATTTGTTCTGGGGCGGGACGCAAGACCAACCACGATGGTCGATTTCAACCGGATCTACGACGTGCTGGTGCTGGGCGGCGGCAATGCGGCCCTGTGCGCCGCGATCACCGCGCGCGAGGCAGGGGCGAGCGTGCTTCTGGTCGAGCACGCGCCGAAGGCCTTCCGCGGCGGCAACAGCCGGCACACGCGCAACTTCCGCGCCATGCACGAAGCCCCGACCTCGGTACTCACCGAGGCTTACCGGGAAGACGAGTATTGGGACGACCTCAAGCGCGTGACCGGCGGCGCCACCGACGAGGCGCTGGCGCGCATGACCATCCGCGAATCCTCGAAGGTGATGCCGTGGATGGAGGCCTGCGGCGTGCGCTTCCAGCCGTCGCTCACCGGAACCCTCAATCTCTCGCGCACCAACGCGTTCTTCTTGGGCGGCGGCAAGGCGCTGGTGAACGCGTATTACCTGACGGCCGAGCGGCTGGGCATCGACGTGCTGTACGACACCGAAGTCAAAGAGGTGCACCTCAAGGACGGCTTCGTCACCTCGGTCGGCCTCGTGAGCCACGGCTTTCCCGAAACCGTGCGCGCGAAAGCGGTGGTCGCGGCGGCGGGCGGGTTCCAGGCCAATATCGAGTGGCTCAAGCAATATTGGGGCGAGGCGGCGGAGAACTTCCTGATCCGCGGCACGCCCTATGCGAAGGGCGGGGTCCTGCGCTCCCTGCTCGACCAGGACGTGGCCCCGATCGGCGATCCGACCCAGTGCCACTGTGTCGGCATCGACGCGCGGGCGCCGAAATTCGACGGCGGGATCGTCTCGCGGCTGGACTCCGTGCCGTTCAGCGTCATGGTGAACAAGAACGCCGAGCGCTTCTACGACGAGGGCGAGGACGTATGGCCGAAGCGCTACGCGATCTGGGGCCGCCTGATCGCCCAGCAGCCCGGCCAGATCGGCTACTCGATCGTGGACGCGAAGTGCCTCAACCTGTTCATGCCGTCGGTGTTCCCGGCGATTTCGGCGCCGACCATCGGCGAACTCGCGGGCAAGCTCGGTCTCGATGCGCAGAAGCTCGAGGCGACGGTCCAGGCGTACAACGCCGCGGTGCAGCCGGGCAATTTCAACGGTAAGGCGCTCGACGACTGCCGTACGAAGGGGCTTTCGCCCGACAAGACGCACTGGGCGCAGCGGCTCGACAAGCCGCCTTATTACGCCTGGCCGCTCAGGCCCGGCATCACCTTCACCTATCTCGGCGTGAAGGTGAACGAGCAGGCGCGGGTTCTGATGAAGGACGGCCGGCCGAGCGGCAACCTGTTCGCGAGCGGCGAGATCATGGCGGGCAACATTCTGGGCAAGGGATACCTCGCGGGGTTCGGCATGACCATCGGGACGATCTTCGGCCGCATCGCCGGCCGGGAGGCGGCGAAGAATGCGCGCAACTGAAGCGGTCGCCGATGCGCGGCGCGACATGGAGATCTGCAACGCCTGCCGCTATTGCGAGGGCTTCTGCGCGGTGTTCCCGGCCATGGAGCTCCGGCGCGAATTCAGCGACGCGGACCTGAGCTATCTCGCCAATCTCTGCCACAACTGCCGCGGCTGCTTCTACGCGTGCCAGTACGCGCCGCCGCACGAGTTCGGCATCAACCTGCCGAAGAGCTTTGCCCAGATCCGCAACGAGAGCTACGAAGAGTACGCGTGGCCCAAGCCTTTGGCCGGCGTCTTCCGGTGCAACGGGCTCGTGGTATCGCTGGTTGCGGCCCTGGCGATCGCGGCGGTGCTGTTGTTGACGTCGTGGCTGCAGTCATCTGACGTTCTCCACGGCGCGCATACCGGTCCGGGCGCGTTCTACGCCGTCATCCCGTACCCGGTCATGCTGTGGACGGCTCTTCTCACGTTCGTCTATTCGCTCGTGGCGCTCGCGATGGGCTTCGTGAACTTCTGGCGCGACACGGCGGCGGGCGGTCCTGCGGTCGATGCGCCGGCCATCGGCCAGGCGCTCAGCGACATCTTCACCTTGCGCAATCTCGGCGGCGGCGGGCACGGCTGCAACGACAAGGACGAGTCTTTCTCGCAGACGCGGCGCTGGCTGCACCACGCGATGTTCTACGGCTTCCTCGCATGCTTCGCCGCCACCTGCGTCGCCACGATCTACCAGGACGGCTTCGGCTGGCTGCCGCCTTATGACTGGTCGAGCTTGCCGGTGATCCTCGGCACCTTGGGCGGGATCGGGCTCCTGACCGGCACAATCGGGCTGTTTGCGATGAAGCTCACGGCAGACCAGGAGCCCGCAGCGCGCGAGCTCCTCGGCGCCGATTCAGCACTGCTCATTCTCCTGGCGCTCGCCGCGTTCACCGGCCTGCTGCTGCTGGTGCTGCGCGCGACGGGGGCGATGGGCGTGCTGCTGGCGCTGCACCTGGGGGTCATCCTGGCGCTGTTCCTGGTGCTGCCCTACAGCAAGTTCGTGCACGGCATCTATCGCGGGGC
>Ga0335071_10007566_pt1 | contig 11177 bp, 4 predicted proteins | sample Lox_Sample_15_FD_206724 | JGI IMG/M metagenome (GOLD analysis project Ga0335071, IMG submission 206724) | Soil microbial communities from Loxahatchee National Wildlife Refuge, Florida, United States - Lox_Sample_1.5 | ecosystem: Environmental > Terrestrial > Soil > Wetlands | place: USA: Florida...
AAAACAAACACCGCGTAATCCGCCTGGTCCGAAAAACCCAGGCCGCTCCCGGAGAAATCCGGTGGGACCCTTATGCCGAAACAATAGACGCGGAAGCACTGGAAGGACTGGATGCCGTAATCCATCTTGCGGGTGAAAACATCGCGACCGGGAGATGGACGGCCAGGAAGAAATTCCTCATCCGCGAAAGTCGTATTCAAGGCACGCGTTTTCTTTCCCAGTGTCTCGCCAGGCTCTTCGATCCGCCCAAAGTTCTGGTAAGCGTTTCCGCCGTCGGCTATTACGGGGACCGGGGAGAAAATTCTCTGGACGAGGAAAGCAAACCCGGAAAGGGATTCCTTGCCGATGTCTGCCGCGAATGGGAAGCAGCAGCAGCGCCTGCGCTCATGCGGGGGATTCGCGTGGTTCACCCAAGGCTGGGAATGGTTCTCACCACCGAAGGAGGAGCGCTGGCGCGCATGCTTCCTGCCTTTCGCCTGGGGATAGGCGGAAGGATCGGCAGCGGACGGCAGTACATGAGCTGGATTTCGATCGACGATCTGGTCGGCATCATTGACTTTGCGATTCATGATTCGTCGATGCATGGCCCTGTCAATGTCGTTTCCCCAACTCCGGTGACAAACCAGGATTTTTCGCTGACGCTGGCACGCGTGCTGTCCAAACCGTCGTTTTTTACCTTGCCTGCGTTCGCCGCCCGCATGGTTTTTGGAGAAATGGCCGACGCGCTCCTTTTGGCCAGCGCGCGGGTTTTGCCGGCGAGGTTGAAAAATTCCGGATACAAGTTCCGGTTCCCCGAACTGGAAAGCGCCCTCCGCCACGCCCTGAAATAGGAAGTTGTTTATCATGAGAGCGCCGCCGTCCTCGGCGGCACACAGAGCTTTATGGCAAGAGGTGAGTTACAAAGAGATAATTTTGTTGAGAATTTTCAATATTGCGGCAATAAGCAGGCGAGGACGCCGGCGCTCCCAGCGATGCCGGAAACGGCTCCATGGACCTGAGTTTTGAGACAGTCTCTGGAGAGCCGTTCTCACAGATTATCTGCGAAAAGCGCTGGCAGGCTTGTGCACTCCGAAAGCTTCGCCTGCATAAATGATGCGGCATTAGCCATCCTCGGCGGCTTACGGGCCTTCGAGGCCTGAGGCCCTATCGATGGCACCACGAATTACCGGCAAAGCCAGCGCGCCTGACTCGCGGCTTCGTTTTGATCCGCTAGCTCTCGGACTCGAGCCTTTTCCCAGGGCATTCTACCTTCTCGACACCACGCGAGTAGCCCGCACAATCGTCGGCGCCTGGCTGGCTCGCCGGCACGGAAATCATTGGTACGGCGCACGCATCGTCGAAACGGAAGCATATCTCGGCAGCACCGATGCCGCAGCGCATTCGTATCGTGGAAGGCGGACGCCGCGGGTCGAGCCGATGTACCTGGAGGGCGGACATCTCTACGTTTTCTTCGTCTACGGAATGCATTGCTGTGCGAACGTTGTGACACAGCCGGCGGGGATCGCGGAGGCGATCCTTTTGCGGGCAGCCGAAATGACGGGGCAAGCGCCCGCAAACCTCTTGAGCGGTCCCGGCAAACTCTGCGCCGCACTCGGAATAAACATATCGCATAGCGGGCTTGACCTTCTTGCCGACTGCGACGTGCGGCTGTTTCAACCGCGCAAAGAGAAAGTGCGCGTCGGTGTGTCCCGGCGCATCGGCGTGGACTATGCCGGGGATGCGGCTGCTTGGCCGCTGCGCTTTTTTGACATGGATTCGGATGCCGTGTCCGGTCCAGCCAAGCTTCGCGCGAAACAATAGCGGGGATCCAATCGCAATTATTTTGAACCCAATTACCCGATTGAATCTCCATTCCAGATGAACCTATGGTTCTGTGGTAACGGAACGGACATGCGCACAAGGACAAAATCTGCAACTCTTACGGCTGCGCTATCTCTGGGTGCATTTCTGTGCATTGCCGACGGGAGAGCGCAAAGGGAAGGCGAGCCTGCCTCGGGTTCGCAGACGATCAAGGTCCAGGTCGAAATGGTGTCGATCCCGGTCGTTGTCACCGACCAAGCCGGGAATCATGTTCGGGATTTGAAAAAAGAAGATTTTCAAATTTTCGAGGACGGTGTCCGGCAGGAAATTGCAGCATTTGCCGCCGTCGAAGAACCGATCTCAGTTGCGTTGACGCTGGACACAAGCGGAAGCACGGAATTCCAGCTGGACAGAATCCGCCAGGAAGCGATGCGGTTCATCCGGCTGCTTCGCGACGACGATTCGGTTGCGATCGTTTCCTTCGCCGACGAAGTAAAACTCCTGGAACCGTTCAACCTCTATCACAAAAAAAACCCCGATGCCCTCCGCAGCCTGAAACCAGGCGGTCTGAGCGCCGTATATGAAGCCGTCTGGTTGTCCATCGAGCAGGTACTGAAGCTCGAATACGGCCGTAAAGCCCTGGTGTTTTTCAGCGACGGCGTGGACAACCGGAGTGAAACGGTAACCGAGGAGGAAACGCTGGATTTGGCCCGGAAAACCGAATCGACCATTTATTGCATCTATTTCGATACGGATAGGGATCGATACAAACGCATGCCCGCGATCATCGATCCAGGGATGAAATTCGCAGGGACTGCTTTTGCCGCCCAGTGGCCGCCGATGAAGATCCCGACAGGACGCGGCAAGAATCCGGAATACGCAGCCGGGCGCGAATACCTGTCAAAACTTGCTCAATACAGCGGGGGAATCCTTGTCGATGCCTCACACAACAACAACCTGGGAGCGGCCTTCAGCCGAATCGCGCAGGAATTGCGCAGCCAGTACAGCCTCGGGTACTACCCGAAAGACACCAGGCACGACGGAAGATTTCGGAAATTAGAAGTGAGGGTCAATCGCCCGGGCACCACGGCCCGCACCAAGCAGGGATATTATTTTATAAAATAGACCCTGTACTCGATGGAATGGATTCTTCACCAAAAAGAAACGCCACGGATTGCCCAGCGCGGCCGGCGGCCGAAACCAAATTCAAGGTGAGCACATGAGCCGGCCACGCTGGAGCTCTCAGCCGTCAGCTCTCAGCGATCAGCTTCGCTTTCAGCTTGAATATAAGCAATATCCTATGGCATTATTTCGGATAAACCATGGTTTCAGGATCCGGAAGCGGGATGCGCGTAATCTTCCCGCCCGCCATTTTCTGAAACGAAAATTGAGGTTTGTCAGGATCCGCCTTCAGCAAATCGTCCGTATTTCCCACCGCAAGGATCACGAGCTGATCCGGGTGCAGGTATTTCTGAGCGACGCGCAGGATATCATCAACGGTGACCGCCTTGATCTTATCGCGATAGGTATCCCAGTATCCGGGCTCGCGCCCCGTGAATTCGTCATCCGCAAACGTCTCGGCCACCGCGGAAGCGGTAGCAAAATAGCGCGGAAAAACCTCGATCGCCTGGTTCTTAACCGTTTCCAGTTCCTCCGCGGAAACTTTTTCCCTGCGAATCCGATCGATTTCATCGATGACTATTTGAGCCGCCTGCGCCGCAGTGGAGCTCTTGCTCTGGAAAGCCGCGCGGAACTGTCCCTCGTAGTAGATCCCCGGCACGTAATTCGACCCGGCACTGTAGGCCAGTCCTTCGTCGGTGCGCACTTTGTTCATGATGCGGGAAGTGAAACCGGAGCCGCCCAGCACGTCGTTCATCATATCGAGAGCGAATTCGTCCGGATTTCCGCGCATGATTCCAAGATGGCCGATTGAAACGCGTCCCTGGTTGACGTCCGGCTTATTAACCATGTACAAACCGGGGACAGGCGTGAAATTCGGTTTGGGGACACCGATCGGCGGCGCATCGGAAATCCATCCTGCCATTGCCTTCTCGATCTTCGCCTTCATCTCTGCGGTCTGGAAATCTCCGGACACCGCAAAGATGAACCGGCGCGGCTGGTAATTGTTTTTGTGGAACGCAACCAGGTCGTCGCGGGTAAGAGACTCGATGGAAGCCTTTGTGCTGAGCACGCTCGTGAAATGCTTTTCACCGCGCAGGAGCCGGTTCCACTCCCTGGCCTCAATCTCTTCGGTCCTGTCGTTGCGACGCTCGATTCCCTGCAGTTGCTGGCTCTTATAAAGATCCAGCCGGTCCTGCTGGAACGCGGGATTGCGCAGCATGTCGAAAAACAGCTCCAGGGCTTTATCCGTATCCTTTGCCATGAAATTAGCGGCGGCGGTCGCGGATGTCCTTCCCATGCCGCTGGATATTTCCGCAGCAAGAAAATCCGCTTCTTCATCGAACTCTTCCGCCTTGTAGCGCGCCGTCCCCCCGGCGCGCATCTGGCTTGCGACAGCAGCTGCCAGCCCTTCTTTCCCCGCCGGATCCAGGTAAGGTCCTACGCGGACGGTTACGGAAATGTTGACCAGCGGAAGGTCGTGGTCTTCGACAAAATATCCTACGACTCCGTTGTTGAGCACCCGTCGATAGGCCGAGGCCTTGGGAGGCGTGTACTGGAGGGCTGGAAACTTAAGATCCCGAGGATGAGCCGGGATCTGCGGTTTGCTGCTCTGACCGAAAGCAAGAGAACCGGCGATGATGCAGCAGACGAGAGCGATTGGAAGACACCGTGTGCGGATAGTCCGTTGCATTACTTGCCTCCGTTCTTCTGAATTTTTTCCTGCAGGAGTTTCAGTATTGCTTTGATGAGCGGCTGCTTTTCCGGAGGCGCAGCGCTAATCTGCGGCTCCACTTTTTGCAGGATCGCCTTCGCTTCGTCGACGGACATCTGGGCGACGGCAGCCTTGAATTGCCGTACCTGCGCCTTATCCTGGTCGCTCAGTCCAGCGAGCACCGGGTCTTCTTCTGCCCCTTCAGACTTTTTGGTGTAGTACAGCGCGACGGCTCTGTTTTCCGGTTTAAAATACTTGTTGGCCACTCGCTGCACATCTTCAGCGGTTACTGCGGCAATTTTCTTGGGATCTTCGTTGAAGCTCTGCCAGCCGCGGTTGCTGTCCGCCAACAGAATTTGCAGCATCAGAAGGAATTTGCTGTCGAGGCGCCTGAAATTGAATGCGGCGAACTGATTTTTTATTTTCTGCAATTCCCTCTCATCGACTTTTTCCTTTTGCAGCTTTTCGAGTTCCTTGTACAAGGCCTGCTCCACGGCTTCGGGAGTACTGCCGGGTTTGGCCACACCACTCAGCGTGAAATATCCCGCCCATTTCAAGCCCTCCTGATCCGCGGCAACGCTGTTGGCAATCTGCTGGTCCAGGACGAGCGACTTATACAGGCGCCCGGTTCTGCCGCTCAGCAGCGAGCCCAGCACTACCAGGGCCGGTTCATCGACATGGCCATCCGCAACCGAATGGTAGCGGATCTGCACTTCCGGGTTGGTTTCGGCATACGCGACCATTCGCTTCTCCGCCAGTTGCTCCACTTCGCGCGTGCGCACCGGGGGCTGATTTTGCGGATTGCGTTTCAGACGGCCGAAATAGCGATCGGCCAAAGCCTTGGCTTGCGCCGGATCAAAGTCGCCGACAATACAGGCAGTGATATTGTTCGGTGCGTAATTCAGTGCAAAATAATCCAGCGCTTCCTGGCGTGTCAGTCCATCCAGATCGCTGGGCCAGCCGACTACAGGCCAGCTGTAAGGCGAGGACGTCCAGAACATCGCGTTGAATTCCTCTTCAAACTTTCCCGTGGGAGTGCTGTCCGTCGTCAGTCGGCGCTCTTCATGTACCACGTCCCGCTCCGAATAAAACTCGCGGAAAACCGGATTCATCAGGCGGTCGGATTCCATCCAGAACCAAAGCTCGAGCTTGTTGGAAGGGACGTTGATGAAATAGACGGTGTAGTCATTGCTGGTCTCGGCATTCAACCCGCTTGCACCGGCATTGGTATAAATTTTATCCAATTCGCTTTGAACGATCAGCGCCTTGCTTTCTTTCTCGATCGCGGCCAGTTCCTGCAGCAGTTGATTGTGCTTATCCGTACGGTTCTTCGGATCCTGCAAATTGTCGATCTGTCCCAGGCGCAACCGCCGGATCTGCTCCTGCTCTTCCTTGCGGATTTCGGCCTTGACACCGTCCATCCGCGCCATGAGTTCGAGATCTTTTTTGATGTCGGTAGTCCCGATGACGTGCGTCCCTTTGAACATCATGTGCTCGAAGAGATGGGACAGTCCGGTAATCCCGGGACGCTCATTCACGGACCCCACCCGGGCGACCCAGCCGGCGGCAACATTGGGATCCCCTTTTTTCGGGATCATCAGAAACCGGAGTCCGTTCTGCAAAACATATTCCTGGACCGCAACCTGCTGCGCCCAAAGGGTCGGCGCCAGCAGCATCACAGCCCCTATGGCAATGATCGAGATTCGCTTCATAGAGTATCTCCGCATGATTCCTATAAAGATACTCGATCTGGAATAGGAAACAAGAAGGTAGGAGACAGAAGACAGTACAAAAATGGTCGAGTAGACAGGTCTTCTGTCTTCTGAAAAAACTACTGATCCAGCTTGATGCCGTGGGTGTCCAGAGTGCGGGCCGTGGCCCGATCCACATTCGCAATCGCTTCGGCCAGATCGGCGCGAGCGCGGACCTCGCTGCTTCGCGCGATGATATAGCGGTTCTGGCGCTGAAAAACCAGGAACATGGTCGAAGTGCCGGCCTGGAACTGGCGCTGCTCGCTCGCATACTGCGCTTCAGCCGCTCTGCTCGCGATGCGTGCCGCGTCGTGACGGGCGCGGGCAGTATTCCATTGTTCCAGGGCATTACGCACATCCGCTTCCACATACATTTCGGTTTGCTTTTTGACGATCTCCATGCGGCGGCCTTCGGCTAATGCATTGGCGGCATTCCCTGCTGCCGTACGATTTCTCAGCGGCAGCGATATTTGTATTCCCACTTTAGCCGTCGGATATCTTCCGTCCCAGATATTGGAAAGCGATTGCAGGTTGCCTCCCAAAAGATGCGGCGGGACATCGCCTATGGGAAAGCCCTCGAAGGGATTTGCCACTTGTTTTGTCCCCGCCAGTCCCGCGGCCGCAAACGTAGCAATGGCATCGACGCGCGGCTTCATCTGGTCTTTGTAATACTGAGTGTCCAGCTTGCTGATCGCCATGTTGATGGACTGTTCGGCGAGTTCGGGCCGCGACGCCAAGGCGTGAGCCAGGGCATCCTTCAGCGGGGGAGGTTCGACATCCGGGTCCGGGAGAGTTTCGGGAATCAGCGCCGCTTTCCAGAGCGGATTGACCGGGTCGAGCATCATCTGTTTCAGATTGTTTTCAGCCGCAGTCAATGTGTCCTGTGCAAGCGCCATGGTTTGCTCAAAAGTCGCGACTTCTGTCTGAGCTGCAACCACTTCGATGGGCGCAAGCAGACCCTGCTCCGCCTGCCTGCGGTTGCTTTCGTATTGCTCCTCGGCAAGCCGCACGCCCTCCTTCTGCACTTCAAGGTTCTGCCGGGCATAGGCGAGTTCCCAATAGAACTGCACCGCCTGGGTCACTCTTTCGATCACGCGCTGTCGAAATTGTTCGGAACTCAGTTCGTGATTCTTGCGCGCCACCAAAAGCGACCGCCGACCGGCATCAATGCGAAGCCCGCGCCACAGAGGTTGCGTGAAATTAAGGGTCACCGAAGTTGGATACTGCGGGTTTAACATGCTGAACGTGTTATCGGATTCCTGCCTGGAATCGGAAAACGTCAGGCTGTATGTAGACCCAAGCCAGGGCGTATTGCCGCTGATTCTTGGAGTGAAAAGAAGCTCTTTCGAAGTGAGCCGACCGCTTGCGGAACCACCGATCGCAGAAGCGATTGCGATGGATGTCCTCGATCTCGTGGCATCCATGCCGACCACAGGATCGAAATATCCCTGGGACGATTTTATGTTGTACCCGGCCTGTTCGAGATAAATTTGCGAGATGGCCAATTCCGGATCATTGGCCAGCACTTTCTCAATGACATCTTTGAGAGTGATTTTGGCCACGGTTTCGATTCCTATGCGGTCCTGCAACCTCGCTTCTCTCAGAGGCTCAATGATGACGGAATCAGGAGTTGGTCCCGTCTGGACAGTTGAAGGCGTCTGTGCAAAAGATGCCGAGATCATGATGGTTATCATCAAGATGGACGCAGCGCTTTTTACCGCGCGCTTGGCTGGCCATCGCACGAGCCGGATGGATCGGAGCCGGAGCCCCAGATCTTCCCATATGGAATAGAAGACGGGAACAGCCAGCAGCGTCAGACCGAGACAAAGCGTTTGCCCGCCGGCCACCATCCAGCCGATGGAGTGGTTTGTGGAAGCGCCGGCGCCGCGCGAGATCAGCAGCGGAATCATGCCGCACACCAGTGCCATCGTGGTCATGAGTATTGGCCGCAACCGGTCACGATTCGCCTGGATGATGGCCTCGTAGCGGCTCATGCCGGCTGCTCGCAGTCCGTTCATATGGTCGATCTGCAGAATTGCGTTCTTCTTCACAATGCCGAAGAGCAACAGCAATCCCAGACCCGACATGATCGAAATCACCTGGCCCGTAACGAGCATGGAAAGGAGTCCGAAGGGCACGGCCAGGGGAAGCGAAATCAGAATTGTGACCGGGTGGATAAACGATTCGAATTGAGCCGCCAGCGCGATGTACATAAAAATAAACGCCAGCGCAAATGCGATGGCAAAGTTAAAGGCCGCCTTGTTCATCTCACCGGTAATACCGGTTGCTCCACCTTTGTAATCGGGGCCCATATTCAGTTCGGCAATAAAGCGCTCAAGGCTTCTGACGGCTGTGGACGTGGATCCTCCGGGCAACAGGTTGCCCATGATCTGGACGATACGCTGCCGTCCAAGCCGTTTTATGGAAGATGGCCCGGAACTGGTACGGCTGCGCACAACCTCGTTCAAGCCGACCGATCCGGTCTTGGTGGATGCTACAGTCATCTTCTCAAGGCCCTCCACGGATCCGCGGAACCTGGACTCGGCCTGCACCACTACGTCATACTGGTCGTTGCCGGCATTGAACGTACTGGCTGTTTGCCCGGCAACCAGGGTATTGAGCGCCTGCTGGATGCTCTGGACCGAAACTCCGAGGTCTGCCGCGCGTGCCCGATCGATATCCAGCTGTACTTCCGGCTTTCCGGAGCGCAGTGAGCTGTCGATATCTCCCAACCCGGGGACGGTCTTGGCCCTCGCCACGATTTTGTCGGAGTACTCCGCAAGTTTTTTGATGTCCGGCCCTTGCAGATAGTACTGGATGTCGGACATTCCTCCGCCTCCAATGCCGCTGGCGGCAACCGCCGACAGGAAGATCTCGGGGGGATGATTTTTCATCATTTCCCGGACCTTTGTTGCCATTTCGTCGGCTGATAACTTGCGGTCTTGAATATCTACCAGCTTGACAAAAATTGAGGATTCATTGAGCGATCCGGTGTTGCCTCCACCCACGGTGTTCAGCGTATGGGTCACACCCTCCAGCGTGCGCACTTTGCGGGCGATCGTTTCAGAATACTTAGTTGTCTCGGCCAGTGAACTGCCCTCCGGAAGACGTATCGTGACATTGAATTGCGACTGATCGTCTTTCGTCATCATGTTTTTGCCGATCACCATAAACAAGGGCAGGATACTGAGAATGACCGCAGCGCAACTCATCACGATGACTTTCCGGTGCCCCATCGCCCATACCAGGGCTTTCGTATAGGTAGTGTCGAGAATGCGGAAGAACCGGACATCTTTGGACCTATGCTGCGTATCTCCGCTTGGAGGGTGGACAAATCGCGAACAAAGCATCGGCGTCAAGGTGAAGGACACAAGCATCGAAACCACAACAGCCCCGGCGCAGGTGAACCCGAAAGCGCTCATGAAACGCCCCGTCATGCCACCCATAAATCCAACCGGAACGAAAACTGCCAGCAATGACACCGTCGTTGCCAGCACCGCGAGGCCAATTTCTTTGGTGCCGCGTTCAGCGGCCTCGAATGACCCCATCTTTTTCTCTTCCATGTGCCTGTATATGTTCTCCAAGACAATAATGGCGTCATCGACGACGACACCTACCATCAGAGTCAATGCGAGCATCGTGATTTGGTTCATGGTGTATTTAAAGATCGCCATGATCGAGAAGGCGGAAATGATCGACACCGGAATCGCGATGGCGGCAATCACCGTCGTGCGCCAGTTGGCCAGGAAGAAATACAGCACGATGGCAGCGAGCAGACTCCCCTCAAAAAGATGGTCTCGGATCTTATTGATGGTCGCTTTCACGAAAATCGACTGGTCACTGATGATCTGCACCTTGACGTCTTTGGGCACGCTCTCCCGGATTTGCGCCAGGCGCTCTTTGACAGCTTCCGCGACTTCGACGGTGTTCGTGCCCGATTGTTTGTAAACGGCGAGCTGCACGGCCGGCTCGCCGTCCAGCCGCACCGCCGTCGTCGGCTCTTCAGCCGAATCTTCGGAATACCCGATATCACTTACCTTGACGGTATACCCGTTCCTGTCCGCGATGGCTACATGACCAAAATCCGCAGGGTCTTTGATCTTGCCGGAAGTGCGGACCGTGAAATCTTTCTCACCGGCTTTGATGCTCCCACCGGGCATTTCCATATTCTGGCTTTGGAGCGCCCTGAACACATCCGTAACCGTGAGGTTATACGCACGCAGCCTTTCCGGATTCACAACGATGTGGATTTCACGATTAGCGCCGCCCTGTATCTTGACCTGGCCGACACCGTTGCAGTTTTCAAGTTTCTGTTTCATCAGCTTATCCGCGATCATCGTTAAATCCCGAGTGGAGCGCGGCGCTGAAATGGCGATCTGGAGAACGGATGAAGCATCGAGATCCATCTTCGTTATAACCGGAACCTTGGCGCTCGAAGGCAGATCATTGACGATCTGATTGATTTTGTTCTGCACTTCCTGGGCCGCGACGTTGCCGTCCTTCGACAGGTCGAACTCGATCGAGATTTGAGCCATTCCCTCCGCCGAAGTGGAGTTGAGTTCATTCAAACCGCTGATGCTGTTTACGGCGTCTTCGATTTTTTTGGTGATCTCGGTCTCGACTTCTTCGGGCGATGCCCCTGGATTGGCAACGGTGACCATCACAAAGGGAGCATCGATTTGCGGCATCCGGTCCACACCGAGTGAAAAGTAAGCGAAGATTCCGGAAACGATAAATGCCAATATCAACATCGTCGCGAAAACCGGACGTTTAATACAGAGTTTTGCTAATCC
>Ga0335071_10007567_pt1 | contig 11177 bp, 11 predicted proteins | sample Lox_Sample_15_FD_206724 | JGI IMG/M metagenome (GOLD analysis project Ga0335071, IMG submission 206724) | Soil microbial communities from Loxahatchee National Wildlife Refuge, Florida, United States - Lox_Sample_1.5 | ecosystem: Environmental > Terrestrial > Soil > Wetlands | place: USA...
ACAAGATCTCTCACGGTGCTCGAGACGAGCACCTCGTCCGGACCGGCCAGGGCGGCGACGCGGGCCCCGATATGCACCGCGATGCCGACCACGCCGTCACCTGCCAGTTCGCACTCGCCGGTGTGCAGCCCGATGCGAACCTGAAGTCCCAGCGCGCGCACCCTTTCGCGGACCGAACACGCGCAACGTATCGCCCGGGCGGGACCGTCGAACGTGGCGAGCAGCCCGTCGCCTGCAGTGTCCACCTCGCGGCCACGAAAAGCGGCCAGCTCTTTTCGCATCACTGTGTGCCAGTTGCCGCGCAGCTCGCGCCATCGCCCATCACCCACCTCGGCGGCCCGCTGGGTGGACCCGACGATGTCGGTGAACATCACGGTGGCAACCACCCGATCCGGCTCCAGCCGATGTCGTTCGCCCGTTATGAATTCCTCGATATGGTCCGCGATGATGTCCTGCGTCTCCTGATCAACTACCATGTGGTCGGTGCCGGGAATCTCAGCGTACGTGGCCCCGGGTATGTGCTCGGCCAAGTAACGGCCCGCTCTGATCGGAACGAGCTCGTCACCAGCGCGATGCAGGATGAGGGTCGGCACCCGGATGGCGGGCAAGAGATGGCGGACGTCGATCTCGTAGTTGGCCCGCATCAGGGTGAGGACGGACCCGGGACTGGCGGCGGCTCGTTCGATCCGGGCAAAGCGTTGGAGAAAGCCCTGGTCATTGCGCCGGCTCGGCGCGTTGAGGAGGAGCAAGGCGCCCTCGCCCCAGCGGTTGTCCAGTACACCGAGGAATTGATCGAACTGCTCGCGGGTCACACCCCAAGGCTCGTTCCTCATCGAGGCGAAGGTGCCATACAGCACGAGGGCGGACGTTCGCTCCGGATACGTGGCGGCGAACATCAAACACATCGGGCCGCCCTCCGACCAGCCATAGATGGTCGCGCGTTCCGAGCCCGCGGCATCCATCACCGCGCGCACGTCACCGGTCCGTTCTTCGAGCGTTTGTTCAGCGACCCGATCGGAGAGCCCCTGCCCGCGCTTGTCGAACACGATCACCCGCGCGAAAGCGGTGAGCCGCTTGAGCAGGTGCTCGTTGCTCGGCACCTCCCACAGGAGCTCGACGTGCGAGAGGGTGCCGGGGATCAACACGATGTCATGCGGCCCGTCGCCGAAAATGCGGTAGGCGATGTGAACCTCGCCGCTCCTCGCGTACTTGACGGACGCTTCCATTCCGGTCTCCCCGTTCCCCAGTGGGGTCAGGTCTTGAATTCGCGCATCTTGATGCCCCGAGTCGCAGTTTTCCTGAGGAAGTGTCGCATTGCAAGACCTGACCCCGACAGCGCGAGAGGGTAGGCAACACGGACGACCTCCGGCAGCGGTCGCTCGTCCATGGGCCCCATCTCCGTGACGTAAGGTGCCAGACTCGGACGCTGGCCACCCCCAGAAGCCGCTGCCACAGACCGTTTCTCTCAATCGAAGGTCCCGCGATAGTGAAAGGTCTCCGCTTCGAGGAACTTTGGAAGGGTTGTCGCTCCGCACCAAAACGTCGCCTTGACATGCTAATGATAATAGAATATCATGTAGCGAACCTGGTGACGCAGAGAGGGACGGTCTCGTCGTGATCCCCTTGGGAGGAGCCTATGTTCGGGTGGAAGAGCGCGGGCGGCCCCCTCGCCTGGAGACCTCCGGATCGGGGGCGGCGCACTGGGCGGGTCGGGCGAGTTCGTCTTGAGACTCGACGCCGTGCCCGAGCCGGCCTCGATCATCCTGTTCGCCTTCGCCGCGCGCTGCTCAGCTTCTCCGACGCGTTCGCGGTGTCGATTCCATTCGACGTTGCTCACGCCACCGCCCGTGCCGTGCAGCTCTGGACCGATATTAGTGAGGACCCGGGGTGGTGCACGGCACGATGGTGCCGGTTGCGTTCGGATCTTGGAGCGTGAAGGCGCCCTGCCGATCGACTACGCCGTCGCGACAACGCTCGCGGCGCACACCGGGCAGTTCGATCTGGCCGTCAGCAGCGCCGTCATCTACCTGATCGCGGATCTGGCCGATCATGCGCGGCAAATCCGGCAGGCCCTCAAGGGCGGGGGCGTCTACTATGCCACCTATACCGACTATCGCGGCAATCCAAGCCTCGCGACGCTCCGCGCGGAGATCGACCGTCACGGAGCGCTCCCAATGCAACTTCATAGCCTGGACGACATCGCGCTGGCCTTTCAGGAGGAAGGTTTCTCGGTGAGCATCCGGCGGCTTGGATTGACGGACTACATTCCGCTTCACCTCCCCGATCGCTTCCTCCAGAGCGTCGAAGATCGCTTGCTCTACGAGTACGAGCAGGCCTACATCTTCCGGTTCGTCGCGCCGAGTGCATAAGCGCGACGCGGAATGCTTCGCGAACCGGGGGTGACGCAGAGCGGGACGATCTCGTCGTGATCACTTCGGCGGATCCCTGTGGCCACTGACACCGTGCGCGAGCTCAGCGCCTTCTCCGACGATGGGCTCGAGATCTATGTTCGGGTCGAAGAGCGCGGGCGGCGCATCGTGATCGACCCGCTCGCCTGCTGGCTGGCCCGCGATCTCGGATGGATCGGCGGTGACGCGACGGTCGTTTTCTACGACCCTCGTGGTCGCGGTCGCTCCTCCGTTCCTGGAGGGGACTCGTTCATCGGCATCGAGGCGGACGTCGCCGACCTCGAGTGCGTGCGGCGCACGTTACGTATCGATCGCTGCGATCTTCTCGGCTGGTCGTACTATGCGGCGGTCATCGCCCACTACGCGCGTGCACATCCGGGCGTGGTTGAACGCCTGCTCCTCGTGGCTCCAGTGCCCTTGCGTCGGGATCCCCACATGCTCAGGGCGGCCTTGCACCTGGCCGAGCGCATGGAGAAATCGATTGAAAGGGCTCCACGTGCCAACGCTCATTCTGCAGGGCGACGAGGACGCCACTTCCGCCGAGGCGGCACGGGAGTGGCTAACCGTCTCGACCGAGGCCTGGCTCGTGATCCTGGCCCAGTCTGGGCACTACCCCTGGCTGGAGCGCCCCGATGTCTTCCGGCTCATCGCCGATCATTTCCTTGTGGACAGGCGATAGGTCGGGGCAAGAGCTGAGACGGTCAGGCGCTCCCCATGCACGGTGCGCACACCCCGTAGACGACCAGATCATGTCCCTCGACCCGGAAGCGGGGCGGGGTCACGCTCTTGACACTGCCCGGGCATCCCTTGAGATCGTACACGCGATCGCACTTGCGGCAGAGAAAGTGATGGTGGTGAGCGGAGGCCTCGGCCACTTCGTAGCGGCTCGGCTGCCCCGGCAGTTCGACCTCCACGAGCCAGCCTTCGGCGACCAGACTCTTGACTGTCCGGTACACGGTGGCGATCCCGAGACCCCGCAGGCGGCGCCGCCCGGCCTCCAGCACCTCGAGGGGTCCCAGCGGGCGGGAACTGGCCATGAAGGCCTCTTGGATCGCCTGACGCTGGCGCGTGTTCCGGATCATGGAGCCCACAATATACACGCGCGCTCCGTGTCGCCGGGCGACCGTCCCCGATTCACGGCAGAGCGGGGGTGCGGCCCGGGCGGAGGGAGGAGCTCCCCGTCGAGCCGGCAATCACGAGCCGTACGCCCAGATAGAGGAGAAACGACACACTCGTGATGAAGAAGCTCGGAGGCCAGGGGATCCGGTACGCGAGGAGCAGCCCACTCCAGACGCTGAGCACGGCGAGAAAGACCGAGGCGCCAAGGGCCCGGGCGGGCCGCGGCGTGAGGAGCTGGGCGGTGGCCGCCGGGGTGACGAGGAGAGAGAAGATCAGGAGGACGCCCACCACGCGCACCGACATGGCCACCGTGAGGGCGAGCAGGATCATGAAGAGCACGCCGAGGCCCACGACGGGAACTCCCCTCGCTGCCGCCATCTCGGCATCGACGGAGGCGAAGAGGAGCGGCCGATAGATCACGCCGAGGACCGCCACCGCCGCGCTGGACACGCCGAGGATGAAGAGGACCTGCGCTCGGGAGATGGCCAGCAGGTCGCCGAAGAGGATGTTGGTCGCCATTCCCGAGAGCCGCGTCGTGGAGAGGCTGAGGAAGAGGTTGCCCAGCCCCATCGAGAAGGCCAGCACGGTCCCGACGGCGATGTCGCGCGTGCGGAGACGATCTCCGAGATACCCCATGGCGATGCCCGCGGCGGTGGTGAAGGTGGCGAGCCCGACGAAGAGGTTGGCGTTCACGAGCACCGCCCCGGTGGCTCCGACGAAGCCGATGTGAGCGAGGGCGTGGCCCGCGAAGGCGAGGCGCCGGAGGATTACGAAATAGCCGGTGGCCCCCGCCGCCACCGCCACCAGCGTCCCCGCCGCGAAGGCATGCCGCATGAAATCGTACTCGAAGAGTGCCGACCACGACGGGCCCATAGCCATGCTCACGTTCCCCGCACGAAAAGGTCCCCGCCGGCCGACCGGAGGACCTGCACCGGCGTGCCGTACAGCGCCGAGAGCGTCCCCGCGTCGACCACCTCTTCCACCGCGCCGCAACGAGGACAGCCGTCGAGGATATAAACGACCCGCTGCAGGATGGGCAGGAGCGGATTCAAGTCGTGCGTGACCACGAGTATCGTCACCTTGCGCTTGCGGTTGAGGTCGGACAGGACGCCGACGACCTCGCCCTGGCTTCGAAGATCCAGGCTCGCCAGGGGCTCGTCGAGAAGCAGGATCTCGAGCTCGTCACCGAGAGCCTGGCCGATGAAGAGGCGCTGTTGCTGGCCGCCGGACAGCACCCCGACCGGATCGTCCGCGAACTCGAGAGCACCGACGGCGCCGAGCGCCCGCACTGCCTGCTCCTCGTCCGCGCGGCTCGGCCTCCCGAAGCCCCACCGGTGTCCGTTCACGCCGAGCAGGACCAGATCGCGCGCCCGCAGAGCGAGGGCGGGGCCAATATCCCGTCGCTGGGGAACCAGCCCCACGGTACGGTTTCCCGCGCGCGGTGGAGCGCCCAGCACGCTCACCCGCCCCGCACTGGGCGCAACCTGCCCCAGGAGGACGCGAAGCAGGGTGGACTTGCCTGACCCGTTGGCTCCGATCAGGGCCACGATCTCGCCGGGCCCTATCTGGAAGCTGGCCGCTCCCCAGATTCTCCGGCCGCCCAGGGTCACCGTCACGTCGTCCAGGGCGATCGCGGGACCCACCGCGGTCATGTCAGCGCCCGCCGGCCCCGAGGGCCCGGATCACCGCCTCCAGCTGTCGTAGCTGCCAGCCCTGGAACGTGTCGGTGGGTGGCGCGAGCGTCTCCGACACCCCGACCACGGGGATGCCCCTCGCTCGCGCCCGTTCCTGGATGTCCAACGTCAGGTTCGTGACGGTCTGGCTGTTGTATATGAGCAGGCGGATCTGGCGCTTCTCGATCTGCGTGTGAAACGTGATCAGATCGGCTATGTTCGGCTGGGTTCCCTCCGCGACCGCCGCCATGAAACCCGGCGGCGTGACGAGGTCCAAGCGGGCGGCGCGCGCCATGTACTGGAAGAGCGGCTCGGTGGCGCCGATGGCTGTCCCAGCGAACCGCCGCCCGATCGCTTCGACCGCGGCCCGGTACGGTCCGAGCCGGCGGCTAAACTCGCTGCCCTGAGTCTCGAAGTAGGAGACGGCGGCTGGACGCAGGCGCCCCAGAGCCTGCGTGATCGCCTGCGCCAGTCGGGCGACGTACGAGGGATCGTACCAGACATGCGGGTTGTCGCCCTGCTTGAGCCCGGCTACGTTACCCGCCGTCACCACGACGGGCTTCTTCCTGATAGTCGCCACGATCTTGCTGGAGAACTCGTCGTAGCCGAGACCATTGTCCACCACCAGCTCCGCTCGCTGGTACGCTCGCGCCACCGCCAGGTCGGTCTGGAACTCGTGCGGATCGGCATTGGGGTTGCTCATGATGCTGGTGACCTCGACACAGCGACCCCCGAGCTGCCGGGCGATGCTTCCGTACTGATTTTCAGCGGCAACGATCGCCACCGTGGAGACGGGGCACGGCGGCCCGGAGACCGCGCCTTGCCCGGATGTGTCCCGCGCGACGGCGCTCGTCAGGGCGGCCGCCGAGCCGGCGAGCAGCGCCCGGCGCGTCAGCACCGCCTCTACATCCCGACGCCGTGTCGTTCCACCGTGACCGTCGGGTCATATCGGATCAGGCGAGTGGAGTTGACGACGACGAGCAGCGTGCTCAGGTTGTGGAGGGCGGCGGCCAGGAGCGGATTGAGGAGCCCCAGGGCGCCGACGAACAGCCCTCCCGCATTGACCCCAAGGGCCAGGCCGTAGTTCTGGCGCACCACTCGAATCGTCCGCCGGCTGAGCCGGACGACGGTGGCCACGTGGCGGATGTCGTCGGACGCCAGGGCGATGTCGGCGGCCTCGATGGCCACGTCGGACCCGGCCGTGCCCATGGCGATGCCCACGTCAGCCAGCGCGAGGGCGGGGGCATCGTTGATACCGTCACCGACCATGGCCACCCGGTGCCCCGAGGCGCGGAGCGAACGGATGGCTTCGTATTTGTCCTCGGGCAGGACCTGGGCGCGCCACTCGTTGATCCCGACCGCTTCCGCCACCGAGTGGGCGGCCGACTCGCCATCCCCGGTGAGGAGCAGAAGGCGCTTGACGCCGGCTTGCCGGAGCTCCTCGAGCGCTGTCTCCGCGTCAGGGCGCACCTTGTCCCGGACCCCGATGAGCCCAATGACCTGGTTCTGGTGGGCGACATACATCAGCGTCTCGGGGGCGGTGGCGAGTTCCCGGTGGAGCCGCTCGACCTCGCTCGGCACCACCACGCTGAAGTCCGTGAGGAGCTTGCGGCTGCCCACGAGTACGCAGTTATTCTCCCAGTCCGCGTGGACGCCGCGGCCCACGAGGATCTCGCACTCGTCGTGGGGCGCGATCACGATCTCGCGGTCACGCGCATGCCCGACCACGGCGAGGGCGAGCGGGTGCTGCGAGTGCAGCTCCACATTCGCGGCGAGCCCGAGCACCTGTTCCGCCGTGTAGCTCCGCGCCAGGGACACCACCCGCTCGACACGCGGCAGCCCCTCAGTGAGCGTGCCCGTCTTGTCGAACACCACGGTGTCGAGCGCGGCCGCCGACTCGAGGTGCGTTCCGCCCTTGATCAGGATGCCGCGGCGAGCGCCGTTGCCGATGGCCGCGCTCACCGCGGTGGGCGTCGCCAGTCCGGCCGCGCAGGGACACGCGATGAGCAGCATGGTCAGGGCGCGGCGGGCGTCCCGAGTGAGTGCGTACACGGCGCCCGCCAGAACGAAGGAGGCGGGGACGAAGCGTGAGGCGAAGCGCTCGCCGACCGTCTGGATGCGCGGCCGCAGTTCCTCGGCTTCCTCCACCCGCTTGATCAGGCGGCCCACGGCGGTGTCGGCGCCCACTCGCTCGCAGCGGATGCGCAGGGTCCCGGCGAGCAGCACCGTTCCCGCATACACGGTGTCGCCCTCGACGAGGGTAGCCGGCATACTCTCGCCGGTGATGGGAGCCTGGTTCACCGTTCCCGGGCCGGCTTCGATCACCCCGTCGACCGGAATGCGCTCGCCCCCGTGGACGGCTACGAGATCGCCGGGCTTCACGGCGTCGACGGGTTCCCGCACCTCGCTCCCGTCGAGGACCAGCCAGGCCTCGTCAGGTCCGTTCTCGAGCAGAGCGCGGATGGCATGCCGCGTCCGTCTCAAGGTGAGTGCCTGCAGGTACTCACCGAGGTTCAGAAGCCACACCACGGTCAGCCCCGTGACACTCTCGCGGAGGGCAAGGCTGGCAATCGTCGCCGAGCTGACGAGGGTATCGGTACTGAGGGAGCGGCGCTCGCGGATCGAGGAGATAGCCCCGCGCAGGTAGGGATAGCTGGTGACCAGCGCCGAGAGCGCCGTCACGGTGAAGAGGACCGGATTGGACACCACCGGCCCGGCGCCGAACAGCAGGCGTTTGGCGAGGAGACTCGTGAGCACTCCGCCGCCGATCCAGAGATTCCGAACGTGCCCACGCAGGCTCTCGTCGCCCCCGTGGTCGTGGTCGTGGTCGTGTCGGGGCACGCCTGTTTCGGCACTCTTGGCGTGACTGACGAGCCAGGCGTTGTACGCCTCGGGAGTCAGCGGCGGGCGCCGCAGGCTCGAACGGAGCCGGGTAGCGATGTCGTCCACCGTGAGCGGCCCGCGGTAGTGGATGAGGATGCGGCCGGTACTCGGCGTCGCACGCACCTCGGTGATATCCGGATACTCCGCGAGAGCCGATTCCACCGCCGCGGCTCGGCGAGGACAATGAAGAGGGGCGGCCTCCCATCGCATCCGACCCGGGAGGGCCGACCGGAGTCTCAGCGGCGGAGTCACGCCTTTCGCGCTCGGGGCGGGCGGCCATTTCGCTTGGCGGGGCCGCTTCCCTGAGCCGCGCTTTCGCTGGCGGCCTCGCGGTCCCGATCCAGTTCGGCGCGCACCTCGGCCGTCATGTCCTCGATCTCCTGGGTCAGGCCCTCGCTCATGCGCTTGATCTCTCGCGAGGCGATCAGGCCGCCCCGGATGAGTTCCCGGCCCACCGCCCGGGCCGCGCGTTGCAGCGGAGCGCCCGCCACCTCTCGCAGCACGCTCGCCGACGCGACCCCAAGCGCGAAGGTCACCGCTCGACACGCGATCCATCCCTGCAGCATCGGCACAGCTCCTTTACTCTGGCCAGCTTCGTGCGGCCAGGTTAGAGGGTGGTTGCCGCGATCAGACGGACGACCCGCGTCCGGATGAATTCGGCGCGCCTATTTTCCGTCAACGCCGCGAGTACTTCTCGACCTTGGCACCGGTCATGTGGTAGCCGGACGAACCCATGTTCGTGTCGACGTACACATTTCTGATGGTGCCCGTTACCCAGAGGGCCTCCATGGCGAGGCTTTCCGGCACGGGCTGCTCGGGCACCACATGCACGATCTGGTTCGCGGGCGGCGGCGGCACGTGGATGCAGGCGCCGAAGTACGGTACGAGGAGGAACTCCGTGACACCCTTGGAGTTGCCCTCGAGCATCACGAGGAAGCCCGGGAGCCGCACCTGGGTGCCGTCCAGCTCCTTGACGACCGGGGATTTGTCCCACTCCTTGCGTATCTTCTCGAGCAGCGCGTCGGCTCTCGGGTCGCCGTCCCTGAACTTTCCGAGCTCGGTGAACAGGCGCTCCGGATTCCAGTCCTTGGGCAGCAGCTCAGTCCACTTGAGTTCCCGCACTGCGGACGGCGCCGGCGGGACCTTCTTGGCGGGCGCGACCGGCTCGCTCACGGTCTGCCCGCCCTTGCCGGACATCTGCGCCCACGCGATCCCGACCGCACCGGCACATATCGCCATCACAGCCGCGCGGACCAGCCATCTCTTCATGCCCTCTCTCCCTTCATACCCTCACGGTCATGCCATCCGCGAGGGAGAGCCGATAGGCCCTCCACGCGGGGAAAACGCTTGCGAGCAATCCGGCACCGACCACGGCGGAAAGAAGCACCCACTCGTGAATCGACGGCGGTCCCAGACTCACGACGAGTCCGAAGCGGGACTCGAGCCATGGGGAGAGACCGAGGGTCGCCCCGTAGAGCAGCGCCACCCCCAGCACGCAGCCCAGCAGCGCGAGGAGAAGACTTTCGCTGGCGAGCAGGAGGAAGACGTGGCGCGGACCCGCGCCAAGCGAGCGCAGGATGGCGAGCTCGCGTCGGCGCTCGCCGAGGCTGGCCACGATCACGGCGGCCAGGCCCGCGAGCCCGACCGCCACCACCAGGCTCGACACGGCAAGAAGGGCCTGTTCGGCCACTCCGATCAGCCCCCACAGCTCCTGGAGGGTGGCGCCGGGCAGGATCGCCATCAGGGGCTCGCCGCGATAGTCGTTCACGAACCGCTGCACCTGGAAGACGGCGGCTCGCGACTTGAGCCCCACGAGCGCCGCGGTGACCGCTTTCGGGGTGAGGGTGAACTTGCGGACATCTGCCGGGGAGATGACCAGCCCGGGGATCGGCGCCCCGCCCTGCCAGTCGAGATGGATCGCCTCGATGGCCTCGAGGCTGACGTGGACGGTGCGGTCCACCGGAGTGCCGGTGCGCGCGAGGACCCCGACCACCTTGAAGGGCTTGTCGGCGTGCTCGGCGAGGCTCACGTCTCCGGTGCCGTGGGCGACCACGAGCGGGCTGCCGACAGAGTAGCCGAGGGCGCGCGCGACCTCGGCCCCGACCACCGCATCGAACAGCTCGGCGACGGGTTTCCCCTCCTGGAACTCGAGGCGGCGTCCGCGGCCGTAGCGGTAGTGCTCGTAGTAGCCGCGGTCGGTTCCCAGCACGCGGAAGCCCCGGTGGGAGTCTCCGAGAGACAGGGGCACCACCCACGCGACCTGGGGATGCGCGGCCACCGCCTCCACGCTCTTCCACGAGATGTTGTTCGTCGCGTTGCCGATGCGGAAGACCGAATAGAGCAGCAGCTGCACGGGTCCGCTGCGCGCCCCGATCACGAGGTCCGTGCCGGAGATGGTGCTGGCGAAGCCTTCCCGGGCATCGGTGCGCAGCCGCTCCACGCCGAGGAGGAGCGCGACGGACAGAGCCACGGACACGATGGTGAGTCCCGCGGTGAGGCGGCGGTTGAGGACGCTGCGCCACGTGAGGTGCGGGATCGGCGTCATGCGTCGGCGTCCGTCATGGCGCGGTTGATGTCCGCGAGGGCCACGGCGCGGTCGAAGCGGTCCGCGAGCCGCACGTCGTGACTGACGAGCAGGACGGCCGCCCCGGTCGCGGCGCACTCCGACAGCAGCAGCTCGAGGAAGGCCAGCTCGCGGTCGGCATCCAGGGCCGAGGTGGGCTCGTCGGCGATGACCAGCTGCGGCCGGCCGATGAGAGACCGCGCGGCTGCCACGCGCTGCTGCTGCCCCACGGACAGCTCCGCGGCCGGACGCTCCAGCAGCGCCGGGGCGAGGTCGAGATGCTCCGCGAGCCGGCGCGCCTCGGCTGGCACCGAGCCTCCCGCCGCTTCGGCGGCGGCGCGCCGCCTGGGCGAGAAGCGGCAGGGCAACAGGATATTCTCCAGCGCGGAGAGATAAGGGATGAGATTGAAGAGCTGGAAGACGAAGCCGAGATGCTCGGCGCGGAACCGGTCACGGGCGGGCCCGGTGAAGCGCGCCAGATCCGTGCCGAGCACCCGCACCTCTCCGCGCTCCGGCAGCGTCACCCCTCCG
>Ga0335071_10007569_pt1 | contig 11176 bp, 8 predicted proteins | sample Lox_Sample_15_FD_206724 | JGI IMG/M metagenome (GOLD analysis project Ga0335071, IMG submission 206724) | Soil microbial communities from Loxahatchee National Wildlife Refuge, Florida, United States - Lox_Sample_1.5 | ecosystem: Environmental > Terrestrial > Soil > Wetlands | place: USA: Florida...
CACACCGCTTCGATGATCGCCTCATCAAAGGGCTTGCCGTTTGCGTCCGTATTTATGTGCCTATGCATCGCTTCAAGGCCTTCGCGGCATGACCGGACGCCCGTAGAAGGGCTGAAAGTGTCGTGGCGTACTCTTAAGTGTCAATCATTACGGCAGTCCTGCCGCAGTACGTTTGAGCCGGGAGAGCGGTCTTTCGTTCAAAAGAAGGCCGGAGCGGGCGGGCGGCTTCCGGCCCCGTTGGCGAGCCTCTTTCAAATGCGGAGAATCCGGGTTAGCATGCCGGCCGCATGGCGGCACAATTGCCAATCTACCAAATCGAGCCGGCGCTGGTGGCGGCGCTTCGGGAGGCCGGGCGGGTCATCGTGTCCGCGCCGACCGGGTCGGGCAAATCCACGCAAGTGCCGCAAATACTGCTGGATCGGGGGCTGCTCGGATCGGGGCAGGTCGTTATCCTGCAGCCGCGCCGCCTCGCCGCGCGACTCCTGGCAGCCCGCGTCGCGTGGGAACGCAACGGTCAGCTCGGGCGCGAAGTCGGTTACCAGATTCGGTTCGAAAACGTCACCAGCGCCGAGACCCGTATCCGCTTTGTTACGGAGGGCTTGCTGCTGCGCCAGATGGTCCAGGACCCAAGGCTCAGGGGCGTTTCGGCCCTCGTTTTCGACGAATTCCACGAGCGCCACCTCTACGGCGACATCACCCTGGCCCGCGCGTTGGAGCTGCAAGAGGCCGGCCGTCCCGACCTCAAGCTCCTCGTGATGTCGGCGACGCTCGAAACGGCATCGCTCGAGCACTACTTGAGGCCCTGCCGGGTGCTGGAATCGCACGGGCGCACCTATCCGGTCGAGATTGAATTCGCGGCCACCCCGAGCTACCTGGACAAGCGCCCAGTCTGGGTCCAGGCGGCGGAGGGGTTCAGGAATTATGTCCGCTCCGGCGGTCAGGGCGATGTGCTGGTCTTCATGCCGGGGGGCTTCGAGATTTCGCAGGCGATTGACGCGCTCCGGCGCTTGGACGAAGCGCGCGGGTTCGTTTTGCTGCCTTTGCACGGCGAACTGCCACCGCGCGACCAGGATGCCGCCGTGGCCCGCTACGACCAGCGGAAGGTCGTGGTTGCCACTAACGTTGCCGAGACGTCGCTTACCATTGACGGCATTCGGTGTGTGATTGACAGCGGCCTGGCGCGCATTCCGCGCTACGATCCTTATCGGGGCATCAACACGCTGCTGGTCGAGAAGATCAGCCGCGCTGCCGCGGATCAGCGCGCAGGCCGTGCCGGCCGCACAGCCCCGGGGGTCTGCTGGCGGCTCTGGTCGCGGGAGGAACATGCCCACCGGCCGCCGCAGGAGCTTCCCGAAATCAAGCGGCTGGACCTGGCCGAGGTGGCCCTGACCCTTAAGGCCGCGGGAGTCGAGGACTTGCGAGGCTTTCGCTGGCTGGAACCTCCCGAGGAACAGTCGCTTGCGCACGCCGAGGAGCTGCTTAGCGACCTGGGCGCCCTGAAGCCGGTCCGTCCTCGGGGCAACGCCTCCGGGCAGCTCGCCATCACCCCCCTCGGGCGGAAGCTGCTCGCCTTTCCGTTGCACCCGCGCTACGCGCGTATGTTGATCGCGGCGCAGGATTATCGCTGCGTCCACCAGGCGTGCCTGCTGGCGGCCCTCACGCAGGGCCGGGACCTCCTGGTGCGCAACATAGATGGCGAGACCGCGCGGCGTCGCGAAGACCTCTTCGGCGAGAAGACCGACAGTGATTTCTGGGTCCTGATGCGCGCCTGGCAGCATGCCGCCGCCAAGGACTTCCGGCCCGAAGCCTGTCGCGAGGTCGGCGTGCATGCGGCCGCCGCCCGGCAGGTCGGCCCGCTGTTCCAGCAGTTCCTGGAGCTCGCCCGGCGCGAGGGGTTGGATGCCACCCCGCGCGAAGTCGCCGACGAGGCCCTGCGGAAGTGCATCCTCCTGGGCTTTAGCGACCGTGTGGCCCGGCGGCTGGACTCCGGGACGCCCCGCTGCGAGCTGGCGCATGGCCGGCGCGGCCTGCTGGCCCGGGAAAGCGTGGTCCAGCGCAGCCCGCTCCTGGTCGCCGCGGAAGTCCGCGAGGTGGAAAGCAAGGACAAGAGCGTCCAGACCTTCCTGAGCCTGGCGACCGCGATCGAGGAAGATTGGCTGCGGGAGTTATTCCCGGAGGACTTGACGCGCCTGCCCCGGGTCTTCTATGACGCGGGCGCGAAGCGGGTTTATGCGGAGGAACAGCTCCGCTTTCGCGAGCTGGCCATCAGCACGCGCCGCGTCGAGCCGCCCCCGGTGGACGCCGCCGCCCGCCTGCTGGCCGAGGAGGTGCTCGCCGGCCGTTTAACGCTCAACGACTGGGATCCGAGCCTGGAGCAGTGGATTCTCCGGCTTAACCTCCTCAGTCAATGGTGTCCGGAGCTTGCGCTGCCGCCCATCGGCGACGAGGACCGCCGGCACCTGGTCGAGCAGGTCTGCCACGGCTCGTTCGGCGCCAAAGACCTCAAAGACAAGCCCGTAAAAGCCGTGGTGAAGAGCTGGCTCAGCGCCGCCCAGCAGCAGCTCCTGGAGCAGCATGCTCCGGAACGGCTCACCCTGGCTAACGGGCGCAGCGCCCGCGTAGCGTACGAGCCCGGCAACCCGCCGCACTTCGCCCTGCGCATCCAGCAGCTCTACGGCGTGAACTCCACCCCCCGCATCGCCATGGGGCGCGTGCCGGTGCTGGTCCACATCCTGGCGCCCAACCAGCGCGCCGTGCAGATCACCCAGGACCTCGCCGGCTTCTGGCGCGAGCACTATCCCCGGATCAAGCAGGAGCTGCAGCGCCGGTATCCCCGGCACAAGTGGCGCTAGCGCATTTTATGCTGACACCGATGCCCCTTTGTTCCAGAATGCGCGTCCATGACCGCAGCACCGTTGATCTTGATCTCGCCGAACGTCGAGAAGAAAGGGGATGAGTTCGGCGACCTTTCGATCAGCCTGTCCGAGACGTATCAGCAAGCGCTGATGGGTTGCGGCGCCATTCCCGTCGTGCTGCCGGCGACCGTGTCGCGGGAGTTGATTGCCCAATGCGTGAGCCGCTGCCAGGGCGTTTTGCTGACCGGGGGCGAAGACGTGGACCCGCGGCTTTACGGGAACGGCCTGCCGCCCCGTGTGCGCGGCACAGTGACGGTAACGCCGGACGGCGGGGCGCGGGATTTGCGCGAGCTGCTGCTGATTGACGAAGTGTTCCGCCAGCGCAAGCCGTTGCTGGGGATCTGCCGGGGCCACCAGATGCTCAACGTGGCGCTGGGCGGCACGCTGGTGCCGGATATCCTGGGCCAAATGCCCCGGGCGATCAACCACCGGCGCATGGACCGGCGCAGCGAGATTGTCCACGAAGTCCGGTTGACACGGGGTTCATTACTGTCCATTATAACGGGCAAGCAGAAGCTGGGTGTGAATAGCACGCACCATCAGGCGGTTGGCCGGGTGGCGGCGCCCTTGCGACCGGCTGCCGCGAGCCATGACGGGATCGTTGAAAGTTTGGAATTACGGCCCGAGGCGGCCGGGATGCTGCCGTTCCTGTTGAGCGTGCAGTTTCACCCGGAGCGGCTGGCGGACCGGTATGCGGAACATCGAGCCATTTTCCGCGGCTTCACCCAAGCCTGCCGGCTCAGTCGGAGAGAATAGTTTATGAAGGGCAAAATACTAATCGTAGATGACCTGGCGGACTTCCGTAAGCTGCTCAGGGACGCACTCGAAGGCGATAACCTCATCACCGAGGCCGACAGCAAAGCGGCGCTGGAAAAGGCGCTGAGCCAGGAACAGCCCGACGTGGTGTTCCTCGATGTCAAATTGCCGGACGGCAATGGCCTCGACCTGCTGCCCATCATCAAGAAGCGCTGGCCGGAGACCGAGGTGATCGTGCTGACCGGGGCGCCCGACGACCAGGAGGCGGTCTCCTGGGCAGTCGAGGCGACCAAGCGGGGCGCGTACAACTTTATCCGCAAGTCGGCGCAGTTTGATTTCGAGAAGCTGCAGGCGGATGTGAACAACGCCCTGGAGCGGCGGCGGCAGACGGAAGAAACCAGCATGCTGCGGCGCGCGCTCGAAACCATGAGCGGCACGGCCTCGCCGGTTTTCCAGAGCGCCGTCATGCGCGAGGTGGTCCGCACCGTCGAGCGCATCGCGCCCAGCGACGTCGCGGTGCTGATCACGGGCGAGAGCGGCACGGGCAAGGAAGTGATCGCGGACCTCATCCATGCCTTCAGCCCGCGGAGCAAGAGCCGGATCGTCAAGATCAACTGCGCCGCCTTGCCGCGCGAGCTGATCGAGAGCGAGCTGTTCGGTTCCGTAAAGGGCGCCTTCACCGGCGCCCACAGCGACCGCGAAGGCCTGTTTCGCCAGGCGGAGGGCGGGACGCTCCTGCTGGATGAGATCTCGGAGATGCCGATTGATACGCAAAGCAAGCTGCTGCGGGTGCTGCAGGACCAGGAAGTGCGTCCGGTGGGCGGCAAGACCGCCTATAAGACCAACTGCCGCCTGGTCGCCGCCACCAATCGCAAGACCGACGAGGCGATTGCCCAGGGCAAGCTGCGCGAGGACTTGTTCTACCGCATCAGCGCCATTTCAGTCCACCTGCCGCCGCTGCGCGAGCGGCGCGAAGACATCATGCCGCTGGCCAATGCCTTCTTAAAGCGCTTCGCCGCCCAGGCCAACCGGGTCATCAAGGGCTTTACGCCGGCGGCGGTCGAGCGGTTGACCGCGTTCGACTGGCCGGGAAACGTGCGCCAGTTGCAGAACGAGGTGCAGCGCACGGTGCTCTTGTCCGAAGGCGACCAGGTGGACGCGAGCGATCTGTCCGTGACGCAAGTCCGGACGGCGAGCGAGGGCGGCGACACGAACTTTACCTTGCTGGAAGGGGTTGAGCGCAGCGCCATTGTCCAGATGCTCAAGGAAACCGGCGGCAACAAGCTCGAAACCGCCAAGCGCCTCGGCATTGGGCGCCAGACCCTCTACAACAAGATCAAAGCTTACGGGATCGAGGTCTGACGGCCGGTCGGCAACGCGGCCTGTGAGGCGGGCTTCGAGTGCCCTGCAGCGTTCCACTTTCCACAGGACGCCTCACGGTCCACGTTACCCTGCCAGGTATTTCGCAATCCCATCCCGTAGCCGCAGGATCGGGAGTCCCAGCTCCGCATTGGCCGGGCGCGGGTTGCCCAGGTTGTCCTCCTGCAACATGATGAGCTGATCGCGGTTTAAGGGAGGCGGCTTCCGCAGCAGGCGCTGGAATACGAATTCCAGCAGCGCGGCTTGGCCGCGGGCCAGTTGGAGCGGCACCTGAAGCTTCAAACGCTTACGCCCCATCACTTGCAGAATCTCATCCACGATCACTGCGAGCGGCAACGCTTCCATGCCGCACAAGTCATAGGTTTTGCCCGCAGTCTCCGGTTTGCTGAGCGAGCAGACGAAGGCCGCCGCGACCGCCGCGACCGAAATCGGTTGGAGCCTTGCGCGCGGACTGCCCAACAGGGGCACGACCGGCGAGAGCCGGATGATTCGCGCAAACAGGTTGATGAACTGATCCTCGGGCCCGAAGATGACCGAGGGGCGGAAGATGGTGAAGTCCAGCCCGCTTTGGCGCACGAATTCCTCCGCCGCCCACTTGGTCTGGTGATAACGCGAAGCAGCGTTGGCCCGCGTGCCGAGGGCGCTCATCTGGAGGAAACGCCTGGCGCCAGCGTGTTGGGCCGCAGCGACCATGTTGCGGGTGCCGCCGAGATGCACGTTCTCGAAGGTGCTTGTGCCCACCTCGCTGATAATCCCCACGAGATGGATGACGGCGTCGCTTCCGCGCGCGGCGCCTTCGAGGGAGGCGGCATCGAGCACGTCGCCCGGCCGGACTTCCACCCCCCAGCGTGAAACCGCCTCCTGCACGCGCGCCGAGGTCGGGGTTCGGGCAAGCATGCGGATGGCATGCCCCGCGGCATGGAGCTGCCGGACAACCTCCCGCCCCACAAAGCCCGTTGCGCCGGTGACCAGGACTTTCATCTTCCGACGGGCAGCCGGGCGAGTTCCCCGCGCACCAGGGTGACCAGCGGCGCCATGGTCTTCCGGCTGAATTCAAAGCGGCAGCCGGCGGCGCTGAACAATTCAGGCAGCGGCCGTGAGCCGCCCAGCGCGAGGGAGCGCTTGTAAGCCTGCAACGCCCCGGCCTTGTCCTGCTTGGAGTTGGCCCAAACCTGCAGGGCGCCGAGTTGGGCAATGCCGTATTCGATGTAATAGAAGGGATAGAGGAAGATATGCAACTGGCGATGCCAGAGATTGGCCCGCGCGGCTTCGTAGCCGCTCCAATCCACCGCCCCGCCGAACCGGTCCATCAAACCCAGCCAGGCCGCGGTCCGCTCCGTGCGCGTGTGGCCCGGGTGGGTATAGACCCAGTGCTGGAAGGCATCCACCGTGGCGATCCACGGAAAGATGTTGACGATGCCCTCCAGGTGTGTGCGGCGGGCGCGGTCGGCTTCCGGCGCGGCATAGAACTGCTCGATGAACTCGTTGCCGAGCAGCTCCATGCTCATCGAGGCCACTTCGCAGAACTCGATCGGCGCGCTGCGGTAGGCGTGCAAGTCCTCCTCTTGCGTGGCCAGCGCATGGAAGGCATGGCCGGCCTCGTGCAGGAGGGTCTCCACGTCCCGCTGCACGCCGACGGCATTCATGAAAATAAACGGCACCCGCGCCTCGGCCAGCGTGGATTGGTACCCGCCCGGCGCTTTGCCTTTGCGGTTGGCCAGGTCGAGCAGGCGCAGATGCCGCATGCGCTCAAAGCCCGCCCCCAGGCCGGGGTCGAGGCGCTCGAAGATCTGGTGCGTGCGCGCTACCATCTGCTCCACTTGCTCGAACGGGCGCAGCGGCGGCCGGTTCAACGGGTCCACCGCCAGGTCCCAGGGACGCAGCGTCTCTACACCAAGCAGTTGCTTCCGTTCGGCCTGGAGCTGGGCGGCGACTGGTATGAGTTCGGCCTCCACGGCGGCGTGGAACTGCTCGCAGTCAGCCGGGGTGTAGTCGAACCGCCCGAGCTTGCGGAAGGCATAGTCGCGGTAATTGCCATAGCCCGCGTTCTTCGCGATTTGCTCCCGCAGCTTTACGAGCTGGTCAAAGAACTCCTCGAACTTCTCCGCCTCCTGCAGCCGGCGGTTGGCGACCAGTTCCCACGCTTCCTGGCGCAGCGCGCGGTCGGGTTCTTCGAGGTAGCGGCCCATTTGGATCAGGGTCTTTTCCTCCCCGCGGAATTGCACCGTCAACGAGCCGGCGAGCTTCTGGTACTGCTGGCCCAGCTTCGCCTCCTCGGTTTCCAGCGGCACGTTTTCTTCCCGGAACAACTCCACGTGCACCTGTCTCTCCCGGTCGAACACCTCGTAGCGCGCCTTGGACAACTGCGCGCGGCGGGGGTGAGCGACATAGGCCTGCGCGAGCTTGAACTGGCGTGGCTTGAGTTGCGGCTCGACGTGCTCCACGAAATACAGGTAGGCCTTTTCGGCGTCGGCATTGTCAGTATGGCAGGTCATGGCGATGTAGCGCTTGGCCCCCTCCTCGTCGAGCGCCGCGCTCAGTTCGCTCCAATCCAGCAGCCAGCTTTCCAACTCGGCGGCGGAGGCGCAGGCCGGCCCGCGGCGGTCGAGTTGGTCGAAGAGCGGAGCAATTTGCGCCCAGTCTCCCAGGTCAATCCCCGGCGGCACAAACCGCCGGGGCTTGTGCGCCGGCAACGCGTCGAATGGCAGTAGATCCATGCGCCGAAGATACCCCATGCCGCGCAGTTGGAAACCGGATTCTGGCGCAAGAGGTTGGTCATCCAGGGTGTGCTAGCACCCCAGGTCAAGCCCAAACCCGAACTCCGAAGCCCGAATCCACTGCCGCTGCTGCAGGAGAGCAGCCTGCCAGATCAAGCGCTGTTCGGGTTTCGGGTTTCGGCCTTCTTTCGGGCCTCGGGTTTCGGCCCTCGGATTTCAGCGCGGCAGGTCTTGCTCTCATTGCAGGCGACCGCTCTTCACTCCAGGCCATACTTCTCAATCCACCCCTGGGGAATGGTCCCGAAGCTCAGCAGCCAGTCGTTGAACCGCCGCAGACTCCAGCGGCGGCCGACGATCAAGCGTTGGCGAAGGCGCTCGTTCTCCAGCCGGCCCAGCCAATAGCTCATCGGCACTGCGGGCTGCGCCGTGTACCAGTTGACGTCCGCTTCCGCTCGGGCGCGGGTGAACCCGACGTGCCGCTGCAGGTGCCGCACCGCCTGCTCATAGCTGTAGCGGCCGGATTGCAGCCGCAGGTCCACCAGGATGCGATGGCAGCGCCACAGGGCGTCGTGGAGTTGCTGCACCGGCAGCCAGGGCGACCGGTCAAGGCGCAGGTCCACCAGCATCTGCTCGCACCAGAGAGTCCAGCCCTCGTAGAAGACGGCGTGGGCAAATAGCCGCCGCCACCGGCGGGGATGACGATTGGCGGTTACGAATTGCAGGTGGTGCCCCGGGTAACCCTCGTGGGCGCAGGTGAGGGGCAGGCCGAAATGCTGCTGCTGCTCGGTGAGCTTTTCCGCCGCCGTCTGCTTGGTCAGGCTCAGGTCGTTCACCCAGAAGACGCCGCGCTGCGCCCTGGTGAACGCGGGCGGCTGTTGGTACGCCGCCGTGGGAATGACCGTGCGCAGGAAGTCCGGCACTGGTTTGACCTGGAGCACGTCGCCGTCTGGAAACGACATCGCGCGCGCACGGCGGAACCCCGCTGCGATGCACTGCGTTTCCCGCTGGTAAAGCTCCAGCAGCGGTTTGGCAGGATGCCAGCTTGAGCGCGCCTGCGCGATGATCTCGTCCGCGGACCGATCGCGCCCAAAGCGCGCGCAGGCCGCCTGGAGCAGCTTTCCCACGCGCGCCACTTCGCCGAGCGCCAGCGCTTCCACCTGGCCGAGCGTATAATCCAGCCCCAGCTCGTCCCGCACGCGCCGTTGCAGAGCCGCGACGCCGATGGCAAACGAGCCAGCGGGCGCCAGCGGGCGCTGCTTCACGCGCTCCCGGTACCGCTGCATTGCCTTGCCGGCCGGACCGACCAGCGCGGCGTCGCCCGGTTGTGGCCCCACCGTCTGGAGAAACTGTCCCACGCCATCCAGCAGCGCCATGCCGCCGGCCACGGTTTGCTCCATCACCCGCAGCCAGACCGGCTCGGGGCGCCGGACGACCGGCGCGGCCTCGTCCAGAAAATCCGGCGCTTGCCGGAGAAGCGAGCGCAGGTTGCGGGCCGCGCGCCGCGGCTCGTCGTCTCCGCGCTGTAGCTCGTAGAGGAGGATGTTGAGCAGTTGATCCGGAGCATTTGGCTCGAGCGTGTGCCGGCCACGCGCGTAATCCTCGCATTCCTTGAGCAGGAGGCTCCGCAGCGCCAGCCGGTCAAGCTGCTGCTCGGCCGACAGATCGCGCGGGGAAACGCCTTCCAGCGCGCGCAGTGCGGATTGCCGTTCGCGCTCACGCTTCGTCTGGCAGTCCAAAGTCAGGCGGCCCAGTTTGCCTTCCCCGTCGCGCAGCCCGGCACAGATGGTGGAAAACGTGGGCTGGTCGTGGAGCAGCCTCTCAAAATAGCGGGTTAGCAGCCCTTCGAATTGCTTTGCCGTCCGGTTCATGCCTCAAGCAACGCACGAATATGGCGGGGTTGCACGAACGAATTGCGGCTGGTTCAACCCCCTGTCTTGATGCGAGCCAGGGTGTTTCATTCAGGACTTGGCGGTCGGCGCGGACGAGGCTGCGTGCTCCTGGGGCAGACATTTGCGGAGGGCCGCTTCCAATTCGGCGGCGATGTCGCCCACCGGCGTGGAGAAGCGGATTCGCCTGCCGAGGCCAACCCCCAGGGTGTAGGGGTGAACGTCGAGGCCGGCGGAGTGGGGCGTGGCGCGTTTACTCCCCCGCCGCCGCTTCCCCCGGCCAGGCCGGCTCGGCAGCGGCTGCCCGGCATTGCGCGCATCGCTCATCATGCCATCGTAGAGGCCCATGACAAAAACACCTCGATCAGCCGCGCTCACGCCTCCCACCGTGCTGAATTGCTCAAGCAGCGCGCGGAAGCTGGCGGCGATGTGAGCCGCGATTACCGCAAGCCTCCGGGCTGTGGCGGCGCTCGCTTCCGCCAGCAGCTCTCGGCCCCGATGCACGCACTGGATTCGAGTGGCCGCCTCGATCGCCCATTTCACCGAGTTGGCCACCTCGAATTCATTCGGGCCGAACGAGTAAATCGGCCTTGCCGTAGTTGAACGGGTAAATCTGCCGCTAAACAGGTCCGGGGTTTCCGCCGGCTCCGGCGCGCTGAAGTCGAACCGGGCCTTGAGCCGGCGGATCTTCCTCTGCGCCGAGGTCCGCTCGCCGTCAATCCCCCGCTCGGCCAGGGCGAGCAGTTTCTTTAGCAAAGCGCGCGCCTTGGCGTTGGCCGGCTTCAGATTCGTATTCACGCCGCCACTGTGCCGCGCTGGGCCCCGAGCGGCAACCGGGAAGTAACTCGAACGCGTGGCATGAAGGGCTTTCTCTTCGACGAGAACCTGCCGCGCATCCCCTCCCGGCAAACCAGTATGCCCGTTACGCCTTCGGCGCCTCAGAGGCTCCGCTGCCACGCCTAAAGCAAGCGCTTCTGACCTCAACTCGGCGCCATTCGCATCCCTGTCCCGAAACCCGTCCGCGACCCCAACCGTTGCAATCTGGAGCCCTTTAAGTTAGAAACGCCAAAAACAGCACTATATCTGGTGCTCGCGCCAGGACGGCTGACACTACAGGTAGTATGGCGCGACCCGGCTCATTTCCGATTGCCGTTACGGCCCCCGAGTATCATTTCGGGCCGCCACGGGTAAGAATGGAGCAGCCGAAAACCCCGCCCGCCATCTTCCCCCGGGTGCGCCTGAAACTTGAGCGTGATTCTCTGTTTGCCTTGCGTGAGTCGCTCTGGGAGGGGTCGGTTTCCTCCAGCCGCCGGGCCTCCATCCGGCACTCAGAGGCCTGCCGGTCCTTTGCACATTACGACTGCCTGCCAAACGCGGGTAGCCCGAGCGTCCGCCGCTTCTTGGCGACGGAAGTTTGGCTGCGGCGCAGTCGTCGCGCCACCTCGCGGTCCGGCCGGCTGCCCAGCAGCAGCTCCTCCTCCATGGTCCACTCCCGACCGACAGGCGGTTGTTCGCGGGAGGG
>Ga0335071_10007570_pt1 | contig 11176 bp, 9 predicted proteins | sample Lox_Sample_15_FD_206724 | JGI IMG/M metagenome (GOLD analysis project Ga0335071, IMG submission 206724) | Soil microbial communities from Loxahatchee National Wildlife Refuge, Florida, United States - Lox_Sample_1.5 | ecosystem: Environmental > Terrestrial > Soil > Wetlands | place: USA: Florida...
CGAGGGGGCGGGGACCATCAAACTGGCGATGAACTTTCTGCCGCCGGCGTTCGTGCGCTGCGAGGTTTGTGGCGGGACCCGGTTTAACCGCGAAACGCTGGACCTGGAATTCCATGGCCAGAATATCGCGCAGGTGTTGGATCTATCGGTCGATGAGGCACTCGAATTCTTTGCGAGCCAGCCGAAGATCAAGCGCGCGCTGCAGGCGCTAAGCGACACGGGGTTGGGTTATCTGAAGCTGGGCCAGACCAGTCCCACACTCAGCGGCGGGGAAGCCCAACGGGTGAAGCTGGTCACCCACCTGCTGTCGGGTTTGAAAGAGCCGGACCTGTTTGAGCGCCGCCCGAAACGGAACCTGTTTCTGCTGGAGGAACCGACCATCGGCTTGCATATGGCCGACGTGCACCGGCTGACGGAGGTGCTGCAGCGGCTGGTGGATCTCGGCCATACGGTGGTGGTCATCGAACACAACCTGGATTTGATCGCCGAGGCCGATTGGGTCATCGATCTCGGCCCGGAAGGCGGCGAGGGCGGGGGCCGGCTCGTGGCGAAAGGCACGCCGGAGCAAATCGCGCGCGCCCAGCGCTCGCACACCGGCCGATTCCTGCGGCCGATGCTGGCAAAGAAACGGGCTTGAACCAAACCAAGGCCCCGTAGGGCGGAACACTTGGCACTCCACGCGGTTCGCAACCGCCCAGGGAGAATCCGTGCGGCCCGCTCGCGGACATGCTATAGATGTGGCGCCGCTGGTGGAGGTTGCTTTAGACTGCTCGCCGAACAAAGCATGAGCCAACCGTATGCTGAGACATTTCACGGCGCGACCCTCGTCCGCCAGGCACCGGGCCCGCGACACGAGATGATCTGCGGGCGGCTGCACCAATGCGTCCGCGCCAGCGTCGCCAATTTTGCCGGCGCGCGCCTGCTGGCCAGCCGCAGCGAGGTCCGCCTGACGCCGGACACGGCGGTGTGTCCCGACCTGGCGCTGGTGACGAGCGCGACGGGCAAACTGTGGCTGGCGGCCGAGATCGTCAGCTCGGAGGACCACGCGGCCGACACGGTCGTGAAGAAGCAGATCTACGAGGAATTGCGCCTGCCGCGGCTCTGGATGATCGATCCGCGATACGACAATGTGGAGGTTTACCACGCCACTCCCTATGGTCTGGCCTTAAAGAGCATCCTGGCGGGGAGTGAGTTGTTGACGGAAAAGCTGCTGCCCGAGTTTGAGGTCACCATTTCGTCGCTGTTTGCCGCCGGCTGAACGCGGAGGACCTACTAAGCCACCGGGGCGGACGGCTTTTGACAAACGGCCGGCCTCGGGCATCATGCGGTTGGAGCGGCGGAGCGCCGTTCCGGGCTGAGATTGTTATGCCGGTTAAGTACAAAGATTATTACCAGGTTTTGGGTGTGCCGCGCACGGCGAGTGCCTCCGACATCAAGAAGGCGTTTCGCAAGCTGGCACGGGAGTACCATCCGGATGTCGCCAAGAACAAGAAGGTGGCGGAGGAAAAATTCAAGGAAGTCAACGAGGCCTACGAGGTGCTGGGCGACCCGGCCAAGCGGAAACAATACGACGACCTGGGACCGGACTGGAACGCCGGCGGGGAGTTCCGGCCGCCGCCCGGCTGGGGAACGCGGCAGCCGGGGGGTTTTTCCGGGCGCGGTCCGGGCGCAGAATCGTTCGAATTTCACTTCGGCGGGACGGGTTTCAGCGATTTTTTCGAGCAGTTGTTCGGCTCGCGCGGAGGCCGGCCGGCGACGGGGTTTGGCCGGATGGACGAGGAGGACAGCGCCGAGCGCGGGCGGGACATCGAAGGCGATATCATGGTGACGTTGGAGGAAGCGATGCATGGGTCGGTGCGCTCGGTTTCGGTCCGGCATGCGGGCGTCTGCAGCGAATGCGGCGGCACCGGCCAGCGCGGACGGCGGCCATGTCCCACCTGCGGCGGCACCGGGCAGGTGGCCCAGACGGACACTTACCAAGTGAAAATCCCGGCCGGCGTCACCGAAGGCCAACGGTTGCGTGTGGCGGGACGCGGGGAAGCGGGCGCCGGCGGCGGAGCGGCCGGGGACCTCTTTCTGCGCGTGCGCCTGGCCAAGCATCCGGATTTCGAGGTTGAGGATCATAATCTGATTTTCGAGGCCGCCATCGCTCCGTGGGAAGCGGTGCTGGGGGCGAGTATCTCCGTGCCGACGCTCAAGGGGGACGTCAACATCCGCATCCCGCCGGGGACCCATAGCGGCCAGAAACTGCGCGTGCGCGGACGCGGCCTGCCGGGGCGCGACGGAACTGACGGGGACTTGATCGTCGTGGCACGGATCGAGGTCCCCGCACGGGTCAGCGACGCGGAACGCAGGCTGTGGGAACAATTGGCGAAGGAATCCAACTTCAATCCCCGCGAGTAAGCGCTCCCGCCCCAGGGATACGGCCGCACCCAACCGCCACACCTCCGAGCAGCCATGATACCGTTGCGTGACAACGTTCCTTCGTCGCGGTTTCCGATGGTGACAGTCGGTATCATTGCAATCAACGCGCTCATCTTCCTGCAGGAACTGAAGCTGGGCCCGCACGTGCAGGACCTGATGCTCACCTATGGCATCGTCCCGGTCCGATACACCGTCCCCGAAGTGGAGCGGCTGTTCAGTTGGCCGGAACAAATCAGCGCGTTCTTCACTTCGATGTTTATGCACGGCGGCTGGCTGCATCTCATCGGAAACATGTGGACGCTGTGGATTTTCGGCGACAACGTGGAAGACCGCCTGGGCCGGATCCGCTACGTCGCACTGTACCTGGCGAGCGGCATCGCGGCGGCCCTGATGCACATCTACACTAATCCGGCTTCGGGTGTGCCGACCATTGGCGCCAGCGGGGCGATCGCCGGAGTGATGGGCGCATACTTCCGGTTTTATCCTTTCGCCCGCGTCGAGACCCTGATCCCACCCTTTTTCTTCGGGCCGACGTTTGTCTTGCCCGCGGTGTTGTTTTTGGGGTGGTGGTTCCTGCTCCAGTTCTTTAACGGCGCGCTGAGCCTCGGCGCGCGCGCGCAGCAATTCAGCGGCGTGGCGTGGTGGGCGCACGTAGGCGGGTTCTTGTTCGGCTTCGGCATCTGCCTGCTGGCTCGCGGCCGCCGAACGGGCAGCCGGACGCAACTGCTGGAAATTTGAGCCGGATCCGCTCTAGGCAGGGCGGACGGCGAGGGCGGTCGCAATCTGTAGGCGAAGCTTCTGGCTGGCGTTGCCACCGTTGACCACAACTTCGAGAAACCCGCTCGAACCCGGGACGGCAACCGGTCGGCCGGTCGGGACTGACTGGTAAAAATCGGCCAGCGGACAGAGTCGCTTGCGGCCGCGCCAGACGGCGAGCGGCCCGGAAGCAAGGTCTTGCACCCAGCGATTCTCGAGATTGGTGATGGCGTTGCCGAAATGGTCCACGTAGACCACTTCCCCTTCCAGCCAGCCGTCGCCATGGCGCGCCGACGGCCAGGAGAGCCGCACGAAGTTTTTCACCACCGGACCGAGCTGGCGCAGCAGCATTCCCCGGCTCAAGCGGGCGGCGACCGGGGCGAAAACGTCGCGGCCATGAAACGTCCGGCTGACAGGGTGCAAAAAGCAGTCGGCGTTCTCCAGCGTGTGAACCGCCTTGATCTGCTCCCGCGCCAGCGCCCACGAAAGCACTCCATTGTCAGGTCCGACAAAAAAGCCGTTTGCGGTTCGAGCGGCGATGGCCCGGCGGGCGCTGCCGACGCCGGGGTCGATCACGGCGACGTGGACGGTGCCCTTGGGAAAGAAGCGGCAGGCGGCCGCCAGGGCAAACGCCCCGGCGCGGATGTCGCCGGGCGGCAGGTCGTGAGTCACGTCCACGACCGTGGCTTTGGGCGCCAAGCGCAGGATGACGCCCTTCATGGTGCCGACGAACCAATCCCGGGAACCAAAGTCAGTGGTAAGCGTGATCACGCGCACGACTGCTTCCACCCTCACCGCCTTCCCGCCCTCAGCTTCAAATGCGCGAATTGCTCCAGCAGCGCCGCTCGATCGGCGGCCAGGTAATGCTCGGGCAGATAGCGGCGGTCGGAGCAGGAAAGGACTGCGGCCAACTCTTGGAGGGCGAGCAGATCGGGGTCCAGGGGGTCGATGAAGGAGCCGACGGCCTCCTCGAGATCGGGGCGCTGCACGTCGTCATCCCGTTTTGCCAGCACGGCCCTCTCTTTGGCGCGGATGAGGATGGACTCGACGTCGCTCCCGGTGAGCGGCCGGGTGCCGAGGTTTTCGCGGATGTAGGCGAGGATGTCGTCGCTGAGCCTGATGCCCTTAACGCCGGACACGACGCCGAACATGGTCATGACATCCTCGGGCCCCTGGGCCGGGAACAGCGGCATGCACAGGCCAAAGCGGCCCTGCCGTTTCATGTCGATGGCCAGCAGGTCCGGACGCGAAGTCATCGCCACCCAAAGCTCGCGTCCGCGCAGGGTCGAGTCGCCAATGTGCGCGGCGAAGGCCGCAAACACGCGTCCGGAGACGCCGCTATCGCCGTCAGCCTCGCGCGTGCCGAAGACGGCGTCCGCTTCGTCCACTACAACGATTACCGGGCCCAGCGCCCGGATGGTGAGGAGGACCCGGGCTTGCTGGCGCTCGGTGTCGCCGACCCATTTGCTGCGGAACTCGCCCATCTCCATCACGGGCAGGTTGCACTCGCTGGCGAAACAATCGATCAAGAAAGATTTGCCGACGCCCACGCGGCCGGGCACGAGGATGCCGCGCTCGAGTACGTCGGCTTTGGCATTCTTGATGAGCCAGGCCAGCTCGCGCAGGCGTTTCTTGGCGGCGGTATGGGTGGCGACGCGGTCCAGGTTGACGCCCGGCCTCGGGTCCTTGAAACGGACCAGTCCCTGGCAGTATTCCTCGATGAGGCGTTTTTTGCTGGCGGTGACAAGGTCTTGCGTAACACGCGCGCCGTTGCGGATGGCTTCAGCCAGGAAATGGCGGATGCGGAGCAGGTTCAGCCCCGAGGTGCGGGCGGCGAGGTCGGCGGGAGTGAAATCGCTCCACGCCGAGAACGGCTGACCGCCGGCCATGGTTTCAGCCCAGCCAGACTGCAGGAAACGCAGGCGCTCCTCCGCATCGGGCAGATCGATGCGGATTTGGGCGACGTAGGGGTTTTGGAGCAGGCGCGCGTTGAGCTCGGAGGCGGATTCGGTAACGAGGATGACGCCGATGTCCAGCTTGGCCATTTCCGGCGCGGCGGCCCACTTGAGGAAGGTCACCAGGTTCATCCGTTCCTCGACGCTCGCGCCCGCCTCCTCCGTGGCGGGGATCAACTTCTCGGGGAAATCGATCACCAGCGTGACCCCTTTCCAGTTTTCCTTCTCTTCCGCCACCCGGAGAAAGAAACGGCGCAGCAAAGGCGCCAGGTGGATGAAATCCCGCGGCGGACCGGCGGCGTGGAAGTTGGTGTTCTCGACAGCGTCGTAAACCTCGAGCCACTCGAAAAAGCGCTTCTGCATCTCGGCGGAACCAAAGGTGAGACCGTCGCTGATATCGAAGAAGAGCAGGCAGGCGCGCTCGGGAAAGAGGCGGCGCACGAGGAAGGTCTTGAGCGGTAGATAGGCGAGGTCTGCGCCATTCTGGACCGGGAACAGGTCGAAAATATTGCCGTGCAGAACGAAGAGCGAATAGGTCCCACCGTTCCAGCGCCGCGCCAGTTCGAGCGCCCAGCCTTTGAGGGGCAACCGTGATGCAGCGGCCGTGGCGGCAATAGTGGAGTCAGAGGTCATGGCGAGGGTTGAGCAAATGAGGGAGGTTACGAGCGCGGGTTATTGGCTTTGCCGTTGCCGGGGCACGGTGCGTTTAGGCAGCGGCGGCGGCTGAATGATGGGCGGCGGCCCGACCGGGGTGCCGGCCTGGTAACCGACGCGCAACTCGGTCGGCGGCATGTCACCGACGAGGTCCTTGAACTCATCCATCTCGGAGAGCCATTTGTTGGTTTGGTCAAGGTGCTCGACGGTCGCGTCGATGCGGGCAGTAAGGGTCTCGGCGTTCTTGGTAGCGACGGCGTCGGCGCGGATGAGTTTGATTTGCTGGTCCAGCCGGTCCTGCTCGGAGCAAACCAGCGCGACATTGGCCTCGGCCTGCTGGCTGCGCTGGAGGCGTTTGCGGAGCACTTCGAGGCGCTCCTGCCGCGAACTCAAATAACGCTGCCGGGTTTCGAGGGTCGGGTCGTTTTTGGCCCTGAGCGCGGCCACCTCGTTCACCAACCGCCCCACCTCGGCCTCGGCGTCCTGCGCCAGGGCGGGCACATTCTCGGTCCGTTCGGTCTCGAGGAATTGCTGCAACGACTGTTCGATGCCCAACAAGCGGAGGTAGGTCCACATCAACTCATCGAGCTTGCGCAGGCGAGGATCGACGGAGGAATCAGGGGAAGCCAGCGGGCTATCGGCGGTGGCGTTTTCGATATCGCGGCAGACCTGGGCCAGGCGCGCGTATCGCTCGCGGCGCTCGGGCGCCAGCGAGCGCAACAACTGCTCGCGGCGCTGCACAAACTGCGCCACCTTTTGGGCTTCTTCGCCTTTCTTGCTGGCGTCGTGCCGGCCATCGACCCAGCGCCGGAAAAAGCCCAGGTCCGGGAGGTAAATCCAGCCCAGAACGTAGGCGGTCACACCGGCGATCAGCCCCAGGATCTGGGCGCTGAGAAAACCCACGCCAAGCGTCAGCAAGGCCCAAGCCGCGTGGTGCGGGCTCTTCCAAAACTCACCGTGGTAGTTGGGTGCCTGCTCGTCCATTAAACCTTTACGCCGGGCGGCACGGGCGATGCCTCTTCCAATCGCCGTAGCAGCGCCTGGCAAAACTCAGTGAACCACGGTTTGCGGCGGCTTTCCTCGGGCGGCTCTCCGGGGCGCGGGACCTTCAGGATTTCGACCAGCCGGCCGGGTTTGGAGGCCATGAGGAACACGCGGTCCCCTAAGTAAACGGCTTCCTCGACCGAATGAGTGACCAGGAAAACGGTCTCTTCCTGCTCATTCCACAGTTGGATCAACAGCTCCTGCATGCGCAGCCGGATACCCGGGTCCAGCGCGCCGAACGGTTCGTCCATCAGCAGGATTCGGGGTTTGAGCACCAGCGTGGCCGCGATGGCAACGCGCTGCTGCATGCCGCCCGAAAGTTCCGAGGGATATTTCTTTTCTGAGCCTTCCAAGCCCACTTTTTTCACCCAAGTCTGCGCGCGATCGAGCCGCTCCGAACGTCCGACGCCGCGCAGCTTGAGGCCGAAGGCGATGTTGTCCAGCACGTTCAGGTGCGGCAGGAGCGAGTATTTCTGATCCACGAGGCCGCGGTCCGGGCCGGGTTCATGCAGCGGCTTGCCGAAGATCTGCACCTCGCCGGCCGATGGCGGAAAGTGCGGCTTCAAGCCGGCGATGATCCGCAGCAACGTCGATTTGCCGCAGCCGGATGGCCCGACGATGGTGACCAGTTCGCCGACGTTGGGGAGGTCTTCCACCACGAACGAGACGTCATGCAACGCGACTTTTGCGTCGTGGCTGTTGCCGAAACTCTTGCCCACATTCTTGAACACGACGACATGGGGGCGATCCGCGCCGGGCGTCGGGCCGAGTGGTTTCGCTTCCGCCGCGCGTTGTTCCTCGCTGGGCGAAGCCGGAGCGCCGCCAGGCGGCGTGGCCTTTAGGTGGCCTTCCTTTGGGGGTTCGCCGGCCTCGGCAACGGAGGGTTGTGGCTTAGGTTCATTCATGAGCGGTCCGCGTTGCGGTACGGAAAGAGGAGATCGCCACCCAGGCGCCAGAGCCGGTCGCAGGCAACGGCGATGAGCACGATGACGATGATGACCGCGTAAATCGCCTCCGTATGGCTGCGCCGTTCAGACACGCCGATCAGGCCACCCAGACCGTAATCCGGCAGGACCACGATCTCAGCCATGATAATCCACCCCCACCCGACGCCATAAACCCCGCGGAGATGGTCCCAGATATTGGCCTGCGCCACCGGAAAGAGGACATGCCGGACCAGTTGCCACTGGGTCGCCCCTTTGGTTACCGCGACGTCGAGGAAAGCGGCCGGAACGTCGGCGATGTCCTTGATCACCAGCGGCAGCAGCGCGACAAAGCAACCAATGAACAGGAAGCCGATCTTTTGGGCCTCACCAGTGCCGAACCAGGTCATGCTCAGCGGAATAAAAACCACGATCGGGACGTAGGCGCCCGCCAGTGAGAGCGGCCGGAAAAAGGCCGCGACGGAAGGGAACGTGGCCATATACACCCCCAGGGGAATGGCGACCAACGCGGCCAGCGAGAAGCCGGCCGTGACGCGCAGCCAGGAATAGAAGGCGCTGCGCACGAGGCCCTGCTCCAGGTGCAGCGGCAGAAACGCCCGCAGAACCTCGTCGGGAGCAGGCAGGATGAGCGGTTGGACCAGCCGCGCCTCGGGCTTACCGCGGGTCACCCACCACCAGACGAGCAGGAGCGAACCGATGAACAGGGCCGTCAGCCCCAGCGCCCGGGCGTACGAAAGCTCTGCATGCACGTGCAGATGCGCCAAACGCACGACCAGCGTCAGCGCCGTAACGAACGCGATCGCGACCAGCAGGAAGCGGAAGAACTCGGCCATGGCAGACCCAATCAACCGCCGGATTCGAGAGGAAAGACTTTGACTTCGACGCGGCGGTTTTTCTTGTTGTTCTCGGCGTTGCTCGGGTCGGTGCATCCAGGCAGCGGATTATCCCAACCATTGCCGACGACTTTGAATTTGTTCGGGTCGAATTTGTAGCGGTCCATGATGGCGCGGCGAACGGCATCGGCCCGGTCATAGGAGAGCTGGCGGACGAGGTCGGGCGGAACGATCCCCTTGCGGCTGGCATCGGTGTTGCCCTCGATGATGATGTAAGCATTCCCAAACCGGCCGGAAAGTTTGCCGATCTCCTCGAGAGTGCCCGGGATAGTGTTGTCATAATTGGTGTTGAGGTCGGAGCGATTCGGCTCGAACGAAATCATCACCGCCTTGGTGAGCACCTGGCCGGCGCCGGCTTCGGCGCTGAGTTTCAGCAGCGCATCGGGCTTGAAGGTGGGCTGCGAGAGATCCCGCACGTCGCGGTAAGCTTCGGACATGGCGGAGAGCACCGTGCTGGCCTTGACCTTGCTGGCGGGCACGGTGGTCGAGATGGTGCCGAGCGATTTGTAGATGGTCGAGGCGCTGTTCCAAACGACTTCGAAGTTCGCCGGATTGAAAGGGTCCAGGAAGAACTTGGAGTTTTCACGATAGTTGGTGAGATGCGCATCGCCGTCGGCGATGCCGCCGTCGCTGCCGATCATTTTCCCGCAATCCTCCACCGGCAGTTTGAAGGCCGTAGCCAGCGCGCTGGCCGCCATCTTCGGGTCTTTGCGAACCATGTCCATGCCCTCGAAAATGCCGCGGACCAGGCCCGTCACGGTGTCCGGGTGGTCGCGATAGAAGTCGTTGCGCACGGCCCAGACGTCGGCAATCAGGTGGTTGGCGGTGCCGGTGGTGACAACCAGGCGGGTGCTCCCTTTCATCGCGTCAGTGATGGCGTAAATATCCGGCGACCAACCGACAAAGGCATCGTAGCTGGAATCCTGGAGGAAGATCTTTGCGGCTGAGGGAGCATCGGCCGCCCACTTAAAGTCGATGTCGTTGGGATCGATGCCCGCATCAATCAGGAGCGACATGATGAGGTAATGGCTGGGCGAGTTTTGGGCCAGCACGACTTTCTTGCGCTTGCCGCCAGTGGGCCGGAAATCGTTGATGCTGCGGATTTCGCCGCGGGCCACGACGCCGTCGCCGCCGGCGGAAAAATCAATTTGCTGGCAGACCACGGGCACGGTGCGGGAGTCCTTGACCAATTCGGGCGCGAACAGCGCAATCATATCGAGCGTGCCCCAGAGAACGTGGCTCTGACCGGAGGCGAAAAGGTCGCGCGCTTTGACGGGATCATCCACGATGCTCAAGCGCACATAAAAGCCGTATTTCTTGGCGAACACGCTCTGGTCATTCGGTTCCATGCCCTGGTTGGCCACGATGATTGGCGCCCAACCGGGCCAGACGTTGATGGGAAACTCGACGATGAGCTTGCCGTCCTTCATCTCCCTTTTGTAATCGCTGACCCCGCTGACGGCAGGGATGCCGGAGCGTTCGACCAGCGTAGCGGGATTGGTGCCGATGAGCAGCGGGATGTCGGCCGGCGCGGCTTTCGCGGCCTCGATAGCCTTTTTCACCTCCGTGACGTTCACCGCCATGGTTTGGGGCTTCATCTGCGGGGCGATCTTGTCCCACCATCGGTAAACGCCGAAACCGACGACGCCCAGGAACAGGATCGTAAGAACCATTTTGCCTCGTGTAGTCATAGCCAAATCGGATTACTGGATTATTGGATTAACTGATTGGTGCATGGTTTTACCAGCGCGCCGCGTGGTGAACGAGGTGCTGGCTCTCACTTCTCGGGTATCTTCTGGCGCTCGGGTTGCGCCGCAGCCGGCTGGGGAGCGGCAGCGGCAGCGACTTCCGGCTGAACCATGCCCATTTTCTGCTTGTATTGCTGGAACAGGACGGCGCCCCGGAGTTTACGGGCTTCCTGCTGTCGCGCGATGCCGGAGCCCATTTCTTTGGCCAGATCGAGCGTGGCCCGCATCTGGCCTTCGCCGGCGGCGGCCGACTGCCGGAGCTGCTGCATGGACTGGCCCATTTCTCCGCCCATCATGCCCTGCAGTTCCGTGATGGAACTCTTCATCATCCCGGCGAGATTCTCGAGGGAGCGGCCAATGGCCACTTTGGCCTTCACGGCCTCGAACTCACGTTGGAACCGCTGAATCTCGCGCAGGCTTTCCGCGATAATCTCGGTATTTTGTTTGTAGAGTTGTTCGAGGTTGTCAGCCTGGCTCTTGTTCTCGTTGAGGTCAGCCTCGAGGGTAGCGAGCTCCTCGGCGTAATGGGAGCCGTTGGCCTCGTCGTTGGCGGCGGCCGCCGCCTGCAGCAGGCTCTGGAGCTCCTCCCGCTGACGGTCCTGGCGTTTGATCTGGTCTTTGAGCAGGGCGATTTGGCCCGCCAATTGGCCATTGGCGTAGTGGGCTTTGTCAGCTTTCGCTTTGGAGTCGCGGATGCCCCGTTCGACCACCGCCTGGTTGATCGCGTCGGTTTCGGTGGCCTTTTCCGCCATCAACCC
>Ga0335071_10007572_pt1 | contig 11174 bp, 13 predicted proteins | sample Lox_Sample_15_FD_206724 | JGI IMG/M metagenome (GOLD analysis project Ga0335071, IMG submission 206724) | Soil microbial communities from Loxahatchee National Wildlife Refuge, Florida, United States - Lox_Sample_1.5 | ecosystem: Environmental > Terrestrial > Soil > Wetlands | place: USA...
CCGCTCGAGACACGGCGCAAGTCACGCTCCGTCGTCGCGGTCGTCGGGGTCCTGTCGGTGCCGATTTTCGCCGGGATTTTCTACCTGCTCTACACGATGATCCGGCGGCTCTCCCCCGGCACGAGCCTTCTCGTGCTCGCCGGCGGCGCCGGATTCCTCGCGTACCTCGTCTGGATCTTCGCGCGCGCGGCGAAGAAGTGACGGGCGGCCGGCTGCCGGCGGGCCAGGGCGAGGGGGGCGGCCCCTTCAGTCGAACAGGGACCGCTTCGGGTCCGGGGGAATCGGGATCCCGAGCTCCCGGGCGAGAGCCCGGATCGTCAGCGGCGCGCAGCCCTCGGCCCGGTTGTTGACCAGGACGAACGCGTCGGCGCCGGCTTCCGTGACGTGGCGGACGAGCCGAACGAGGTCCCCGCGCATGTCCTCGCGCGGCGCGAGGATGCGGTCGTACGGCTGGAAGCGCGCGACGGCGTCCTCGTAGGCCATGCCCGGCGGCACGAGGATGCGGACGACGGCGAGGTTTCGTGGCAGCGGCTGCGCCGCCTCCCACTGCTCGAGAAGCGGCGGCGTGCGCGTCCACCAGTTGAAGACGTGCGCCGCACCGCGGCGCCGGAGCACGTCGAAGTAGTCCCGCGCGAAGTACGCCGGGGTTCGGATCTCGACGGCGTAGGCGTGCCGCGGCGGCAGCGCGCCGAGAAAGGCCTCGAGCCGGCCGAGAAACTCGGCGCGCCGCGCGGGGCTCGGCTGCCACTCCGTCGGAAACTCGAAGACGAACGGCCCGAGGTGTCCGGAGAACGCCTCCTCGTAGGCCGGCAGCACTTCATCGCAGAACGCGCGGGCGTCGAGGTAGCGGGGGTTGTCCTGCCCGGCGCGCGGACCGTGGCGCGGCAGCTCCGGAAAGCGCGGCATCGTGATCTCTTCCCAGACCTTCGACACGACCGGGAATCCCGGCGGCAGCGCAGCGGCATAGCGCGTCAGCTGCGCCGCGGTCGGCGGCCGATAGAAGGGAAAGTCGAACTCGACGGTCTCGAACGGCGCGAAGCGCGCGTACTCGCGGAGACAGTCGACTTTGAACGTCGCCTCGCGGTAACGCTCGTGGTAGACGATTCCTTTCCAGCCCTCGTACGCGAAGCTCGCGGTGCCGAATCGGACTTCCGACACGCCCGGAAGTATCTCCCACGTAGAATCGCCGGCGATGATTCCGCTGCGCGGTTCCGCCGAGATCGTCGGCCGCCTCGAGCTCCCGGCCGCGGGGAGCGTGCTCCTCGTCGACGCGCCGCCCGAGCTCGAGGCGCTGCTGGCCGCCGCGATCGCGCCCGGGCAGACGCTCCGCGCGACCGAGGCGCGCACCGTCCGATCCGTCAAGGACGCCTTCGACCTCGTGCTCGTGTGGCAGGAGAGCCGCGTCGGCTCGCAGGCGGTCTTCGAGGCGGCGGCCAAACGCCTCGCTCCCGGCGGCAAGCTCTGGGTCGCGACCGCGCTGCGAAAAGTCTCGGGGCCCCGGACGCCGGCCGTGCACCGGGTCGAGCTCTCGGACCTCGAGAAGGCGTTCGGCCCGAAGGGCCTCGTGCGCGACCGGGAAGCGCGCCTGTCGGCGTGGCACGTCGCGTATCGCTTCGCGGCGCGCCCGGACGCCGGTTAGGCGCTCACTCGACGTAGGGGAAGAAACGCCCCGACACCCGGAAGAAGCGCCCGCTCGGCGGCTCGACGGTGAGCTGGCAGCGGGAAACCTCGATCGTGGACGAGAAGGAGACTCCCGGAGCGTTCAGGCTGATGGGGTACTTCGTGCCCACCTTCAGCGGCGTGTCGAAGTCGAAGCGGACGCCGGTCGGCGAGACCTCGAGAACCTGGCGGGCCTTCTCCCAGCGGATCTTGAGCTCGTACTGCTCCGGCTTGAGCTTCTTGGAGCCTTTGCCGGCCGGGTCTGTCTTCCTCTCTGCCATGGGGTTCGGAGGAGACAGCCTACTCCGTTTCGGTTCGGGTTCCAACGTGGCCCGATTCGGATCAGGAGCGGCCGAGCGACCGGGCCATGCGAATCGCCGCGGCCAGGCCCTTCTTCTCGCGGTGGGCGCGGACTCGCGCCTTCTCCGCGGCCTTCAGCCGGCGCACGAAGCCCATGTACTGCCCCTGCTGGCGGCGCAGCGCGCGCACCTTGGGAGAAAGACGGCGGCGAACCCGGGCGGACACGGCCCTGGTCTCGCCGGCGGCCTTCCCGACCGCGCGGGCCCCCATCGTCTCGAGGGCGGCGAGGCGATGCCGCAGCGCGGCGATCTCGCGGTCGCGGTCCCTCAGGATCTCGCGGACGTGCTTGGCGGCGACCTTGCGCCGGGCGATCAGGGCATCCAGAACGTACTGGGCTTCTCTGGCATCGAGCTTCATCTACCACCTCCGAGCGGCCGGGCAGTCTACACCAGCCGTCACGCCAGGACATCCCGCCGGACGAAGACCGCGAACGCCGCGACCAGCGCCGCCGCCGCCCACGCCGCCAGCACCGCCGCCCCGAAACCCACGGTCAGCCCGGTAATCGGCGGCGGCGATCCCGAGTAGTAGTCCGGAAGCGGCAGGTTCGTGACGAACAGGAACCGCTGAGCCTCCCAGGTCGACGCCAGCCGGGGCAGGATCGTCCCCGCGATCAGCGCGGCGAGCATCGTGCCCATGGCCGCGGCCGTCGAGCGCAGGAGGACGCTCGTCAGCAGAGCGATCGCGCCGACGCACAGCGTGGCGAACCAGGCGAGGCCATAGGCGAGGATCGTGTCCTGCCAGAGCGGGATCGTCCGCACCGCGGCCGGATCCAGGCGCTCGCCCGCGACCCGGAAGCCCGTCAGCACGGGCGCTCCCCAGCCGCCGTAGCCGTAAGCGATGCCGCCGAAGACGTAGGCCACGACGCCGCCGAAGAGAACCGTCAGCGTGATCGCGAGCGCCAGCGCCGCGAGCTTCGACGCGAGCACGGGGGCGCGCCCGACCGGCCGCGTCAGCAGGAGCTTGATGGTCCCCTGGGCGAACTCCGCCGAGACGACGTCCGACGCGAATACGATCGCGAGCAGCGGCAGCAGCAGGTAGCTCGACGCGTTGGCGAAGCCGCGGGCGAACAGAGGTCCCGACACGGCATCGGGGTCGATGTTCCGGTCCAGGTGGTAGCGCAGGCGGTCGAGCTCGAACCGGGCCCAGCGCTGCGAGGAGGCCGGCATTCGCCCGTCGCGCAGCCAGTTCTGGATGCGCGCCATCCGCTCCTGCGTCTCGACGTGCCAGTCCTTGCCGGCGCGGAAGCGCTCGCGCCCGCGCGACTGCGCGAAGACGATCAGGCCGATGAGCGCCACGAGGATCAGCACGACGACGCGGAAGCGTCGCTGCTTCGCGAACTTCAGGATCTCGTTCTCGACGAGGCCCGAGAAGCTCATACCGTCTCGCCGCCGGTCACGTCGAGGAACACCTCCTCCAGGGTCGCGAGCGACCGCTCGACCGCGTAGACGTCGACGCCCGCCGCCGCGAGCGCCCGCAGCGCCTCCGGCATCCGCTCCCGCGCGATCCGCGCGTCGACCCGGCCTTCGCCGTCCGCCGCGCCCTCCTCGTCGGCCGGGGCGGCCGCCGTCCCGAACGCGGCGAGGACCTCCGCGGCGCGGCGCGCCGGGCGCGCCGTCACCCGCACGCGGTCCGAGGCGACGCGGTCGACGAGGTCGCGCACGGGCCCGGTCGCGAGCGTGCGCCCGCGGTGGATGATCGCGACGCGGTCGCACGTCTGCTCGACCTCGGAAAGCAGGTGGCTCGACACGAAGACCGCGATCCCGCGCTCGGCGGCGAGGTGGCGCACGAGCTGGCGGATCTCGCGGATGCCGGCCGGGTCGAGGCCGTTGGCCGGCTCGTCGAGGATCAGGATGTCGGGGTTGCCGAGGAGCGCCTGCGCGATCCCCAGGCGCTGCCGCATCCCGAGCGAGTATGTCGCGACGCGGTCGTCCAGCCGCTCGGTCAGGGCGACGAGGCGCGCGAGCTCCTCGATCCGCTCGATCGCGCCCGCCGGCAGCATGCGGGAAAAGTGCACCAGGTTCTCGCGGCCGGTCAGGTAACGGTAGAGGTCCGGCGCCTCCACGATGCAGCCCACGTGCTCCATGGCGCGTCGGAACTGGTGCGTCAGGTCGAGCCCGCGGATCCGCACGCGGCCCGCGTCCGGCCGCGCCAGCCCCACGAGCATGCGGATCGTCGTCGTCTTGCCGGCGCCGTTCGGACCGAGGAACCCGAAGACCTCGCCCGCGCGGACGTCGAACGAGACGTCGGAGACGGCGACGCGGGCGCCGAACCGCTTCGTCAGATGCTCGGCCGAGAGAACGACGTCGGGGGGCGCGGCGGCCGCCGGGGCGAATTCGGCGCTCACCGAATCAACGTATCATCCCCGCTCCGATGGCCCGCGGCCTGTCGCGCTTCTGGCTCTGGACCGCCCCGCTGACGGCGGGCATCGCCGCCGCCGTCGTGTTCGGCGGCGGCTTCGTGCTGGCGCTGCGCGGCGCCGCCGGCAAGCCGCTCGGCACGCCACCGCCCGCGCCGACGCCGGCCGAGGCGCGCGCCGCCGCCCGCGACGGCGTCTACCGCATCCTCGTCGTCGGCGACTCGCTCGCCAAAGGCACCGGGGACGACACCGGCAAAGGCTTCGCCGTCAACGTCCTCGAGGCGTTCCGCAGGAAGGGACCGGCCGAGATCACCAACCTCGCCGTCAACGGCATGGAGTCGTCGGAGGTGCGCGCGCTCGTCGAGACCCCGAACGTCCGCGCGCTCGCGGGCCGCGCCGACCTGATCCTCGTTTCGGCGGGCGCCAACGACCTCTCGCACGGCGCCTTCCGCGGCGGCGCCGCGCCGACCGAGCTCGTCGACAACGTCGCCGAATCGCGCCGGCGCTACGCCGAGAACCTCCGGGCCATCCTGACGGCGCTCCGCGAAGCCAACCCCCGCGCGCGGATCTGCGTCCTCGGGTTCTACGATCCCTTCGGCGAGGAAAAGGCCGCGGGCCGCCTCGGCGCGTCCGTCGTCCTCGAGTGGAACGCGCTCATGACCGAGACCGCGCTGTCGTTTCCGAACGTCGCGGTCGTGCCGACGTTCGACCTGTTCCAGGGGCGTCCGGACCGCCTCTCCGCCGACCACTACCACCCGAACGCCGCGGCGTACGAGGAGATCGCGAAGCGGATGCTGCAGGTGATCTAGTCCAGTCCACTTCAGGGCGGGCGGCCTTTCGGCGCCCGCGCACGGAGTCGGGCCCCGCCCCGACGACCTGGTCGTGTGGCGAGCCGCTACCAGAATCGCCGCAGCCGATTGACGCCTCGGCCGACGCCGAGCGCGAGCGATGCGTAGGAAGCGATCTTCGACACGCGCGCGGCGAGCGAGTTTTTCCCGAAGAGCTTCCAGCCGGCCATCGCGGCGGCGGCCAACCCCGACGCCGCCCAGCCGGCGAACCGCCAGCGGTGGCGCAGATCGTCGACCTCGCCGCGCGCGGCCGCGAGGGCCTCGACGAAGTCGGCGCGCTCGACGGCGGCGCGCTGGCGAAGCGCCTCGAGGCGCTCGGCCGCGCCGTTCATTCGGACCCCGCCCGGAAGCGCTCTTCGAGATCCTCGACCGGGGCCCCGTCGGGCGCGCCCTCCGGACCGCCGCCGTCGTCCTCGACGTCCGGCGCGAGCGCGGCCGAGGCGGCCTCCCAGTCGCGCGCGAGCTCGCGCGCCGTCTCCGGGAATTCGGCGGGCCGGACGCGCGTCAGCGCCGAGACGGCCGCCCGCGCGGCGAGCCCCGCGCCGAGCGCGTAGAGCAGCAGGGCGGCGAGAATGCCGAGCACGACGCTCTGGAGGAGCTTGGCGAAGAGGGCGGCGATGAGGGCGGCGCCGAGGAGCAGGGCGCCCACGCCGAGCGCCGCGGCGACGACCACGAACGCGAGGCCCCGCGCCGCGAGAACCGCCTTGGCCGACGCCTCCGCGCGAAAGATCTCGAGGCGCGTCGCCAGCAGCGTCCGCCCCGACGCGGCCACTTCGGCGAGGCGCTCGCGCCAGTCCCGCTCGGCGTCCTCGCCCGGCAGCTCCGCCCGTTCGGTGCTCATGGGTTCAACCAGTCTACAGGGTTCGTGCCAGAAAGAGGCCCCCGGCTCAGCCCGGCGGGATGACCACCCCGTCGTGCCGGCCGGCCCGGCCCGGCTCGAGCGGGGCGATCCGGATCCCTTCGGCCCGGAACCGCTCGTGAATCCGCCGCGCGATCGCCGCCGCCCCGGGCGTGTCGCCGTGGAGGTTGAGCGTGTCGGCGCGCACCGCCACCCGCGCGCCGTCGGCCGCGGTCACGGCGCGGTCGCGCGCGATCGCGACGGCCTGATCGGCGGCCTCGTCGGGATCCGTGATCAGCGCGCGCGCCTCGCCGCGCGGCACGAGCGTGCCGTCCCGCCGGTAGCGCCGGTCCGCGAACGCCTCTTCGGCGACCGCGAGGCCGGCCGCGCGCCCCGCCTCGATGAGCATCGACGCGGCCGCGCCGACGAGCACGAGGCTCGGGCGAAAGCGCCGCACGCCCTCGGCGATCGCGCGCGCGACGTCCGGAAACTCCGCGCCGCTGTGGTACAGCGCGCCGTGCGGCTTGACGTGCGTGAGCGTGCCGCCGTGGGACCGCACGAAGCCGTCGAGCGCGGCGACCTGGAAGAGCACGAGGTTCTCGACGGCCTCCGCGGGCAGCTCGACGGCGACGCGCCCGAAGTGCTGTCGGTCGGGATAGCCCGGATGCGCGCCCACGCGCACGCCGCGCGAGAGCGCGAGCGACACCGTGCCGTCCATGACGCTCGGGTCTCCCGCGTGCATCCCGCACGCGACGTTGGCCGACGTGACGAACGGCAGCAGGGCCGCGTCGTCCATCCCCTCGCCGACGTCCGCGTTCAAGTCGATGCTCAAGGGACGCTAATCGTACTCCCCTCGGGCGCGCCGGGCGTCGACGAGGGTCACCGCCCGAAAGCGGATCTCGCCCCCCGGCGCCGCCTGACCCACGAGCGGCAGGTCCGCCGCGATCACGGTCGCGATTTTCGGGTAGCCGCCGGTCACCGGGCCGTCGGGACCGAGGACGATCGGGAGCCCTTCGCCCGGCACCTGGATCGACCCCGGCACCGTTCCCTCCGGCGGAATCTCGCCGGCCCGCGCGTGCTCGAGTCGCTCCCCTTCGAGGCGCAGGCCGCGCCGGTCGCTGACGGGCGACACGCGCCACGAAGACGCCAGGAACCGTTCCAACGTTGCCGCCGGGAAGTGGTCGGCCTGGGGCCCCGGGACCACCCGTAACGCGATTCGATCGCCCGCCGGGCGCTCGCCCGGATCCGACGCCGCCCGGCGCGACGGCGGACCGGTTCGCGCCGCCAGCACTTCCCCGCGCTCGATCCGCCGCGTCGTCTCGCCCGGGAGGCGCGGATCGGCGAGCCCGCCCGCGATCGCGAGATACGCGCGCGCGCCGCCCCGGGCGCGTCCGAACCGCAGGCGGCTGCCCGCCCGGACGCGAAACGCCTCGCCGGAACGCACCGGCGCGCCGTCGAGCAGGACGTCGAAGTCGGCGCCCGCGACGGCGACCTCGGTCTCGTCCATCGCCTCGAGCTCCGGACCGACGAGCGCGATCTCGAGGGCCGGGGCGCCGGCGCCGTTGCCGACGAGCGCGTTCGCGCGCGCGAGCGAACGCCGGTCCATCGCGCCGCCGGCGGGCACGCCCGAGGAGCCGAGGCCGTACCGCGGCGCGCCGAGAACGGCCGCGAAGGCGCCCGGCGACTCGACCCGAAAAATCGCCCGGCCTGCCGGCGGACGTTCGCGCGCGGCGAACGCCGGCGCCGGCAGCTCTTCCTCGCGAACCCGGTCCAACCGCACGCGATCGCCCGGGGCCAGAAGCGCCGGCGGCGCCGCCTCCGGGTCGAAAAGCCGCACCGTGGTCCGCCCGATCAGCCGCCATCCGCCCGACATCGCCGCCGGGTAGACGCCGGTGTACGGTCCGCCGATCGCCACGGCGCCCGCCGCGACGCGCGGCCGCGGGCTCGGCAGGCGCGCTGCCCGAAGCTCCGGAGGCACCCCCGCCAGGTACGCGAACCCCGGCGCGAACCCGACGAAGGCGACCCGGTATTCGGCCGCGGCGTGGCGGCGCACGAACTCCTCTTCGGAAAGCGCCGCGTCGCGCGCGAGCGCGGCGAGGTCGAGGGCCGCGCTGCCGCCGTAGGCGACGGGGAGGCGGACGATCCGCGCCGGCTCGCCCGCGTCGTCCGCTCCCGACGCCCGCCGCGCGATTTCCTCGCGGAGGCGATCCCCCGAGAGACGCTCGGGATCGAAGACGACGAGCACCGTCCGCGCGCCCGGAACCGCGTCGAGGAGACCCGCCGGCGCGGAGGCGGCGAGACGCTTGCCCAGCCTGGCCGCCGCGCGGCTCGCCTCCTCGTCCGACGCCTCCGGAAACTCGACGAGGAGCGCGTCGTCCCGCAGGTCGCGAGTTCGTGTCGGCGGCGTCAGGATCGCCGCCTCCAGAAGAAGTACACGGGCACGCCCGTCGCGAGCATGGCGTAGCCGGGCCACGTGCCGCCGGGATTGCCGGCGAGCAGCAGCGCAATCAGCACGAGGCCGGCCGCGGCGTAGAGCAGCGGCAGCCACGGATACACCGGCGCGCGGTACGGCCGCGGCCACTCCGGATGGCGGCGCCGGAGCGCCACGACGGCCAGGACGAGAAGCACGCAGAGAACGAGGTCCGCCGAAATCACGTACCGCAGCAGCTGGCCGTACGTTCCCGAGAGGACGAGCAGGCCCGCCCACGCGGCCTGAAGCCAGAGCGCCGCGGCCGGCACGCGCGCCGCGTTCAACCGCTCGAGGCCTCGGAAGAACAGGCCGTCGCGGGCCATCGCGAACGAGACGCGCGCGCCGGAAAGGATCAACCCGTTGACGCAACCGAAGGTCGACACGAGGATCGCCACGGCCGCGAGCGGCGGCCCCGCGGCCCCGAAGAGCGCGCCGGCCGCCGCCGTGCCGACGCGGTCCTCCGGTGCGTGCTGGATCGCGCCGAAGGGCAGGGCGCGCAGGTAGGCCACGTTGGTGGCGACGTAAAGGACGGTGACGGCGAGGCACCCGGCGAGGAGCGCGAACGGCAGACTGCGCCCCGGGTCCCGGATCTCTTCGCCGGCGAACGCCACGTTGTTCCACGCCGACTGGGAAAAGAGCGGCCCCACCAGGGCCGCGGCGAAGGCCGTCGTCAGCGCGACGCCCGAGAGCGCCTGCCCCGAAGCGCCGCGCGCGTCGAAGAAACCGGTGCCCGAGAAGACCGATCCCGGGTGGCCGAAGAAGAGACCGGAGACTGCCAGCCCCAAGAGCGCGGCGAGCTTGGCGGCCGTGAAGACGTTCTGCGTCCGCGTGCCCGCCTTCAGCCCCGTCGCATTCGAGGCCGTCAGCAGCGCGATGACCGCGAGCGCGACGAGCTGGACCGGCGACGGCGAGAACCGGCCCGCCGCGATCCACGGCGCGCCCGACACGGCCGGAACCAGGACGCCGAGAAACCGCGCGAAGGCCACCGCGACGGCCGCGATCGTCCCGGTCTGGATGACCAGGAACGTCGCCCAGCCGAAGAGGAAGCCGGCGAGCGGACCGTACGCCTCGCGGAAGAAGACGTACTGGCCGCCCGCGCGCGGCAGCATCGCGGCCAGCTCCGCGCACGACGAGGCCGCCGCGAGCGTGAGCGCCCCCGCGGCGATCCACGTCAGCAGGAGCCAGCCCGGCGACCCGAGCAGGCGCGCGGATTCCGCGGAGACGATGAAGATGCCCGAGCCGATCATCGAGCCGACGACCAGCGCGGTGGCGTCGAACCGCCCGATGCGGCGCTCGAGCTCGAAACGCACCGTTGGCGTCGCGGCGCCGCTCAAACGCGCCCCCTGCCCCGACCCTCTCCCCTTCGGGGGAGAGGGAGAGCGTTCACGTCAATTCGTCCTTCAGCAGTCCCATCCGGATCACGTCGATCGCCTGGCCCTTGCGGAAGACCTCGGCGCGCAGCACGCCCTCGCGCCGGAACCCGACGCCCTCGTAGCTCTTGAGCGCCGGGGCGTTCGAGGCCTGGACGTCGAGGCGGACCTTGCGCAGGTCCATCTCGTCGAAGGCGAAGCGGCAGAGCGTCCGGACCGCGTCGGCGCCGAACCCGCGCCCGCGGCAGTCCCGCTCGGCGATGAAGATCCCGAGCGTCGCCGTCCGGTTGTCGCGGTCGATCGCGACGAGCCCGCAGTTGCCGACGTGCCGGTCGTTTTCGGAGACGCAGATCGCGAAGGTGAGCTCGGAAGGGTCCTGGCCCCGCGTGACGCGGTCGAGCCAGTCGGCCTCGCGCGGAAGCGACATCGGGTAGCGCTGAGCCAGGGTGGCGACGAGATCCTCGTCGTTCATCCAGGCGTGGCAGCGCTGGAGGTCGTCCCGCTCGACGGCGCGCAAGTAGATTCGCTGGCCTCGAATCACGGCAACTCCTTGCCCTCCAACGATATCGGAACCGGAGCCCGATTTCGAGCCGGCGCCGCAACGGACGCGGCGGCCCCGGCGTCTCAAAGGCAAGGAACTTCCCTTCGCGCGGTGCGTAACTCCCCTCGAAGGAAGCTCCGGCGAGGGACCCATGAGCGGAGCGATCCGACGCTTCTTCGCCCGGGAGGATGGCATGTCCAGGCTCTTCAAGACGCTGCTGCTGCTGTTCGTGCTCGTCGCCGCCGCCGCGGGCCTCTATGCCCTCACGCGCTCCGGCAAAGGCGCCGACGGCGACCTCAAGATCGTCACCGTCGAGAAGGGCTCGATCACCGAGAAGGCCCTCGCCGTCGGCCAGATTCAGCCCCGCCAGAAGTTCTCGATCAAGTCCAAGATCTCCGGCATCGTCAAGCGCTGCATGGTCAACGTCGGCGACCACGTCAGGGCGGGCGATCCGCTCCTCGAGATCGCGCCCGACCCGACGCCGCAGGAGCTGACCGACGTGGACCGCCAGCTCGACTCGACGCGGGCGACCCTCGATCGGGCCAGGGCCGAGTTCGACCGCGCGCAGCAGCTCTCGAAGGACGGCGTGCTGCCGGCCTCGGACCTCGACGTCAAGCGCGAGGCCTACGAGCTCGCCAAGGTCGCCGTGGCCCGGGCCGAGCAATCGCGCGACCTCACGCGCAACGGCAAGATCACGACCGCCACCGTCAACATGGAGTCGATCATCCGGGC
>Ga0335071_10007573_pt1 | contig 11174 bp, 12 predicted proteins | sample Lox_Sample_15_FD_206724 | JGI IMG/M metagenome (GOLD analysis project Ga0335071, IMG submission 206724) | Soil microbial communities from Loxahatchee National Wildlife Refuge, Florida, United States - Lox_Sample_1.5 | ecosystem: Environmental > Terrestrial > Soil > Wetlands | place: USA...
AATTCCTGTGACCGCGGAGAGTCCGATGAGGGCCATGGGCAGCATGAGGAGGAGGACGGTCAGGACAGCAGCAAACGTGATTACGAGACCCGGCAGGAGAATCCTGAAATAGAATCTCCTGCCACCTGAAAAAAAGTTACCAAACGAGAAATCCCCGGTTTTCACCGAGAGGAAAAGCCCCCCGGCAAGGAAGGGGATAACGAGGACTTCTATTATCCATAACCTGCCGGTAAGAAATGTCCCGCCATAGTACCCGGTCATGAGATCGATGAAGACGAGGAGCCCGGCTGCAATACCGGGAAACCAGAGGACCGGGCGGGAACCAATGAGCCCGAATGCCTCTTTTAAGGATGCGAGGATCATCGGTTACCTGACCCTCGGCATTGCCACGATTTCCCTGACCTGGAGATCGAAAAACGACGATGTATGGGCGGGCCTGATGACACAGACGGTATCAGCACCAGAGGCGGTACCGCCGGCCGCGATGATCTCCTCATCGATCCCTATCGTGCCCATATCGGCAGCGATCATCGTACACTCGACTGCGACTTTCAGCCCGACGGCAACTGTCTTCCTGAGGGCCTCGGCAATAGCCTCCGTGCGGGACCCGCCGCCTACCTTGGGAGAACGCGAGAGCGCCCGCTCGAGGCCCGAGAGCACATGCGTTCCGGTTACGATCGTCACACCCTCCTTTCGCAGACGTTCCGCAGTCTCTTTTTGGAATTCCCAGACCCCCGGGGTAGTGAACCCGACCACATGGGTGACAATCACGAGCCTGATGCCGGTACCCCGGACTGCTGCCGCGAACTTTGATGCGGTCGCACCCGAGGTGCTGGCAACGACGATCGTTGAAAGCCCGAGGTCCCTGGCCCTCGCGACCGCAAACCGGGCCGCATCCTCGGTGTTATCAGGGCCGGGGGTTTCAAAATAGTAGATGGATTTCTCCATAAATGTCATAATAACAGATAAATAGCCACTAATACCTTAAAGTGAATTGCTATGATTACGCTTGCTCTGGCAGGAAAGCCGAACTGTGGCAAATCAACATTTTTCAGGGCTGCCACCCTCGCGCACGCAGAAATTGCCAATTACCCGTTTACCACGATCGATGCGAATTTCGGCGTCGGTTACGTCAGGACGAAGTGCCCCTGCAAAGAGCTCGGGCTCGTCTGTCAGTCGTGCCATGACGGGGACCGGTTCGTCCCTGTCAACATGATCGACGTAGCCGGCCTTGTACCTGATGCGCACAAAGGACGCGGTCTCGGCAACCAGTTCCTCGACAACCTGCGGCAGGCCGATGCAATACTCCACATCGTCGACGCCAGTGGATCAGCAGACAGCGAGGGAAACCCCCTCGAACCCGGGGCACACGACCCTGCGGTTGATATCGCCTTCCTCCAGTTCGAGATGACGATGTGGGTATATGGGATCCTTGACAAGCACTGGGCAAAGCTCCACCGGCAGGCACAGAGCAAGGGGTTCTCGCTCCACCGGGGCGTGGCAGAGGTATTTGCGGGGCTTGCCGTGACCCCCGAACAGATCAGGGATGCGGAGGTAGCGGCAGGTATCGACCTGCTCCATGCCGGTGAGAAGGAGCTTGTCGCCTTCTGCCGGGAGGTCGTGAAGATCAGCAAGCCGATGGTCGTTGTCGGCAACAAGGTCGATATGGCACCGCCCGATCTCCTTGCACGGCTCAGGGACGAGAAGATGCTCTTCTCAAGCGCCGCAAGCGAACTGGCACTCCGGAACGCTGCGAACAGCCACATCATCAGGTACGTCCCCGGCGATCCGAAATTCTCGGTGACAGACGAGCAATCGCTCAGCCCAGCGCAGAAGTCAGGTCTTGCAACGATCGCGAAGGTACTCGACCATTTCGGAGGTACCGGGGTCCAGCAGGCCGTCAACCAGGCTGTGTTCTCCCTGCTCGACCGGATCGTCGTGTATCCTGTGGAGGACGAGCACCACTTCTGCGATGGGAAAGGACGCGTCCTCCCCGATGCTTTCCTCATGAAACGGGGATCTACACCGCGGGACCTGGCATTCCAGGTGCATACCGATATCGGCAGGGGATTCCTCTATGCCGTCGATGCCCGCACCAAGATGAGGGTGAAAGATACGCACGAGCTGAAAGACGGCGATATCATCAGGATCGTAAGTGCAGCGAAATAGGAGGGGGGCGATACGAACATCCCATGATGGCCATCGCAGCCCCTTGTGTTATTAGTGATCTTTAGGGATCATAAGATCGTCATTTAATAGACAAGTTCTGCCGGGTGGAGCAGGTCCAAACCATCAGGATAGTATTTCAGGCAGGGCTCATCAGGAGATTCTATCATGATTGATGATGGAACGGAGCCTGGGCGAAATCGCCGGGGAGCTTCAATGCATGAAGCCCATGCATGCAAAGAACAAGCCCAAATAATTGCCTCTTGACATTACCTCCGCAATTTGGCGCCGCGTCTGAAAAAACAGGCGGCAAATTGCGGGAATAGGGAAAGCCGCCACTCCGTAAAAGGCATAGCTTTATATATCAACATTTAAATAATGCCGTATAATCATGGGTGGCGAAGTATATCAGGCGCAGATCCTGCGTAATTTCTTCGATACCATCACCGGTACCGACAGGAACCTCACAAGGATCTATATGTGCGTGATAAGTCTTGCAAAGATCCGGATGGAACCGCCGGAAAAAATCTCGTTCCTCGTGGACCAGGTCCGGAAAAGCAAGCAGCAGAGGGAGCTCTCGGTGGACATCCTCGATTATATGTGTGATGTTGCCGCAATGCTCGAGCTCAACCAGGTCCAGACCGCTTTCGGGGTCAGGGAAGTTGGAGAAATACAGCAGGACTTCACGGGTGTCAGTCTCGATACCCTTTAACCTCTTTTCTTTTTGACCGCAACAACGTTACCGTGAGGCAGGTATAAAAAACCCAAAAATTAAGGGCCAGATCAGAGACCCATCGCACGTTTATACGAAGTAAGCAGCCCGACAATAAAGTTCTGATGTTCCTCGAGGGCCTGTTCGTCATCTTCAGAAGTCAGGAGGGAGACCGCGTAAATAAGGATGAGTGCATTGTCGAGGGTTAAGGTCGCGGGGTCCTCATTCGCCTCCGGCGGTACATGGATGGCTGTGTATGACTGTTCGGCATTGCTGAATTCAATCTCTGTGACCGGTGAGACATCGGCATTTTCCAGATTGGCGGCCCGCTGTTTCAGGAGGGTAAGAGCTTTTTTCAGGACGTCGAGAGGTTCGCCGGACTTCAGCTGTTCGATCGCCTGGGAGGCCTGGGTGACTGCATTGCCGTAGAGCCCGTACTTGAACGAGAGGAATGCAGATGCAATCTCATGGGCAGATCTCCTGTCTATATTCCCATACATCGGTCGTAACCGTTCCATGTAATCATAAAGGTATTGTTCCATCGGGTCGATCTCCTTTTTTTGCACCGCTGTGCTGAACCTTCTGTCGAGCCTGATATCCAGGACGGTGATACTGATCGCGAACAGGACCAGCAGCACGAGGTTGGGTTTCGCATCAGTCGGGATGATCAGGATCAGAATGGCATATACCGGGGCAAACAGCGAGACGATGTCGCGGCGTGGCTTAAGGACGGCAAGATACCCGAGCAGGAAGGCCCCCGCTGCCGGTCCGTACCAGAACTGCCCGGCATCGGGGATTAGTCCCATGTATTCGAGAAAAATTCCCATTGCGATTCCCGCGAACGAGATCACGGGAATGGCGATGGCAATCTCTTTCTGCCACCGTGCTCCCGGTCTTCGGTCTTCCAAAACCCCAGCTGCCATTAACGTTGTACATATGGTCGACGCGACATTGATAACCTTTCCAACCGGTAACGGAAATTGCCAGGACCCTCCCGTAGCGTTACCGGTCGACCCTGGAATATCTCACTGTCATTGGCCCGGTGTCAATACCGTTAAACCCGATGCTGACTAAAAAATCCTTATGAAGGTGTGTATCATGTGCGGGGGAGAGGGCACGAGATTGCGCCCCCTCACGTTCGAACGTCCGAAACCCTGCATTCCGATCGTGAACAAACCGTCAATCGAACACCTGGTATCACACCTCTCGAACCTCGGGTTCCATGAAGTCGTCATCACCCTCGGGTACATGGGAGAGGTGATCGAGAAGGCCCTCGGGGACGGGTCGCTCTTCGGCGTAGACATCACGTATGTCCATGAGAAGACCAAGCTAGGGACGGCAGGCAGCGTCAAGAATGCCCAGGCCCACCTCGACGGACAGGACTTTCTCGTCGTCGGCGGCGACCATGTTACCGACTTAAACCTCCTTGAGTTCTATCGCGAACATATGAAGGAGCACGTGCCTGCATCCATCGGGCTCATCAGTATCGACGACCCCTCCGAATACGGTATCGCCGAGATCGATGTCAATTACCATATCAAGCGGTTCAAAGAAAAACCGGCACCTGGCGAGATTTTCTCGAACCTGGCGAGTACTGGTATGTACGTCTGCAGCCCGGAGGTCTTCGACCATATTCCGGCCGGAAAAAAATTCGATTTCGCCCGCGACCTTTTCCCCCACCTCATGCAGGAGGGTTATACGTTATCGGGATGGCTGGCGCGGGGGAACTGGACCGATGTCGGGAGCCCGTCGATGCTCCGTCAGGCAGAGAAATGGAAGCTGATGGACATGCCGTTCACCAGCATCAGCGGCGACCTTACGGTGAAGACCGGCAAGATCCAGGGACCTGTCCAGCTCGGCGACTCCTTCTCCATGGGAATTAATTCACGCCTCATCGGACCGGTCTCGATAGGCGCCGGTACTGCAATAGGAGATAACGTGCTGATCGGGCCCTATACGAGCATCGGAGAAAACTGCCTGATCAAACAGAATGCAAAGATCTTCTCCTGTTCCATTTACAACAGGGTAATCATCGGGAAACATACGACGGTGAGCGGGAGCATCATCGATAACGATGCGCTCATCGGCAACGAATGCAGCCTTGAAAACGATACCGTGATAGGTCCGAGGGTGGTGATCAGGGACCACGTCGTCATCCACTCGAGGACCCGCCTGTGGCCTGAGGTCATGATCAAGGACAAGGAGATCGTGAAGGAACACGTCCTGAACAGTAAGTTCGACGTAAGTGTCGAAGGGTCCTGAAAACCTGAAAAAAAGATGCCTCTCCCGATACCACAGGATACGGTTTTCCAAATCCCCTGATAGGGGATCCATGACCGTACTGAAAGAGGCGAACCGGCACTAACGACGGTGAAATCCGGCAGATCGGTTTATGCCATCGGGCATGGAACAGCTCTATTCAACACGCCTGACGAGACGGTGGGTGATGGCCACCAGGGGGTGACGTGCGTAATCAAGGACGGTAATATCATCGAGCGTCTTTAAGTTCATTGCCCGGGCGGTGCGTTCAATGCCGAGCTCGATGTCTTCGTCGATCTCGATCACGTACGCTTCGAGCGTCTGTATTCCCATTCTTTTTGCGGCGATGGCCCTGTGGTGGCCGTCGACGAGAATTAATTTCCCGGGACGCCTGACAACGATGAGTGGCTCGGCAAGGCCCTTCCTGATCTCGTACATTCTCCCCTCCAGTTCGTCTTCGTAAATCTTCGACTGCGTAGGGAGAAGCTCATCGATCCGCACTGCCTCGCGTTTGAGAGTAGGGGTAACGCCATGGAGCTTCTTGAGAGTCTCCATGAAATTGAATACTTTTTCCGGGGAGACATGCTCGATCTGGGACCTGATTACATCGGTATTCGAGATGATCCCGAGGAGGTCGTTCTTCTCGTTCACGACCGGGAGTTTCTGGATACCTGACCTGAAAATGACCCGGGCAGCGTCGTTGATGCTCATTTCAGGATCGGCGACTATGAGGTGGTCGGACATCACCTTGTCGACCGGGGTGGCCGGCGGGACGAACAACAAGTCCCTTGCGGCTATATACCCGACAACTTCGTTGCCGTTTACGACCGGAAAACCGTCGTGGCCGGTATTCTGGATCTTTTCGATGACATCTTTCGTTGTCTTGTGAACATCGACAGTCACGACATCATAGGTCATATAGTCCTTGACCTTTTTCTTATCCATTGAATATGCTCCTAAAACCTGCAGACTGTATGGTATTCCATGGTACTATCCCACGTTAACTCACTCATGTATTACGACAGGCAATATAATGAATAGCTCCTCATGGGCACATCAGGAACAGACGACCATATCCCTGATACGAATGCCTGGCAACATTTAACGGCATCTTCCCGTCTCATTCTGCCTCCTTCCCTGCCAAGCCAGCGGTGGCTCAGATTGGAAAAAACCCCAAAGCCCGCTCAATTGAGGGGGTCGTTGTCTTAGAAGATCCTGGTTACTCTGTCGATGGAAATCTTTGCAAACCTGTATCTTTATACAACAATGCAAAAAAAAATAAAAAGATTATTCGATCTCGATTTTTCCCCCTTTCTGCTCTTTTACTTTTTTAAACCGTACCTCGAGGACGCCATTGGTGAATGTCGCCCTGGCATTTTTATCAGTTACATCGTCCGGGAGCGGGATAAGCCGCCGCATCGAGCCGTAAATCCTTTCCCTCACAAAATAACCCTTCTTTTCATCTTCGGTGACATCCTTCCGCTCGGTAGAAATCTCAAGGGACCGGGGTTTAATCAGTCTGAGATTCACGTCCTCTTTTTCAATTCCGGGAAGATCGGCGACAACAATCACCTCGTCGTCGTGTTCCGATACGTCAACCCGGAACTCCCCGAGGATTCCGGGGAGGAATTTCTCTGTAAACCCGCCGGCAGGCAGGAGCGGGCCCCTGATATTGTTGAAACCGGCCCATAATTCATTCCGGAGGTCTTCGAGGTCCTGGTCGGACCATCCGCCCGGATAAAGCCTTCTGATGACCATCTTCATTCTCCGTTTCGTTATTCACCCGGAAAACCCGGATGAGATACCCTTGTTGCTTTCTTTAATGTATATAAATATTTCTTTTATAAGCTATCAGAAATGTAATGTTTATGTTACATCAACCCGCATGTATTGAGGATGAAATCGAGGGATAAAGACAAATCAAAAAACAAGGATACCAAAAAAACAGGATCCGGCTGGAATTTGACGAAAATTGCAATCGTGGTCGTCGGAATCTTGTTTGTTGTCCTTATGGTGGTCTCTTCACTGGGTCTCCAGTCGGTCAACGTCTTCGCCGGAATCAAGCCCGGGGACGTGGCGACCGTCAGCTTCACCGTCCGCGACGACCTCGGCCGGGCGATCGTTACGAGCGATAAGAACGTGTTTAACACAAGTTACCAGAACGGGGACACTGTGTTCTATTCCCAGCCGCTCCAGGTCCAGGCGAACACCACGACAACAGCGAACCTTTCGAGGATCCCGGTTATCATCGACAATAGCGGCACGGTCTATCAGTTCGGATTGTTCCGGGACGAGATGAACCTGATCAGCCACAGCATTACCGGGATGAAAACAGGGCAGACGACGACGGTCAACTTTGAAATGCCGTACGAACGCCTGGAAAATAACTTAACAAGGGAACAGTTCGACAATATAGTCAGCGGCACTCATAAGAACTCGAGCTCCTATATCCCCGGGGACCAGATGATCCTGGCATTTTCGGAAAACCCGATCGTTAACCTAAACCCGAATACGACACCGCCCGACCAGTATTTCAGGACATTCTATGTCGAAAAAATCAATAACGATTCAGTCATCATCAAGGGTGGTTACGCCACCGTCGATCTTACGGTTCAGTCGGTGAAAACCAGTTAATTCTTTTTTAGTCGGCAACGATAGGGCTTCTTTCCCAGATCAGGAAGAAACCTGTATTTTTTATTTTTTTCCCTTGATTTTAAGGTGTAGGACTTCCGGGGCTCCAGTCCCTGGCAGAATAACTAGTGAACAAGGATTGAACCGGAATTAGAATTTGGGTTAGAATTAACCGGCCCTGTGCGGTCCCGATCCCAATCGGGGTCGCCACAGCGGCGGGACAGAGCCCCGGGAGCGTCGTGGTATCTGAATTATTCATAATGTAAGACAGAAAAGTATGCTTTGGGTGGGTAGCTGGTGTAAAAATTATTCCGGGTAGCCGTATATCCTCTTTATCCGGCTTGCTACGGATTTCCACCCTTCCTTCCTCAGGACGGCACCGTCCCGGAGTTTGATGTGAGCAATCCTGAACCTTCTCTTCCCGGCCTGGTGTATTTCTCCGACGACAAAGGGGGTTTCGCCGTCGCACGAGATCATGACCGGGATCGTTTTCCAGCCGTCATGGATCGATACCCTGACTACCACATCTTCGATTTCACGGGTCCAGAGAGCGGTGATATCCCTGGCCTGGGCTTTTTCAACGCGTTTAGGTCCCGATTCGATAGAAGCCACTTCGACACCGGCCACTTCCTCGCCGCATTCTGCCACGAGGCGGTCGCCGATCGAACAGATGTCGTCAGGAAAGAACTCTACCTGGCAGATCTGCGAGTCCCCTTCCCTGGACACGATGGCCTTCACGAAAACCGGTTTTGGAATTTTTTGTTTTTCAGTGTGCCAGACATGGCCGCAGAGGCTGCACCTGATCAGGAGGTCGCGGGATTCCGAAAGGATCTCCTGGTCCGCATCTTCCCCGCATGACGGGCAACGCTTTTCGATATACATTGAATAGGAATAGAAGCCCTGTTCATATTAAGATGAAGGCAGAGGAGGTCATCACCGCCCGGGGTCATCCCCTCGTCAGGGCGCTGCACCGGTCAACCTTTGAAGTCACAAAAGAACATGGGTTGACCCCGGGCGGCGACTGTATCATCGCGATCGGTGCGGACAAGGGGGCAAAAGATCTTTCTCCCGCGTTCAGGACCGTGCTCGGAAAAGAATCCGCAAGGCTGACGACATTACTCGAATGTGAAGGCCATACCATCGAAGTCCATTCGGCCGGAGGACCAGGCATCTCGCTCCTTCACCCGACCGACCTCGTATGGCGGCGGAGCATGTTTCGATGCGACAGGACGATAGGCAATAACTCCGATGTGGTCGCACTCACGATCCCGCGTGAGATTATCGTATGTCTCCGTCAGGGTGCACAGATCTCCCTCCAGCTGACTGCGGAATGCCCTGACTGACAGGCAGTCAGTCACGCCCGAGCTCGGTGATCTTCAGTTCGGCATTTGCCAGGACTTCTTCGCACTGCTTCACAAGAATCGCACCCTGCTCGTAGAGGGTGATACTTTCGTCGAGCCCGGTATCGGGATCTTCCATTTTCCTGACGATCTCCCTGAGATCGGCCAGGAGTTCCTCAAATTTTTTCGTCATACCTGACATTCTCCATTACGGCCTCGCCCCTGCCGTCCACAAGACGCAGGACGATCCTGTCTCCTTTTCCAAGCGATCGGGCAGAACGCACAACAGAGCCTTGTTTTTCGGCGACACAATATCCCCGTGCCAGGACTGCGAGCGGGTTTTTTCCCGATAAGCCAGACCGGATTTCTGCAAGTGTCAGCCTCCCGGAAGAAATTTTATTGTTGACCGAGACCAGGAGGCGTTCTCTCTGGTCTTCGATATACTGCCGCCGGTCCGCTACCCTCCTTATCAACCGGCGCGGATGGAGCCGTTCCCGAAGGGTTTCAAGCTCCCGGCATGCCCGGTCATGCCGGTTTACGAGGATAGTCTCCATAGTCCGTGTATAATCCCGGAGCGTGGCGGTGAGCACGGCACGGTCCGGCACGACCAGCTCTGCCGCTGCTGAAGGGGTCGGTGCCCGGGCATCTGCCGCATAGTCTGCAAGGGTGGTATCGACCTCGTGACCGACCGCACTCACGACCGGAGTTGACGATGTTGCGATTGCCCTGACCACCTCCGGGTGGTTGAAAGGGAAGAGGTCTTCGAAACTCCCGCCACCCCGTGCAACAATGATGATATCGACATGCCCGTCCAGTCTCCTGATGGCCTCGGCAATCTCGAGGTGGGCCGTCTCACCCTGAACTGCCGTTGGCGAAAGGATGATCCTGACCGGGTACCTCCGGTTGATCACATTCCTGATATCCTGGAGGACCGCTCCCGTCTTCGACGTAACCACACCGACGGTGCAGGGGAACTTTGGGAGCTCGCGCTTTCGCTCTTCGAGAAAACATCCCTCGGCGGCAAGTTCTTTCTTCCATTGTTCCACGAGAAGATATTTCTCTCCTGCACCAGCAAGGCGCATTTCATGGACGTAGAGCTGGTACTTGCCGGCCGCCTGGTACACGTCGACGTAACCCCTCACAATGACATGCATGCCGTCTTCGGGGGTGAAGGAGAGTTTCTGGCCCTGCGACTGCCACATCACGCAATGGATTACCGATGCCTCGTCAAAGGCACGTTCAGAAAGTGAAAAATAGCGGTGCCCCCTCGAGTGGTGTTTGTAATTGGTGATCTCCCCTTCAACGAAAATATCCTGGAGCCTTTCGTCAAGGAAGATCTCCTTTATTATCGATGACAGTTCAGAGACCCTCAATACGCGATCCGACTGCTCCTGCCACCGATCGAGCGTTCCCTGCCCTGAGACCATACAAATCTATTATTGCCCGTGGATATTAACTACGATCATGGTGCATTTCTCGGTTTCGAGCATGTTCTTCCACGAATATCAGGGCGATGAGATCTTTACCTTCATCGAGGAGAGCGGGCTCGACGGTGTGGAGTTCTGGCCGGAAACTCCCGATTTCTGGCTTCGAGGCCTTCCCATCGTCGATCTGAAACGCTGGATCCGGGACCATCCTTTAATCACCAGTTATACGGTTCATACACCAATTCTCGACTTAAACCCCTGCTCGATCAATCCCGGTGTAGCGGCACTCTCAGTCAGGCATGCGCTCGAGTCCCTGGACCTTGCCGGTCAGATCGGGGCGTCGGTACTCACCGTTCACCCCGGTAGACGGACTGCAAAACGGGTGCCGACCCAGGCCGACTATGCCCGGTTCGATTACATGATCGACCGGCTTCGGGAAGCGGCGCGTGTATCACCCGTCAAGGTCGCCATCGAGAATATGGAACGAAAGATAAATTCCCTCCTGTGTTCACCCGAAGCGCTCCGGGAACTCCTTGACAGGGAACCATGGCTGTGCTGCACGATCGATGTATCCCATGCGATGGGGACTTCTCTCGATGAAGTGGTACGGTATATCGACCTCTGTTCAGACCGGCTCGT
>Ga0335071_10007575_pt1 | contig 11173 bp, 8 predicted proteins | sample Lox_Sample_15_FD_206724 | JGI IMG/M metagenome (GOLD analysis project Ga0335071, IMG submission 206724) | Soil microbial communities from Loxahatchee National Wildlife Refuge, Florida, United States - Lox_Sample_1.5 | ecosystem: Environmental > Terrestrial > Soil > Wetlands | place: USA: Florida...
CGACCACATAGATTCTGCGAGTGACAGTGTTAGTGGTCAGGTTATAAGAAGGATTTCCCTCAATCATGGCTCCAACTTTTCCGAATGGCCCAAGAGAGGCGGAGCCGTAGCAACCGGAAGACTGCGCGGTCGACCCGCAGACGATAAGCGTCAGGGTCTGGTAGCCGCTTCCAAAAAAGTAGCTGGTGTAGAGAGTGGAATCTATAGGAGCTGCGAATGCCGTCGCGCTCAAGAACATGACAGACACGCAGATCACCGACCGGGCGACGAGCCGAAACTGATGCATGACTTTTTTCTCCTGGACTTCGCTGTCGAAGCTTTTGTGTGGGCCGAGGAAAGGAGATTCACCGATGACGCATGGTGAATCCGCAATGCTGTCCGCCATGGCGGAAGACGACGACATTGTGTGCGATGAGAGTTCGAGTGTCAATGTGAAGGAATTTGCGCTGTCCGGAACTCTCGCCTCGCATGCAGGTTGCTGATATAATCTATTTAGGTCGTTGAGAGAGATCTCGACGGCTTTTTTCTTTTGCTCTGAAGTGCGGTGCAAGGGCTCTTTCTGCGCCGCGTCAACTGAATGACATCGTTCCCCGCGCCTTTCCAGGCGGCGGGGATTTTTTTATGGAAGAAAGGAAGGAAGCTTATGAACTCGTTTACGTCCCGCCGCGTTGCTCATGAATACACTCAAACCAATCCTGCTGCTCCGGAGAAAGTGTTTCCTCTGTTGTGTCCGGTGCGCGAGGCTGACTGGATTCCTGGCTGGCGGTACAAGCTGATCTACTCCGATTCGGGAGTGGCTGAGCTTGGATGCATCTTCACGACTGAGGATCCGGTGGTTGAGTCGTCGAAATATTCCTCGCGTGCTGACGGACGCAATTCCAATCCGGTTGAAACTACTTGGATTTGTACGGACTACGATCCGGCGGCTTTCCGTATTGCTTACGTCTGGATCAGGCCTCGGATGGTGGCGACCGAGCTTTGGATACAGCTCACGGCCGACAGCGGCCGGACTCGCTCTGATATCCGCTTCCGCTACACGGGTCTTTCGCCGGAGGGGAACCGGGTGGTGGAGAGTTACGACCGAGCCTGGTTCGAGGAGAAGATGCGCGGGTGGGAAAGGAGCATCAATCACTATCTGACCACTGGGCAAATGATCGTCGTGGAGAGGGACAAGGGTGAGGTACTCTCTAGAGACCACTAATCGACGCAGGAAGGCGCTGCATGCAAGATGGCACGGTCAACCAGAAGCAATTATCTCCTTTGACGCGGGCTCGAGAATTTGCCGGGCAGTTGGGTATCGAGGTGCCGATTCTGCTGGCGCCGATGGCGGGGGCTTGTCCTCCGTCGCTGTCGATTGCGGTCGCTAATGCCGGCGGGCTGGGAGCTTGCGGCGCTCTGATGATGTCTCCTGACGAGATCAAGGGCTGGAGTGACGAGTTCCGCAGTGCAAGCACGGGGGCGTTCCAGATGAATCTGTGGATTCCGGATCCGCCCCCGGAGCGGGACTTCGAATCTGAGCGTCGCGTCCGAGAGTTCCTGGCGCAATGGGGACCTCCGGTTCCGGCCGAAGCTGGCGATGCGCGCTTGCCTGATTTCGACGCGCAGTGTCAGGCGATGCTCACTGTCACGCCGAAAGCGATTTCGTCGATTATGGGGCTGTATCCTGCACCGTTTGTCGTGGAGATGAAGGCGCGCGGAATTCTTTGGTTCGCGACGGCTTCCACGGTGGAGGAAGCCAGGGCTGCGGAGCAGGCTGGTGCGGATGCAATTATTGCTCAGGGCATGGAGGCCGGAGGACATCGCGGGACATTTCGTGCGCAGGACGCTGAGCGGCAGATGGTGGGTCTGATGTCGCTGGTGCCTCAGGTAGTGGACGCAGTCTCGATTCCCGTGATCGCGACGGGTGGTATCGCCGATGCGCGAGGGATTGCGGCTGCGCTGATTTTGGGAGCGAGCGCCGCGATGATCGGGACGGGATTTTTGCGATGTCCGGAAGCCAAGATGCATCGCTCGTATGCCGGGCGCCTGGCACAAACGGAGGCGCACGAGACGATGATCACGCGGGCATTCAGCGGGCGTCCGGGACGGAGCGCCGCGACGGCATACGTGAGGGCGGCGAATGCGGCGGATGCTCCGGTTGCGGCGCCGTATCCGGTCCAGCGGGGCCTAACGCGGGCGATGCGCGACGCGGCGAAGAAGGCCGGCGACGCTGAGAGGATGCAGTTATGGGCAGGACAGTCGGCGAAATTGGCGCGGGATCGGCCCGCGGGAGAAGTATGCCGGGAGGTTTGGGAGCAGACGCGGCGGATTTTAGTGGAATGAAACCCCCACTTCTGGCAAACCCGGCCAGAAGTGGGGCACCCAGCGCTTGGGCTGCATTCTTTCGCCGCTTCGCCGCTGTCGCAACTCGAGGGCCGGAATGGGTCGGCACAACCCGGCTACTGCGGCATTACGCGCGGTCTGGGTCGGGTTGGCCGGCGCTTTTCAGTGTGACCTGATCCTGCGAGACTTCGCCGCTTTTGTGGACTGGCGCAGTTTGCGCTCGCGGATCGGGTTTGGGCTGCGCGGGTGTTTGCGCGAGTTGGGGAGCGTCGATCGGGTGCGGGTTGTGGATTGGAGTGATCATGTTGGTCTCCTGAGGGGAAGGATCGACCCAATCGCAGGCAAACTTTAGAAGGAACGGATTCTTCAGTAACGATTACCTCTCATTACGAAGCGATTTCCGAAGAGAGATTTACAACAGCTCTGGTCGGTCGCCCGGACATCTCTGCGCCTCCTCGCCCCAGAAGAGCGGTTGAAACTTTATGAAGGAATGCAGTTGTATTCAAAGTCCACCCGTTCGCAATGTGCGAACGGGTGGTCGATCCGAGCTTGTGCTTACATGTATAGGATCTATGTGCTGAACACTCTTACCTGGAACGGCGCCAATGACACCGTCAGGCTCGGGCTGTTGTGGTATGTGATCTGAGGGCTCAGAGCACCTGTTGGTTTGCCGTGTTCCTTCAGCGCTGTGCTATCCGTCCAAGGGAAGTTCGGAAAGTCGAACACCGGGAAATCCTTCGGGCCGCAGTTTGCGAGCACGATGACCTGGTTAGCGCTTCCGAGACTTTGTCCCTGCGTGCGGCAATAAGCGAATACCTTCACCCCGTCGTTGTCGTCGATGGTGGGATGAAAGTAGAAGAATGAAACTTCATTTCTCTGAAGAGCGGGATGGTTGGTCCTTAGAGTGACAAGTTCTCGTACACGGTCCTGGAGAGTCTGGTGCCCGAAAATCTGGCGCCGATTCCAGTCCACGGGGTCCGTCATCTTTTTGTCGGGAATCTGATAGTCGAGATCGTGAATGTCGGCGAACTCCTCGCCTGCGAAGAACATTGGAATGCCGACGGAGGTGAGGGTGATTGCGAAAGCGCTTCCGGCCCGTTCCAGAGCATCGGCATGCGCCGCCTGAATGCGTGGATCTTGAGCGGTAATGTCTTGCAACAATTTCTTGATGATTCGGATGCCTTTCTGCCTGACATCCGGATCATTGACTTGAGGGTAGTTGGCGAGGCCCTCGTACTGCAGCAAGTTGCCGAAGAAGAAGTTCATCATTCGTTGGCCGTTGTAGTCGGCTACGTCGTGCGATGTCGGATAATTCACGGCCTGAGCCATATCGGTAAAGCCGTGATCGCGATAACGATGATCCATGTCGTTCCAGATTCTCTGACAGGAGATCATGTTTCTGATGCGGTCACTCCGCGAGGGCTCGCCCCATTGAGTGATCATGGTGTGATTCAGCAACCTGCGCAGTTCATCGCGGAAATCAAAGTTCCACATTGAATCCACCAGGATGTTTCCCTGGTAGATATGAGGATCGGTGATTTCCGGCCGACGCCAGGAGTCCTCTGCAATGACCGTGAATGGGCGGGAGGAGAAGAGGCGGTCATGCTCGTCCCACACGTGGTTGCGGAATTCCTGAATGAAATCCCAGTTATTGATTCCCTTGAACTCGTCAATACGGAATCCATCGATGTGGTATTCGCGGATCCAGAACTCTCCCATGGCGTAGTGGAACTCTCGAGCCAGGTACTCGCCGTTCAGGGAGGGGATGGAATACTTGAAGGCGCGGCCGCCCCAACGGTCACGTTCCGGTTCTTCCCGGTCGGGTCCGTCTTTCAGGTAGTACCAATCTGGCGCCAGCGTCTCGAGTGGGCAGTCCTTCGAGTGATTCATGACTATGTCGAGAATCACTCGCATGCCCAATTGATGGCATGTTTTGACGAGAAACCTCATATCGAACGACGTGCCCATGTTCCAGTCAGGCGCAAAGAAGAAGCGTGATCCGTACCCCCAAGTCAGTGACTCTGACGCATCCTGAATGGGGAGCAACTCAAGCGCGTTGACGCCCAGGCTGCGGAGTTCCAGGAGATGTTCGAATACGACCTTCTCAAAGGTTCCAAGGTCGACCTGGCGGGGTTCATCACCGGACATCTGATGAATCGGCATTTCGTAAATCACCATCTGGTTGTTATTAGGAAGTTGAACGCCCGCGGGCAGTTCATCTTTCCACGAGAATGGGGCGCTGGTCTGGCATACGCCTTGATCGACGGTGACTAACCCACGGTATCCGCCGAACTTGGTGATTTCTTCCGTGAAGGGATCGGCTACCGGTGTGCCGTCAATCATCAGCTCGTATTCGAAAGTTCCGTCCGGTAACCCGAGGTTGCTGAGTTGGAGCAAGTAATGGTCCTGCTTAGTGGAGTGCTTCTGGAGAGCTATCGGCTGACTCCAACTTATAAGAGGGGCACTTAGACTGATCGCAGAACGATCTGCCAGGCTGCGGTAGTGTACCTCGACGTTTTTTGCTCCCGGAGCGGGAATCACGTGTACGGGCGGAGGCGCGGGAACCGCGGTTGGTGGGGGAAATGGCGTTACGGGTGTAAAGGCTGGCATTGCCATCGTGGTATACCTCCATTTCAAAGGCTCAGATCATGTTGACGGGCTCCTGGTTGAGACGTGGATGGGGTTGCAGGCTGCTCGCCTGAAAGCGTTCTCATTTGCGTGCATGGATCTTAACCGCGAGGCAGGAAACCGACGCGACTACGAGGCTTGCCGCAAACTGCCGAATACGTGTTCAAGAACAGCTTCCCTGGGAGTCGGCCCGAGTGAACTAGTTATTCTCCGACAGATTGTACGACGAATCCAGCGATTGCGCGACCATGACTTATCAACAGCCAGGACCTGTGATATCTGCGGTTCTCGGCAGAGGATGCAAGCAGGGAGCCCGCGTCGGCACACTGCTACAATTCGTGATTGCCGGGAGAATGTGAGTAGCAACCACGACTATCTCTTCTTCACCTAAGAACGTTATGTCGAAAGCCAGCAAGGCATCTCTTCTCGCACTCGCAGGATTTGGTTTGGCCACGGCGGGAGCCGCGTGGTATGGATCGCGTTACAGCCGCGGCAGTCGCGATCCGTGGTATCGCGAACTTCGCAAGCCCAGCTTCACCCCGCCGGACAAAGCATTCCCGATTGTATGGACGGCCTTGTATGCGCTGATCGCCTACTCCGGGTGGCGCGTGTGGAACGCCGCTCCTTCTCGCGAGCGCAGGCTCGCATTGCGCATGTGGGTATCTCAACTGGCGGCCAATGCGAAATGGTCAAAGCTGTTCTTCGGAGAGCGGCGTCCAGTGCTTGCGCTGGTTGATATATTCGCGCTTGAAAGCAGCATCATCTCCTACATCGCCGCAGCGCATAAAGTGGACCGCGCCGCTGCCTATGCGTTTATTCCGTACGGCGCCTGGGTAGCATTCGCGACGGTGCTGAATGCTGAGATTCTGCGGCTGAATCCGGAGCTGCGGTAGTCGTTCTCATCCCGCGACTGCGTCTGTGTCGTCCGCCGTCGATTTTCACCGCAGAGTGCGCCGAGAACATCCGCCGAGAACGCACTGACTCCTTCATCTTTGTCGCGGTGTGGTCAAATGGACTTGTGCAACTAAAGGAAGCGCTGGCGCAGGGCATCAGCCGCCTCACGGTTGAGAATGTTCCCTCTCCGCGGATGAATGCGGAGCTGCTGCTGATGTTTACCCTGGGATGCGATCGCGCGTATCTGTTCGCGCACCCCGAGCGCGAGCTTACAGGTCAGGAAGAATTCCGGTACGAGTCGGTGTTGACTGAGCGCTCCCGCGGAGTTCCGGCGCAGTACATCACCGGTCATCAGGAGTTCTGGGGCATGGACCTGATCGTCACGCTGGCAGTGCTGATTCCCCGGCCGGAGACCGAGCACGTCATCGAAGCTGTGCTTGAAGTGCAGGCGTCAGGCGTCGGGCGGCAGGCGGCGGGCAAGACCTCGAACCTCGGACCTCAGACCTCAGCATGGGGAATCGCTGAGGGCCAAAATCCAGGGCCACAGGTCTACATTGTGGATGTAGGTACCGGGTCGGGCTGCATCGCACTGGCACTTGCGAAGGAATTGCCGGGTGCGAAGATCCACGCGACGGACATTTCGCGCGATGCTCTGGACATCGCCCGGGCCAATGCTGCCCGCCATCAACTCACTCCGCGAATTCAGTTTCATCAGACCGACCTGCTCGACGGGATCGAGGGAGAATTCGATTTCGTCGTCTCAAATCCTCCGTATGTTGGCCACTCCGAGGAAGATGCCGTGCAACTGGAGGTGCGCAAGTTCGAGCCGCGCGGTGCGGTTTTTGCGGGGCCGAAGGGGATCGAGGTGATCGCGCGACTGATCCCTCAAGCGAGACGCGTTCTGCGGCCGGGTGGATGGCTGATCATGGAAATCAGCGGCAGCATTGCGGGAGAAGTCCGCAGATTGCTCGAAGGCTGGGACGACGTGCAGATCAGACCAGACCTGCAAGGGATCGCACGTGTCGCGGTGGCGCGGAAGCCGAGTACACGCGGCATTTCGGGCCGGTGACGCTGATTATCGGCCGTTGACTTAGCGCCGCACGCTCGCCGGCTGGATCTCATCCACGTCAATGATCTCGGTCGGATACTTTCCCGTATAGCAGGCGGAGCAATAGGAAATTTTGTCGCCCTCGCCGCAGGCCTTTTTCAAACCTTCAATCGAAAGATAGGCAAGGGAGTCTGCGCCGATGTATTCGCGAATTTCCTCGACGGACTTGTTGGCCGCGATGAGTTGCTTGCGCGACGGGGTATCAACACCGTAGTAGCAGGGCGAAATCGTCGGCGGGCATGAGATGCGCATGTGGACTTCTCTGGCGCCAGCGTTGCGAATCATGCGAACGATCTTGCGGCTGGTCGTGCCACGAACGATCGAATCGTCGATCAGGACCACGCGCTTGCCTTCGAGCAGAGAGCGCACCGGGTTCAGCTTCAGCTTCACTCCAAAGTCGCGCACGCTTTGGCTGGGCTCGATGAAGGTGCGTCCAACGTAGTGATTGCGGATCAGTCCGAAGCGGAAAGGGATGCCGCTTTCGGCCGCGTAGCCTACGGCGGCGGTCACGCCGGAATCTGGTACGGGCACGACGAGATCGGCATCGACCGGAGCCTCGCGCGCGAGTTGACGTCCTAGTTCCTCGCGGCTGGTCTGGACCGAGCGGCCGAAGACGAGACTATCCGGGCGCGAGAAATAGACGTGTTCGAAGATGCAGCTCGACTGCGGGGCTGCGGTGGAGTAGAAGCGGGAACTGATTCCCTCGGAGCTGACGATGATCAGCTCTCCGGGTTTTACGTCGCGGACATATTCTGCGCCGATCAGATCGAAGGCACAGGTTTCCGATGCGAAGACGATGGTCTCGCGCTTGTGGCCATCCTGCGCAGGGATGCGTCCCATAGCCAGAGGCCGGAAGCCACGCGGGTCGCGCACGGCGAAGACGCGGTCGTTGGTCATCATGACCAGCGAGAACGCGCCTTCGACGCGCCGCAAAGCGTCGGCCATTGCCTCGGGCAGCGTCTGCTCTTTGGAGAGCGCGATCAGGTGAACGATGACTTCGGTATCGCTGTTGGTCTGGAAGATCGATCCATGACTCTCGAGGCGGGCGCGAATGGACGCGGCGTTGACCAGGTTTCCATTGTGAGCGACGGCGATCGTTCCTTTGCTCGACTGGACAAGGATCGGTTGGGCATTGAGTAGAGCTGAGTCTCCGGCGGTCGAATAGCGCGTGTGGCCGATTGCGAGCGTGCCTCCGAGCTTCGCGAGAACGTCTGGCGTGAAAATGTCGGCGACGGTGCCCATGGCTTTGTGCGTGCGCGCGGTCAATCCGTCGGATGTGACGATGCCGGCGGATTCCTGTCCGCGGTGCTGCAGCGCGTGCAGGCCGAGATACGCGAGCTTCTCCGCCTCAGGATGCGCGAAGATTGCGACTACACCGCACTCGTCGTGAAATTTGTCGTTTGTCAGCATTTAGCAGTTGGCCCTTGGCAATCAGCTCGAACATACAAGAACAGCCACTTGGCTCTCCGGCGAGCACTGCGCGGTCAATCTGCCGCGACCAGCTCCGGATCGGTTCGCAGCGCAGCTTCGAGCGCGGCTTCATAGGCCGTGCTCAATTCCGACACTCTAGCCGAGACCACCCTCGTTCCATCCAATGAAATTTCCAGCTTGCCGGGAATCGTTTCGCCGATCGGGGTCGCCGAGATCCCGTATTTATCCGCAACTTCTTTGATTCGCGCGAGGTTGGCGGGGTCGCAAGATACAAGGACCCGGCTCGCGTCCTCGCCGAACAGCGCGTACTCGGCAAAGAGGCCTTCGGGCGCCAGATTCACTTGGGCGCCGATACCTTTCGGGAAGGCCTTCTCTGCCAGAGCTATGGAGATCCCACCTTCGGAGCAGTCGTGCGCTGAATCGATCAGTCCCTGCTGGATGATGTCGATGAGAGCGGTCTGCAGCGCGGCTTCTTTCTCCAAGTCAAGCTCGGGAGGATACCCCCAGAGGGAGCCCAGGATTTCTTTCGCGTACTCCGAGGAGCCGAACTCAGTTTCGGCATCAGTGATATCGCCCGCTTCTCCTGCGCGCAACAGCACGATCGTGCGTCCCAGTTCGGCGAAGTGCATCTTCACGGCTTTGTGGACGTCGTCGAGGATGCCGACCACGCCGAGAACAGGGGTGGGATAGATCCCTTCGCCTAGAGTTTCGTTGTAAAAGCTGACATTGCCGCCGGTGATCGGGATTTCGAGTTCTTCACAGGCCTTTGTCATGCCGTCGATGGTTTGGGAGAACTGCCACATGATGTGCGGCTTCTCGGGATTGCCGAAGTTCAGGCAGTTCGTTGCGCCTACAGGAGTCGCACCCGAGCACGCCACTTTGCGAGCCGCTTCAGCGACGGCATGCTCAGCGCCCAGCTTGGGATCGAGATAGCACCAGCGGCCATTGCCGTCGAGCGACATCGCCAAGCCGCGGCTCGTGCCTTTGATGCGGATTACGCCGGCATCGCCGGCTCCGGGAGCATCGACCGTGTTGGTCTGGACCATGTGGTCGTATTGCTGCCAAACCCAGCGCTTGCTGCAGATGTTCGGAGCGGATAGGAGCTGTTTCAGAGTTGAGGTGAGGTCTGCCTGTTGTCCGAAACGAATGTTCTCGGGCAGGTCCCGGGGGACTGGCGGCTCCCAGCGCGCCAGCGGCCGCTTGTAGAGTGGAGCTTCATCGGTCAGGGCAGGATTCGGGATCTCCGCGACGATTTTGCCGCGCTCGAGGACGCGCAGCTTGTTGTCGGTTGTGACCTTGCCGACTTCGACCGCGTCGAGGCCCCATTTTTCGAACACGCGATAAACTTCGTCCTCGCGTCCCTTTTGCGCGACCAGCAGCATGCGTTCCTGGGATTCGCTCAGCATGATCTCATAGGGAGTCATGCCGGTCTCGCGCTGCGGTACGCGGTCAAGTTCGATCTCGATGCCGACATGCCCACGCCCGCCCATCTCGCAGGTGGAACAGGTCAGCCCGGCCGCACCCATGTCCTGGATGCCGACGATCGCTCCAGTCTGCATGGCCTCGAGGCAGGCTTCGAGCAGCAGCTTTTCCAGGAAAGGATCGCCTACTTGCACGTTCGGACGCTTTGCCTCTGAGGCCTCGCTGAATTCTTCGCTGGCCATGGTGGCGCCGTGAATGCCGTCGCGCCCGGTTTTTGCGCCCACATAGATGACCGGGTTGCCTTCTCCGGCGGCGCGCGCGTAGAAGATCTCGTCTTTCCTGACCAGGCCGAGCGCGAAGGCGTTCACCAGAGGATTGCCGGAGTAGCACGGTTCGAACTTCGTCTCACCGCCAAGGTTCGGAACCCCAAAGCAATTGCCGTATGATGCGACGCCGCTGATCACTCCTTCCATGATCGAGTGATTCCGGTGGAGATCCTTCTGCGAGACATCGTTCCCTGCCACAATCGGACCGAAGCGGAGCGAATCCATTACCGCTACGGGGCGGGCTCCCATGGTGAAGATGTCCCGGAGAATCCCACCCACGCCGGTGGTCGCGCCCTGAAACGGCTCTATAAATGAAGGATGGTTATGGGATTCGATCTTGAACGCGCATGCCCATCCGTCGCCGATATCGATGATTCCGGCATTCTCGCCCGGGCCCTGCAGCACGCGCTTGCTGCGCGTCGGCAACCGCTTCAGATGAATCCGCGATGATTTATAGGAGCAATGCTCGCTCCACATCACGCTGAAGATGCCGAGTTCGGTGATGGTCGGCTCGCGTCCGCCAAGAAGCTGCTTGATCTTCTCGTATTCGTTGTTCGTGAGCCCGTGCTGCCGGAGAACTTCCGGAGAAAAGGCAGAGGTCAAAGAAGTAGGCATGGAGGAACTTCTATTGTCGCATTTCAGTGAGACTATAGGCGAATAAATATGGGCGGGCGTCAGAGCTGGGGCCTTAGGCGGCCCCGGGCTCAGCCTGCTACGATGCCCACAGATGAAATCCATCATCATCGGCACGGCGGGGCACATTGACCACGGCAAAACGGCGCTGGTAAAGGCTCTGACCGGGATCGACGCCGACCGTCTGGAGGAGGAAAAGCGCCGGGGTATCACGATCGATCTCGGCTTTGCGCATGCGTCGCTGGCGACTCCTGATGGCGGAACGCTGCAGATTGGATTCGTCGATGTCCCCGGCCACGAGCGCTTCGTGCGCAATATGCTTGCCGGGGTGGGTGGAATTGACCTCGTCCTCCTGGTCATCGCCGCCGATGAATCGATTAAGCCGCAGACCCGCGAGCATTTCGATATC
>Ga0335071_10007576_pt1 | contig 11173 bp, 9 predicted proteins | sample Lox_Sample_15_FD_206724 | JGI IMG/M metagenome (GOLD analysis project Ga0335071, IMG submission 206724) | Soil microbial communities from Loxahatchee National Wildlife Refuge, Florida, United States - Lox_Sample_1.5 | ecosystem: Environmental > Terrestrial > Soil > Wetlands | place: USA: Florida...
AAACAAGTTGAGGTTGTCTATGGCCGTGATCAGAAAGCGTATACGGTGCGCGGAAAAGGGATCGTGCTGGCCTGCTGGAATATGGTCATCCCTTATCTTTGTCCAGACCTGCCTGCCGAACAGAAAGCAGCGCTGCACTACGGGGTGAAGGTTCCTCTGGTGTATTCGGTTGTTGGCCTGCGGAATTGGACCGCATTTCACAAGGTTGGCGTCCGGGGCATTTCTTGTCCAGGCATGTATCACAGTTCGATGAATCTGGATCAAGCTCCAAACATCGGCGAATACAGGACACCGCAGTCTCCGGAGGATCCGGTTCTAGTACATATGCTGCGCACTCCCTGTCAGCCCGGGCTTTCTGCGAGAGAGCAGCAGCGGGCTGGCCATTACGAATTGCTTGCCACCTCGTTTGAGACCTTCGAACGAGAAATCCGTGACCAATTTGGGCGAGTGTTAGGCGACAGCGGTTTTGATCCTGCTCGCGATATCGAGGCGATTACAGTCAACCGCTGGCCGCATGGATACGCCTACGAATACAACCCGCTTTGGGATCCAGATTGGCCGGAGGGCAAAAGACCTTGCGACATCGCTCGCCGTCGCTTCGGACGAATCACGATTGCGAATTCGGATGCGGCTGCCGCCGCTTACACAGATCAGGCGATCGACCAAGGTTATCGAGCAGTGCAGGAGTTGCTGTCGAGCTAGCAGATTATCCGAGGAGGAACACTAGCGATGAAGCAGATCTTTGTTGCTGTTTTGTTAGCAGTCAGCCTGGCTGCAGCCATGAAATGCGCGGCACAGCAATCTCAAACAGAAAAAGAGATTCTGGATCTGGAACAGAAAATGAACGCAGCTTATGCTGCCAACGACCTGCCAGCATACTTCGCCTACTACGCCGACGATTTCACGCAATGGCTGCCGGAAGGGCGCACCGATCTGCCGCAGTATAAGAAGCAATGGACAAAATTCATCCAAAGCGGCGGAAAGGTCGAGTCGGACAAGATCTCGGACATGCACATTCAACTCAGCCCTGCTGGAGATACCGTTGTTGCAAGTTATCTTCTAAACGTCAAGACTCGCTCGCCAAAGGGCAAGGTCAGCGACGAAGATTTCCACGAATCTGATGTCTGGTTCAAGCGGGATGGAACATGGAAGGTCGTCCATCTCCATTATTCCGCTGCGCCCAAAAAGAACTAATGCGCAGTGTCCTTTAGGGGGATCATGAGCGACTCCGACGATCGTCGGCTTGGAATGGATCGCGTCATCACCCGCCGTGATTTCATGAATGGCTCGGCCATGGTGATCGGAGCATCTTTGTTGCCCCGGCTCCCTGAGTCGGACTCGTTTAACCGCCAGGAACCGCAAAACCAATCTGGGTACTACCCTCCTACGAGCACTGGGATGCGGGGTAGTCACCCTGGCTCATTCGAGGCCGCACACAGTCTGCGGGACGGGACTTTCTGGAGCAGTGCGGCGGAACCGGTTAACACCGGGGAAGTCTACGATCTGGTGATTGTCGGGGCTGGGATTAGCGGCTTATCTGCTGCTTATTTTTTTCGTGAGCGGATGGGAAAATCAGCTCGTGTGTTGATTCTGGAGAACCACGACGATTTTGGAGGACACGCCAAACGGAACGAGTTTCACCTCGGCGGTAAGCAGCAACTCCTGAACGGCGGCACACTTCTAATCGACAGCCCTACCCCTTACAGCGAGGTGGCAGACGGACTGCTGAAGAAACTTGGCGTCAACCCTCCGGAGTTCGAGCAGAAGTTTGCCGACGACACTCTCTATCATTCCCTTGGTCTCCGATCCGCCGTCTTCTTCGATAAGGACACGTTCGGCGAAGATCGGCTCGTGGTCGGCACTCCCGGCGGCGGATGGAGCGAGGAAGGCCTCGGCCAGGCAAAACCTTCGGAGAGCGCCTGGAGAGAGTTCCTGAAAAGAACGCCCCTTCCCCCCCAAGTGCAGAACGACATCGTGCGGATTCAGGCAGGCAAGGTGGACTACATGCCGGGGCTGTCATCGGCGGAGAAGAAGGCGCGGCTCTGCAAAATGAGCTACCGCGATTTTCTGCTCAATGTGGCGAAGACAGATCCTGGCGTCATTCCTTTTTATCAGCGCCGAACGGATGGAGAGTGGGGAGTGGGCATCGATGCCGAGCCGGCTCTCGATTGTTGGGCGCTTGGCTTGCCTGGATTTCAGGGTATGGGTCTTAAGCCGGGCTCGGCGCCGCACATGAGCTATTCTGCCGCTGGATACGCCAATGGTAGCTCGTATCGGTTTCACTTTCCTGACGGCAACGCTTCAATTGCGCGATTACTTGTGCGCGAGTTAATCCCGGACGCTGTCCCGGGCCATACGGCCGAAGACATCGTTACTGCTCAGGTCGATTATGGACATCTGGATGTGGAAGGCGCTCCGATCCGGTTGCGCCTCAACAGCACCGTCGTTCGCGTCCAAAACATCAGCCCCCCGGCTTCAGCGAAAGAAGTAGAGATCACCTATGCCACCGGCAAACAGGCTTTTCGGGTGCGAGCGAAGGGTTGTGTGCTGGCATGCTGGAACATGATGATTCCCTACTTATGCCCTGATCTTCCCGAGTCTCAAAAAGAGGCCTTGCACTATCTCGTCAAAGTGCCGCTCATCTATGCCAGCGTCGGGATCAGAAATTGGACGTGTTTTCAGAAACTGGGAATTCAAAGCGTGTCGTCGCCCGGCTCCTATTGGTCTGACGTCAGTCTCAACTGGCCCGTGAATATCGGCGACTATCGAAGTCCCACGAGCACAGATGAGCCAATTTTGCTTCACTTGAGCCGTGCTCCTAACAAACCTGGGCTGCCTGCCCGGGAGCAGCACAAGATCGGCAGGTACGAAATACTCTCCACTCCCTTTGAAGTCTTTGAGCGGAACATTCGTGACCAACTTGCGCGCACGCTCAAGGATGGAGGGTTCGACCCGGCACATGATATTGAAGCCATAACGGTGAATCGTTGGCCCCACGGCTACGGCTACGAATACAATCCTCTGTTCGATCCGGATTGGCCGGAGGATCAGCGTCCGAATGTGATAGGGCGCAAACAATTTGGCAGGATAACGATTGCAAATACCGATTCGGCGGCGACAGCGTACACCGACACGGCAATCGATCAGGCATATCGTGCCGTAAGCGAACTGATGGGAATCTGAATTGGGTTGCGTGTCTTCGAATGGGAAGGCGAGGCAGGCCCTGCCTCCTTGCCCAGTTGAGACGGGGGACGCTCTCGCCTTCTTAGTTTCGTCCGTCCAAAACCAGAGACTCACTTTGCCTGAAGGGTTTCGATGTAGCTAGTGAGATTGCTTATACGCTGCTGTACTTCTCCTTCGTGGCCTGCGCTCACCGATCGAAACAGAGGACCCCACACCGGCATATCTTTAGAGCCATGAGCAGACAAGTCGGAGTCACCTCGCAGTATCGAGGCAATCCGCATGGACGGAAATTTGCCTCCATTCTTTTGACTGAGAGCAGTCAGATTCGCAGGGGGTGTTTTGAGCGCCGATGCCGCAGGCCCATCGCCTTTAGCGTCCGTGCCGTGGCACGAAGCGCAGTAGTTGGCGAACATTTCCTTCCCCGACACAGGTGAAGTCGACTTCATGGGAACGTGCTTGACCGTTTTGGAAGACTGTTCTTGTCCGCTAACGGCGATCGTTACAGCGAGGATTCCAGACAATGCCCAGGCTACTGTGTGAAGTCGCATAGTTCCTCCTCGTCGTGAGCACATCACCTCTCCAGAGAGTTGTTTTGAGTTATTGGTTTTTCCCTCTTGCTGCCCAATTTCCTCTTGACAGTTCGTGGAAAGTTTCTCTAGGCTTGCACAACTATAGTAAGGTTGGCAAGCAATTCTTGATCCTAGCGCGGTTGTGGCGGGCGTCCAAATAACTCCAGATGTTCCCGCGACGCTCACACCGATGCCCTTTGCTTATCCGGGGGAAGCGGGAAGCCGCAACAACATCCGCGGACAAGGCTACTTCGGAATTGAGGCGTGCTTGGCCAAGAGTTGGAACATCCGTGAGGATATGAATATCAGGTTTGCGTGGGAAGTATTCAACGTGACCAACTCGGTCCGCTTCGACACAAATACCAATACATCGCTCGACAACGGTTCTGATGACGGCTCCTTTGGCCTGTACCGCAGAACCCTGACTGTGCCGCGCGTGCAGCAGTTCTCTTTGCGATTCAGTTTCTGAGAATTGGAGAGACACTAAATTCAGAATGTCGGAGGAGTATTTACCCACAAAACCGCTGCTTCTTTATTCGTTGGGTTGAACCAGCGATGGCCCCGGTTGCTCTCGAACCAGAAGCTATCACCTTGTTCAAGCAGGTGGCACTCAACCTCGTCAAGCCAGACTTCCAGGGCACCTTCGAGCATGTAAAGGAAGTCTTCCCCTTGGTGTTGGTATGTGCCGTCGCTTCCTGTTCCGGGCGGAACTCGAATCAACATAGATTCGAGCATCTTGGTACCTGTAGAAAGCAATTCCATCCGCACGCCCGATTTCGTCTCGAGACTTTTGCGGTTGCGAGGGCGAATCACGCGATTGGACTGCGCGGGCAGGTCATACAGTTCGAGTACCGTAGTTCCATAGGCAGCCGCCAGCCGGTAAATTGTTGCGACCGAGGGATTGGCGCGAGAGAGTTCTATCGCACTGAGGAAGCCGGCGGAAATGTGTGCCTTGTGCGACGCTTCCGTTACGGTTAGACCTTTCTTCTTACGGAGCCGCCGCAGCTTGCTCCCGAGATCCGGGGTGGGACTGCCCGGTTTCCTGGACTGATTGACGGATAGATCTGTTCCGAGGGCTTCCTTGATGCCGGGAACATTTAACTTCTTAACATCACGCAGGTACTTGATTCGTTTTAGAACATCAAGGAGCTCGGGAGTGTATAGGCGATAGCTACCTGCACTTCGGGCGGGCGTTACAAGCCCCACGCTTTCCCAAAGGCGCAGGGTCGAGGAACTGATTCCTAGAATTCGGGCGGTTTGCCCGACAGTCAGAAAGCGCACATTTTGTGAGCGAGCAATACGCGCTGATTTGGGTGATCGTGTCCGAGGCAAAGCAAGTAATAGTAGCGCGGAATCTGGTCAGATGCGAAATCCGGGCAATTGAACTTCAACGGACAGAGAGGCCGGAGGAGATTCCATGTGCGCGTTCCGGATGCCAAGGTTGTATTTTGTGAGCATTTCGTTTGGAGGACGAGGCTGCGAATCTAGTCGATGCTTCGAGACCGCCACGAATCGATACCTTGAACACCCTCCACGATGAGTGTGCGTTCAGGCTGTTCCGGACTTGGAAGTCTTGCTCAGCGCAGTGCGAGAGTCGCCGTTCCTGAATCGGAGCAATGGGTCTACTGCACGATCTTGCCATTGACAATCGTTGTTACAACTTTGATGTCCTTGAGCTTATCTGGCGCCACTGTCAATGGATCATCGGACACGATGATCAGGTCTGCCAGTTTTCCCAGCTCGATCGATCCCTTAGCCCTTTCCTCAAATCCCGAGTGGGCTCCGAATATGGTGTAGATACGAATGGCTTCTGCAGGGGTAATCGCCTGTTCAGGCGCCAGCAACTCACCTGAACGCGTTTTCCGTGTCACCATCGCCCACATGGAGAAGAATGGATTCATCGATTCTGGCATAGAGCCCAGCGAGTCCGAGTTCCCCGGTGGTTGGAATCCCTCATCTAGCAGTGTCCGGTAGATGAAAGGGACCTCCGCCTGTGTTCCTTTGAATGCGCGACCGAGATAAATCCATGCCCCCGTCGGGACGGGAATAATGCCAAGCCTCTTCATGCGGTCAAGTTGCTCTTGGCTTGTCGCCCCCGCCTCCTGGTTGCCAGCGTGCTCGATCCGGTTGCGCGCGTCCGCTCGGGGATATTCACGCTGGGCGAGTTCGTAGGCCTCAAGCGCCATGTCCTGTGCCCTGTTTCCAAGCGCATGAATCCAAATCTGGAAGCCATTTTTTTGTGCCTCGAGCACAACCCGGTTGAGCGTCTCCTGATCCATCTTTTGTACGCCCACCCACTTTTGTTTCTGTCCAGGCGGATCGTATCGGAGACCTGTCTCGCTCTCGCCATCCAGAAAGAGCTTGATACCACCGATTTTTAGCCAGTCGTTCCCGAAGCCGGTGTGTATGCCGTACCTCAGGAAGTCTTCGTCGAAAGTGGAATCCGGATCGCGATCATGTGCAACATTCAAAATCAGCTGGCAACGCAGTCTTACCGGCAGCTCGCCTTTCGAGAGCAAATCTTGATATATGCGAAGACCGTCGGGGCTGGGAAAGTCGTAAATACCAGTAACGCCGTTGCGCGCGAAAAAGTGCAGTACGTCCTTCACAGACTCCTCACGCTCTGCAAAGCTTGGTTTTGGCATTAAGGCGAGCATACGGCCGAACATCTCACTCAACCGGCCTGTCGGTTCTCCTGTTCTGGAATCCCTCCAGATTTTTCCTCCGGGAGGATCAGGAGTGTTCTTATCAATGTGAGCTAGCTCGAGGGCCTTTGTGTTTGCGATAATCTCGTGGGCGCTTTCTCGAACCAGAACAGGATGATCACGTGTGACCGAATCTAGCTGCTGCCGAGTCGGCATTGGCTGGCCCCAGCCGCCGGCGCCCACAATCCATTCTCCTTTGGCAGTTCTCGCAGCGCGTTCCTTTATCTTCCTGAGCATTTCGTCCACGCCTCTCAAAGGTGGAACGTGCAGATCGAGCATGCGGCGATAATCGGCAATCCCCTCAATATGCGTGTGCGCATCGATGAAGCCTGGGAGAACAGTCTTGCCGTGGAGTTGTATTACTTGGGTCTTGGGTCCGATTAGCTTTTGGATCGTGGCATCGTCACTCACCGCCACGATTCGTCCGCCCTTGATTGCTAGCGCTTGGGCAATAGAATTGTCGGACGCGACGGTTATGACCTTTCCCCCCAACAATGCCACTTCCGCCGTGCCATCAAATCGGATCGAATCAGAACTGCTACCCGTCGTCACCGCCAATCCGATTGCGGTCAGTAACGTGAGAAGAATTGCGTTTGCGACAAAGATGAAACACGCACGCGGCAAGGTGGCTATACCTCCAGCAGTCATTACTTATCTGATTTCCGCAATAACCGAATATAGTGCACCAAATGTACACACCTTACTATACAAATGTAATGTTACGAGTACGATTCTTGAGGACCGAGCAGTGGACGGGCATCCGAAGTAGACATGCAGATTGGATTGGCAGAGGCTCGGCTAGGAATCGCAGCCATCATTGGGTTCGGCGTCCTCGCGTCACGGCGGACAAGGTAAGAGTCACGGAACTCGACCCACCGGTGACCCTGGAGCTTTACGACATCAGAATCATGGTCCACGAATCCGTGCCCACCGCTATACGCTTTTGGGGAGCCGCCCGCATCGCGTGTTTTCCTGCCGCTACGTGTTGACCAGGTTCTTTCACTGCGCTAGCACCGGTTTTGGAAACCTATCAGGAACTCTGCTGCGTGGCCAGTCTTGACTGGTCGCCAAGGGTTGATACGGTTGGCCGGAGTATATATGCGGTATTTTGTTCCCGTCTGCCTCAACTTGGGATGCCGGCGCAGGTCCAGGTGCTAGTCTCTCTCTTCATCCGGGCCGCGTCGCTAGGGGATCAAACGTATTCGTTGAGAGCCAGTACGCTATATGATGTTTTCGTTCTTGCGATCGTATCGTTAGAACATTCGAGTTGCTTCCGTGCGGGCAGCAAGGAGGAAACTCGTGAAGCTCTTTAAGAAACCAAAGTCGAAGTTCTACTGGTACGACTTCACGGTGCGAGGACGTCGTTACCGAGCGTCAACCCAGGAGACGAAGTCAGTTAGGGCATTGCAAATAGCGAGCCTGAAATTGGCTTCGGTGATGGAAAATACTGACCCACTTCCGACTAAACCTGATGTTCTCCATAAGTTTGCTGTTCGCTTTCTCGATTGGGTGAACGATGGCAGACTCGAAGAGAAAACCAGAAAGTTTTACCGTAACGGTTGGCGGTTGTTGAAGTCGACATCGGTTGCGATGTTGAGAGTCGACCAGATCACAGGGGATGGTGCCGAGCAATTGAAGTTTCCTGGCTCATCCGCAAATGCTAACTGCGCTTTACGATCATTACGACGAATGCTGCACAAAGCGGAGGAGTGGAAGATGATTCGTCACGCTCCGAAAATCAAAATGATGAAGGAGCATGGACGACACCTTCGGCTCGACGACGAAGCGGAAAGGAAATTAATCGCGGGAGCTTCCGCTTGCAAGTGGCGGAAACGAACGCGTGAGCTTTTTCGCGACATTGTCGTCTTGATGCGCGATACAGGAATGAGAAATGAAAGAGAACTCTTCCGGATGCGTATCGAGAACCTGGATTGGCAAACCCGCGTCATCTTTGTGCCAGACAGCAAGACGGCAGAAGGGCGACGGCTCGTGCCCATGAGCGGTCGAGTCTTCGAAATTCTGCAGAACAGATGCGTCGCAAGGCAGGAGGGCTGGGTATTTCCGTCGAAGCGCTCCGCGTCAGGGCATCTGAGGTCAATTTGCAATCTCTTCCGAAAAGCGCGCAACAAAGCGGGCCTTCCGAAAGAACTGGTTCTCTACTGTGCGCGACATGACTACGGTACGCGAGTCCTGATGCGAACCGGAAACCTTGCCGCGGTAATGCGAACGATGGGGCATCGCGACGTAAAGACTGCGATGCACTATCAGCATCCGGAACTGGAAATCGTGCGGGCTGCGCTCGATTACCGTCCGGCGAATCCTGAAGTAGCGGCGTAGCGAAAAAGACTTACGACACCTTTTACGACACACCGACAAACCACAACCTCGGCAAGTCATTGAACACTGGGCAAATAGGAGAGGTAGGAACCTCTTGGCTGGCTAATCGGCCGTCAGCCGTCCATTCTCGTTGATCCCTTCTCGTCGTTACACCACCAATGAACCGCCTGGATATTATCTGGATGGTCGTCTCTCCACGCCCCCCCATTCCTTTGGGATTCCGATGGTCCGGAACCACGTCGTTGTAATCCGTGAACTCTTGGTGGCAGATCGCGTATTGGTTGGTCTTCGTTGTGGCCCCCAGAATCTGGGCCAGACGCTCCGGGTCAATCCGGATTGTTCTCATCGGGGACAACAATCCGCCGTCATCGTTTGGCAAAGGGGCATCCCATCTGCTCTCCGGTGTTCCGGAGCGTGCCGAAGGAGAGCGCTGTAATGCCCTCAGGCTGACGTAGCGCAGGCTCATGCGGTTTCTGCTGTCTTGGTAGCCATGAACGGAGTGTCCTCACACAATCGACCAAGGATTTGAAGCGCCACCTCTTTCGTTCGTTCACTGTGATCAGCGGTTGGCCCGACGCACGATGGACATCCGTTCTCACATGGACACGCGTTAATCAGTTCGAGGGTGCGGTTCAGTAGGGTGGTGCAGCTTCGGTACAAAGGCTCGCTGAATCCAATTCCTCCTGGGTAAGCGTCGAAAATGTAAAGGTTGGGCTCAAAGAATTCCTTTGCCTCGGACGAGTTCGCCGGTCCTGCGAAATCTTCCCAGTTGATGTCGCTCGCCGCACTGGGAGGCCGTTCCCCGACAGCGGTACCAAGGTCGCGACGGTCGCACATCATGAGCAGCGTCGCCATTGATCCGAGGGCGTAAAGCAAGCCAAAGATCCCGTTCTGACGTTCGGAGAATGTGAACGGCAATTCGGCAAGCAGGCTGTGCCCGAGCGTCAGCCAAAACGAGGTTGTGTGCATCTCGTTCTCGGGCAGTTCAAGTTTTCCCGAGCCGACGTTCTCGTTCGTAAAGAATTTGATCTTCTTGAAACCCACGACCTGCGACCGCACAAGCACATCGCCATGGACGCGTGCTGCTGACCCAGCGATCGCTTCTTCCTGAGCGACTTCGAGCACACGAACCTGGGTGTAGCGAATCGCGTCCGTGTAGTAGTCCACGTTAACCGGTTTTACATAAGCCTTGCGTTTGTCGAAATCCAGATGCTCGACGTGGTATTGCTGCCCCTGGTGGATGTAGATCGCTTTCGGATGAACGGTTGCGAGCGCCGAAGAGAAATCGACTTCGCCGATCACCTCGGGTTTGCCTCTGTCTTCGCCGGTCGTGTCGATGATGACGAAATTGTCTGATGTTACCGATCGCAAGCTGATCGTATCGGCAGGATAGGCTTCGTCGATCCAATGCCAATCCCCTCCGCTCTGATGGAGGAATCCCGCTTCGCCGAGTTGTTCGCAGAGTTCCGGTAGGTTGACGTTACCAAACCGCTCATCAGGGGAGATGGGCAGCTCGAACGCCGCGCATTTCAAGTGATTGACAAGAATCTCAAGATTGTCCGGCTGAATGTGCGCGTGCTCCGGAGAACTCCCAAAGAAGTAATCGGGATGCTGCACGATAAATTGGTCAAGCGGAGCCGATGAAGCAACGAATACGGCGCACGAACTTCCCGTGCGCCGTCCTGCGCGGCCCGCCCGCTGCCAGGTGGAGGCAATCGTTCCCGGATAGCCAGCCATCACACAGGCGTCCAGCGAACCCACGTCGATTCCCAATTCGAGTGCGTTGGTGGCGACCACTCCCAGAATGCAGCCGTCTCGCAGACCACGTTCAATCTCGCGCCGTTCTCCCGGCAGATAACCTCCCCGATAGCCGCGAATCGGTTCCGGTTGGCCGGGCTTCGAAGGATTCGCCTGCTGCAAATAAGTCAGAATGACTTCGGTGTGCAATCGGCTGTTTGCGAACACAATCGTCTGCAGCTTCCGGCCAAGGATCTCCTTCGCGACTCGAGTCGCTTCGTTGATGTAGCTGCGGCGAATCCCCAGATTTCGATTCACCATCGGCGGGTTGTAAAACACGAAAAGTTTCTCACCCGCAGGTGCTCCGTTCTCTTCGACGACTTCGACATCTTTCTCTATCAACTGCGACGCAAGTTCGCCGGGGTTCGCAATGGTGGCGGAACAACAAACGAATTGCGGGTCGGAGCCGTAGAATTTGGCGACTCGCTTTACTCGCCTCAGCACATTCGCCAGATGGCTCCCGAAGACCCCACGGTAGGTGTGCAGTTCATCCAGCACGATGTAGCGCAGGTTCTCGAACAGCCGCATCCACTTTGTGTGGTGGGGCAGGATGCCGGTGTGCAGCATGTCCGGATTCGTCAG
>Ga0335071_10007577_pt1 | contig 11172 bp, 10 predicted proteins | sample Lox_Sample_15_FD_206724 | JGI IMG/M metagenome (GOLD analysis project Ga0335071, IMG submission 206724) | Soil microbial communities from Loxahatchee National Wildlife Refuge, Florida, United States - Lox_Sample_1.5 | ecosystem: Environmental > Terrestrial > Soil > Wetlands | place: USA...
CGAGGTCGGCCTCCGGCGGAGGCGGGTGGACGCGGTCAAGGACCTCACCTTCTCGGTGGGCGAGGGGGAGATCTTCGGCTTCGTGGGGCCGAACGGAGCCGGGAAGACCACCACCATCAAGATGCTAATGGGGCTCATCCAGCCCACCTCCGGCTCGGCCTACATCTTCGACACCCCCATCCCCAGCAAGGCCTCCAAGAAGAGGATCGGCTACCTCCCCGAGCAGCCCGCCTACCACGAGTTCCTGAGCGGCCTGGAGGTCATGCAGCTCTTCGCCACCCTGGCCGAGGTCCCCCACGCCGAGCGCAGGAGGCGCTCCGGGGAGCTCCTGGGGCTGGTGGGGCTGGCCGACGCGGCCGACCGCCAGGTGCGCAAGTACTCGAAGGGCATGCAGCAGCGGCTGGGCATCGCCCAGGCCCTGGTCTCCGACCCCGCCTTCGTGGTCCTGGACGAGCCCATGAGCGGCCTCGACCCCATCGGCCGGCGGGAGATCCGCGATCTGATGCTCGAGCTCAAGCGGCGGGGGAAGACGGTCTTCTTCTCCACCCACATCCTCCCCGACGTGGAGAGCCTGTGCGACCGGGTGGGTCTCATCGTCCGCGGCATCCTCCAGGACGTGGGGCCACTCGCCACCATGCTCTCGGCGCGGGTGAAGAGCGTGGAGATCACCGCTCGCCTCCCGGCCGGCCGGCGCGAGCCCCTGGGGCCGGGGCGGGTCATCGCCGCCGAGGGCGAGCAGCTGACCGCGGTCTACGAGGACGAGGCCCAGGCCGACGCCGCGGTGGCGGCGGTGCTGGCCGCCGGGGGGCGGCTGGTGGCGCTCGCCCCCCAGCGCGAGACGCTCGAGGACTTCTTCCTGAGGCGCCTGGCCGAGAGCGGCGCCGCCGGGCCGGCCCCGCGGAGCTGAGGGCCCCGGCCGCCGGGAGCCGATCGATGGAGGAGCTCGTCGCCGCCCTGCCCGCGCCGCTGGTCGTCGCCTGGGTGGCCATCCTGGGCGGCGTCCTGGGGAGCTTCCTCAACGTGGTGATCTCCCGCGTCCCGGTGGGCGAGTCGGTGGTGCATCCGGGCTCGCGCTGCCCCGCCTGCAGGACCCCCATCCGCTGGTACGACAACGTGCCGGTGGCGTCCTGGCTCATCCTGCGCGCCCGCTGCCGCGCCTGCGGCGCGCGCATCTCCGTCCGCTACCCGGCGGTGGAGCTGGCCGGGGTGGCTGCCGCCCTGCTCGCCCTCTGGCACCGGGGGTTCGGGCTGGCCGGGCTCGCCGAGCTCATCCTCTCCACCCTGCTCCTGGCGCTCTCGGCCATCGACCTCGACACCTGGCTCCTCCCCAACGTCCTCACCTGGCCGCTCCTCGCCCTCGGGCTCGGCGCCAGCGCGGCCGGGCTGTCGGCGGCCCCGTCCCTGGCCTCGTCGGCGCTCGGCGCCGCCCTGGGCTTCGGCGCCTTCGCCCTGGTGGCCTGGGTGGGGAAGAAGCTGGCCGGGCGGGAAGCGCTCGGCTTCGGGGACGTCTGGCTCCTCGCCGGACTGGGGGCCTGGATGGGCGCGGCCGCGCTCCTGCCCTTGGTGCTCCTGGCCTCTCTGCAGGGGGCGGTGGTGGGCATCGCCCTCCTCCTCGTGGGCAAGGCGCAGACCGGCGAGCCGCGCCCGGCCCGGGCCCAAGGAGGCGGGGGCGGCGAGGACGACTGGGTGCCGCCCCGCAACGCCGTGCCCTTCGGGCCCTTCCTGGCCCTGGGTGCCCTGGAGTGGCTCTACCTGGGGGACGCCATCATCCGGCTGCTGCCCTCGCTGGAGGTGTTTCGCTGATGTGGGGGTCGATCCGGGCGCTGCTGGCGCTGCAGGTGGCGGCGGTCGCCTCCACGGCCGCGGTGCTCACCCTGGCCCTGGGCCTGCCCATGGGCGCGCGCCACGGCCTCACGCCGGCGGTGCTGCTCGCGGTGGTCCTGGCCGCGGCGGCGCTCTCCGCGGCGCTGGGCACGCTGCTCCTGTGGAGGGCGGTGGCGAGGCCCGTGGATCAGATGCTCGCCGCGGCGCGGCGGCTGGGGCGGGCCGGCGGGATGCCGGCGCTGGGGGAGCAGGAGCGGGCCGGCCTCTCCCGGGCGGCGGTGCTCTTCGGCCGGGTCGCCGACGAGCTCCTCGAGGAGCGCCGGCTCCTGGCGGCCAAGGTCGGGGAGCTGACCCGGGCCGGCCGGGAGCTGGGCGATGCACGCGCCCAGGTGGACCGCGCCGAGCGCCTGGCCACGGTGGGGCGCCTGGCGGCCGGGCTGGCGCACGAGATCGGGAACCCGCTGGGCGCGGTGTGCGGGTACGTGGAGGTGGCGCGGGGCCGGCTTCCCCAGGACGCCCACCCGGACCTGCGCGAGGCGGTGGCCCGCATCGCCGATGCCTCGGCGCGGATCGACCGGATCCTGCGGGCGCTGCTCGACTTCGCCCGGCCCGCGCCCGCCCTGATCGGCGAGGTGCAGGTGGGCGCGGTGGTGGAGGGCGCCGTGCGCCTGGCCCGGGTCCAGCCACGCTTCCGGGCGGTGCAGGCGGTGGTGGCCGTCCCGCCCGACCTGCCGCCGGTTCGCGGCGAGGAGGGGCGGCTGGTCCAGGTCCTCCTCAACCTCCTCCTCAACGCCGGCGACGCCATGGGGGGCGACGGCAGGGTCGAGGTCCTGGCGCGGGCCGACGGCCCGGACGTGGTCGAGATCGCGGTCGCCGACCGGGGCCCAGGCATCCTCCCCCAGCACCTGCCGCGCCTCTTCGAGCCCTTCTTCTCCACCAAGGAGCCGGGGGAGGGGACCGGGCTGGGGCTGGCCACCAGCCAGCGCATGGTGGAGGAGATGGACGGTACCCTCTCCGCCGCCAACGGGCCGTCGGGCGGCGCGGTGTTCCGGGTCCGGCTGCGGCGGGCCGGGGCGGGCGGGCCCGCCGGCCCGTGATAGGCTCCGCCGGTGGCCTTCCACACCGTCCTGGTGGTCGACGACGAGGAGCCGCTCCGGCACCTCCTCACCGTCATCCTCCGCGACCACGGCCACGAGGTGCGGGCCGTGGCCAGCGCCGAGGACGCGCTCAAGGAGCTTTCGGCGCGGGACTACGACCTGGTGCTGACCGACGTGCGCATGCCGGGGATGGGGGGCCTGGCGCTGGTGCGGGAGCTGCAGCGCACCACCCCCGACCTCCTGGTGGTGGTGATGAGCGCCTACGGCACGCACGACACCGCCATCGAGGCCATGAAGGCGGGCGCCTACGACTACCTGGGCAAGCCCTTCAAGCCCGACGACGTCCTCCTGGTGCTGCGCAAGGCCGAGGAGCGCGAGCGGCTGGCCCGGGAGAACCGGCGGCTCCGCAGCGAGCTGGCCGAGAGCTACCGGCTCGACAACCTGGTGGTGGCCTCGCCCGCCATGCAGGAGGTGATGCGGAGCGTGCGCAAGGTCGCGCCGCAGAAGAGCACCGTCCTGCTCCTGGGCGAGTCGGGGACCGGCAAGGAGCTGGTGGCCCGCGCCCTCCACGAGCTCTCCCCCCGCGCCAGCTTCCCCTTCGTGGCCGTGAACTGCGGGGCCATCCCGGCGGAGCTCCTCGAGTCGGAGCTCTTCGGCCACGTCCGCGGCGCCTTCACCGACGCCCGCCGCGACAAGAAGGGGCTGGCGGTGGAGGCGGACGGCGGGACGCTCTTCCTCGACGAGGTGGGGGAGCTTCCGCTCGCCCTCCAGGTCAAGCTGCTCCGCTTCCTCCAGGAGGAGGAGGTCCGCCCGGTGGGAGAGGTGCGCACGCGCCGGGTCGACGTCCGGGTGGTCACCGCCACCGCCCGCGACCTCTCCGGAGCGGTGGCGGCGGGCGAGTTCCGCGAGGATCTCTTCTGGCGGCTCAACGTGGTGGCGGTGCGGCTGCCACCCCTGCGCGAGCGGCCCGAGGACGTGGCCGCGCTGGCCGCCCACTTCCTGGCGCGCTACGCCCGGCTCCGCCCCGAGCTTCCCGCCCTGGCGCTCTCCCCCGAGGCGCTGTCCGTCCTCTCCGCCCACCGCTGGCCCGGGAACGTCCGGGAGCTGGAGCACGCCATCGAGCGGGCGGTGGTGCTGGCCGACGGTCCGCTCCTGGAGGAGAAGGACCTCCCCGACAGCGTGCGGGCGGGGCGCGACCGCGCGGCCCCAGGCGGCGCGGAGGAGCCGGGCCCTTCGCTCCGCCAGGCGGTGCAGGCGGCGGAGGCGCGGGCCATCCGCGCCGCCCTGGAGCGCACCGGGGGCAACCGCACCCGCGCCGCCGAGCTGCTGGAGATCTCCTACCGGGCGCTCCTCTACAAGATCAAGGACTACGGCCTGGGCGATTGAGGGCCGGGCCGGCCGGTCGGCGGGGCGTTCTGCACCGCCGGTCGCACGCATAACTAGGTATCAATTCATGTCCCTGACACATGTCTCACCTACACCGACCGATATCGTGGCAGAGGCTTTCTTGATCCCGGAAGGGCCGATCGCATAGCGTGGTTTCGCATGGCTGGCCGACCCTCCGGCACCTCGACGAACGCCCGCGTCCTCCGGCGCCGCGCCCGCAACAACGTGCAGCGGCTGCGGGAGGAGCAGTTGCTCACCAAGGCCGAGCTGGCGCGGAAGGCGGGCGTCTCGCCGCTGACCGTGTCGCGCATCGAGAGCGGCCTGGAGTGTCGCATGGATACCCAGCGCAAGATCATCCTGGCGCTGGGGCTCACGCCCTCGGATCGCCACCGGGTCTTCGGCCGGGGCAACGCGGGGCGCGCGCCGTGAGCACGTCGGCGGAGGTGGCGATGGGGAGCGAGGCGGCAGCCAACGTGACGCGGAGCGGGCCGAGCGGCCCGCGCCGGGGGTGAAGGGAACGCCATGGCGTCCAGCAAGCTCGCCGTCGGCCTCGACATCGGCTCCTCGAGCGTGAAGCTCATCCAGCTCAGGGAGAAGCGAGGCGGATTCTCGCTCCAGGCCTTCGGCTCCGCCCCGCTGCCCCCCGAGGCCATCGTGGACGGGGCCCTGATGAACTCCTCGGCGATCGTCGAGGCCATCCAGGAGGTGGCCGCCGCCCAGAAGCTGAAGGGCAAGGAGGTGGCCATCGGGGTCCGGGGCCACTCGGTCATCATCAAGAAGATCCAGCTGCCGCGCATGACGCAGGAGGAGCTGGACGAGTCCATCCAGTGGGAGGCGGAGCAGTACATCCCCTTCGACGTGAAGGACGTCAACATCGACACCCAGATCCTCACGCCCGAGGGAGACGCCGCCGGGCAGATGGACGTGCTCCTGGTCGCCGCCAAGAAGGACATGATCAACGACTACACCTCGGTGTGCGCCGAGGCCGGCCTCACCGCCACCGTGGTCGACGTCGACGCCTTCGCGGTCCAGAACGCCTTCGAGAACAACTACGAGGGGTTCGCCGGGGAGACGGTGGTGCTCATCAACGTGGGGGCCGCGGTCTCCAACATCAACATCGTGGCCCGGGGCACGACCACCTTCACCCGCGACATCACCATGGGCGGCAACGCCTTCACCGAGGAGATCCAGAAGCAGCTCAACATCTCCTACGACGAGGCCGAGGCCCTCAAGGTGGGCGGCCAGGGCGAGTCGGACGCGGTGGTGCCGCAGGAGGTGGAGCGCGTCATCCAGGGCGTGGCCGACCAGATGGGCGGCGAGATCCAGCGCTCGCTCGACTTCTACGCCAGCACCTCGCCCGAGGGGGCCATCGGGCGGGTCTACCTCTCCGGCGGGACCGCCCGCATCCCCGCCCTCTTCAAGGTCATCGAGGCCCGCGGCGGAGTTCCGGTCGAGGTCCTCAACCCGTTCAAGAGCATCGAGATCGACAACCGGCGGTTCGACCCGGCGGTGATCCTGGCCGCCGCCCCGTCGGCCGCGGTGGCCGTCGGCCTCGCCCTCCGCCGTCCCGGGGACAAGTAGCCATGGTCAGGATCAACCTCCTCCCGGTCCGGGTCTCGAAGAAGAAGGAAGCCGGCAAGCAGCAGCTCCTGCTGTTCGCCCTGGTGCTCGCCCTCGGCGCCGTCGCCAACGGCTGGTACCACCAGCAGCGCGCCGGCGAGCTGGAGACGGTGGAGAAGCGCGTCTCCAAGACCAAGGCCGACATCGCCCAGCTCGACCGGATCATCGGGGAGGTGAAGAGCATCCGGGTCCAGCAGCAGCAGCTGCAGGAGAAGCTGGACGTCCTCGACAAGCTCAAGCAGGGCCGGACCGGGCCGGTGCGGATGATGGACGAGCTCACCGCCATCATCCCCAAGCGGGCCTGGCTCACCCACCTGGAGGAGAAGGACGGGAAGATGACGTTCCAGGGCGGCGCCACCAGCGTGGAGGACGTCTCGCAGTTCATGGGCGCCCTCAAGACCTCCAAGTACTTCGCCGACGTGGAGCTCAAGAAGACCGAGGGCAAGACGACCGACAAGAACCTCAAGATCGTGAACTTCACCATCAACGCCACCGCCAAGTACTCGCCCGGCGTGGCGGCGACCAGCGCACCCCAGGCGGGCTCGCCGCCCGCCACACCCCCGGCGGCCAAGGGGAAGGGCTAGGCCATGGAGAAGCTCATCGAGCGCATCGCCAAGGCTCCGCTCGGCCTCAAGGTCCTGGTGGTGCTCGGCGCCCTGGGCGTCATCAGCGCCCTGAACTTCCTGGTGGTGGGCGTGCCCTACGGCCGGTCCATCACCGAGATGGACGCGCGCAAGCAGCGGGCCGAGTCGGACCTCAGGAAGCTCAACGCCGAGTACATCGAGAAGCAGTCCATCGCCAACGACCTGAACCGCTTCCGGCGCGAGCGCGAGCTCCTGGAGCAACGGCTCGCCGAGGCGCTGTCCGAGCTCCCCGAGCAGAAGAACATCGACGAGCTCCTCGAGGCGTTCCAGGATCGGGCGCAGAAATCGGGCCTGGAGATCGCCACCATCGAGCCCAGGGACGAGGTCAGCGCCGGGTTCTACGCCAAGATCCCCATCGCCATGCAGGTCGATGGGAACTACCACGAGATCGCCACCTTCTTCGATGCCATCGGCCGGCTGCGGCGCATCGTGAACGTGAGCGACATCGTCCTCGATCGGCCGCGGACCGTGAACGGCAAGGTGCTGCTCACCAGCAAGTTCACCGCCACCACCTTCCGGTTCGTGGAGCCGAAGGCCGCCCCTGCTGCCAAGGGCACGACCAAGGGGTCCCAATGAACACCCGCGTCGTCATCGCGGCCCTCTCGGCCCTGGCCCTGGCCGCCTGCGGCAGCCCCACCCGCCCCCCGCAATCGACCTCCGCGGCGGCCAAGACCGCGGCGGCATCGACCTCGTCCCCCGGCCAGGCCGCGGCGGCGCAGGCCGAGCCGGAGTACTCCTACTCCTCGGTGGGCAAGCGCGATCCGTTCCGCAGCTTCCTCGCCGAGCTGGCGCAGGAGAACACCTTCTCGTCCCATTGCAGCACGCCGCTGGGCCGCTACGACATCGAGCAGCTCAAGCTCGTGGCGGTGATCACCGGGCTCGAGGACCCCGTGGCCATGGTGGAGTCGCCGACCGGCGTCGGCTACACCGTGCGTCGGGGCGCGTGCATCGGGAAGAACGGCGGTACCGTGGCGGCCGTGCGCTCCGGCGAGGTGGTCGTGTCGGAGTGGGTGGTCCGCGCCGACGGGAGCAGGGATTCCACGCAGACCGTGCTCCGCCTCCCCAAGGCGGTGCTCAACCTCGAGGAGTAGCTCCATGAACCTCCCCCACAAGCCCCTCGTCGGTCTGCTCCTCTGGGGCGTGCTGGCCAGCGCCGGACCGGCGCGCGCCGGGGACGCCAACGTCATCCGTGCCATCGGCGTGGCCGAGCGCGACGGTGCGCTGGAGCTCTCGGTCCAGGGCTCGAGGCCCCCGGCCTACTCGGTCTTCAAGCTGCAGGACCCGCAGCGGCTGGTGGTCGACATGGCCGGTGCGGACGTCAGCGCGCTGGCCGCCCCCGGGGTGGTGGGCAAGGCGGGCGTGGTCTCGGTCACCACCGCCCAGTACAAGGACGAGCGCAGCTCGGTGGGCAGGGTGATCGTCACGCTGGACGGGCCCCGCCGCTACGAGGTGGTCCCGCGCGGCGACGCGGTGGTGGTGCGGGTGCTCACCGGCGACCCGGCCTCTCCGGCCGCCGCCGGGCCGGCCCCGGTCGCCGAGGCGACCGCGGCAGCGCCGACCGTGACCCCCTCCGCTCCGGTGGTGGAGGCGAGCCCCTCCGAGCCAGCGCCGGCGGAGGCCACCTCCCCGCCCGCCGATGACCACGTGGTGAGCCGCAAGGTGGACGAGGCCCGGGTCGGTGGCCGCGCCGCCCAGGCCCTGACCGCCGTCCGCCAGCAGGGCGAGCGGGTCCTCCTGGCCACCGACGGCGAGGTGGGTCGGGTGGAGGTGCTCGAGCTGCGCGACCCGGCTCGGCTTGTGCTCGACCTCTACGGCGTCTCGCGCTCGCCACGCTCGTCGGTGCCGCTCGCCGGGGCCTTCTCCCAGGCCCGCTTCGGCAAGGCCGGGGCCAAGGTCCGGGTGGTGCTCGACGCCGCCGGTACTCTCCCGGCCTTCGAGCTGAAGCGGGTGAAGGGTGGGCTCGAGGTCGCCACCGGCGAGGCGCTGGCCGCGGCCGCGCCGGCCGCGCCCGCACGCGTCGCGGCCGCGCCGGTCGCGCCCACGCCGGCCGCCGCTTCCCCGCCGGCGCCGCGCCGCGCCCGCATCGCCGCCGTGCGCTTCTCCGGCGCGGGCGAGGGCGCCCGCATCGAGGTGACCGGCAAGGCGCGCTGGTCCGTGTCCCGCCCCGACGAGCGCACGGTGGTCCTGACGCTCGAGGGGGCCGAGCTGGCCCGCGCCCAGGAGCGCTCGCTCGACACCAGCGCCTTCCACGGCCCGGTGCAGATGGTCTCCTCCTTCAACCAGCCGGCCACCGGCCAGGTCCGGATCGTGGCCAGCCTGCGGGGCGCGGCCACCGACACCGTGCAGGAGCGGCCCGACGGCCTCTCCTGGACCTTCGCCGCCGAGCCTGCCCAGGCCGCCGAGGCCGAGCCGCCCGTCAAGATCGAGGCCGGCGGCGCCGAGGCGGCCGGCTTCTCCTCCGAGGCCCCGACCTACGCCGCCTCCGGCGCGCCGCAGGCCCGCGGCTACACCGGCCGCCGCATCACCCTGGACTTCAACGACATCGAGATCCGCAACCTGCTCCGGCTCATCGCCGACGTCTCCAAGAAGAACATCGTGGTGGCCGACGACGTGAAGGGGAAGGTGACGGTGTCCTTGCGGAACATCCCGTGGGACCAGGCCCTGGACCTGGTGCTCCGCTCCAAGGGGCTCGGCAAGGAGGAGATGGGGAACGTCATCCGCATCGCCAAGCTCGCCGACATCCTGTCCGAGCAGCAGGCGCGGGCGGAGGCGGAGAAGGCCCGCATCCCCCTGCAGCCGCTCAAGGTGCGCATCATCCCGGTGAACTTCTCCTTGGCCAAGGACCTTTCCGCCCGCATCAAGGACGTGCTCAGCGAGCGCGGCACGGTCTCGGTCGACGACCGGACCAACGTGCTCATCGTCAAGGACATCCCCGAGGCGCTGGTGCGCGCGGAGGGGCTGGTGCGCAACCTCGACACCGAGACCCCGCAGATCCTCATCGAGAGCCGCATCGTCGAGGCCTCGTCCAACTACAACCGGGCGCTGGGCGTGCAGTGGGGCGGCAACGCCGCCATGAACCAGGCCAACGGCAACCCCACCGGCCTCATCTTCCCCAACAACATCACCGCGGCGGGCTCGGGGACGAACAACTACGTGGTCAACCTCCCCGCCGCCATCGGCCAGGGGTCGGGCGGCGGCGTCGGCTTCACCTTCGGCTCCATCGGCAGCGCCTTCAACCTGAACCTGCGCCTCTCGGCCCTGGAGAACAGCGGGACCATCAAGACCATCTCGGCGCCCCGGATCGCCACCATCGACAACAAGGAGGCGACCATCGGGCAAGGCATCTCCATCCCGTTCTCGCAGACCTCGGCGTCGGGCGTGAACACCACCTTCATCGAGGCGAAGCTGGAGCTGAAGGTGACGCCGCACGTCTCGGCCGACGGCTCGGTGCTCCTCAAGATCAAGGCCTCCAACAACGCGCCCAACCCCCAGCTCACCGGCTCCGATGGGCAGCCCTCCATCTCCAAGAAGGAGGCGGAGACCGAGGTGCTGGTGAAGGACGGCGACACCACCGTCATCGGCGGCATCTACACCCGTTCCACCTCCACCAACGTGACCAGCGTTCCCTGGCTCGGCAAGATCCCCGTCCTCGGCTACTTCTTCCGGAACACGACCAACGAGGACGACCACACCGAGCTCCTCATCTTCATCACCCCTCGCATCCTGAATCGCTCGGCCACCGTCGCCGGTGGCAACCAGGAGACGCCATGAAGCTGGGCATTGCCACCCTCCTCCTTGCCCTGGGTGCGCTCGCCGGGTGCAACAAGACCAACGCCTCCATCCTCATCGAGGAGACCTGCGCTCCGCCCAAGCCGGATACGACCTCGGGCGGGTGCGTCTGGGACAGCGGCACCTGCAGCGCCACCCCGCTCGACACCTACTGGATCGATCTCTCCTACGGCCTGAAGTTCTTCCTGGGCGTACAGGTGGACAACCAGCTGACCAACAACGCCGACGCGACCTTGGGCCAGGTCAACACCCACGACGCCTTCGTGGACACCTACTCCGTCACCTATGCGACGGCCGGGGCCCCGGCGGGCACCAGCGTCCCCGCCATCACCGCCCCACCGCAGATCCAGAACACCGTGCCGGCGGCCGGCTCGGCCGTGATCGGCATCAATCCCATCGACGGCGACGCCCTCGCCGCCTTGATGACGGCCGCCCAGGCCGCCGGGGGGGCGTCGTTCCGGGTGATCGCCACGGTGAAGCTCCACGGCTACCTCGGCGACGGTTCCTCCTTCCAGTCCGAGGAGCGCAAGTACCCCATCGACGTCTGCTGGGGCTGCGTGGCGGTGCCCGTGTGCACGGGCACCAAGGTCCTGCACTCCTGCCCGGATCCGATCCAGTGGCCATCGAACAGCTCCTGCGACTCGAGCACCTGACGCGCCGCATCGCGGGGCGGGGCCTCGACCGTCCTTGACGGTCCCTGCCGCGCCGGGCTAGAAACCAGCCCAGCCTCGCGCATCCGGCGAAATCACGCGGCTTTTTCGGTGCCGCGAGGCGAATGACATGGGCTTCAGGGAGCATCTGCAGTCGATCAC
>Ga0335071_10007578_pt1 | contig 11172 bp, 10 predicted proteins | sample Lox_Sample_15_FD_206724 | JGI IMG/M metagenome (GOLD analysis project Ga0335071, IMG submission 206724) | Soil microbial communities from Loxahatchee National Wildlife Refuge, Florida, United States - Lox_Sample_1.5 | ecosystem: Environmental > Terrestrial > Soil > Wetlands | place: USA...
CAGGATCATCGAGTGGGAGCAGTCGAGCATCAGGACGGTGGCGGCGCTGGAGCGGTACTCCGCCTGGTGCACCATCAGGTCGCCGTACTCGAGGTTGAGCGGCACCCCCAGGCCCTCGCGCTCGATCGCCGAGAGCAGGGTGGCGATCACGTCGAGGTTCATGGTGTCGCCGAACTCGTACGGGCGGCTCGCGGCCTCGGCCTCGACGCCGGTGGCGAAGTAGGGCGTCTCGTGGCTCCCGTAGCTCGACTTGCCGACGCTGCCCAGCAGGTTGCGCAGCGCCCGGTAGCCGAGGAAGTCGATGCCCTTCTCGGTGAGATTGAAGTGCACCTGCTGCGCCGCGGAGCGGGCCTGGCCGGCCGTGCCTTCGACCACCTCCTGGCCGCCCGGCATCCGCGGCGCCTCGGCGACGTTGAGGTAGCCCTCGTCCATCAGCCGCTGCACGATCTGATCGAGCAGCTCGCCGAGCTGGCGCTTGAGCTCCTCGTCGCGCGCCGGGTCGCCCGTGCTCTCGCCGCGCAGCACCTTGAGCATGTCGGGCGTCAGCTTGCCGGAGCTCTTCAGGGCCTCGAGGATCGCCTCGCGGAGCCCGTCGAGCGAGCGGTCGCCGTCCTGCTCGCCCGTGTCGCCCCACAGGCGCTCGCCGGGGCCGCCCGCGAAGCCCGACTGCAGGAGGAAGTCGGCGAGCTGGTCGAGCAGGTCCTGGAGATTGACCGCATCGGCCAGCCGGGCGATGTGCTTGGAAAAGGTCGTGTAGCGCACGGGACTGCCCGTAAGCTGGCCGGGGCCCCACATTCCGGCAATGCCCGGCGCCGCCATTTCCCCCTTCGCCTCACTCCGGCACCGCAACTTCAGGCTGTTCTTCACCGGCCAGACCATCAGCCTGGTCGGCACGTGGATGCAGTCCGTGGCGCAGGGTTGGCTCGTGCTGCAGCTCACGAACTCGCCGTTCGACGTCGGCCTGGTGAGCGCGCTCGGCTCGCTCCCCATCCTGCTCGTATCGCTGCCGGCGGGGGTGTACGCCGACCGTATCAACAAGCACCGGGCCATCATCGTGACGCAGGCGCTGTCGCTGCTCCAGGCGCTGACGCTGGCCGTGCTGATCTGGACGCACCGGATCGCGCTGTGGCAGGTGGCGGCGATCGCCTGCTTCCTCGGGGTGGTGAACGCGTTCGACATCCCGCTGCGGCAGGCGTTCATGGTGGAGCTGGTCGGCAAGGAGGATCTCACCAACGCGATCGCGCTCAACTCCTCGGCGTTCAACGCCGCGCGGGTGGTGGGACCGTCCCTCGCGGGGCTGTTGATCAGCGCGGTGGGCCTCGGATGGTGCTATCTCCTCAACTCGTTGTCGTACGTCGCGGTGATCGCGGGGTTGGGGATGATGCGCCTCCAGACGTGGGTCCGGCCGCGGCACGAGGGCGGCGACTGGGCGCGGCTCCGGGAAGGCCTGCGCTACGTGCGCGGAGACCGGCGGGTGCTCGCCCTCGTCACGATGATCGCGGTCATCAGCGTGTTCGGGTTCCCGTTCCTGGTGTTGATGCCCGTGTTCGCGCGCGACGAGCTGCGGGTGGGCGCAGCGGGGCTGGGCGTCCTGATGGCGGCCGTGGGCGTCGGCGCGATGCTGGCGGCCCTGGGACTGGCCGCGTTCGGCCCGAGAGTGCGCAAGGGCGCCTTGCTCGTGTGGACGGGGCCGGCCTTCGGCGTGACGCTGATCGCGTTCGCCCTGTGTCCGTGGTTCGGTCTGGCGCTCCTCATTCTCGCGCTGTGCGGCGGCGCCATGATTCTCAACACGGCCGTCACCAACACGCTGCTCCAGTCCCTGGTTCCCGACGGTCTCCGGGGGCGGGTGATGGGCATCTACACGTTCACGTTCATCGGGATGGCGCCGTTCGGCGCGTTCCAGGCGGGGTTCGTCGCGGAGCACCTGGGAGCGCCCACCGCGGTGGTCATCGGCGGCATGATCTGCGCGATCTCGTCGCTCGCGCTGTGGGGACGGGTCCCCGAGGTGCCCGCGCTGCGCTAGGCGGGATCGCGTCCTACATCGTCAGGCCTCGCCGCTCCGCCAGGTCCGCGATCACCTTCGCGGCCCCGTCGTAGCCCAGCCAGGCGGTGTTCACCACCACGTGGTAGTTGGACGCGTCGTCGCGCCGGCGACCGTAGAACCGCTCGAGGTAACGCTCGCGCGCCGCGTCGATGCTCCGCACCGTCTTCGCCGCCTCCTCCGTGCCGACGGCGAGCCGCTCCATGATGGTGCGCACCCGCACGTCCCGCGGCGCCACGACGTAGGCGTGGAGGGCGTGAGCCGCGTCGCCCGCCGTCGCCAGGTACCCGGTCGCCCCGCGCCCGACCAGCACGACCCGCCCGTGGGCGGTCGCCTCCGCGATGACGCGCTCGGTGATCCGGAGCAGCGCGTCCTCGTCGGGCTCGCCGGCCGTCGCCGCGGCCGGCACGAACAGCTCGGGGGCCGAGACGGCCAGCGTTCGCGCCAGCCGTTCGAGCAGGGAGGGCGAGCGCTCCTCCCGGGCCGCGACGGTCTCCGCCGGCAGGCCCGCGCGCTTGGCGACCTCGCCGACGAACTCGTTGTCGATCACCGTCCAGCCGAGCGCTTCGGCCACGCGCTGCGCGACGAGCGAGCCGCCGGCGCCGTATTGTCTGGTGATCGTGATGACGGACATGGCGCCTCAGTGGCCGCGGAGGCTGTTCCGCAGCGCGTTGATGTCGAGGAGCGGCACCCCGCCGGTCGTCGGCACCAGGATCACGAGGTTGTTCGAGTTCTTCATGTCGTGCAGCACCTCGAGGTACTGCTTCGTCAGCTGCTCGGCCGTGAGCGTCTGGTTCAGCAGCCGCTGCTGCTCCGACTGCAGCCGGGCGACCTCGACCCGGTGCCGCTCGGTCTCGATCTGCTGCTCCTGCGCGATCTTGTTGTTGATCGCCTGCACCACCTGCTCCGGCGGCTCGAGATTGCGGAGGAAGAAGGCGGTCACCTGCGCGATGCGGAACGGCGGGCCGCCGGCGCGCGGCTGCGTGACCAGGGCCGAATCCACCAGCATCTCCATCGTGTGCGCGATGAGCGTGCGCTTGCTGATGTCGTTGATCGAGTACTGCACCATCCCGTCACGCACGCCCTTGCGGATGGCGTTGCGCACTGCGCTGTGGATCTGCGCCTCGTCGCCGATCTCGGTGAAGATGCGCGGCGCCTGCTGGGGATCGATCTGCCAGCGCAGACCGGCATCCACCTTCATCGCCATCTGTTCGCTGGACAGGGCGTTCATCGTCTCGCGCTCGTCGCCGCCGACCTCCGGGAACTGCTCCTCGCGGCTCGAGAAGCGCTCGACCGACGACCAGGGCGTGACGAGGCGGATGCCGGGCAGCAGCGGTGTCGGGTCCACGGTGCCGAAGGCGTGACGGACGCCCACGACGCCGGGCTCGATGACCACCAGCGCGGAGCCCAGGATCAGCAGGGCGCCGAGCCCGAGGAACGCGATCGCGACGGTGCGCAGGATGCCGCTGATCGGGCGGGCACCCTGGCTCTTGATGGTGGCGGAAGCCGTCGTGACGAAGAAGGACACTGCGAGGAAGACCAGGCCGAGGACGAGCTCACCCACCGGGCGCTCCGAGTGGAGGACGCCACGAACATACGGACCGGCTCGGGAACGCGACAGGACGTACAGGCGGCGGGACGGTGCCGCTGGCGCCTAGGCGAACGGCCCGCCCGGTCCCGCCTTGGGGTAGGGTGGACCTTGCCGCTCGGGGCGGATGCGGGTGTAGCCCGCCTCCTCGCTGCGGGCGATGCGGCGCTCGGCGGCCAGGCCCTCGAGCACCAGCTCGCACGCCGCGACCATCGTGGCCGGGTCCTTGCGCGGCGCCAGCCCGACGTTCTCGACGAGGTCGAGCAGCGCCGGCACCACGCCGAAGCCCTTCAGCAACGCGTCGGAGCGCTCGTCGTGCGAGACCTTCAGCGCGCCGCCCTCGTCGAACCAGTGCACGATGTCGTCCACGTTGGCGCCGCCGGCCCGGTCGCTGAACGTGGCGCCGGCCGCGCGCCGGATCAGCTCGCGCGCGATGGCGTCGGCGCCCTGCAGCTCCCCCTCGTACTCGAGCTCCAGCTTGCCCGTGATGGCGGTGACGGCCGCGTACACGTCCGACACCCGCGGCACGATCGTCTTTTCCTTGTTGACGGTGGCGCGGCGCTCCGCGTTGGACACCACGTTCTCGAGCACCGAGATCGGCAGCCGCTGGCTCACCCCGGAGCGTTTGTCGATCCGCTTGTCGCCGCGGGCCTCGAACGCCACCCGCTCCACCAGCTCCGCGATGAAGTCCGGAACCGCGACGGCGCGGCCGCCGCGCTCCAGCCACGCCTCCTGCCCGGTGATCGCCATGCCGAGATCGAGCGAGCGGGGGTAGTGCGTCGCGATCTCCGATCCGATCCGGTCCTTGAGCGGCGTGATGATCTTGCCGCGCGCAGTGTAGTCCTCCGGGTTCGCGGTGAACACCAGCACCACGTCGAGCGATAGCCGGATGGGATACCCTTTGATCTGGACGTCGCCTTCCTGCATGATGTTGAACAACCCCACCTGGATCTTCGCGGCGAGGTCGGGCAGCTCGTTGATCGCGAACACGCCCCGGTTGGCGCGCGGCAGCAAGCCGTAGTGAATCGTCAACTCGTCCGAGAGCAGGTGCCCGCCGCGGGCGGCCTTGATCGGGTCCACGTCACCGATGATGTCCGCGATCGTCACGTCGGGCGTCGCGAGCTTCTCCACGTAGCGCTGGTCGCGCGGCACCCAGGCCACGGGCGTCCGGTCGCCGTGCTCCTCCACCTGCAGCCGGCCGAACTTCGAGATGGGCGCGAACGGATTGTCGTTGACCTCGCTGCCCTCGAGAATCGGAATCTCCTCGTCGAGCAGCGCGATCAGGCCGCGCACGATCCGCGACTTGGCCTGGCCCCTGAGGCCGAGCAGGATGAAGTTGTGGCGCGAGAGCACGGCGTTGACGAGCTGCGGCACCACGGTGTCGTCGTAGCCGACGATGCCGGGGAAGATCGGCTGACCCGTCTCCAGACGGCACAGCAGGTTCGCCCGCATCTCGTCCTTGACCGTGCGGGTCCGGCGCTCCGGCGATCCCCATTCGGATTGCGCCAGGTCGCCCAGGGTACGTGGCTTGGGCATATCGGGGATATTCGTACCGCGGCGCTCCTCGTACAAGTGCGGAGCATCCCCGACCGCGGCTCTCGGCGAGGGCCTCGACGCGCGCTTGACGATCGGCCGCCAGCCTCCCATATGAGTCTCGACACGGGAGGCCGCCATGCTGCGCCGCTCGTCCTTCGTTCCGCTCCTGCTGCTGCTCGTCGCTCACCCCGCGCTCGCTCAGCAACCGGCGCTGCCGCCGGTGGATTCGGCGGTCGTCGAGCTGAAGCTGTCCGACGGCTCCTCCGTCAGGGGGCGCGTCGTCGCCACCAGCGACTCGTCGTGCACGGTACTGACCGGCACGGGCCTCGGCATCGCCGTCCCGCTCCGCACCGTCAAGAGCTGGCGCGTGGTTGGCGTGGAGCCCGCCGGCTTCGGCCGCTTCGGCCGTCGCGATCCGGGACGAACGCGGCTGTTCCTGGCGCCCACGGCCCGGACGCTGCCGCGGGGCGAGGGCTACGTGGGCGACTACTACGTGCTGTTCGCCGTGGTGGGGTACGGCATCACGGACCGGGTCATGCTGTCGGGCGGCATGTCCCTCATCCCCGGACTCGGACTGGACCAGCAGCTCCTGTACTTCGCGCCCAAGGTCGGCCTGGTCGCGACGCCGAAGGTCCATCTGGCGGTCGGCGCCCTGTACATGCGGCTGGGCGTGTCCGACCTCGTGAACGCGTGGGGCGGCGTGGGCTACGCGGCCGCGACGTTCGGCAGCGAGGATGCGGCGTTCACGCTCGGCCTGGGCTGGCCGTTCGCCGCGGGGGGCACGACGAGCAGCCCGTGGGTGATGGCGGGAGGAGAAGAGCGCGTGAGCCGGGGGCTCAAGCTGCTCGTCGAGGGATGGAAGTTCCCCGGCACGGACGTGGTGCCGGTCGTGGGCGGCGTTCGCTTCGTGGACGAGAAGGTCGCGGTGGATCTCGGCCTGGTGCAGGTCGTGGGCGCGGACTTTCACGGCATCGTGCCGTGGGTGGATTTCACGGTCCGCTGGTAGCGGGGCGGCGCCTGCGCACGGCGCGGCCGGAACACCCCGCCGGGACCGCGGTATTGGTTGGACGCGGCCGCGCCTCGCGCCGTCCTGTGACCGGGAGCCCGCACCACCGGCCTGGCGGCGGTAAGGCCTTGTTGGGCAGGGTGTTGCGCGATGAAGGAAGAGGGGCTCCGGCGCCGGGATTCCCCGTGCCGAAGTGACCGTATCAAATCGCGCTAACCCTTGACAGAATGCGGGGTTTGGGTAGCTTTTGCGCCGGTTGAGGCCGGCGGCAGCGGCGCACGGACCTCGATATGTGTTCCGCTGAGAGATAATCAAGTTTCCAAGGAGAAATGATGAAGCGCTTGTTCCTGGCAGTTGCGGTCCTCGGGCTCATGGCGTGCGCCAAGAAGGAAGCGGCGCCCCCGGCTGAAACGCAGACCCCGGCTGCCGCGCCAGCTCCGGCCATGACCGACACGATGAAGCCCGCCGCTCCGATGGCGGACACGTCGAAGATGGCGGCCCCGGCTCCGGCGCCCGCGAAGAAGGCCGAGACCCCGATGAAGAAGAAGGGCATGTAAGGGTCACGGACTTTCGTCGCACGAGGACCCGGAGCTCGCTCCGGGTCTTCGTGTTTTCAGGGGGGTGAGGCGGGGGCGGCACGAAAGCTGGCGCCGGTTCGCTCCGCGGCGGCGGCGGCCTGGTACGGCGGGCGCCAGTCGAGCAGCCGCTCGGCGCGCGCCGAGGAGTAGCGGTTTTCGCCGGCGAGGAACTGCACCGCCGTGGACAAGGTCAGGTCGCCCGAGACCAGGGGCAGGGCCCCCGCGGTGCGATCCCAGAGGCGCGCGGCCGACCAGGCCAGTCGCCGGGGAATCCGCAGCCAGCGCGGCGAGATCCCGAGCCCGGCGGCGAATCGCTCGACGAACGCGCGCAGCGTCAGCTCCCCGTCGTTGGTGATGTTGAAGGGTCCGCTCACCGCGGGATGGGCCAGCGCGGCCACGACGGCCGCGGCGACGTTGCCGGCGTACACGACGGTCATCCGGTTGCTCCCGTCGCCGATCACGGGCACCAGGCCGCGACGCAGGACGCGTGCGATGCGCGGCGAGAAGTGGCGGTCGCCTTCCCCATACAGGACGCAGGGCCGGAGCGCGACGGCGCTCAAGCCGGTCCGGCGGGCGACGTGCCACACCGCCAGCTCCGCCTCGCGCTTCGATCGCGCATACGGGTCGCGCGTGGGCGGAGCGGCCGCGAGATCGAAGTCCTCGTCGTGTCCGGGCCGGTCCACGTCGGCGTAGCTGCGGCCGTACACGGCCACCGAGGAGATGTGTACGAGCCGGGCGCCGTGGCGGGCTGCGCTCTGCGCCACGCGCTCCGTGCCGAGCACGTTCGCTTCGCGCCACGCCGACCAGGGGCCTCCGGCGAGCACGACGGCGGCCGAGTGCACGACGGCATCGGCTCCCGCGACGAGCCGGTCGAGACGCTCGGCGTCCGAGAGATCGCCGCGCACGGGCTCGGCCCCGAGCGCGGCCAGGCTGGCCGCGGCGGCGTCGCTGCGGGCCAGCGCGCGGATGGTGTCTCCGCGCGCGCGCAGTGCCGCGATCGCGTGGCGACCCACGAGTCCGGTCCCGCCCGTGACGACGATGATCATGCGGCGCCCTGCGGCCGGGCCGGCTCCCACGGAAGGTCGTGCACGCTCGCGGCTGCCCCGTCCGCCAGGGCGACGGTACCGCCGGGCAAGATGGCGCGTCGCACAACGGCCAGGCCGACCCAGGTGCGTCCCGCCTCCCACCAGCACGCGCTGCTGAGGCGCCCCGCGCTCTGGCCGTCGTGGAAGAGCTCGAGCGGCAGGGCCGCCGGCTCGCGCTCGAGACCGAGGCCGAGCAGGTGGCGGTTCGCGTGGCCGCGGAAGTGGACGCGCGCCACCGTTTCCTGTCCCAGGTAACAACCCTTCGTGTAGGACACGCCGCCGAGCTCGTCGAGCCGCACCTCCTGGGGGAGCGTCTTGTCGTCGATCTCGGCGCCGAGACGCGGAAAGCCGCTCAGCACCCGCCGTTCTTCCAGCAGCGCCGGCGTCGCGGCGACCGCGCCAAGAGCGACGAGCTCCTGCTGCAGCGCACCGGCGGCGGCAGCCGGGAGGACGCACTCGAATCCGTCGAGCCCGCGCGACGCGACGCGCGCGAGCGTCACGGGCGCGGCACCGTGGTGTGGCGCCGTCACCCGGCCGGCGTCCGCGGGCAGGCCGCCCGTCACGACCTTCCCGAGCAGGTCGGCGGCCGCAGGCCCGTAGATGCCGACGGACGCCGTCGTTCCGGAGACGTCTTCCCAGCGGCACAGGCGCGGCGGGAGGGACCGCGCGAACACGGCGGCGACGGCGTCCGCCGCGGCCGCGGGCGCCGCGACGAGCAGGGCTTCGGCCGTACGCGTGATCCACAGGGGCGCGACGATCATCCCCTTGGCGGTGAGCAGCGCCCCGAACACCTGGCTGCCGTCGCCCGGCTGCTGCACGTCGCAGGTCACGAGGCCCTGGAGGCAGGCCAGGCGCCCGCCGCCCACGAGCTGATAGAGCGCGAGGTTGGAGAGCGCGATCACGACGGACCCCGTCGCGAGCGCGTTGCGCTCCCCGGCGCCTACGGCGCCCCTGGCGAGAAGCGGACCGGGCTCAGGCGCGCGCGGCAGCCGACACCTCTCGCATGAGTGGCTCCAGCTCCAGTGGCTCGTGTCCCTCGAACGAGTCCCACACCAGATCAGCCTCCGGCGTGCCTCGGCCTGCGCAGGCGGTGGTGAGCAGCACGCACCCGGCGCCGAGCGCGCGCGCCGCTTCGAGTCCCGGGCGGGAATCCTCCAGCACCACCGCCCGCACGATGGGCGCTCCGCCGGCGACCGCGGCGATGGCACGCCGCAGGCCTTCGGGATCCGGCTTGCCGCGGGTGACGTCCTCGGCGGAGACGACGCAGCGCACGGCCGACGCGATGCCGGCCTGCTCGAGGCCCGCCAGGATCTCCGCGCGAAGCGCGCCGCTCACGACCGCGACGGGCGTGGCGGTCGCCGCCGCGAGCACGAAGCGGCGCACGCCCGGCACGACCGGCAGGCCGGAGCGCACCGACTCCGCGTACCAGGCCGCCTTCCGCGCGGCCAGCGCGCGCACGTCCTCCTCCCGCAGCGCACGCCCGGCCCGGCGGAACGCCTCGCGGATGCCGGTCCGATCGTCGAGACCGAGCAGGTGCGCGTCGTAGCCGGCGCGGTCCAGCGGCACGCGTTCCACGGCCAGGAGGTCGCGCAGCGCGGCGAAGTGGATCGGCTCGTCGTCCACGATGACGCCGTTGTAGTCGAGCAGCAGGACGTCGAGCGGGCGCGCGGGGTCAGGCACGATACGCGGCGTCGAGCAGTTCCACGGGGTGGCGCAGCTCCACGTCGAGCCCCGCCAGCAGGGCCCCGGCACCGATCTGCATCAGGCAGCCGGGATTGCCGGTGGCGACGACGTCGGGGGCGGCGGCGGCGATGTGGCCGAGCTTCGCCTCGAGCACCTCGAGCGAGAGATGCGGCTGGAGCAACGAGTAGATGCCGGCGCTGCCGCAGCAGCGATCGGCGCCCTCGAGGGGCACGAGCTGCAATTCCGGAATCGCCCGCAGGACGGCCAGTGGCGGGTCCACGACCTTCTGCGCGTGGTGCAGGTGGCACGGCGCATCGTAGGCCACGCGGAGCGGCAGCGGGCCGGCCGCGCGGGGTCCGCGTTCGGCGAGCAGCTCGCTCACGTCGCGGACGCGCGCGGCGAACGCGTGCGCGCGCTCGGCCAGGGGGTCGTCGGCCAGCCACTCACCGTAGGCCTTGAGCATCGCCCCGCAGCCCGCGCTGTTGGTGACGACGGGCAGGCCGGGCGCCGTCGCGTCGAAGGCGCGCACGTTTGCCCGCGCCAGGGTGCGCGCCGCGGTCTCGTCGCCGGCGTGGGCGGCCAGCGCCCCGCAGCAGGCCTGCGCCGCGACCTCGCGCACGGCGATCCCGTTGGCGGCGAGCGTGCGCACCGTCGCGCCGTGGACGTGACCGAAGAGGCCGTCCATCACGCAGCCCCGGAACAAGGCGACGGACTCCGCGGCGGGCGCCGGCGGGCCCGGCGGCGCGGCGGCGCCGCGACCGTTGCGCGGGCGAGTTGCCGCCAGCATCGCGAGGGCAAGGACGGGCGCCGCCGGTGCGCCGAGGGTGCCGGGCGCGCTGTCGCGTCCGGGCGGCGCGGCGGTGGCGCCGCGCACGAGCAGCTCGGGCAGGCGGGTCGCGCGGGCGACGCGCGCGAGCCACCACAGCGCGCGCTGGCGTGCGGGGCGCGCCAGCATCCACAGCCCGAGCCGCAGCGCCGCCGGCTGGCCGCGGATGCTCGCGATGCGGGCGCGCGCGGTCTCGAGCGCGGGACCGTACACTACGCCCGACGGGCACACGCTCTCGCAGGCGCGGCAGCCCAGGCAGCGGTCCAGGTGCAGGGCCAGGGCGGCCTCGTCGGCGGCCATCGCGCCGCTCACCAGGGCGCGCAGCAGCACGATGCGGCCGCGCGGCGAGTCGGCCTCGTCGGCCGTGACCTCGTACGTGGGACAGGCGGGCAGGCAGAAGCCGCAGTGGACGCACGCGTCCAGGCCGGCCCACGCGCGCGCGGTCACGCGAGCAGCGGCGCGGCGAGGATCCCCGCCGGATCGAACGTGGCCTTCATCTCCCTGGTGAGGCGGGCCACCTCGGGCGAGAGCGCGCCCCACAGGCCGGCCGCCGCACGCGTCGCGGCGTCCGCACGCTCGAGCGTCACGGGCCAGTGGAGGAGCGCCGCGTCGGCGCGCAACGTCTGAATCTGCTCGGCGGCGGACCGTTCGACGCCCACACGGACCGTGCCGCGCGGCACCGTGACGCTGGCGGCGGCGAGGCGACCGAGCCGGCGTTCGGCCAGCGCGAGCGCGGCGGTCCAGCCGTGGGGATCGGCGCCGATGCGCAGCACCACGGGCCAGCGTCCCACGGCGTCGCGCCACGGCGTCCACGCGGCGTCGCCCGCGA
>Ga0335071_10007579_pt1 | contig 11172 bp, 8 predicted proteins | sample Lox_Sample_15_FD_206724 | JGI IMG/M metagenome (GOLD analysis project Ga0335071, IMG submission 206724) | Soil microbial communities from Loxahatchee National Wildlife Refuge, Florida, United States - Lox_Sample_1.5 | ecosystem: Environmental > Terrestrial > Soil > Wetlands | place: USA: Florida...
GTCGGTCTGTCCCCAGCGTTCATGGGCGTGCGTGTGGTGAAGAACACGATGGGCAATATTCCCGATCGGCAAACGAACGCCCAGCACGTGCGCACCCCGAATACGTCGCACCCGGCAACATTCTTCTTCAAGAGCTAAACGATCCGACCCAGGCGAGAGTCAAACCGCCCATCGGTATTCTGGCACGGTTTGACTCTCGCCCTGCACGTCGATCTGCGGGTCTTCTCAGCGCTGCGTTCCGCGACCTCCTTCATCTGATCATCGAGATCGAATGCGGACAGGTCTCGGGCCGGCCCGCGGAAATAACGAGCCATACCCTCCATTACTGGAGTCGTCCATGCCGACGGAAGAATCTGCTGTGATCGTCCGCGCAGAGGTGCTGCGCACATTTTGTCGAGACGTTCTGATGCGTGCCGGGATGCCTCTGGCCGAAGCAGAGTTGATCGCGGACTCGCTGGTCGAGGCGGATCTGCGCGGCATCTACTCGCACGGCGTCGTCCGGCTCTGGTTGTATGAGCGCCGGTTAAGGGCTGGCTTGATCTGTCCCAATCCACCGATGCGCTTTACGCGCACCGGGCCAGCCACCGCAACCCTGGCGGGCGGCCACGGTGCCGGCCAGGTGATCGGAACACGGGCAATGACCGAAGCCATTGCGCTCGCGCGAGACGCGGGTGCGGGATGCGTCGCGGTCACCGAGAGCAACCATTTCGGGATTGCTGCCTATTTCACCATGCAGGCGCTCAAACACGACATGATCGGCTTCGCCGTATGCCATTCAGACCAGTTGGTCGCTCCTTACGGGGCGGCACAGCCCTTCTTCGGGACCAATCCGCTCAGCGTTGCCATTCCAGCCGGGGAGGAAGACCCGTTTGTGCTCGACATGGCAACGAGCGTGGGGCCGATCGGCAAAGTGACCTCGGCGCAAGCCGCGGGAGAGCCGATTCCGTCTGGATGGGCTATCGATTCGGCGGGCAATCCGACCACGGATCCGGCCCAGGCGCTCAAGGGGGCGCTCTTGCCCATTGGCACGTACAAGGGGTATGGGCTTGCGATGGTCGTTGAGGTGCTCTCGGCACTGCTCGGCGGCTCGCCGTTTGGCCCCTACGTGCCCGTTCCCTTTACCATCAAGGAAATTCAGAACCTCGGCCAGTTCTTTGCCGCACTGGACCTCCGCCGTTTCGGGGACGCAGCAGTATTCAAGGCCCGGATGGATCAGATGATCCGGGAAATCAAGGCCCTGCCCCGCGCCCCTGGATTCGCACAGATTCTGGTGGCTGGGGAACCAGAGGCACAATGCCGGAGAGACCGTCTGCGAAACGGGATCCCGCTCACGGCCGAAGCCGTGAAAGTCTTAACGGAGTATGGGTTCGCCCCGGACCCCCTCTGACTGTTAGATTGGCCGCGGTCCGGAGACATGCTTGGCACGCGCCCGGCCTGTGATGTAGGTTTTCATATAGACGCAGACCAGTCTCGCTGTTTCAGGTAACAACTGGATGGACTCTCATTCAGCGTTCAGGGTCTTTGTCAAAACACGTTTTTTTGCTAGCATGTCGGAGGTCTTTTCCGAGTACGACAGTCCCGCGCACCCTGGTCGCAAACGGCGGGGTCGCAGGAGATGCACATGCCCATGAATCCTGATCATCCTTACTTGCGCCGCTGCCCCTGTGCGGGGGGCAATCCCGATTGCCCGCAGTGCGGAGGTAGGGGCGTGTTCGACAGCCGAGCGGTGCGACGGATCATGTCCGGCCCTGCAGGGATCCGACGGCGCATTCCGATCCCGCGGGAAGCCGTGGGCACGGTTTCGGGCCCCCCTGAACCGCGCCGTTGTCCGTATTGCAACTTTGAGGTATTGAACCTTCCCTCGCACGTTGCGGAATCGCACCCGGAGCACCTCCCCGAGGAAACGGAGGTCGAGCGCAAAGCCCGAGAGGAGGAAGAGGCTCGACAGGCGGCGATCGCGGCAGAGATCGCCCGCCGCGAGGCGGAGGCCGCACAGCGCAAGGCGGAGGCACGCGCACGCCGGCAGGCAATCGAGGGGCTCCCATCGCTCCACGCCGAACCCGCCGCGTTGCGGGACCCATCGCCACCCATCGCTGTCCACCACGAGCAGGGTCCGGCGGCCAATGACGTCGCTACACCGCCGTCTCCGCCTCCCCCCGTTGCCCCATCAGAACCCAGCCCACCCCAGCCCCGCGTCGAAAGTCCGAACGCCGCAAGATCCGCGCGTCCGGCTGACGAGGTGTGGCTGCGACTGCAGCGAGCGCTGGCCGAGCGTACCGTGCTAACCGGGACGATCCGCAGCCGCCGCCCGTTTGGCATCTTCATCGACCTTGGCGGGATTGACGGCCTCGTGCGGAACCGCGAATTGGGGCGTGGGGCCGCCGACCTCGAGGAGCGGCAGACGGTTCAGGTGGTGGTCATTGGACTCAGAGAAGATTCGCGGCAGGTCGAGCTGTCCATCCGGCAGGCGGAATCCCCCAAGCTTTCGCGGCCGGAGCGGAATGGACCGCGGCCGGCCCCCCCTCGACTACCGGAAGGGCCGATGGCCATGGCCTTCCGCCTCGCCCAAGAGAAGAAGCAGCAGGGAGAATAACGGGAGATTACCCGGCAGCCTCAGCCGCTGTCTTAAGTGCTAAGCGCATGTGCCGGGAGGGACGTCGGCAATCGGAAACACACCGTGCGGGAGGCACTCCAAAGAAACCGTGGCGCCAGCGGTCAGTACGCCTTCGCTCATATCGTAATCCGTGACCAATACCGATCCAAGCGCAGTGTCCACCGTGTAATCGGCGGAAGATCCCAGGTACGATAGCTTCTGAATCGTCCCCGAGAGTCCGTCTCCCCGGGAACGAATCCGAATCGCCTCCGGGCGCACCAAGGCCGTGACGGGGCCCGGCGGCAATTGCGGGCTGAGCACTCGCATCCGTTGCGGGCCAATCGTGATATCGGCCCAGCAGCCTTCGACCGTCTCGATGCGCGCCGGGAGGAAATTCGCCTCCCCAATGAATTCGGCCACAAACCGGTTGGCGGGTGCACGATACAGCTCGATCGGCCCCCCGATCTGCGCAATGCGGCCCGCCTGCATCACCACGATCCGGTCCGAAATGGCGAGCGCTTCGGCCTGATCGTGGGTCACATAGATGGCCGTGATGCCCAGGCGCTGCTGCAGGAGTCGAATTTCCTCCCGCATCCGCTTCCGCAGCTTGGCATCGAGGTTGGACAGGGGCTCGTCAAACAGCAGTACTTTGGGTCGGAGCACGAGGGCGCGGGCCAAGGCGACTCGCTGCTGCTGCCCACCGGAAAGCGCGCTGGGGCTGCGCGTGCCGAGACTGGCCATGCCGACCATGCTGAGAACTTCCTCAACGGCCTTCGCAATTTCAGCCTCGGGACGCCGCAGGACGCGCAAGCCGTAGGCAACGTTCTCGAAGACCGTGAGGTGCGGGAAGAGCGCATAGGACTGGAACATCATGGTCACGTCGCGCGCATTGGGCGGCAAGCGGGTCACGTCGTTGTCACCGATGAACACGCGGCCGCTCGTCGCCGTCTCCAGGCCGGCAATGATCCGCAGCGTGGTGGTCTTCCCGCAGCCGGAGGGCCCGAGCAGAGTCACCAGCGCGCCCGGCTCGATCTCCAGGCTGACATCGTCCACCACCTGCGTGCGTCCAAACCGCTTGCAGACGTGCTCGAGCACGACACGCGCGGCGTCTGGGGCCTGATTCATGCCACGCCTCCCCCGGCCAGGCTGCTGCGTTCCGCCGTCTTGCCGACGAGCAGATACATGAGGCCGACCGCGAGCGCAAGGATCGCGATCAGGACCGTGCTATACGCCGTCGCCAGGCCGTACCGCCCATTTTCCGCCTGGTCGAGGATGACTTTCGTGGACAATTGCCACTTGGCGCTGACCAGAAAGACCACCGCGCTGATTGCGGTCACTGCGCGGACGAAGCTGAACACCAGGGCGGAAACGATCGCCGGACGAATCAGCGGGAGGACGATGCGCCGGAGCGTCGTCGCGAACGAGGCCCGCAGCGTCACCGACGCTTCTTCCAGCGCCGGATCGATCTGCGCCAGCGCCGCGATCCCGCTGCGGATGCCGACCGGCATGTTCCGGAAGATGAACGAGATCACCAGGATTGCCGCCCCACCGGTGAGATACAGGGGCGGCTGATTGAACGCCAGGATATAGCCGATGCCGATCACGGTTCCCGGGACGGCGAACGACAGCATGGAGGTGAATTCCAGCGCGTTGCGCCCGGGGAACCGATGCCGGACGACCACGTACGCCAGGAGCAGGCCGAACGCGGCGGTCAGCGGGGCGGAGACCCCCGCCAGGAACAGCGTGCTGTACAGGGCGTCCATCCCGTCCCGCAGTAACTGCCGATAATGCCTCAGCGTGAAGGCGTCGTTGATGCCCCAGATCTCCACAAACCCGCCATAGACCACAAACAAGTACAAGGACAGTGTGAACGCACACCACGCAAGACAAAACGTCAGGAGCCCGATTTCTAATCCGCGCGGCAATGCCATCGGCGTCCCGGCAACGGGCTTCCCGGTGACCGTGACATAGGACCGCTTCCCCAGCCAGTGGCGCTGCAGGAAGAACGCCGCCAGCATGAACGCGAGCAGCACGACACCAAGGACGGCGGCCAACGCCTGGTCGAACCGGCCGATGATGGCAAAGTAGATCTCGGTCGAGAGCACTTCGAATTCGCCGCCGAGGACGATCGGGTTCCCGAAGTCAGCCAGCGATTCGATGACCGTGAGCAGGAAGGCATTGGCCAGCCCCGGACGGAGCAACGGCAGCGTCACCCGCCAGAAAGTCTCCCAGCGTCCCGCGCGCAGCGTCTGGCTCGCCTCTTCGAGGGCGGGACTGATGGATTCCACCACGCTGGCAATCACCAGGAAAGCGACGGGAGCGAACGAGAGGGTCTGCGCCAGTGTGAGCCCGGGAAACCCGAAGATACCCCGCGTCTTGAGACCGAGGAGCGTGCTCGTGATCAGCCCCTGCAGGCCGAACAACAGGATGATGGCCAGACCGACCACGAACGGCGGGGTGATCATGGGGAGCAACGAGAAGGCATGCAGGGCGCGGGCGAGGCGCGATTGGGATCGGCTGGCGACCAGGGCAAAAGCCAGCCCGATCAGCGTTGAGATCACCCCGACAACCACTGCCAGCCCCAGGCTATTTCCCAGAACGCGCCAGAAGGCCGAATAGCGTTGGAGCGTTTCCAGGAAGATGGCCGGACGAAAGCCCCCCTTGTCGATGACGCTATGCTGCAACAACGCGTACAGGGGGTAGATGACGAAGAGCAGGACGAAAGCACTCAGAAGGAGGATGCTGGCGGCCACGAAGGTGTCTGCACGCACGTACCCGCCGCGGGACAATCCGTGCGCCAAGACGAGCAGCGCGATAATCTCGGCGACGAGGGCGCCGAGGCCCATTGCATACGGCTTGTGGGCCGCCGCGAGTGTAAGCGCCGTGATCAGTACCGACCCGGCCAGCCCTCCCCAGACCATGGCCGCTTCCGGGCGCATGGACCGGGTGACGCCGACGCCGACCCACAGGAGGCCCAGCCCGATCAACAGCCAGAACGCCGGATAATCCCGTGCCAGCGCAAGCGGCGTCAGGGCGAGGTCGGCCCGCCCCAACGACCAGAGCTGGCCGTCGCGGGACAGAAAAGGAAGCTGGGTGCTCAGCAGAAGGCCGACGCCTCCCAACAAGCACCCGCGATACTCCTGGAGAGCCGCACGTCTCATCGTATTCGAGGCGGGAGAACTGATGCCGCTGCGCTGCCCGTTATCGCGCCTGGGTAAAAATTTGCTCCGTCCAGCGCTTCAAGATACGGTCCCGATTTTTCGACGCCCACAGGAAATCGTACTTGATCGTTTTCACGTGCTCGAAATCCAGGCCGCTCTTGCTCACGACCGCCGGCAGAGGCGTCAGTTTGTTGGATTGCAGCTGAAATGAGCGGAAATCCTTCGCGATCGCCTGAACGTCGGGCGTCAGTGCCCAGTCAATGAACTTCTTCGCATTCTCTTTGTGCGGCGCGCCCTTGATCAAGCTCAGGCCGCCGATCTCGTACCCGGTCCCGTCGGCCGGCGCGACGGCTTTCAGCGGGAAGCCTTCTTCGACGAACATGACCACATCGTGCAAGAAAATGACGGCGATCGCGACTTCGCCCCGACCGGCCAATTGCCCCGGCGCGGACCCGGACTTGCTGTACTGGGCAACATTCTTGTGCAGCCGGCTCAGATAGTCCCAGCCTTTCTCTTCTCCTTTGAGCTGGAGAATGGTCGCGAGCGTGGTGAACGCCGTGCCGGAGGTATTCGGGTTGGCAATGGCGATCAGGCCCTTGTACTCCGGCTTGGCCAAGTCATCCCAGGTCTGGGGCAAGGGTTTGCCGAGCTTCTTCAGCATAGCCTCGTTGATGCCCCACCCGAGCGGCCCCGCGTACAGCCCGATGGTCCGGCACCCGCCGATCGGATCGCGCATGAACTCGCGCAACTCCGCCATCTTTGGGGAGCAGTAGGGCTCTGTCAGGCCCTTCTCCGCCGCGTCGAAATGTGGATCGCCGGTACCGCCGAACCAGACATCGCCTTGTGGATTCGCTTTCTCGGCCTCGATCTTCGCGTAGGCCTCATTGCTGCTGATTCGAATCCAGGAGGTTTTGATGCCGGTCTCTTTCTCGAATTTGGCCGCGATGGCCGCCACCCAGTCGCGGTCCGGGCTTCCGTAGAGCACCAGGGTGTTGTCCGCGGCCACAGCCGCACCCACAAATCCCAGCACCGCGATCACGGCACCGATCAACCCCCAGCGTGTCATGGCCCTCTCCTTCCGTTGTCAGCGAGCTGCCGAGCGTTGCGTCCGAATCGCGGGCTCCATTGCCCGACGGCCGTCAGAACTCAAGCCGTCCGGCCTGCTTCGCTTGCGCGTCGCTCGGGCTACTTTTTCGAAAGTTCGGCGATCGCCTCGTCGAGGTACCGCGACAATGCCGCCTCCGAATCAAATTCGGGCGTCGTGTCCGGTAGCCCCTGGAAATAGATCGTCAATGTGGGGTGAGCAGCGCCGGGATCCGTGAAGAGATGGATCTCGCGCTGCGGCACTTCTGCAAACGTGGCGCGGGCGGTCCAGATCGCAACCCCGTCCGCCAAAGGCGCCCGCGGAAAGAGGGTCTGCCGCGCCCCGCCAAAAGGATCGACGCCCTCGAGACTCACGGCCTTGTAGGTCTGACCGGTGGTGACGACACGGAGGACGACTTTTGCGCTGTCGTCCGTGGCGCCCCGCAGCACACCCCATACCAGGACGACGCCGTTGGTCGCAAACCGGGAGTTGTCACCATGAATGCGGTCCCCCTCGGGGCCGGCCCAGACGGTCGATGATAGTACGATGCAGAGAGACACGATGCACGGGAATGTTCGCAGAGGCGTCATGATGCAGATCCCGGCAAGAACGGAATCCCGTCCGGCGGCAGGTGCAGCGACACGGCCGCGTTGATGGCGTGCGTCTGCTGCGGGTTATAGCTGGTCACCTGAATCAGCTGTTCCCCCACGCGGACATGATATTCGATTTTTTCCCCCAGGAACATCCGTGCGGCGACCGTTCCCGGCAAGCCCCCTGCGGCATCCGCAGCCTTCAGTTCAATCACCTCCGGCCGGAGCACCAGGCGGACCGTCCCCGTTGGCTTGACGCCAAGCGGGGTGGAGAGATACATGCGATGTCCGGCCACCTCCACAGCAGTCCGGCCGTTCTCCGACCCGACGATCGTGGCGGTCAGCAGGTTTGTCCGGCCGATGAATTGGGCCACGAACTCCGATGCCGGGTGCCGGTACAGCTCTTCGGCCGTGCCTTCCTGGGCGATGACGCCTTGATGCATGACCACGATCCGGTCAGAGATTGCCATGGCCTCTTCCTGATCGTGCGTCACGTACACGGCGGTGATCGAGAGCTGTTTTTGCAATTGCTGAATCTCGCGACGCATGTGGACACGCAGCTTGGCATCCAGGTTGGACAGAGGCTCGTCAAACAGCAACACTCGCGGCCGGATGACGATCGCCCGAGCCAACGCAACGCGCTGCTGCTCCCCGCCGGAGAGTTGATTCGGGAATTGCCGATCGTACCCCTTGAGACCGACGAGCCGGAGCACCTCCTCCACGGCCCTCCCGATTTCCGCCTCGGTCATGCGCTTCACCCGCAGGCCGTAGGCGACGTTCTCAAAGATGGTGAGGTGCGGGAACAGCGCATAGTTCTGGAACACGAAGCCGATGTTCCGCTGATTGGCCATCAGGTCCGTCACATCCTGCTCGCCGATCCACACCCGTCCCGCATCCGGCCGCTCGAACCCGGCAATCATGCGCAAGGTCGTCGTCTTTCCGCAGCCGGACGGCCCCAGCAGCGTGAGCAGCTCGCCGGGCTGGACGGCCAGGCTGACATCCCGCACCGCATAGACCAGCCCCTTGACCCGATGCGCAAATTGCTTCGATATGCCTCCGAGGCGAATCCCGACGGCACTCACGTCAGCCCCCCAGGATGCTGGTGACCGCAACCGCATCCGTCGATCGGAACCGGCGCAGCGCCATCCCGATCAGCGCGACGACGATGAATACGAGCACGACGACCAGCACGGAAAACGCGGCCGCCGGGCCCAGCGACAGCTCCGTCATATTCTCCAGGATGCGCACCGTGATCAGCGTCCAGTTGATGGAGACCAGAAAAATCGTCGCGCTGATCGCCGTCATCGAGCGGATGAACACGACGCCCAAACCCGCGAAGAAGGCGGGCAGGATCAAGGGAAGCGTGATCCGGCGAAAGGTGGTTACGGTCCCCGCCCCGAGGCTCTGCGAGGCCTCTTCGATGCTCGGATCAATTTGCTGAAGCGTGGCGACGGTGGCCCTGATCCCGGTTGGGCTGTAGCGGAACACGAAGCAGGCCACGATGATGAGGGCCGTCCCGGTCAGCACGATGGGCGGATCGTTGAACGCCATGAGGTACGCAATGCCCACGATCGTCCCCGGCAACGAGTAATTGATCATGGACACGATTTCCATCGCCTGCCGACCGGGGAATGGCTTCTTGGCCACCAGATAGCCGACGACGATGCCGAAGAGCCCACCCAGCGGCATGCCGGCGACTGCGATGATGAGTGTGTCCTGGATGGCCTTCATGCCTTCGGTGAAGATGATCCGGTAGTGGGCCAGCGTCCAGGCGTGATTGGCCCCGAGGGCCTTGATGACCGAGGCATAGAACAGCAGGACATAAAAGTACAGGATCCCCGCACTCACCAACAGGCACAGCGCAAGCAGCGGGTACCGCGCCCAGGGTGCGACGCTCTTCACTGCGGTCTGTGCACCGGCTTTCCCGGTGATCGTCACGTACGACTTGCGGCCAACCCAGTACCGCTGCAGCAGGTAAACCGCCATGGCGGGCACCAGGAGGACAAACGAGAGCACCGCCCCGCCTTTCAGATCGAAGAGTCCGGTGATCTGCAAATAGGCCTGGGTCGGCAGGACCGGGAAGCTATTGCCTGCCAGGATCAACGGCGTGGCGAAGTCGGCCAGCGACGCCGCAAACAGCAACAGGAACGCGTTGGCGAGACCCGGAACTGCGAGGGGCAGCGTGACCGTCCGGAAGACGTGCCAGCGGGAGCTGCCCAAGCTAAACGCCATGTCCTCCACATTGGGATCAATGCCGCTCAGGATCGGCTTCAATGTGAGATAGGCGATCGGAAAGAAGGTGAGCGTCTCGGAAAACAGCGTGCTCCCCAACCCGTACACCGTGAAGCCCTTCAGCCCGAGCAGCTGGTAGGTGATCAGCCCGCGAGGGCCGAACGAAAAGATCATGGCAATCGCGGTGGTGAACGGGGGCGAGATCAAGGGGAGCAGGCACGCAGCATCCAGCACAGTCACCCAGCGCGGGGGCAGGTTCGCGCGCACCGCCGAGAATGCAAACAGGAACCCGAGCGCCGTTCCCGCTGCACCCACCAGGGTGGCCAGCCATAAGCTGTTCCAGAAGGCCTGCCGATTGCTCGGATCCTTCAGGATCGCGGCGAGATTCGCCAGCGTGAAGCTGCCGCCTTCGGTGAAGGTGCGCAGCAACAGCCACGCCAGCGGGAAGAGGACGAACAGCCCCAGCAACGCCCAGAGCAGCGTCACCGTTGCGGTCAACGCCGGATCCCGCAGGAAGCGCCTGAGCGTCCTCTGCGGCGTACGGGTGTCGGTCACACGATCTCCGGATAGGGAACGGCGGGTGCCCGATGGCGGGAGCCCGCTATTGGCCTATTGACCGGGCAGCACCTCGGCGACCCAGCGATCCACGATCCGCTTGCGATTGGCGCCGGCAAACGCATCGTCAATCGGGAAGAGCTTGGCAGCCTTGAGAACCTCGGCCAAGCTGGCCTCGATCTTCACGTCCGGATGCGCAGGGACGAAATTGATCTGGTACTTCGCGAACAGGGATTGCATGGCCGGGGACGTGGCCCAATCGATCAGCTTCTTTCCTTGCTCCGGATTCTTGGCCCCCTTGAGCAAGGCGATGGCTTCCGCCGCCGTCCCGATGCCTTCCTTCGGGAAACTGATCACCACGTCGTAGCCCTTCGCCTTCGTATCCAGGGCATCTACGATGAAGAAGATCCCGCCGCCGGCCTGTCCCAGGCCGATCGGGAGCGTCCCGCCGCCGCCGCTCTTGGTGTAGAGCTGCACGTTCGGCCGCAGCTTTTTCATGTAGTCGAAGGCCTTGTTCTCGTCGCGCCCGTACACCTCGAGGATCGAAAAGATGCGTGTGACTGCCGTCCCTGACGTCCGGGCATCGGCCATCTGGATCATGTTCTTGTAGGCGGGGCTCAGCAGATCCCCCCAGGACGCCGGTGGCTTCAGATTGTTCTCCTTCAGAAACTTCGCGTTGGTCATGAAGCAGAGCGGGTCATCCGCAATCGCGATCCATTGCCCGTCGGCCTGCTTCATGCGGGCCGGCAACGCGGCGAACGTGGGCGGCTTGTACGGGTCGAAGATGCCCTCCTTGATGCCGGCCGCGTGCGTTTCGACCGGCCCGCCGAAGAGCACGTCCACGCGCGGATTATTCTTCTCGGCGATAACGCGGGCAAGCGCCTCGCCGGAGGAGAACCGTACGAAATTCACCTTCACCCCGGTCGCTTTTTCATACTCCTGGAACAGCGGCCGAGC